>Ga0172377_10000074_pt1 | contig 80067 bp, 78 predicted proteins | sample Pumphouse3metaG_FD_119749 | JGI IMG/M metagenome (GOLD analysis project Ga0172377, IMG submission 119749) | Leachate microbial communities from a municipal landfill in Southern Ontario, Canada - Pumphouse #3 metaG | ecosystem: Engineered > Solid waste > Landfill > Unclassified | place: Canada...
CCCACAATAAGCTGGATCTCGTGTGCCGATGGCGTATATTGCAAATGCTGGCACTGTTTATATAAAGGGATTTCTTCAATGAATCTGTCGGTCTCTTGGGTCGTCGGTATGTATTTTCCGATACCCAGTTCCTGTCTGACCACGTCCGCGATCAGAACGCTCATTGCCTGACCTGTGCCCCCAGCAGCACGGATGGGTCCGGCAAAGATCAGATCGATGTACTCGGAACCATCGGGATTGCTCCTTATCTTCGTGTCTGCGATACCTTCCAAAGGAGCTACCAGAATGCCCTCGGTGAGTACAGCCAAACCTACTCTGACAGCCCTGTCGATCGCCTTTTCCCTGCTTTCTGCAGGTTTTTTCGCAATCTCCTTCGCGATCATCAGCGACACCACCTCACGGTTTTCGTATTCTTCCGTGAGCCTTCTGATATCTTCGGCCACGCCTTCGACATTGTAGTCGCTTAACAGTTTCTCCACGCGTGACGCAAGGTCTTCAGCCTGAGGGACCTCGACTTCGTTCTTGGGATCCTTCCCACGTCTTCTGGCCATATCGGCTATTGCGTAGCATATGTCATTCTTCTCGGTCAGTGTCTTGAAATAGTCGTCCATTTCCTCGCTTACTGCGACCTTCGCGGTCATTTCAACCATTCACCACTTTTTCGGTAAGTACTACCCTCTTGAGCTCGGAGATAACCCGTTCGCGCAGGATATCCATGTTCTCGCCGGTTTCGGCAGAGAAGGATAGATGTTCGTCGTTGCCGCTGCGTTCAAGGTCGCACTTGCTTTCTACGACAATGATCGGAACGCCCTGGAATCCGTTCTCCACAGATTCAAGCAGAGCCAGTTGTTTCTCCATGGAGTAGCCGCATGTTTCCGACGGATCGAGAACGAAAAGCATCACGTGGGTCAGATATTTCAACGCCAGTATGGCCTGTCTCTCTATGTCGTTCCTTTCATCCAATCTTCTGTCCAGGAGACCAGGTGTGTCGATGATCTGAAATTTTCTCCAGTCTTCTTCGATATGACCTATAACTATGCCTCTTGTGGTGAACGGATACGGAGCGATCTCGGGTGTGGCTGTACTCAATTCGGTTACGAGTTTACTTTTTCCAACATTCGGAAATCCAGCCACTACCACGGTCGCAACATCGGATCTGATCGTCGGAAGACTTCTGAATCTGTTCTTCGCATTCTGCAGGAAAAGCAGGTCATCGGAGATCTGACGGATGACGGATGACAGTCTTCCGTAGAAGCCGCTTCTTACGGATTCGATGATCTGTATGTCTTTAGAGCGTCTGACGTTCCTGAGTGCCTCGTTTTTCAATTTTTCAGTTTTTCCAGCAGCCCAATTCATGGCCCCCAGGGATTTCTTATACTGGTCTAGTCCGATAACGAGATCGACCAGCTCAGGAAAGAAATCATCCTCTTTTTCGAGTCTGGGGAATCTGTTAACATATTCCGTCAGTGTATCTTTGACTATGTCGCCGGATGCGGTTATCTTGGCAAGGATCGTCTTCTTTTTTCCGTCAAGAGCAGTAGTGCCGTTAACGGTGATCTTGGATGCCCTATGGAACGCCTTATCCATAAGTTCCTCGGAGCTGAGAACGGTTGGTATACTGTGGGTCTTTCCGGCCATATCCGTCGTTATGATATCCTGCCTATAAAGATTTGGGGAATCACCGACGATCATTCAATCTTCCGCCTCCTGGAAGTCCACCCTCAGCAGCCATAGATCGGCCTTCAATGTTTTATCAGCTTTGAGTTTTGCCGGGATCAATATTGTCGGAACGTCTTCCATTACGATACCAATGCTTGCCTTCCATCTGCCCACATCTTTTCCTAAAATGTTCTGAAGGCCCGCGATATTCACGCTGACCGACATTCCAACTACAACATCGGTGTCAATGTCCGTGATGTCGAGAAAATGCGGCGCGCCCATTCCCGTGTAGACTGTGGTCCGCAGATACGAATCCTCATAGACTATCTCTGCGGGATCCATATCGTTTGCGGCATATTTCGATATACAATCGATCTCGCCGATTAGCCAAGTCAGACCGTCCTCGATGAATTCCGAGCCTATCTCAAGCGAAACGCGAATGCCATTGTGTTGTGTCTCCGCATAATCAGTTATCTCCAACTCGATGAATACAGAAGCGCTTACGATGGAATTTGCAATCGATTTTATGATATTTTCGAATGCTGTTTCAATGACCTTTTGCAAAAAAAGTGCTAGACTATCGGTGCTTTTTATTTTGTTGCCCATCTCTTCGAACACTTTTTCGCCGGCCGATCTGAAACAGTCGATTATGAATGTTCGCATAAGAACACCACCGGGTATCGATCCGCCGTTTTTCGATCCAGGTGTGCCTTTCGCGAATGTCCACTCGGTATAGCCGTCGATACTTCTCTGCCAGGTGCGGTCGTTGTTGGAAGAATCTGATTTCCATGGGGTTTGATCGATATTTTTTCCGTTCGGATCGACAAGGGTTATACGGTCACCGCTCTTTTCACCGCTGCTCTTGGAATTATTCAGCGTCTGTCTCTCAAAGGTTATTACGGTTTTTCCACCTGGGGGAAGCACGAGACTTCCGATGGTAAATGCCTTTTTGGCGTTACTTCCAGGGAGAAGAACGTAGTCCTTCAGATCGATCGCTTTGTTTGTCGAGTTCAGGAGTTCCACCCATTCTGTCCCGTTATCAGAGCCAGCAGGGTTGGATTCGAATTCATTGATGAGCAGTCCTGTTTTGACAGGGAGATTGTACTTCAGTTCCAGTCCGACATCGAGACTTCCCTTCATTCCTGGGATAGGCAGAGGTATGTTGGAGATGACACCACCGATTCCTGGGATGTCCGAGACCCTCAATCCTATCTTCTCATACTGAACAAGTTGGGGCATTACAGCCTCGAATTCTACGTTTCTGATCTTTCCGTCGATATTGATCAAGGTGGAGCCGGTCTTCATGAGCGGGTCAAGTGCAAGGTCGATGTTCCAACCATCTGTCTTTGCATAACCGTTGCCGATAAAGATGAAACCGTCCTCGGGATTCTTCCTGAGCTCGACGGAGCCGGATATCTCGGTGTCGTTGACGGTTCTTGTCAATGTTATCTTCACGAGTGTCTTGGTATTCTTCACGAGTGTTGCCAATTTCGTCTGCACAGTGAGTTTCATCCCAAAATACTCCAATGTGACGGATTGGGACGTGAGACCTATGTCCAGGCCAATTCCGACATTGTCGATCAGGTCCTGCAGAGTGTCATCTATGAATTTTTGGATCATCGCCACGGGTTCTTCCACGGCTTCATAGAATTTCATCACCAATTCCGATACGTAATCAGAGATCTCGACCATCGCCGAACCGCACAGGTCAAAGAGTTCCCGCAGCATTCCGTACACCTTTCTCAGAGGTTCAAGCAAAGGTTCCAGTGCCTTCAGAAGGAATTGCCAGGCATCGTCAAGGAAATCTGTGCTCGATCTGTATTCGACACCCGCAAGTGCCCAGCCGCTGACACACGGAATGTCAACGACCGTATCGAGATAGAAGTTATCCTCGAATCTGGCGTCATACGTTCCCAGAGCTGAAAGGACAGCCGATGAGGACAGTATGCTGTACTCCACATCGGCTTTGATCCTGACGGAAAACACAGACGTGTAGGGTGCGGCGGTATGGTCATCGAGTCCAACGTAATGCACACATTGGTTTTTGTTATCCTGTGGGGTTGTGATGTTTATGATGACATCGCCGCCATCCCTGATGTCCATGAACTCCTCGTAGAGGTTCTCGTCACCGTCGTATAGTGTGAAACCTTTGGTGCCGTTGAATTCCGTAAGTCCCGAATGTGCGTTCATATCATTATACGATGTTACTTCCTGGCATAATCCGTTCATATTCGATTCTACGAGCGGGTACAGATCAAATGCGCACATGCCTCTTCTGGCGATATCCACAAGGATGTTTTTGATCACGGATTCGTTGTCCTTGGGGATCTGTGTCAATATATCCCTGAAGAACCGTATCCTCGTGTCGATCTTTTCGTTGTATCCCTCGACAGCATCGGATACCTGTTCTGATTCCATGATCCTATCGACGATTTCATCGACGAAGGTCGGATCCAATACCGTTCCGTAAGTCCTGTTAAGGTATTCAGTGACATCCTTCTCAATGGACAATCTCATTGTCTTTTCAAATCCGTCGGCACAGAAGATCTCGTTGCGACATTCAACGATCCTTTCGTACATGGCAATGAAAAGAGGATCGCAGACGGGCGAATCTCTGATGGTCCTCTCCATACACATTTCTACGCCGTCCCGTTGTTCGTTCAGTGCCTTTGTGATCGATTCCGAAAGTGTCTGGGAGAACACACTGCCGTCGTATGCATCGACATCTATCCGGATTATGCCCAGATCGGTTGAGGAAGATAGTTCTATGGCAATTGTTTTGATGATGTTCCTGAAGGACTCCATCAGATCGTTCCTCCCCTCATGATATTCGTTGATGAAATGATCCCATCCGTTCCATGATACGATGTCGGTCTCAGGAAAAGGTATAAGGATATCCATCTCGGGAATCGTGACATTCTCTGAGGAGGATCCGGCAGTCAAAACGATATCCATGGCATTGGTTGTTACGGAAATCGATGGGCTATCAAAGAGGAATCTGTAGTCCTTTTCGGCATATCCGAGGTTCTGCATCAGGTCCTTCAGATACTGTCCGGCATCCGCCCGGTCGTCGTTGTCTATGAAGGAGACCAGTGCATTCCAGCATCTGCGTACGGAATCCGAGATGACATCCATTGCGTACACAGCCTTGTCCAACATAAAATAATCCATCCACTGTATCACTAGTGTGTCGATCATCGAAAGCAAAGTCTGAGAAAATATCGCACTCAGGTCCATCTCGATATATCCATCCCTCATAGCCAGCATCTCTGCCGCATCAACACTGACAGCGGACTCAAGAAGCGGATCGTCATTCCCGGTATCCCTGAAGCAGATCATCTCAATTATGGAAAGTGCGTTCCTGTAGGCATCGTTCACGTCCTTCTCGGTGATGATGGAAGAGGTTCCACGTTCGCCACCTTCGGAAACGGCACCGTAACCGGAAAGTACCCTCTGCTGTGCCAATGACGAAAGCTGATAGCTGATCAGCTGCGTGAGGGCGGATTCGTCCCCTGATACGGACAATTCGAACTCAGAGGCACGTTCTACGACGAACGGTAATCCAGACGTTCCGTCCGCAGAGATATCGACCGTTCTTGAGGATGTTCCGGCTGCCGAAATGAAATCGACGTTCATGTATCCGGTCGCTCTTAGATAGGACGGTCTGGATGGGTCGGTAAATTTATCGCCCGAAGACATCTTCAGGGTCTCGACGTTCAGATCTACATCATACTGTGCGACCCTAGCGGTGATGCCTCTGTCGCTCATCGGAAAATTCGAGGAGAACCATGTGTCCACCTTTTCGTCAAAGCTATCCATCCTCTCCGCGAGGGTACCTCCAGTGTTCTCTCTGCTCAGTTCGTTGATTATGTTTCCCAACGCAGCCTCGACCGTATATTTCGTTTCGGTCATTCCGACACCCATCGAGGTAAGTTCCTGCGCCAGGCTTTCGGTGTTTTCCTCAGAATTCTCGATGTATGCATATACTGCACCATAGGCCGAACCCAGAAGCAGGAGTGTGACAGCGATCAGTGCAAAAGGCATCTGACCCTTCTTGGACCTGCCGAGATTCTCGAATGTGATTTTCTTCATCGTAAAAGATTCGGGACACGCCGAAATATAAGCCAATAGCTACTGTTACACTTATCCGCGTCGCTCGTCGCATGCGCACGCGCGACCGAAAATTCCTGGGGGAAACATTATAACCAACGTTGCAATTGTACCAAGAATAGGGGATACTCATGCCTGGAACAACTAAAGAGTACGCCAACGTAAAAGGTCTTCCGAAGAGGGTGAAATCAATCTGTCCCGAGTGCGGGAAGATCCTGGATACTGAGTATTACAAAAAGGACGGAAAGGTCTACGCGAAGAAAAAGTGTCCTGAACACGGGGATTTCGATGATGTCATCTGGTCCGACGTTGAAATGTATCTCAAAGTCGAGGAATACGCTCAGGACGGCATAGGTCTTCTGAATCCCGACGATAAGGCGGCGGTCGAGGCTGTCGAAGAGGACAACGTCCACATAATGATAGGCGGCAGCAGGGTCGACATGATCTCCTGCACAGCTCTCGCGAACATAGATCTGACGAACAGATGCAACATGAACTGCCCCATATGTTTTGCGAATGCGAATCAGGCTGGATATGTCTATGAGCCGAGCTACGATGAAGTTGTGGCGATGTTGCAGATGCTCAGGGATGAGAAACCGATAAAGTGCACAGCGATCCAGTTTTCAGGGGGAGAGCCGACCATCCATCCGAGGTTCATCGACATAATAAGGGTCGCAAAGCAGATGAAATTTGCACAGGTCCAGGTGGCATCCAATGGGATTGAGTTCGCCAAGAGTGTGGATTTCTGCAGGGCGGCGAAAGAGGCTGGGTTGAACACGATCTATCTGTCTTTTGACGGTGTTACCGATGACGTTTACGTCCAGGCAAGAGACAGGAAGATGTTCAACGTAAAACTGAAAGTGCTCGAAAACCTGAGAAAACTGGAGCATCCGCCTTCGGTGGTCCTGGTGCCAACGATAGTCAAAGGTGTCAACGATCATCAGGTCGGAGATATACTCAAATTCGCATTCGATAATTCGGACATCGTACGCGGTGTCAACTACCAGCCGGTCGCTTTCACGGGAAGGATCACACGCGAGGAGCTGGACAAGGGGAGGTTCACGCTTCCGGATCTAGCGAGATGCATGGAAGAACAGACGGGTTACACTAATAAGGACGACTGGTATCCCGTTCCGGTGGTTGCGCCGATCTCGAAGTTCGCATCCGTGGTGATGGGACAGAACAAGGTTACATTCACGGCGCATCCGCATTGCGGTCTTGCGACATATCTTTTCAAGGACGACAAGGGTAACGTCACGCCGATCCCCAGATTCATCGATGTGAAGAGGTTCACCCAGGAACTAAGTGTATTGGCAGATAAGGCGGACAGGTCCAAGCACAAGAAGTACTATGTGCTGAAAGCGGCGCTCTTGATGAACAGATGCCTGGATGCCAGTAAACTTCCGGAAGGACTCACCAAGAGGAAGCTGGTCAGCGTGATGAAGAATGTCATGAGTGATAAATCGAAGAAAACGCTTGCAGAATTCTCGTGGAAGATGATGTATGTGGGCGGTATGCATTTCCAGGATTCATACAACTATGACATCGCAAGGGTTGAACGCTGTGCCATCCATTACGCGACCCCGGACCTCAGAGTCATTCCGTTCTGCGCGTACAACGGTGGTCCGGAGTACCGCAAGGAAGTCGAGGAGAAGTTCTCTGTGCCATTGGCCGAATGGAAGGAGAAGAACAAGAAGGAAGCGAAGGATCTGGAGAACGCGATGATCGTGCCCGAGGATCAGAGGCCCGACGCATAGGGTGATTGGAATGAAGGTTAGTTACGAGAAATGTCTACATTGCGGAGGATGTGTGGGTTCATGCCCTAAGAATGCGATCTACCTGAACGATTACATCCTGCAATTCAATGACAACTGCAACAAGTGCGGAAGATGTGTTAAGATATGTCCGGTAGGTGCGCTTACGATGGAGCGTGTTTGAATGCAGAGATATGACTGCGACATAGTCGTAGTGGGAGCCGGTCCCGGCGGGAGCATGGCGGCAAAATATTCTGCGCTGGGCGGACTTAAAACGATACTGGTTGAGAAAAAAGCGGAGATCGGGGCGCCACTCAGGTGTGCCGAGGGTGTTTCGAAGAAATGGTTATCGGAGATCGGTGTCGTGCCCGATCCGAAATGGATCCGTGCCGATATGGCAGGTGCTATAATCAGATCGCCAGGCGGATACACATTCCAACTCGATGAGAGCAAAGCGGGTTCAGAGGTCGGATACGTCCTCGAAAGACATCTGTTCGACAAACATTTGGCGGAACAGGCGGCCGAAGCCGGTGCGCAGATAATGATGCGCACATCGTGCACGGGGGTCATACATGAGAACGGAAAACTCATCGGCATCAAGGCCAACAGGATGGGGGAGGAGATCGAGATCTATGCGAAGTGTGTCGTTGCAGCCGACGGATACGAATCGCAGGTCAGCAGATGGGCCGGGTTGGATACGACTCTGAAGATGAGCGACATCGACACATGCATCCAATACAGGATGGTCAATATCGATATAAATTCCGTCTTCTGCGAATTTGTTATAGGATCGGCCGCACCGGGCGGATATGTGTGGATATTCCCAAAGGGGAAATCTGAGGCGAATGTGGGTATCGGGGTGCAGGCATCTAAATGCAAGCACGGGGCCGATCCGAAGTTCTATCTTGACAGATATATCGCATCAGAGCCGCGTCTTGCGAAAGGTCAGATCACCGAGATTGTTGGCGGTATGGTCTCGACCTGTCCGGGGATCGATTCTGCTATCGCAGACAACCTCATTCTGGTTGGAGATGCGGCCAGGATCATAGATCCGCTCACGGGAGGAGGAATAGCCCATGCATGCAGGACAGGAATGTATGCCGGCAAGGTGCTCACGGAGTGCGCCAAGACAGGAGATTTCTCAAAGAAGGCACTACAGCCCTACGAGAAGATGTGGCGTGACAGGATGGAGGATAAACTCTACAGGAACTGGATGGCCAAGGAGAGATTTTCGACACTCGACGACGAGACGCTCGATGAACTAGTCAAGCTGATAAGGGAATCAGATATCAAAGAGGTCAACGTTCACAATCTTCTCAAGGTCGTGAAGGCAAAGTTCCCTAAGGTCGTAGAGGGTTTCGAGGATCTGATCTGACGGGATCCAGGGGCCATCGCCCCTATCTTATTTCGAAGTCTCAGGGATCGACGGATACGCCGTCGACGCCGGTCCTAACCACAAAAGGTTGACCGCCCCTGAGTCTGATCGCTTCACAGACGAGGTCTGGTCTTTCTGTCAGTGCGATCATGCTACCTCCGCCACCGGAACCTGTAAGTTTCGCGCCGTATGAGTACGCAAGAGATGCATCTACATATTTGTTCAATTCTTTGCACGATACGCCAAGAATGGAAAGCAATTTATGATCCTGGGTCATGATGCGACCCAATTCCTCGATATCGTTCTTGTTCATGGCTTTCATCCCTTCGAGGGTGATGTTCCCTATCTCATCGATGATGTCCGAAGCAAATCTGCTGTGCTCTCTGAATTTTTTCACCTTCTCCACAAGCGGTCCGGTGGCGGCACGTATTCCTGTGTACCCTACCACAAAGGTCATCCTCGGAACCGGAATATCAGAAACATCCCAGCTTTCAGAGCATTTCGATATGGTCCAAAGGTGTTTTCCGACATCCTTGGGACAGTTCAATGCTACGCCTTTGCCGTGTGTGCTGCACGAAGTATCGATGGGGCTCGCTCTTCCCTGAGCGGTATATTCCGCTTCAAATGCCTCCATGGAAATGTCGTTTTCATCGATTTCCTTCTTCAGATGTTTTCTTACAGCTGCTGTCAAGGCAACAGACAGCGCAGCCGAGGATCCAAGCCCGGAGCTGGGCGGGATGGCGCTCTCGGTGGTTATAGCGATATTTCTCAATCCGTGCATCTCAAGTATATTTCTGATGTGGGGATTGGAATCGAAATCTGCGATGTTACCGTTCAGGTATGTCGCATCGCTTTCCTGAATGGTGCATGCAAACCTTTTGTCGATCGCCAAAGCCACGGCCGGTTTACCGTATACGACCGCGTGTTCTCCGAGAACGATCAGTTTTCCGGGGGCCGTCGCTGTGGTGATCATCACTCGTTCAATCCATATTTAGAGAGCATTTCGATGATGGCGTCGCTGGCGCTTCTTTTTCCGAGTGCAGGTTGACCGATGGACCACCAGTGGTCTTCTATGGCCTCCAATGCTCTTTTGAAGTCATCATCGCTGTCGTAATCTTTTCTTTTGACCTGGGAAATCGCCTTTTCCAATTCCTCTGCGATATCCACACTGTATTTTTTGTTGACAAGTCCCAAAGCTATGTAGTTATCAATGCTGTATGAAACCTCCAATGCCATTTCAGGGGGCACACATTCCATTATCATGTCCATGAGGCTGTTAGTGATCATCATGAATGCAAGGTCCTTTTTGGCCGTTTCGGGACTCTTGTCTTCATCGATTACCTTTTGAAGTTCATCGTACCAAAGGTCCTTTAGAGCCTGGGTCCTTTTTGGATTCTTCTCCCAGAGCTGTTTCTCCAACGGAATCTCCTCGTCTTTGTCAAAAACCTGTTCGATTAGACCGGATTTCTCATCGATTTCGATATGTGTTTTTTTCTCTTCCATTGTATCACTTTATTGTTCTTTGATGCGTTCCGCGGTTTCCGCAAGGATGTCCATTCCTCTGTCGATCTTCGTCTCATCTGCAGCATAGGAGAATCTCAGATGTCCTTCGCCGTAGGATCCGAATGCGGATCCAGGTGAGCAGATCAACCCGTTCTTGACGAGTTCCATCGCAAAATCCACGGATTTGATGTCGTAGTCGTAAGATGGAAATGCATAGAACGCGCCTTTCGGTGTCTGTATATGCATGCCGTCTATGTCTTTGAGCCTTTTGACTATGAGGTCCCTCCTTCTCTTGAAGATCGTCCTTGCGTTTTCGAGATAATCGTCGATGGAGGGCATAGCATTCAATATCCCGTACATAGCAGGCATATTCGGACTGGCGCATACGTGATATTGCATTTTCACCAAGGATTCCATAATGTCGGTGTTGGCTACCAAAAAACCCATTCTCCATCCTGTGACCGCCATCATCTTCGAGAATCCTCCGACCACTATGGCCTTATCCAGTTGCGAAAGGAAGGAAATATGTTTGCCTTCATAGACGAACGAGTCGTAGACTTCGTCGGATATCACGGTTATGTCGTTATCAGATGCGATATCGCAAAGTGCCTCGAAGGTCCTCTTGTTTAATATGGATCCTGTCGGATTTGCAGGGGAGTTCACTACGATGGCCTTCGTCTTTTTCGTGATTTTTGAAAGGAGATCGTCTATATCCGGCTGAAAATCATCACCTGAAAGTCTGTACTCGATGTACTTTCCCCCGGCAAGGGTTATGTGGGGCCCGTATATGACAAATCCAGGACTCGGGACCAGTGCTTCGTCTCCAGGATCGATTATGGATTGTGTTATCTCCAGAAGTGCAGATGAACCACTGGGGGTGATCATCACATTCTCAGCTTTGATCGGCGAGTACATCGAGTAACGTTCCGCAACAGTCTTTCGAAGCGGCATTATTCCCGCCGTGGGTCCGTATTTGTTCAATCCTTCGGATGCCGCCCTGTTCATTCCCTCTATCGCTTCTTTCGGTGGCCACAGGTCCGGTTCTCCCAAACCAAGATTGATGCTATCGGGACTTGCCAGGTCGAACATCTTTCTGATCCCCGACATGGGGATCGACGTTAGTCTTTTCGAGGCCTTCATGTTCCACAGGGATGCATTAGCACTATTATACCGTTGCAGTCGTATGTCATGGTGAGATCGATCCCGGGACAACAATCCAGGGTCGATAATCATGGTCTGGCAATGTTTTTTATCAAATGTGCCCTACAATCGTTAAGTTTGAGCGATATGTATCCTTTCTTTTGCGCATAGTATGAAAATCATTATAAACCCTTCAGTAAGATTCGTTAGGCATGTCTCCAAACCACAAAACAGGTTTCATACTTGCACTGCTGGGGTTCGCTATACTCCTGCTTGGTTCATGGGGATACATGGGCGTGTACAGTCTGAGTGTGACCGTGTCGTACATCCTTATGGGAGTCGGGCTGGCAATGGTCATCGCCTCCATGGTGGTAATGTACCTCATGAAAGACGCGGATGAGCATGTCGTAAAGGAGGAATAACCAATGGGAATCATGGATAAGATCAAAGGTGCTTTTAACAAAAAGGAAAAAGGACCCGGTGTGGAGAGGGTTAAATCGCCGGAGGGTAGAGCTGTGCAGTTTGAGGGGATCGGAAAAGTTGCCGACGCGTTGCGATTCGCCGCGGACAAGATCGATACAGAGGTCGCTGCGAAGAAATATGACGACAAGAGAGCAAATATGTTCATGGCGCAACTCAAAGGTGTCGAGTCTTCTACAGTGGATGAAGACGCTAAGCTTGTTCAGATAAGTCAGATCATCGGCGAGATCGTAATAGGGTGAACGTAGCCCTCAAACCCTTTTCAATGCTTCTCTTTCAGCCTGCGGGAGTGGGTGCATGACCGGCGCCATGAATATGAATCTGATCTACTGCTTTTTCGATGCTGCCAATATGCATAGGTGGAACGACCACATAAGACCCATAGACCTAACGGAACTGGACAAACAGGCCCACAAGGCGGCAATCGCCTGGATACTGGGAAAATACGAAGAACAGGAACACCGCATCTCCCTCGACTGGGACCACATAATCGAGTTCTCAATGTTCTCTTTCATAGAGAGGTTGATACTGACCGATCTCAAGCCAGAGCTTTTTCATCAGCTGAAGAAAGAGAAGTTCGATGAAGTGAACGACTACGTTATGTCAGAGTATGACAGACTGGTTCCGGATTCAGACGTACAATTCAGATCGCGTCTGGAAGAATACATCCGATCGGAGAATAAGACCATAGAGAACGATGTTGTGCGCGCCGCACACTATATGGCGACGAACTGGGAATTCAATCTCATCTATGAAATGAATAAGAAATCGGTCGGTATAGAGCAGACGAGAGCTAACATATACATGGAATTGAAGGAGCATATGAACCTGGTGGGTGTTAAAAATATATTGAACTCCCAGTCCCAGACATTCATCGATCTGTTCGGTCAACTCAGATTCCAACAGAGGTGGACGCGTGTGCCCAGAATACCGCAGACGACTGTTCTGGGGCATTCCCTGATGGTCGCGAACATGATATACCTGCACGATCTCGACGAGAAGACAAGCGAACATCAGAAATACAACGATTATTACACTGCACTGTTCCACGATCTTCCGGAAGTCCTAACGAAAGATGTGATATCGCCTGTCAAGGTCAATGTCAAAGGTCTCACGAAGATGTTGGATGAATATGAATTCAATCTGATGAATTCGAAGGTGATGCCTCTGATACCGGAAGCTTGGCGTGATGAATTTGGTTTTTTGGTTTTCGATCCGTTCAAGGACAAGGATGACAAAAGGTTCGGGAAGGTCTCAGGAAAAAACATCAAGCTGTGCGATGTGTTCGGTGCGTACATGGAAGCCTTTGTATCGAGACGTTACGGTGTGACCTCGGCAAGGTTAAGGGACGGAGAGACATCTCTGAGAAAAAGACTGATCGACGAGGGCACGGGGATCAACGCAACAGCGTTGATCGATAAACTGAACAGAATGAGGGTCTAGTTCCCTATGATCTCCTGTCCCTTCATGTAGGGCCTGAGCACGTCGGGGACGGTCACGGTGCCGTCCTTGTTCTGATAATTCTCCAGTATGGCCACCATGGTCCTCGGCAAAGCGAGACCCGATCCGTTCAGAGTGTGGACGAATCTGCTCTTGAGATGCGGTTCGGGGCGATACTTTATCCTTGCTCTGCGTGCCTGGAAATCTGTGAAACATGAGCAGGAGGAGGCTTCCAACCATGCATCCTTTCCGGGAGCATAGAGTTCAAGGTCGTAGCACTTTGCGCAGGAGAAGCTCATGTCACCCGTACAGAGAAGAAGCACTCTGTAAGGCAGGTTGAGTCCTCTTATAAGGTCCTCCGCGTTGCCTCTGAGTTCTTCCAATACCTCGAAGGAGCCTTCCGGTTCGACGAAGCGTACCATTTCCACCTTGTTGAATTCATGTACACGTACGATACCGCGGGTATCGGAGTGCTTTCCAACCTCTCTTCTGAAGGATGGGAGGTATGCGGTGTACAGGATGGGAAGCTGTTCCTTTTCGAGTATCTCGTCCTGATGAAGATTTGTAACAGGGACTTCAGCTGTCGGATTTAGCCATAGGTCATCATTCTGCAGATAGTACATGTCATCCTTGAGATTCGGATATTGACCAGTGCCGATGACTGCATTTCTGTTTATGATCACCGGTGGGAACACCTCTTTGTATCCCTGTTCCATGTGGGTATCGAGGAAGTAATTGACCAGTGCGCGTTCCATACGTGCGCCATCGCCTTTCAAAACATAGAAACCGCTTCCTGTTATTTTCGCCCCTCTTTCAAAATCGATAATATCCAGGTTTTCACCGATTTCGAAATGTTCCAAAGGCTTGAAATCGAATTTTCTCCTGTTGCCCCATTCGCACACGACGACATTGTCTTTGGAATCCTTTCCTATCGGAACGCTTTCGTGAGGTATATTCGGGATGTTCAGGACACATTCGTTCCTGATATTCTCAAGCTCCGCAAGTCTAGTGTCTATGTCGCGGATGTCATCGGACACTTTTTTCATCTCTGCGATCCTGGCCTCTTTCTCTTTGCCCTTCGTCCTTGATATCTCCAATGAAGTGACGTTCCTCTCTTTCTTGAGACGGTTGCCTTTGTCTGTGAGCATCCGCCATTCGCCATCGGCTGCAAGGAATCTGTCCAGGACGTCGCTTGTCTTGTTTCTGTTCGCGAGCATGGTCCTGATCATCTCGGGATCCTGTCTTATGATATTGACATCAAGCATATGTCGGCCTCAGTATTTTTTCTGCGAAAGTGATGTCCAGGTCCTTTTGTCGGTAAGTGTAACTATGCTGCCGCGAACATCCACGATGACGGAATTCGTGGTTTCGGCGATAGTATTGGCAATATCAACGGTCTCGCTGTCTACGTTAGAAAGGATTTTGATCTTGATCAGTCGGTTCTTTTTGATCTGTTCCTTCACTTCATCAAATATGCTCTCCTTGAGACCGTCCTTTCCCACATGGACGGTGGGGTCGATCTCAAGTGCTCTGCGCATGAGTTCCTTCTTTGCTTCTTTTTCCGTCATTCTCTCTGCTCCCTTATGTACGGCACACGTCTAATCCTTTCGCATTCCAGGCATGTTGTTCTGACCTTGTGGTCCCCGATCCTTGTCCGGCAGTTCACACCCGGTACCATGGGGACATCACATCCTTTGCAGAACACGAGATCCTTCGGAATCGGGGTACGGGTCCTCTGACTTATACGCCTTATGAGTATCACATACCGTCTTGCCCTGTCAGCTTGACAGTCTTTGACGGCCTTTTTGGAAAGGTGGGTGAGCGTTATCATGCGTTGTGTGGCGATGTCATTCACCATTTTCGATGATATACGTCTTTTGGACATAGATATGCTCCCGTGGTCTCAACAGCCTGGTAAGAGATATAAATATTACCGATGTTGGGGGCATATCATGCGACCAATCTGAGCAGGAAGCTCTTAACTTCTTTCTCCTCATCGCTCAGGTCGGAATCATTCTTATCTACATATTGCGTCCAAAGGAATACGAAATAGTCATGGAACTGTTGCACTGCAGAGTCCCAGTTATCCTTGGACACTATTATACCGAGTTCCTCGTTGGTCAGTATCCATATTCCATCCTCGTACTTAACGGCGGCATCGACAGGTGCTTTTAGTTCAATGTCACCTGTGGAAGAGATCATTCTTCTGAAGCTCACAGAGAAAAGAGGGGTCAATTTTTCAGCACCTGAAATCTCCACCAGCCTCCCTTCTCCTGAAAATGTGAGTCTTCCGGTTATGCTGACAGGTCCTTTGTCCGCATATTCTGCGGCAAGATTCGATATCGTCTCATTGGCGAAGGAAAGTCTCACTTTTGTCGTTCCGAACATCAGGTTCATACGATCGTGTCTCGATTTCGATGCGGACATTGAAACAAGACCTATGACCGTGCTGTTGGTAACATTCCCCTTATCATGGAGGAAGCTCACCATCTTCTCTACGTTGACCTCACCGAATCTCTTCAGAACATCGGTCATTCCATACATCAACACGAATCCTTCGAAAGAGTTGATATGCTCGAACAGGGTGACAACATCGATTATGATCTGACTCCTGTATATCGGGTCTTCGTAATTATCTTCCATCCAATAACCGCCCAGACCTGCTCCAAGAGCGTCGAGGGTCTTTTCCATGAGGATTACCGCATCATCGACAACATTTCCGAAACCTTTTGTTTCTGGCACATATGAAGAAGTATTCAGTGTGATGCTGCCCGTCGAGTTGATGTACAGTGTGAACTTGCTTAGAAGGCGGGGTTCCAAAGCCTCTTGGATCATCAATTCCTTTGCCATCAGACACTCACCGATATGTGAGAGCAGACTCTGAACGTCTACCATGATCTGGCCAGCTATGGCTACAGGAACCCTTTTGTCCTCATTTTCAGAAATAATGTTCACAGTGAAATTGAGCATCCAAATACCCTCTGATACTATGATGTATGTCTCGGAGATATATTTAGAATTGGGAAAGGTCTGGCTGATTTCATATACGTCATTGCGATGAAAAAGGGCACGTCTTCTGCGGACGGCGAACATAATTTCCAGGAAAGGTATGGAAACCCTTATATCGGATGTATGATTGGGAAGTCTTGGTTGTGACGACCGTGTGGAGTAACAGTCTTTAAATACAATCTGGGGACTGTCTGCTTTCGCAAAATAACTATCCAACAGGTGGCGTAAATGGTAAGAAAGCCCGCAGTTATGTACAGAGAGGTCAAAGGGATGGCCTATGCCCGCAAAAAATACATGGGTGGAATCCCTAACAGCAGAATCAGTCAGTATGATATGGGGAATCTTCAGGAAGATTTCCCAGTGGTCCTCTCCCTGAAGGTGAAGAATCGTGTGCAGATCAGGCACACCTCGCTTGAGGCGGGCCGTATCGCCGCGAACAGGCTTCTGTCCAAGGAGGCGGGTGTGGCCAATTATCATCTGAGAGTCAGGGTGTATCCCCATATCGTACTCAGGGAGAACAAACTTGCGACTGGCGCAGGTGCGGACCGTGTCTCGAGTGGGATGCGTGCAGCATTCGGGAAGAATGTCAGTATCGCGGCGAGAATGGAACGCAATCAGATCGTTCTTTCGGTCAGTTGCACGCCCACAGCCTTCGGCACGGCGAAGCTCGCGTTATGGAAGGCTTCTATGAAGTTCCCCACCCCCTGTTACATCGATGTCGAGAAAGGCAAAGAGCTTGTTGTATAGGCATGTTCGATCTTAAACTCGAACATATTGCTGCGTGGATACGCGACGGGGGCTATGCCTCCGTTGCACTCCAGTTGCCGGAGGGTCTTAAACTCCAGGCGACGGAGATTGTCGATTCTTTATCCAGGGAGACAGGAGCGGGTTTTATCATCCTGGGTGACCCATGTTACGGTGCGTGCGACCTGTTCGTCGATTACAAGGATGTCGCAGATGCGTTGGTACATTTCGGACATTCACCGATTCCGTCGCAGGGCGAGGACAAGGACGTTCTTTACGTAGAGGCTCTCTACTCGGTCGATATCAGGGAGTCAGTGAGGAAGATAGCTTCAGAATTGCCTTCGAAAATCGGATTGCTGGCCACCGTTCAGTATATACAGTGCATATCCCAGGCCAAAGAGGTACTGGAAGCGTCGGGAAAGGAGGTCTTTGTGGGCATCGGAGACAAAAGGGTACTATACCCAGGCCAGGTTTTGGGTTGCAATTGCAGTTCGGCAGAAGCTGTTGTAGGCAAAGTGGACGGATTTTTGTACATAGGCGAGGGGGATTTCCACCCTCTTGCCGCAGCCTTCGGCGTCGGAAAGGCGATCTCTGTTCTCAATCCGACCACAGGGGAGTTAAGGTCCGTTGATGATGTAAAAGACAGGATTCTTCGCAAGAGATTCGCTGCCATTGAAAGTTCAAAGAACGGGCATTCCTTTCTGGTGATCGTAAGCAGCAAGATAGGTCAAAACCGGGATGCGATTGCCGATGAATTGATGACTCTGATCAGGGAGAAAGGAAAGGTTGCATACAAAGCGTACATGAACGAACTTTCACCGCAGAATCTTCTTTCGTATCGTGTGGATGTCTATATCAACACCGCGTGTCCGAGACTTGCCATGGATGATTATTCAAGGTACGATAAGCCTATTTTGACACCTCCGGAAGCAGAAGTGGCCCTAGGAGTCAGAGAGTGGAAGGACTACGTATTTGATACGATTAGACCTCGAAAAGAGTTATAAGAACCTGAGAGCATGGGACCTGACATGTATACTTCGGAGACATTACTCAATGGTCCTCTTCCAAATGTTGTCGTAGGTATAGGATGTGACGGACAGTCGGGAAAAGTGAAGAGGACGGTTTCCGGAACAAAAGGAAACGTCGTAGTATACACCGATCCGTACAAATTGGTCGATGATCTTGTGACAGGGAAGATAGATGCCGCGGTACGCGGTGACATGTCGTCATCGATTTTGCTGCCTATACTGAAGGAAAGGCTGGGAGTCAATGAGTTGGAAAGGGTCGTTCTTCTGGAGCCGGTCGGCGAGAAACTCATATTGGCAACACCGGTTGGTATCGATGAAGGCTGGACGGTGGATCAGAAATACGAACTCGCGGTAAGAAGCGTCAGACTGATGAAGAAACTCGGGATGGGAACAAAAATCGCAGTCATGTCTGGCGGAAGAAAGGACGACATGGGAAGAAATCCAACCGTGGACCGAACTATACGAGATGCATTGGAGCTGACGGATAAACTTCTGAGCGAAGGATACGATGCGTACCATGCGGAGATATTGATCGAATCTGCTGTAAAGAAAGCCGATCTGATAATCGCACCTGACGGTATATCCGGAAATCTGATCTTCAGAACACTTCATTTTATGGGAGGGGCCAAGGCCTTGGGTGCGCCATTGGTAAATACGAACATCGTATTCGTTGATACATCGAGGGCCAAGACGGATTACAAGGATTCGATAGCCTTGGCGATGAGACTAACGGAGGAAACAGATGATTCTAGAAATTGACGGAGGACATTCTGGCATACGTTTCTCGGCATGTCATTTCATACCCAGACACGAGAAATGTTCAAGGCTTCACGGCCATTCATATATCCTGCGTCTTAGATTGGAAGGGGATATAGGAAAGGATGGCATGGTTATGGATTTTGTCGTTCTTAAGAAGGAACTCAGAACTTTCGTTGCAGAGCTGGACCATAAAACTATTCTGCCGGGTAAGTCTGCCGATACTAAACTGACAGTAACGGAAACGTCGGTCGAAGCAGTCTCATGTGAAAAGAGGTATGTGTTTCCGAGAGAGGATGTTGTGATCCTCGACATTCCCACAACGACAGCAGAAGAGATGGCAAAGATGATGACGGAGAGACTGATAGAGGACGTAGAATTTCCTTCGAACATCAGGAATGTATCGATAGGTCTTGACGAGGAGAGGGGCCAAACGGCCTGGTATTCATTGGAGCTGTAGGAATGTCGAGAGCAATAGCCCTTCTTTCGGGTGGATTGGATTCCACCACCACACTCGCAAAGGCATTGGCAGATGGACACCATGTTACGGCATTGAGTTTCAGGTATGGTCAGAAGCACAGTAAGGAATTGATCTCTGCCGCAAATGTTGCAGCTTACTACGGGGTCGAACACCTGATAGTGGACCTGGACCTAAGCATGTTCCGTTCTGCGCTCACGAGGCAGGAGCTGGACGTACCGGAAAATCGTGATGAGAGCAAAATGGGTGCAGACATCCCGATCACATACGTCCCGGCCAGGAATATAATCATGCTTTCGGTGGCAGTGGGGTTATGCGAGTCTACGGATTCAGACAGGATTTTCATAGGTGCGAATTCGGTCGATTATTCAGGGTATCCCGACTGCCGTCCCGAATTCTTCAGTGCCTACGAGAAAATGATCAAGGTCGGTACCAAAGCGGGTGTCGAAGGCAGACCGATAAAGATCGAGACGCCCATTCTCAAAGCATCCAAAGCAGATATCGTGCGTCTCGGAAAGAAATTGAAAGCGCCGCTCCATCTGACATGGTCATGCTATGAAGGCGGTGAGAAGGCATGCGGAAAATGCGATTCCTGCCAGCTGAGATTGAAAGGGTTCCACGAGGCCGGTTTTGAAGACGAAATAGAATACGAGTGATCCAATGCAAATCTGCGAAGCTTTTAGATCGATCCAGGGTGAAGGCAAGACGATAGGATCTTTGACGTATTTCATAAGGACCGTAGGCTGTAATCTCAGTTGTTCCTGGTGTGATACGGATTATGCACTAACGGGCGGTCAGAAGATGTCCATCGATCAGATCATGGATCTTGTCAAGGACGATGTCAATGTCTGTCTTACCGGCGGTGAACCGCTCCTTCAGAAAGATTGTATCGAATTGCTGAGCAGACTCGTCGATGCCCGTAAGTTAACCGTTCTGGAAACGAACGGTTCGATCAGTGTCGCAGACGTGCCGGACTCAGAATACATAATCATAAGCATGGACATCAAATGTCCGGTATCTGGCATGGCGGACAGGATGCTGTTATCGAACATAGGTCTCCTGAAGAGGAAGGATCAGCTGAAGTTTGTGATCGCAGACGGACGCGATCTGGAGTACGCTGTGGACGTAATGGAAAGGTATCCCGCGCTTTCCGACATCGTCTTCAGTCCTGTAGGCGGGATGGATATAGAGCCATTGGTCGAAGAGGTCATAGAGCGCAGGCTGAACGTAAGGGTCCTGCCCCAGCTGCATAAGATCATATGGGGGAACAGGAGAGGCGTCTGATCACTCGAATTTCTTCTGGAATTCGTATCTTCTCTTAAAATTCTCGATACATTCCCCGACAGTGCCTTCTTCGTCGAATGACACTTTGATGCCGGCCGCTGTGAGTTTATCGTACCCGTGCGCACCTATCCCTCCTGTAATGACCGCATCGACCCCGAGGGCGATGATGGCATCGGCCACCTTCATCCCAGCACCTTCCGATTCTATGAATTCATTCTTGACTGTGACGTAATCCAAAGTATCGTAGTCGACGATAAGGAAGAAAGGCGCATGACCGAAATCATCTGCCACGTATGCAGACAGGTCATCACCTTCGGAAAGAACGCCTATCTTCATGTTGCTTCCACTGTGGCGACGATCTTATCTATGATCGTATTGAATGCTTTGGCAGATTCAGAGTCCGGATCATCTATAACGATCGGCATGCCCGAATCTCCGGACTCAACGATCTTAGGCTCGATGGGGATACGTCCCAAGAACTGTATGTTCATCTCTTTGGCGGTAGCCTCACCGCCACCCGATTTGAAGATGTTAGTTACCTTTTTGCAGTGAGGACATACGAAACCACTCATATTCTCTATGAGACCGATTATCGGGATCTTCGCTTGAGCTGAGAACATGATCGACTTCCTGGAATCGAGAAGCGCAACATCCTGAGGTGTCGTTACGATCACCATGCCGTCCGCCTTGGGGATAAGCTGTACTATCGACAATGCCTCATCGCCGGTCCCCGGCGGCATATCCACTACAAGATAGTCGAGCTCGCCCCATGCAACGTCCTCGATGAACTGTCTGATCGCGCCCATCTTCACTGGTCCTCTCCACATAACCGGTGAATCCTTATCGGGCAACAGAAAGGCCATGGACATGAGTTTCAGCGACGGCGGTACATCGATCGGAACGAGTCTTTCCTGATTTACGACCAATTTTTCGCCCTCGACGCCGAACATCTTAGGGATGTTCGGTCCTGTGATATCTATATCCATGAGACCGGTTTGATATCCCTTCATCGATAAAGACACCGCAAGGTTGGATGAGACCGTGCTCTTTCCGACACCGCCCTTCCCGCTCATCACGATGATGACATGTTTTATCTTTCCAAGGCTCTCTTGGAGTTTGAAGTCTTCAGAGTTTATCATCGGTTTTGCCATAAAGGATTCCCTCCCGTGGGTAGAGGTTATTCATTGTTAAAGGCTTATCGGAATCTGTTTAATATTTGTAAGCGTTGTTTACCTCATGCCTTTGGGAGATCCGCACGGAGGGAATTTCACATATACGGAAGAGGGATTGCCCGAGAATATTTTCGCGGTTATGATTCCAGTTAAGGACGTTTCGAGGTCTATCGGTTTTTACAGGGACATCCTGAAGATGAAGGTCGTTCTCGAGAACGAAAGGGAAGCGGTCGTTTCGAGGGAGAAAGCCATCTTTTTACTGAGAAGGAGTCAGACCGTAGGCGTTGACACAGGTGTGTACATCGGTGTCGAGAATCCGTACGATCTCCACAGACGTCTGATAGACGAAGGTGTCGTATTCGTACGTGATCCAACGAGAGGACCAATGGGAGTCTATACATCATTTCGCGACACCGATTCAAATGTGATACATGCCATAGACATGTACGCGCTGCTTGATTAAAATCCATGTCCATGCCCACTTCATTTGGAAATGCTTAAGAATAGGTAGGCATACGGGTGCATGAGGTCAGGAGAAGGGTACAGACGTTCCTATTGGCAGTAAGGGCAGGTGTCACGGTTGTTGGCAGTTGAGTCGTATCTTTCTCTATTGGTACTTCCGGCTGTTTTGGGTATGGTCGTATCAGTGGTACCCTTAAAGGGAGGCACACTGAAAGGCATAGGTCTTGTGCTCTGTGCATTCTCCAGCATTGTAGGAGTCCTTACGTATTTTGTCATCGGGGATTTTTCTTACGAATTTGTCATACCTTCCGCTGTTGGATCCTATAATCTGATGTTTGACCAGTTCACAAGACTGCTGATATCGATTTCTTCCTTGGTCTTTCTCATGGTGGTAATCCATTCGGTAGGATTTGAGGTATCAGATGATGAAAAGTACGTATGTTTAACGAATCTGTTGTTCATAGCCTGTATTTTAGCGATGTCTGCGGACTCCGTCATATTATTGTTGGTTGCGTGGGAACTGGTCTCCGTCACAACATTCTTGATGTGCTACGGTGCGGATGAAACATCGAGATGGAGATATTTTACGATGACTCACATGGGCGGACTCCTGATCATGTTGGTTTTTGCAGCAATGTGGTCGATTTCAGGAACGTATGTCCTTTCGGAGATGAACGGCATAAGTTCGATTGCGGGATCAATGGTTTCCTCAGTGCTGATTCTTCTGCTTTTCATCGGATTCGGTACAAAATTGGGAATACTTCCATTTCATGCTTGGATGCCGGATCTTTATGCAGGTGCGCCGATACATACGGTAACGTTGCTTTCAACCGTATGTTCCAATGTCGCAATAATGATCCTAGTCAAAGGGATTTTTCTCTGGATAGGTGTGCCTGACAATATATTTTTGATCGTCCTAATGCTTCTGATGTCGTCTGCCACAGCGATCTGGGGTGCAATGGAATCATTGGTCCAAACGGAACCGAGAAGGATACTGGCATATTCCAGTATGGAGAACATGGCTCTTGTCGTCATGTGTATCTCCGCCGCGATGCTGTTCTCACAGATAGGTTCCGAGTCCCTGGTTGCTGTGATGGTCGTTGCCGCGATTTTGCACACTATAAATCACTCGTTATTCAAATCGTTGATGCTGATGACCGTTGGCACCGTGGAGAACTGTACAGGGGAACATGCGATAGAGAAGATGGGAGGGCTGGCAAAGGTCATGCCCGTAATTTCGGTGTTTGCATTGATAGGCACTCTCGCGATGGCGGCAATTCCTCCGCTAAATGGTTTCATAAGTGAATGGTTGATGATCAAGACGTTGGTCAGTGCAGATACGACAGAATCCGTTCTAAGATTGGTGATTCCGTTGGTCGTTGCGGCATTGGGAATATGCGGAATGATGGCGGCGGTCTCGTATGCAAGACTGTACGGGTTCATGTTCCTGGGACGTCCAAGATCGGAAGCGGTGGCAAAACCAGGGCCTGTGTACAGAACGATGATTTTCCCTCTTGTGGTATTGGCGTCTCTCTGCATAGTTTTGGGAGTTTTTGCCGTACCGCTGGTCAACGAGATTACAGAATCGGTATGTAGGCTATTTGGAACGGCTTACAATCCTTCGGCAAATGCGCTGTCCGGCTCATTAAATCCTCCCATACTGTCCGCCATACTCCTGGTCATAGCACTTTTGTTGTTGTTATTCAGTCGCATATCCAAGAAAAAGATGAAGTCATCCACGACATGGGACTGCGGTATCGAGCTCGAGAAACAGATGCAATACTCTTCAAGCGGTTTTACACAACCACTGGTACATGTATTTCATCCATTCTACGGGGATAAAATAGCATATGCTAATGACAATGAAGAAGAGGGCAGTTACAAGGTGAGGTTCGCAGAACCGTTCACGGAATATTTCTTCCGACCGTTGGGAAGGTTAGTGTACGGGATGGCCGAAAAGATCGGAAAGATGCAGACCGGGAACATCCAGTCGTATATAGGTTATATATTGTTCACACTTCTGACGATTTTATTGGGGGTCAGATTGATATGTTGACCGATGCAACGGTCATCTCTTTCATTCAGGCGGTCGTCCTGATAGCGATATCCCCTCTGATAACAGGGTTGATCAGAAAATTCAAGGCAATGATGCAGCATCGTATCGGTTCAAGCATCATTCAGCCCTACAGGGATCTACTGAAGCTGTTCCGTAAGGACTCTGTGGTATCAGAGAGTACATCATGGATGTTCCGTCTAATACCGTATGTCTGTTTGTCCTCGATGGTATTGATCGCGTTGATGATACCGTTCATATTCACCGGAATCATTGCGCCATACGGTGATCTGATAGCACTGGTCTATCTGTTCACACTGTACAGATTCGCCATGGTCCTCGGTGGACTCGAGGGCGGTTCCTGTTTTGGTGGTATGGGCAGCAGCAGGGAGATGATGATGTCGGTCTTAATAGAGCCAGCATTGTTGTTGTCTATAATGGCCATCGCCGTATTAAGCGGCGGGGGGACCGATATAAGCAACATCCCGGTGATGTTATGCAATATGGGATTTACAGCATTCTGTCCAGCATTGATATTGGCGGCATCGTCCTTTATAATCACAATGCTCGCAGAGAACGCGAGGATCCCGTTTGACAATCCCTCGACACATCTGGAATTGACGATGGTGCACGAGGCGATGCTCATCGAATATTCCGGGAAGGACCTCGGGATGATGGAATTGTCGGCCGAGATGAGGCTGACGATATTCATGGCGATGCTTTGTTCATTGTTCTTCCCCTGGGGAATAGCGACCACAACGGCGCCGTCGAGCATCATTACAGGCACAATAGCTGTCATGGCGAAGATGGTCACAATCGCTTTTCTCATAGCATTGTTGGAGAGTTCGTTAACAAAGTCAAGATTATTCAAAACACCGAACCTGCTTACAGCATCATTCGTATTGTCGTTATTGGCGATGGTGTCGTTGTACACACTCTGAGGCGAAGATATGGACATTATAATTTATGAGAATCTGATCGACATCTTTGCCGTTGCGATGCTATTGCTTTCGATGTTCGCAATGGCAAGTTCACGTATGTTCCAACTGATCCGTATCTTCGCCCTGCATTCCCTGATGCTATCCGCTTTGGCGTTTGTTGTGGCTACTTACAGTGGCAATTCGCACATCTACATAATCTGCGTCCTCACACTGATACTAAAGGTCATTGTCATACCGAAGTTCCTGGATTATACAATGGAAAAGATAAACATGGAGAACGAGATCGAGCCGCTGATAGGGATACCGGGTTCTCTGCTCCTGTCCGCGGTAATGATCCTCATAGCATACGTGGTGGTAGAGCCTATGATCGGTTCATTGGTGACCATAGGGAGTAATTGTTTGGCATTATCTCTGTCCATCATACTGATAGGAATGTTGATGATGGTCACGAGAACAAAGGCAATGACCGAAACGGTGGGACTTCTACTCATGGAGAACGGTCTTTTCCTCGGGGCCATGACTATCTCATACGGTATGCCACTGATAGTTGAGCTCGGTGTGTTCTTTGACGTACTCATCGCAGTGGTGGTGACAGGGTTATTTGCGTACAGAATAAACCGTACCTTTGATTCGGTGGATACGATTTTTCTAAGGAGATTGAAGGAATGATGTTCGCTATTGAACTGATGTTATTGGTGCCTGCGGCTACAGCATTGTTATCACTTTTCCATTCAAAGAGGAACATAGTTGCTTACATCTCCGTAATCGGTTCTTGTTTGGGATTGATTGTTTCCGCAATGATTTGCATGCCAACATTCCTGGACGGGAGGGTATATGACTACAGCCTGTGGTATGTCGACAGTCTTTCCGCGTTGTTCCTGTTGATAATCTCTTTCATTGCCTTGATGGTCTCGATGTACTCAAAAGGATATCTGGATGTCGAGAGGAGAGAAGGATCACTTACTGCAAAATATGAACATTACTACTATTTTCTGTTGAATCTCTTCATTGCCGTGATGTTATCCGCCTGTGTTGTGAACTCCATGGGGCTACTTTGGATAATCATCGAGGGAACGACATTGGTATCCGCTTTCCTTGTGGGATTTTATAATAACGAGCATTCGACAGAAGCAGCGTGGAAATATCTTATAATATGTTCAGTAGGTATAACACTGGCTCTTGTTGGAATATCTCTGGTATACGCATCATCAATAGGCGTGATCACGGAGACATCCTCAGCTTTGGATTGGTCGGTCCTGTTTGCAGCGGCCTCTCAACTCGACCCTACATTGATGAGGGCCGCAATGGTTCTGATAATAGTAGGGTTCGGTACCAAGGTGGGTTTTGCACCAATGCACACCTGGTTGCCGGATGCACACAGTCAAGCACCCACACCGGTTAGTGCACTTTTATCAGCAGTCCTGCTCAATTGTGCATTTTACAGTATTCTCAGGTTCTATCTGATATCTGAGATAACGATCCCGGGGTTCTCGAGAGTGCTATTGCTATTATTCGGCTTTGTTTCCTTGGTGGTCGCAGCTTCATTTATATTGTTATCGAAGGACATAAAACGTATGCTGGCATATTCGAGTATAGAGCATATGGGGATAATCGCCATCGGTTTTGGTATTGGAACTCCGTTTGCGATATTTGCAGCATTGTTCCATATGATGGCCCATTCTATGACAAAGCCTATCATGTTCTTCACTGCGGGAAATGTTATACAGGGATATGGAACGCGCGACATGGAATCGATCCGAGGACTGAAAGAAAATATGCCCTATACCGGATTCATGCTTACAGCTGGAACACTGGCTATAGTCGGTGCGCCGCCGTTCGCGATATTCGTCGGAGAATATCTGACCATATCGTCGATAATCGATGCAGGTTATTGGTGGATGGCGGTGCTCATGCTTGCATTGATATTGATTATATTCGCAGGGTTCACAATGCACATATTTCCAATGCTCGGCGGTTCTACCGAGAAGGAAGTTCACGAATACAAATCGATTGTCCGTGCAGTACCCCTGACGATATTGTTCTGTACAACATTGTTTTTTGGACTGTTCATGCCAGATCAAGTCTATGACTGCTTCGAAACAATAGTGGAAAAAGTGTTCGGAGGGGCACTATGATGTGTGCTGATATTGAAATATGCAACTTGCGAGATGCCGTCGTGCGATATATCGAAGACGGATTTGGCGTTATATGCATGTATGCAATCGAGCCTGGAGAAGTTCCACGTTCCTTGCAGGTGATAATGCGCAAGGGCGAAGATATTGTAAGATTGTCATCCGATATCGACGGTCGTTCATATCCGTCCTTGGCTATATCGATACCCGAACTTCGTTTTTATGAACGCGAGATAAGCGAGATGAACGGTATAACATCGATCGGACTTCCGGTATTCGGACCGCAAAGGATAATGTGGAGATACAAGGACGCGTACCCTCTTCAGAAAGCGGAACTACCCAGAGACAGGATATCCGTTCCGATGTTAGGTAATGGGATCCAGGGAGAAGGTGTCTTTGAAATCCCAGTGGGTCCTGTGCATGCGGGCGTGATCGAGCCGGGGCATTTCAGATTTTCAGTTGCGGGGGAACCGATGCTGAAGGTGAAGGCTCATCTTGGTTTTACACATCGGGGGATAGAAAGATTGCTCGAAACATCTGCGGATAAGGATAACACAAGGATCATAGAAAGAATATCAGGGGATACTGCCGTTGCAAATTCTTTGGCATATGCGCATGCCGTAGAAGGGGAAAGGGAGGTACCATATCGTGCAAAATTGATGAGGGTCATTTTTGCGGAGTTGGAAAGGGTTCACTGTCATCTTAACGACATCAGCGGTATTGCACAGGATACGGCATTTGTAGTCCCGTCAGCATTGGGTGCGGGTATTCGCGAAAAGGTTCTAAGACTCAATGAGGAAATCGGAGGACACAGATATTTGATGGGAACGATCATCCCGGGTGGCGTCCGTAAGGATATTTCCGATGACGATATCGAGGCGATTGACAAAAGGATAATGAAGATGCGTTTTGACCTTGAGGAATTGATGGAGATGATGAGCTCATCGACAACATTCACGGACCGTGTCGAGACAACCGGAATATTGACCCATGAAGATGCCATGGCCGTAAGAGCAGTGGGTCCAGTGGCAAGAGCCAGTGGTGTTGTTTCGGATGTAAGAAAAGATCGTCCTTACGATGCGTATAATACACTGGGAATGAAAGTGGTGTCATCAGACAAATGTGACGTTCTTTCGAGATTGAAGGTCAAAGCAGGTGAGATCACAGAATCTGCAAGCATGATAAACCAATGTCTGAACCATATGGAGGATGGGCCTCTCTTTGAGAAGGTATCGTTGAGGGAAGGGTTCTCATTCGGTCTTGTAGAGGCACCAAGGGGCGAACTCATGCATGCCCTACACGTTGTAAATGGAAAGGTTTGGAGACACAAGATAAGAGATCCCTCATTCATAAATTGGAATGCACTGGAACTTGCATTGCCCGGGAACATAGTTCCTGATTTTCCCCTCATAAACAAGAGTTTCAATCTGTCGTATAGCGGCAACGACCTATAGGTGATACAGGTGTATAAAAAAAGCGTAAGAAATCTCGTATCTGATGCAAAACCGTGTGAACCGCTTATAGAGATGATAGATGCAATAATAGAGATGCCCATGGTGGATGAGAAATGTGACAGATGTGGCAAATGCGTAAGAAATTGCGCCTCAGGGGCACTCTTCATAAAAGACGGATGGTCAATAGATCTTGGAAAATGTATCCTTTGTTACGACTGTATGGACTCGTGCGACCATATCTTTCCAGTTCCGGCGCCACACTATGCGTTGAACAGAAAAGACCTTGTGATATCTTCTTCGGAAGATATTAAAAAATGTGAAACGGAACTTTCTAAAGATAAGACGAAGCGGATTGGAAAATCCGTTTTCATAAGGGAATTGGACACAGGATCGTGTAATGCGTGTGAATCGGAGATCAACTGTACTTCGAACAAATACTATGACCTGGAACGTTTCGGTCTTAGGATAGTTTCATCGCCGAGACATGCTGATGTAATTCTTGTCACAGGTCCAATGACAAGGAATATGTCTGCCGCTGCAAAAAAGGTATACGATGCGGTTCCAGATGATAAGCTGGTTATCGCCTGCGGTGCCTGTGCGATATCAGGTGGATTGTTCGCAGGAGGAGATGTGATGGGAAATGGGATTGAAGATACATTCCCAGTGGACATATTCATTCCAGGGTGTCCTCCATCGCCAGAGAGAATAATAGTGTCAGTACTGAAGGCCTTTGGGTTTATTCATTGAACCACGATCACAGTACATTTTGCATTGCGAACGACGTATTCGGAGACGCTGCCAAGGACGGCACGGTCGAAAGCCGTTTTGTCAGAACGACCCACAACAATCGTTTTTATATCGAATCTGTCCGCGGCTGCAAGGATCCCTTTTGCAGGTGTACCAGATTCCAGAAGTATCTCAGCATTAGCACCTTTTGCAATCGCTTTACTTTTTGCGTCTTCCAAATATTTTCTTACATGCAGGACTTCATTTTCTTTATCAAGCATATCCTTTGACGAGATCACAGAGAATATGTACAATTTGTCCTTATATGTCTTGGAATGTTCTATAGCATATTCGAGGGCTTTTTCGGTGTTTTTCATCCCATCATAAGCCAACATCGTCGCCATGTTACTCTATCTCTGATACTTGTTATGAGCTGCTATGTAATCAAAGTTCCGATACCCCGTCAAAGAATCTTGCCAGCTCTTTGAATCCGTTCTTGTTCAGAGAATACACATGAGTCGATCCATCTCTGTACGTGTTCACCAATCCGGATCTTGAAAGTGATCTCAGGCAGTCCGCCAATCTGTCGTCTCTCAAACCGAAGAGATTCTTCGGAAAAGGCGACCTGATCTCGGAGACCATGAGACCTCTGACAATCGCCAGAGTGTCCTCGTCCGCTAATACATTCAGAAGGTCGAGGATCGGGTCCTCGGAGATCGTTGAGACGGAGACCCCGCAGGTGCAGACATGCGGACCCCCACCGGGAATATTGCCCATGACCGCCCATCTGTTTCTCATAGATAAAATTTAGGAAAAATTGTTTTGTCAAAGGATTTCAATTGCCGAAGTTGGCCTTCTCGACAGCTTCGTCGATCTCTTTTCTGAGATTGTCAGGAAGACCCTTGATGCCGCCTACCAGGAATCCTCTGACGATCATACTGACCGCATCATCCTCTGTTATGCCTCTGGACATGAGATACTCTATCTGGTCTCTGGCGATCTTTCCGACCGCTGCTTCGTGAGTCATCTCCACATCTGCTACGCTCGTCTCCAATTCGGGGATTGCAAGGGTTACGCCGCCGTTCTCGAGTACGATACTTCTGCATTCCAGGTGCGCTTTTACGCCGGTCGCATTGCCGACCAGGCGTCCTCTGAGGACCATCCTTCCTCCACGAGTTATGCTCCTTGACATTATCTCGGCATTCGTGTTCGGTGCGTTCATTATGATAGATCCGCCGGTATCTATATCGGAGCCTTTATGTGCCAGGCAGATGGTGTTGTATCTGCATGAAGCGCCTTCGCCGTTGAGGTAGGTTATGGGGAAGCTCTGCAGGGTCCCTACAGGATTCAGCAGAACGTAGTTGTTCACATAATTGGAGTTCTTCCCCAGTATGGCAACTGTTCTGGGGCGTACTGCAGTATCCTTTCCCCAGTTGTGTATCATCGAGAAGGAGAGGGAAGCATTGTCCTTAACGTAGATCTCAGATACGCCGACGTGCAGGGATTCGTCTGCGTGTCTGCTTGTGGTGCATCCGGTGATTATCTCCAGCGATGCACCCTCATCTACGATGATGATGTTGTGAAGGTTCTGGACGGATTTATCCTTATTGAGGAGCATGCACGTTTGCACTGGATTTTTGATATGATATCCGGCCTTTACCCATACAAAATACCCGTCGGAATCCTCTAAGTAGCTCTTTGCGGTGTATTTATCCTTGGTAGGGTCCACCGCTTTCCAATTGTATTCTTTTAGCCAATCATATTTGCTGAGGGCCTTCCTGGTTGAGAGGATCTCCACTCCTTCCTGTGCTTTGTTGGAACAATGACTCATGCCGTTGTCGGTGAAAATAATAGTTCCGGAGCGGTCCTTCTCTGATGCGATAATACCTACGTTAGCAAAGCGGTCCCTGACATCTTCGGGGGTTCTATCGAGGTCGCTGATCTGATCCGGGGTGTATGTTCCCTCCTCGTATCTGTCAATCTCGATATCGGGTCCGTACGTACCCTTCTTTTTCAGTGCTTTCTTTACTTCGTTCACATCTCTACCAGTTTGCATGAGTCACACTTCCCGTATCCTCTCTCCCTGATATCCTTCAGGATGTCCATGGGACGGCCGCTGCAGCGTATAACCCCATTTCCCATCACGTATGCCTTGTCAGCCCCTATGTAGTCGAGGATCTGACCCGTGTGTGTGATCACCAATGATGAAACACTCCCTTTACGTTCAGGACTTTTACACTTGTTCGTATACAGCAGGTCGTGAACTTTCTTACCTATGAGGTCAATACTTTCCAGGTCCACCCCTGATTCAGGCTCGTCCAGCAATACAAAGGATGGTTTCTGCGCGGTAAGTTGCAATAGTTCGGACCTCTTGATCTCTCCGCCGGAAAACCCGACGTTCACGTCCCTCTGGAGAAAATTATCCATTTTGAATTCATCGGATTTGTCCAATACGCATGTGTCTCCCTGTGCGGCAGCTTTCACAAGGGTTCCAAGTTTAACGCCGACGACATTCGGAGGTCTTTGCATCATCATCCCGATGCCTAGTTTCGCACGTTCATCGACGGACATCTTTGTGATGTCAACATTTCTGAATATTATCTGACCTTCAGTGATTTTGCAGTATCCATATCCCATTATAGATGCCAATAATGTAGACTTACCGGAGCCGTTAGGTCCGAAGAGAACGCAGGTTTCGCCTTCTTCAACCTTGAGATTCACACCTTTGAGGATCTCTCTGTCACCGGCCTCCACGTGCAGGTTTTTGATTTCTAGCATTTACGCACCAACACTCCGTATCACATCTTCTACAGTTAAAAAGATTACTTCACTATTGTGAAGTTTATCAACGGAGTTTGAACGAATAAGATATAAAGTGTGCCTCAATCTATCTCGACATGTTTTCCGGTCACCATGTACGTTACCTTTTCGGCGATTTTACATGAGTGATCGCCTACCCTTTCGATATATCTCGATACGGAAATGTAGTAGATGCACGCGTCTACGCTGCTCGGATCCTCGTGGATATGGATCATGTTCTCCCTCAGGACCTCTTTTCTCATGCTGTCGAGATAGGTATCCCTTTCGCTGTAATCATGCAGATCCGAAATATCTCTGTTCTTGAATGCAAGTACGGCATCTCTGACCATATTCACTGCAATCTCGCCCATTGCCGGTATTCCGTCCATCGAACAGACGGAAGGGTTGGTACTGAGGAATATTGCAGCCTTGGCGATGTTCTTGCTATATTTTCCGATCCTCTCCAGATAGGTGATGATCTTGAGTATCGTCGCCACGACCCTCATATCCGATGACATCGGTTGGTACAGCATAAGGATTCTCAATGCGTCGTTCTCGATCGAGGAATCCAACTGTGTGATCCTTCTGTATTTGTTGCTTGTGTCTTCGGCAAGTTCCGTATCTCCTTTGCTCAATGCCTTGACCGAGTTCTCGATCATCATTGATGTAAGCTCGCCCATTTCCAGAGTGTCTTCTATAAGAGCATCCATTTCATCTTCGAATTTCTTCATGGTATCATCCAAACCTTCCTGTGATGTATCTCTCTGTCAGATTTTCCGTCGGTCTGTTGAATATCGACTCAGTATCGCCGAATTCGATCATCTTGCCGATATACATGAATCCTGTATAATCGCTGATGCGGGAGGCCTGCTGCATGTTGTGGGTGACGATGATGACGGTATACTCCTTCTCAAGTTCGCATGCGAGATCCTCGATCTTCGATGTCGCAAGAGGATCCAATGCCGATGTGGGCTCATCCATCAGAATAACCTCTGGAGACACCGACAATGCTCTCGCGATGCACAGTCTCTGTTGTTGTCCGCCGGACAGTGCCAATGCCGACTGATTCAGCCTATCGCTTACCTCATTCCAGAGCGCAGCCTGCATCAAAGATCGTTCAACGATCTCATCCAGTTCTTTTTCATCGGTTATGCCATGGATTTTGGGCCCGTACGTTATGTTGTCGCGTATGGACATCGGGAAGGGGTTGGGTTTCTGAAATATCATGCCTATTCTCTTTCTCAGTGAATTTACATCTATGCTGGGGTCGTAGATGTTCTGTCCATGATACATGATCTGTCCCTCGATCTTGCATTTGAGGATCAGATCGTTCATTCTGTTAATGCTTCTGAGAAGAGTGGATTTACCGCACCCAGAGGGGCCGATGAGCGCTGTGATCTTATTTTTTCTGACGGGCAGCGAAACATCTGTCAGGGCCCGATTCTCACCATACCAGAGGTTCAAGGTATTTATTTCGATTATGTTATCGTTCATTCTGTCACCATTTGATGTTTTTGTTATTGTGATGCCTTATTACCGAAGCCAGCATGAACATGGATAGGACCATGATCAAAAGCACAAGTGCGGTTCCGTATTGATTTGTCGTCGATCCCGGAACCTCGGCGGCCAGATAGTAGAGATGATACGGCAAAGCCATCACAGGATCGAATATGGACGATGGTATCGAACTCTGGAAAACCACCGTTGCAGTGAACATGATCGGTGCGGTTTCACCAGCCGCGCGTCCTAAGCTGAGTATCACTCCGGTCAGTATTCCGCTGAGTGCAGCAGGAAGAACGACCTTCATGGTCGTCTCCCACTTAGTGGCACCCATAGCCAGAGATGCTTCCCTGAGGTCTTTCGGAACCGCGGATATTGATTCTTCTGTTGTTCTGATTATGACAGGCAGCACCATCACAGCAAGTGTTATGCATCCGGCAATAAGCGAGTGTCCCAATCCGAGAAAGATCACCAGTGCCGCCATTCCGAACAATCCGAAAACTACTGAAGGCGTTCCGTTCAGCGTGTCTATGGCATTCCTTATGATTCTTGTCAATCTTGTGTCCCCGGCGTACTCCGAAAGGTATATGCCAGATATGACACCGAGAGGTAAGGCGATGATCAAGGTTCCGACGATAAGTTTGATCGTACCTATGACCGCGGGGTATATGCCTCCGCTTCTGCCTTCATTGCTGGGATAATCGGTGATGAAGTCAAGGCTCAATGCAGGAAGTCCCTTTACTACGATGTCTCCGATGATGATGAACAGAACGACACACACGAATGCCATTATTGCAAAGAGTGCGGCATGCGCAATCTTCTGTCTGTCGGCAGGTCTGACCTTTATCGAGAATTTGCCGATGATGAGAGTCAGTATAGTCAAAATACTCGATACTATGACTGACAGTATAAGATTCGTGAACAATGATACGATCATCATGGATAGAATGAACAGCAGTGTGAGCCATGCAGATCTCTTTATCGAGGATATGCGGCCTGCAGAGATGTGTTTAGATATGAAGCCTTCATTGAACGAGGTCGATTCGCCAAATTTTCTCTTCGTCCTTTTCACGATCACTTTTGCAAAATAGTTTATTATCAACACCATGACCATCAAAATCAATGCTAAAAGAAACAGTGCGGAGTAGTGTGTGCTTCCTGTAACAACCTCAGGCATTTCAAGTGCCAGTGTTGCGGTCATTGTTCTTACCATGTCAAATATATTCCATAATGGTTCCGGTATCAAAGGAGAATTACCGGTGACCATCATAACAGCCATTGTTTCACCTATGGCTCTTCCTATACCGAGAATAGCTGCGGCCGAAATACCAGATATTGCGGCCGGCACCACGATCTTTCTGGTGGTTTCCCAGTGAGTTGCACCGATGGCGACGGAAGCTTCTCTGAAAGAATCAGGTACGGACCTAAGAGCATCTTCGGAGACAGATATGATTGTTGGCAGGGCCATTATTCCCAAAAGGATAGAACCTGCCAACCAGGACGATCCGTACAGCAAATGATCCGGGAACAGCTCTCTCAGGAAAGGTACGAGGACAATGAGTCCGAAGAAACCATAGACCACGGACGGGATCCCTGCAAATATCTCGCTGACCGGTTTTAGAATATTTTTTGCCTTCTGAGGTGCAACCTCAGAGATAAAAATGGCAGAGGCCAATCCGATCGGCAATGCAAAAAGTATCGCTCCGACTGTAACAAGTATCGTACCGCTTATCAGAGGTAACGCGCCGTATTTGTCGGCCGAGGGTTTCCAGGTATCTCCTGTAAGGAACTCCAAAATTCCGATATTTTTCACTGCGTCTATGCTGTTGCTCATTATGAAAAGTATGATAAAAACCATGATCAGAACGGTCACGGAAGCGACCCCCATGAGAACGTATCTCATGATTGCATCATCGTTTATTTTTTTCGATTTTTTCATGAAACCGTTCTGATCTGTAAACATGTTTCTCACCTTATCATGCGATTCTTACGAAACCCGCCTTTTCAATAATATCCTGGCCTTCCTCACTGAGGACCCAGTTTAGGAAGAAAGCGGTCATTCCTGTTGCTTCTCCCTTGGTGGCAAGGATGAGATTTCGGGAGATCTCGTATGAACCGTCGATGACGGTGCCCGAGGTTGCCGTTACTCCGTTCACGCTGATGGCCCTGGTGTTACTGGAAAGGTTTTCAGCGGCATTGAGGTTGACGTATCCGATCGATCCCGGAGTCGAATTGACCGCAGAGGTCACACCGCCGGTCGAATTATACGTGGCCACATCATCCTTCATCTCGAATGAGCTGTCAACGGTTTTCATTGCCGTATCAAAGCAATCACGTGTTCCTGAACCTTCTTCTCTTGCGATAACGGCTATGGTGAGATCTATTCCACCAACATCTTCCCAGTTGGTTATCTCCCCGTCATATATCTGCTCCAATTGTTCCAATGTCAGATCCGTGACCCCTACATTCGAACTGACGATTACCACAACGCCGTCCATCGCTATTACGTGAGATACAAGACCGCTTGATATCTCGGAAGCCTTGAGATCCCTGGAAAGCATACCTATGTTGGCTGTACCGTTAATCGCTGCGGTCGCACCTGCGCCAGAACCGCCGCCCGTAACATTCATCGTGACGCTTGCATATTTTTCAAATTCTTCCTGGAATAAGCTCATCACTGGCTGTATTGTTGTGGAGCCAGTCACTGTCAGGTCGCTGTTTCCGGAGTTTTCGTTGTTGGCCGTAAGGGTATAAGTTCCCGCAATACAGACAACAGCGGTCAACAGAACAGCTGCGATCATTTTCCTTCTTTCGTTCAAAGTTTAACACCTTGCGAAAGAGATTTTCGATAATGAATATATAGATTATCGACATAATATATAGTCAACTATATTGATTATATAGAACTATATTCAAAATACATAATTATTTAGCTTGTAAGAAGATTACCATATATGGATATTCGAAAGATTCAACAAACCGGCGGATCGTCGTACATCGTGACGTTGCCAAAGGATTGGATTTTGAAAACAGGTTTGAAAAAAAACGATTCGGTCGATATCCAAACACAAAAAGATGGGAGTCTGTTGATAACATCTGCGAATTCTGTCGTATCGGATGTGCGCTCTGAAAAAAAGATATGCGTGGATGAAATCTCAGACCGTGATTTTCTTTTTCGTATACTTGTCGGAGCGTATATGGCAGGATACAGCACGGTCAAAATATACTCATCAGAGAAATTCTCGAGTCCGGTAACGGATACGGTGAGGAATTTTGTACAGACCGCGATAGGCTTGGAGATATTGGAAGAAGACGAAAGTACCATCGTAGTGAGAGATCTGGTGGATCCATCCGAAATGAGATTGACCAGAGGGATTGAGAGGATGAAGGTCCTTGTGAAGAACATGCTCACTGAAACCTTCGGTTCGATAAAGGCGGGCGATGTTGCAAGAGCAAAGGCTGTGGTGGAAAGGGACAGAGAGGTCGATCGTTTGGAATGGCTCGTAACCAGACAGACCAACATGTTCAATCAGGACGTCTCGGTGGCAAAGCGCATGTGCCACACATCCGCAGAGGTAACAGGTTTCTACACGATCGCAAGGATAATCGAGAGGATAGGGGACCATGCCGTTACACTGGCAAAGAATTGCAGTTTTATAATGGAAAAAGGAGATTTCGACAATTCCATGAGAACCGAGATGCTGACCCTCGGTGACAGAATAACGAAACTCTACGGCAGAGCGTTGGATACGTTTATCAAGAAGGACCTCGACGATGCCAATGACTGTATCGAAGAAACGCTCAAGGTGGTAGACCTTTGCAGACAGATGAACAGATATGCGGTCGGTATGTCGGCGGAAAAGATCGTTCCGATAAATATGGTGGTTTCCAGCATGAGAAGGATATGTGAGTATTCCATAGACATATCAGAGCTTGCGATCAATGCTATGATGGCTGAGTGACCATTTGTTTAAAATCAGGTTCCGCATATATAGGGTCGATGAAGGTTGTTGCGTTCAACGGGAGTCCCCGTCTCATAGGGAACACATCGAATTGTTTGAACATCGTTCTGGATGAGCTGGAGAAAGAAGGCATCGAAACCGAATATATCCAGGTGTATGAGGATCATATGAACCCATGCAATCATTGCAATTCTTGTGAGGTTCGAGGTGACGGAAGATGCATCAACGAGGATGATGGTGCGAATGGTTATTTGGATAAGATGCGTCGCGCCGACGGAATAATTCTTGCATCACCCACGTATTACGGTTCGTGCACTGCGCAGCTGAAGATGTTCCTTGAGAGGGCAGGACTGTGTGCCACAACAGGTGGAAATCTTCTGAAAGGAAAGGTCGGCGCGGCAGTGGTGGTCCAGGAACGCGACGGCGGAAGCATGGTATATTCCGAACTTGTGAACTGGTTGTTAGTAAATCAGATGGTCGTTGTGGGATCTACGCCATTGTCCATCATAAACGGAGGGAATCCTATGGATTATGAAAAAGATGCGAAGGGGATGAAGGCCCTGAAGGAGTTGGGCAGGAATATCGCTCATTCTGTCCAACGGTTTCACGCCAACAAAGAGCTTTTATAAACAGATAGTCTGATAACAAACCGGTGGGTTTGGGATGAAATACTGGCGTGACGATTACGAAGACAAAGTTTCGACGCCCAAGAAGGCGTTGTCGTTCGTCAAGCCTGGTGACACGATATTCATCAGCGGAGGTTGCAGTCGCCCGAGATATATCGTAGAAAATCTCCTCAAGAAGGAGACATCCCACGACAACAAGATACTTACGCCGTTCACATTCCTGCCCTCGCCGTTCGTAGATGATGAAGTGCAAAAGAAATTCCGGATAAATTCATTCTACATGGATTCCGAAATCGAAAGGGATGTTATGAACGGTCATGCGGATTATACTCCGATTCACAATTCGGAATTGCCCTACATGTTTAGGTCCGGGAGAATAAACGTAGATGTGGCGATCATACAGGTCTGTCCTCCGGATCTTCACGGTTTCTGTTCATTAGGTACATCTGTCGATATAACGAAGGCCGCTGTAGAAGCTGCCAAAGTCGTGATCGCAGAGGTCAACAGACAGATGCCCAGAACACTCGGGGATTCCTTCATTCATGTCTCACAGATCAATTATTTGGTCGAGGTGGACTACCCAGTCGGTCATGAGATGGATGACGAGGCCGTTAGTCCGGAGGTGGTCAATGCCATCGCCGTGAATGCGGCCAAGTTGGTTGCAGATGGCGCCACCATACAGATCGGTATAGGCAAGATACCAAATGCGGTACTGGGTGAACTCAAGGACAAGAAGAATATAGGAGTCCATACGGAGATGTTCTCCGACGGACTAATAGACCTGGTGGAATGTGGTGCTGTTAACGGCAGCAAAAAGACAATTCACAGGAACAAGATCGTGACGTCTTTCGTCATCGGTTCATCGCGACTAATCGATTTTGTAAACAACAATCCGACCATCGAGTTTCATCCTTCGGATTACACAAACAATCCCGTTATTATCGCCCAGAATAACAAGATGATCGCAATCAACACTGCGTCGACCGTGGACCTTACGGGTCAGGTGCTCTCGGACAGAACGGGGTTGGATTATGTTCCGAATCCCGGAGGGATGCCCGATTTCATAAGAGGTGCTATAATCGGCAGGGGACGTTCGATCATAGTAATGCCGTCCACGACCGTGGACGGGAGTGTCTCAAGGATAATTCCGAGTATCCCCAAGGGGGCAGGTGTGGCAGCCACCAGGGAAGACATCCACTACGTCGTAACGGAATACGGGATAGCGCATCTCAGAGGGAAGACCCTGGCAGCCCGGGCGTTGGAGTTGATCAATGTTGCGCATCCGGACCACAGGGCGAAACTGTTGGATATCGCTGTCGCAATGGGATACCTCCCTGAAGATCAGAGCAAGCGTTCCTATCTCGGTGCACCGTACCCGAAAGAATTCGAATTCTACAACGAATTCGATGGACAAAAGATGTTCATACGTCCTTTGAAACCTACGGACGAGGATCTTGTAAAGGAATTGTTCTATTCTTTTTCGTCAGAGACACTGCAGCAGAGATTCATGACCACACGGCAGATCCAACCAAGATTGGAACGTATGAGCCAGGTGAATATAGATTACGATCTGACGATGGCATTCGGTGTCTTCATAGAAAGACACGATGTCATGGAGATGATAGCCATTTGCGGATATGACAGGGACCCCAAGAACAGCAGTGCCGAGGTGTCCTTCGCCGTGAAGGATGATTGGCAGGGAAAAGGCATCGGTTCATACATGGTGAACATGCTGATCAATGTCGGTAAGGCAAGGAACATCAAGACGTTCACAGCAGAGGTGCTTGCCACGAATGTCGGGATGTTAAATCTCTTCTACCGTACGGGACTGGACGTGAACGCGAAACTGGAGGACGATGTTTACGTCATATCGTTCAATCTGGTCAAAGGTTCGATTTGAGAAATCCTTATAGATAATAGTAAAAAAGAGAAGTCCGTCCGGAATGGACGGAATGAGTTTTATTGCCTGCCCTTCACAAGGTCTCCTATGATATCCGGATCTATCAGGGCCGATGTATCGATGTCGGAGCCATTGCTTCCACCGGCGATCTTCCTGAGGATACGGCGAACTATCTTTCCGCTTCTGGTCTTGGGTAAGGCATCGGTGAATTGAATCGCCTTGGGTGTGGCGATGGGGCCCACTTCGTTTCTCACGTATGTGACCAGCTGTTTCTTAAGATCCTCACTTTCAGTGAAGCCGTCTCTGAGCGTTACGAAGGTGTAGATCGCCTCTCCCTTGATCTCGTCAGGTATAGGAACCACCGCGGCCTCTGCGACTGCAGGATGCGAGATCAATGTGGCCTCTATCTCCGTGGCACCGATGCGGTGCCCGGCCACACTGATGACATCATCGACGCGTCCAGTGATCCAAAAGTCCCCGTCCTTATCCTGCCTTGCACCGTCGCCCGTGAAATAGTAACCGGGATACGGTTTCCAGTAGAGATCCTTGTACTTCTCGTGGTCTCCCCAGATCGTCCTGGCACACGATGGCCACGGTTTCTTGATGACGAGTCTTCCTCCGCTTTCGCCAACCGGTGTCGGTGTCCTGTCCTCGTTGAGTATGAACGGTTCGATTCCGAAGAAAGGCTTCATGGCCGAACCGGGTTTCTGCGGGTATGCTCCTGGCATCGGAGTGATGAGATAGCTTCCGGTCTCAGTCTGCCAATACGTATCAGATATGGGGCATCTGCTTCCACCGATCGTTTTGTAGAACCACTTCCAGACATCGGCATCTATCGGCTCACCGACGGAACCTAGGACCTTCAGTGATGATAGATCGTGTCTGAGGATGCACTCGTCGCCGGTCTTTCTCATCATTCTGATCGCGGTAGGTGCGGTATAGAAGATATCAACCTTCCACTTTTCGACTATCTGCCAGAATCTGTCATTCGTCGGGTAATTAGGAACACCCTCGAACATGAGTGTGGTCGCACCTGCGGCCAGAGGGCCGTACATGATGTAGGAATGTCCGGTGATCCAGCCTATGTCAGCCGTACACCAGTGTATCTCACCCGGTCTGTAGTCGAAGGTATACTTGAAGGTGAGCATCGCACCCAAAAGATATCCTGCCTGAGTGTGGACGACCCCCTTGGGTTTGCCGGTAGAGCCGGACGTGTAAAGCATAAACAGGGGATCCTCGGCATCCATCACCTCGCACGGGCAGTGTATGTCCGCTTTGGCGACCTCTTCGTGCCACCATGTATCCCTCCCTTCTTCCATGACCACATCGGCGCCGGTCCTCTTCACCACGATGACCTTCTCCACAGTGGTCTCACGTTCCAGTACCTCGTTGACCTTGCCCTTCATATCTATCTTCTTACCGCCGCGGAAACTTCCATCGGAGCAGACCAATACCTTCGGTGTACAGTCTACGACGCGGTTGTAAAGCGAATCTGTGCTGAAACCGGAAAAGACGACACTGTGTATCGCACCTATTCTGGCACATGCCAATAGCGTGATTGGGAGCTCGGGAATCATTGGTAGATAAACGGAGACTCTGTCACCTTTTCCAACACCCTTGCTCTTGAGCACATTTGCGAATCTTTCGACTTCGAATAACAGCTGACCGTAGGTGTAGACACGGCTGTCATCAGGTTCGTCGCCTTCGAAGATCAGAGCTGCAGTGTTCTTAAGACCGTTCTTGACATGTCTGTCAAGGCAGTTGTAACACACATTTAGCTTTCCGCCCCTGAACCATGAGAATCTGCATTCATTCTCATCGTGCTCGAACACCTCCTTCCAATCGGTGGAATACCAATCAATCGTCTTTTTTGCCCACTTTTCCCAGAATTTCGGTGGATCGGCAATCGATTCATTGTATATGTCGAAATATTTTTTCGCATTGTCAATGTAAGTCCTCTTGCGATATTCCTCGGAAGGTGTGTACGTTCCGTTCGCGTTCTCAGTCGGCATTTATCTCTCTCCGTTGTTGCGAAAACATATCAGCGCTTCCGCGATTAGGTTAAACGAGTACTTATATATTAAATGCACGGCTTATACTGTATTATCTACGATTATCGCAATATTTTATACGATGTAAAGAATTAATCGTAGGATATGATGCGATTTATGGTAATATGAGAAGTGGAAGAGATTTAAGGGGTTTTTTTGCATATCTTCTTCGGTTCTCAGAAGAAGAAGAACCCGCAGTTCTCGTCTACCGATATCTTAGCGACGGCAGCCAGGCGTTCCAACGGTCCCGAGTATCTTCTGATCATTATTTTTCCCTCCTCGGGCAATGATGCGGTCAGTATCTCAACTTCCTTGGCAAGCTCTGCTCCTTCTTCTGATGTGTACCTCCTCCTGCCCTTTGCACCTTCTGGTACCGATGCGACGATCGTACAACCTCTTTTTGCGGCTATTTCAGGTAACATACTGTTGTCGGGTCCGAATGCGCCTATGCATCCTCTGCCCTTGTCCCAGGAAAGAGGACATTTTCTGCACGTGTCGTTCATTTCGTCAAATGAAAGCTCATCCCATTCCGATACGCGGTCATCCTTGTTTGCTTCGTTCAGAGCGGTCTCCCTCTTATCCTCGTCAAGTTTGGAGAGGTCTATCCATCCTGTATACCTTTTTTCAGCGTGTTCAGAGAGTATAAGCGAATCATCTTCATTTCTTACCTTGTCCATGTATACCGCGTCGGTCTCTTCGCTGATCCTATTCCTTTTCAGAAACTCGTTCCAGTCTGGTATTTTTCTCTTGGCCTCTTCCAGGGGTACTACGTAATCTGCTTCTGCAATTTCCTCGTAGCCAGAGACATCTTTCAGGAGAATCCTCTTTACGTTCCTTTTCAATCTTCTGCAGGCAGCACTTTCTGCTTCAAGTTCACAAATAGCAATACTGATTCCCATGGTTATCCTTCACTCTGTAGTTTTTCGGCTTTTTCCAGCAGCCTTTTGCTGTTTTTTCATACTGTCCTCAAGATATTTTTCGCGGCTCCCAGCGAATTCTGCGAAGGAAAGAAAAGCTTTCGCAATGCAGATAATGACCATCATGTAGATTATCGGTGCGATGTCGATATTCACGGATACCGAATTGACGATCAACTGTTCTGTGTTTATGACGTTGTACAGGGAGATCAGGATGTCGCCGCCATTGGTGAACATTATCAACAGAACTGCAAGATACAAAGCCGCGATAATCCTGAACGGTATTTTGGCATAGCTGCCGGCGGAATAGAATCCTATCGGAACAGCCAAAAAGAGCATCGGGATGGAATATCTTATGAATTTTCTCACATAGTACCACAATGTAGACACTATCTCCTCGACATCGGATACCGTTTCCGGGTTCATTGTTCCACTGGCTATTGCCTGATCCGCCACACCCGAAATCAGAGCGTAAATGCTCAAAGGAACGACCATGAATATGAGCAGTGCTTTTGCCAATTCACAAAATGCACCGCCCACATCCCCGGAACCGAACGCAAAATCCTTCCTTACGAGTTCATTCCGTTTACCGTAATGCGTTTCCGGCATCATTCCGCCTCCAGGGTATCTTCTATAAGCGAAACCAATCCTTCCGCCGTAGTCTCGTTCAGGAACACCTGAAATGGTTCAGAACCGTTTACAGATACGTTGAGGGTCATTCCGTCTATCGCGGCGGCATCCAGATCCTCGATGATATCGCTGTTATCGGTACTGCTGACGATAAAATCGATATCGCAGCCAGATGTGCTTTCGGTCAGTGTCACTGAGATATCAACGGGACAATCGGATACGGTCATATAGAATTCTGGGATGTTCAACGGACTTTCGATACCCGTCACCGCGGATATTACCCTGATGAGATCGTCACCACTGTATTCCGTGATCGTATCCTCAACATGACCGGATTCTACGACCTTGGCATCGATATCGGCATCAATGCTGAGATTCATCATCTCCTGCATATACGAGCCGTTCACTTCTATAGTCAGAGGCAGATACATACCGGTTTCGGAAACAGACTCCTGATTGTCCACTATCAGGAAAAGCAGGAGTTCCGGGATCAGAACGCGGGAATCAATGGTGACAGTGTGCGACTCGTTGCTCGGAATGGTGAATTTGCCCTCTTTATACAGGTCTACTCTGACGCTTTTATCCGTCGATTCCATGTATATGTGCGGATCCACATCGCTTATGTCATACGGCAGTGTGGATGTTATGGTCAATTGTCCGGTTATATCAAAATAGATCGGAACCACCGGGTCTATCTCGACGGTAAGCTCCTCGTCTTGCGTGACATTCAGTCCGCCCGTTGCCACGGGATAAACGGCCAACATGACGAGTGCAAGTAAGGACAGAGATATCAGGATCACGAAGATTTTCAAGATGACGTGCAACAAGTTCATGTGTCGTTCCTACGGGCTATAGTTGCTTTGGTTTTTTAAAATAACGTGTCCGCAGAAGCGTATTCGAGTGAAACATTGAATATCGGAATCGTGATATCAGGATGATGGCAGATATAAGGGTCCGCAAAAGGAAGAGGATGCGAGAGAAGGACGTTAAGGCTCTGAAGGAGCAGATGAACACAGTCTTTGACATCAATACGTTCGACGAAGGCGATGCAGTGGACCTTGCAGAAAGCCCTGATTTCAATCTTATCTTTGTGAACAATGACGTCCTAGGAATGATATATCAGGAAAAGCCGTTCCTCACGGTGAGGGGTATATTGAAGTACAGACCGCGGGCACGTGCGGTAACCGTGGACATGGGTGCCGTTCCTTATGTCACGAACGGTGCCGATGTCATGGGCCCGGGGATCGTTGATGCGGATCCTAATATAAAGGAGGGGGATCTCGTTTGGATAAGAGATATCAAGAACCAGGTACCGTTGGCTGTAGGAGTCTCGCTCCGTTCGGCCTCAGAACTGATGACGAAGGAAAAAGGCAAGGCTATAGCCACTATCCACAATGTAGGCGATAAGCTCTGGAAATCTGGTGAATGATTTGAAGTTTCGGTTCAGGAAGAAAGGGAAGGCGGAAGAGGAATTGCCGCAGGTGTTCATCGACCTCGGCGATTACGATATCGAGGATCAGGAACCTCCGATGGGGATCAGGATAGTGGACGTCGTCAGAAGGAACGACGTATCATCTGTAAGAAATCAGACGGGCAATGGCAGGATGATATTGGTCGATGTCTCTATGTTCGAAGGGGACGACATCGAAAAGGAGGGAACGGTGAATGATCTTAAAACGGTGGTTCATGAGATCGGTGCTCAACTTTTCACGGTAAACGATAGTACGGCACTGATAACGACTGGCGGTATCGTGGTAGACAGGGTGAAGAGCAGGAAGAAGGCGTAGTATGATCGAGAGACGCAAGAAAATAGTGCACGACCCTTTGCACGGGAGCATATCCATAGACGGTGTTTTTCTTGACATACTTGACCGTCATGAGGTGCAGAGGCTTCACGCCATCAAACAATTGGGTCTCGGGAACATGGTTTTCCCAGGGGCGAACCACACCCGTTTCGAGCATAGTATGGGTGTCTATCATCTGGCTGGCAGGATGACCGAGGCCCTGGGAATGGACGAAGAAGAGTCGAACATCGTTCGTGCTGCGGCCCTTCTCCACGACGTGTGCCATCCTCCGTTCTCACACACCATGGAGGAGATAATGGAGAATGAGACCGGATTGGACCATATGGACCTTGCCAGAAAACTGATTCATGGCAGCATTCCCACGTTCTTGGATCGTGATGATGATATACTGGGGGGAGTCGAGCCGATATCGGAATTGTTGGAAAGAAACGGGGTCTCGCCTGGCAAGGTTTGCGATCTCATAGCTTATCCGGTATCGAAAGCGAAGGGATTGGAGTTTTTTACCGCAGTAGACGGAAAGCAGTCCTTCTTCGCCTCCAAGGACTACGCGCATCAGATCATCCACGGTCCAGTGGACGCCGATCAGATGGACTACCTTGTCAGGGATGCGCATTACACCGGGGTGTCACATGGATCCATCGATACTGAAAGGCTGTTGAACAAGATGAGGATACACAACAACAAGATAGTGTTGGAGAAGGGAGGGATAGTCGCGGCCGAAGGGCTGATGGTCTCACGGGCCCTGATGTATTCCTCAGTCTATTTTCATAAGACCGTTCGCATAGTGGAGATGATGCTCACAAAGGCAGCAGAAGTGTCAGACATGGATTTCTCACGGCTGTATCTCATGGACGATACAGATCTCATATCCTGTTTGATCGATTCCACACGCAAGGCATCCGAGATAACCAGGTCGGTCCTTCATCGCAGATTCTACAAGAATGCGTATACGCTGTACTCTATAGACCTGAGTGATGACGTGAAGGCCGGTCTCGTCAAATATTCCGATTACGGGTCAAGAAAGTCATTGGAATCGGAAATCGCGGACCGGGCAGGCATAGATCCGTCCGAGGTCATCGTCGACATACCGTCAAAATCCACATTGTTGTCGAACATAAGGATAGGCAAGACGGATGTATCCATACTGGAGGATGACAAGGTAAGGTCCATAACTAAATTTTCACCTTTGGCGAGAGCGTTGCAAAGCAGGGACATATCCGATTGGGCAATAATGATATCAGCTCCAGCCGATCGTACAGAGTCTGTGAGAAAGGCGGCGAAGGATATTTTAGCCTTTGACGACGCCGAGCGGTCTGAGTTTGGCAACCTTTCCGGTCAATCCTGAGCTACATACCACGGAAACGACCTGGTCCAGATCCTTGTAAGCCTGCGGAGCTTCCTCCAACAATCCCTCGTCGGATCCGTTTCTCAGATAGATGTCCCTTTCGGTCATCTTCTTCCTTACATCCCCTATTCTGAGCGTGTCGATGGCGGATTTACGGGACATCTGCCTTCCTGCGCCGTGACAGGAAGAACCGAAACTCTCCTCCATTGCACCCTTCAGACCTACAAGCACATATGTGCCAGTCGACATATCGCCGGGGATTATGACGGGCTGTCCGATATCGCGGTACTTCATCGTGACCTCCGGTCTTCCGGCGCAAAACGCTCTTGTGGCACCTTTTCTGTGAACCACCACATCCATGGTCTTGCCGTCCACGTCGTGGCGTTCCTTCTTGGCTATGTTGTGTGCAACGTCGTATACGACATCGATGCCCATGTTCTCAGCGGAGTCCTTCATCACCTTCTCGAACGATTCCCTGATCCAGTGGGTTATCATCTGGCGGTTGGCCCATGCGTAATTGGCACCGCAGGACATGGCCTTGAAGTAATCCTCCCCGAGATTCGAATCAAGAGGGGCACAGGCCAGTTGTCTGTCCGGCAGCAGGATGTTCTTTTTCTTGACATAGCTTTCCATCTCCTGAAGGTAATCGGTTGCGATTTGATGGCCGCAGCCTCTCGATCCGCAATGGACCGTTATCGTTATCTGTCCCTTTTCAAGTCCGAATGATCTGGCGGCATGCTCATCGAAGATCTCATCCACGACATCGACTTCGAGGAAATGGTTTCCGGACCCCAACGAACCCAGCTGTGGCAATCCTCTTTTCCTGGCCTTATCGCTTACCGCTATAGGGTCTGCCTCGGGCATCTTTCCTTCTTCTTCGGTCACCTCTAGGTCCCTTTCCCATCCGTATCCGTTCTCGATGGCCCATTCAGAACCGTTGAGTAGAATGTCGTCTATCTCTTTGCCGCCTATCTTCGTAAGTCCTTTGGAACCAAGTCCGGATGGGATGTTCTGGTACAGTTCATCGATGAGATGTCCGATATTGTCACCTACATCCTTCAGAGCCAGGTTCGTTTTCACGAGGCGTACTCCGCAGTTGATGTCAAAGCCGATGCCGCCAGGAGAAATGGAGCCGCTGTCGGCATCTACCGCTGCGATGCCCCCTATTGGAAAACCATATCCCCAATGTATGTCTGGCATAGCCATGGAACTGCCGACGATGCCCGGTAGACATGCAACATTGGCTGCCTGCTGGGGGGCGTTGTCATCCCTTATGTGAGGGATCATGGCATCATTGGCATAGATCACGGCGTTCGTGTTCATTCCGTCCATATAATCCATCGGGATCTCCCACCTGTTATCGTCGATCCTGATGAGCCTGCCGTTCCATGTCATGATGTCCCTCGTACGTTCGCTTAGCACAAAATAGTTGTTGTAGAGGATGGGGCCGGGACCGAGATTTGAACACGAGTCAAGGGATCCACAATCCCCTAGGATAACCAAGCTACCCTACCCCGGCCATAGAATGAGCAGTTGATTGCATCGTTATAGATAAAGTTTATCCGTGAATGCCCTACATCGGACACTTTAAGCCGTCTTTTTCAAAATGTCTGTCGATATGTTCATTGCGGAACGCAACCGTTATTATGATAGAGATTTTTCTACCGTGCCATGAAGCGAAACATCATCTCCGTCCTCGATATGAAGGACGATATGCCTGAGCTTGTGGATCTAGCGATAAAACTCAAGAAGGAACGTGGGGAGCACGGAGCACCTCTGGAGGGTAAGACGCTTGCCATGATATTCGAGAAGCCAAGCACGAGGACGAGGATATCCTTTGATGTTGCTATAAGCGAGTTAGGGGGTCATCCGTTGTACATATCGTCCAATGAGATGCAGATGGGCCATGGGGAAACCGTGGAGGATACAGCAAAGGTGATGAGTCGTTTCGTCCACGGGATCATGTACCGTGCGTATGACTACAAGATCATGGACCGTCTCGGCGACAATGCCGAGGTGCCGGTAATAAGTGGCTTGGACAATCTGGAACATCCCTGTCAGGCACTTGCGGACATGGTCACCATAAAGGAGAAGAAGGGGGGTTTCCGCGGAAAGAAACTGGTATATCTCGGTGATGGCAACAACGTTTGCAACTCCCTCCTGTATGCATCGGCCATAATGGGACTCGATATGGTCGCATGCTGTCCTGCGGTGAGGATGCCCAATGCAGAGATCATGCTGGGTGCGGCACGTATAGCAGATGAGAACGGTTGCAAGATCCTGGCGTCGCACGAGCCGTATGAGGCATGCAAGGACGCGGACATCATATACACGGATACATGGATATCCATGGGTGACACCACGTCGTTGGAAACCGCCATCAAGATCTTCCACGACTACCAGATCAACAACGATCTTTTGAAGATCGCGAAACCGGACTGCATAGTCATGCACTGTCTTCCGGCACACCGCGGTCAAGAGATCACCGATGAGGTGATGGACGGTCCGCAGAGCGTTGTGTTCGATCAGGCGGAGAACCGTCTGCATGCTCAGAAGGCGGTGCTCTATACTGTTCTCAAATGATCTGAGAGGAGACCAGATCCTCGACGATGTCTAGGAATTCCTTCTCCTTTCCCTTGGGTATGGTGGCCCCGGCGGCTATGTTGTGTCCGCCACCGTATCCTCCGACTATCTTCGATGCCGTCGTCATGACGACCGAGAGATCGAGACCCCTATCAGTGAGGGTCTTGTCTGCTCTCGCGGATACCTTCACGCCGTCGTCGGCATCCGCGAAGGCGATCATCGGGAGGTCCTTTCTGAATCCGTTGCTGTTCAGGATCATTCCTGCAACTATACCGACGATCGTCTCCTTGATGGCACTTCCGGCATTGAAATATTGGACGTATTTCCTGATCCTTATGACGTCGTTCTGTTTCACGAAGGACAGTGCGGCGGCGATATTATGCCTGTGTTCTGTCCTGTTGGCATCGGCATCCTCTATCGCCGACATGTCCCCCAGGCAGATCCTCATACCGGTGGCGGCATCATCGTATCTTCCGCATGAGTTCAGGAGCGTCGCAAACTCCTTTGCATCTCTCAATCCGCTCTTACGGGTGAAGTTCGGAAGGGTGTAGACCTCACCGAACAGCCTGCTCTTATTTTTGGCACCGACGAGTTTGAAAAGTGCGTCTTCGGTCCTTTCCTTTTCATTCGTCGAAAGATCGTTCCAAGACCTCCACTGATTCCCCCTTTTCAGGTCGATCCTGAGACCGGAAAAGAAATTCACACAGCCATCATTGTCATTAGTAAGGCCTGGCAGTACGGGATCGTTGCTGAATTGCAGAAAATGTACCAAAGAGCGTGTTTCCCTGCCGAACAGTCTGAGGTCCTCTTCTGCGACAACGTCCCCATTTGCGAGGGCATCATTCAGTATCACCCTGTTGTAACCGACGAGTTTCGATTCGCTGTAGTCCTGAAGGTCTCCGCATGCTCCTATCACCGCGAGGAATGCCAAGTCCATGTTCGAGGGGTCCACGAATTTGGATACGGTGTATGTCATTCCGGCACCACAGACCTCGGTGGAACCGTTCAGTCCGTAATTATGGGGGTTGAGATGGCAGATGTCCCTGTAGTCGTCCAGGAAGGTCTGTCCCCTTCTCCATTTGGCATCCGGTACGTGATGGTCCGTCACCAGTATGCCACCTCTTCTGTAAGCGGAGAGGTATCCGCTCCCCAGATCGACGATCCATACAAGGGAAGTCTGACTGTCGTTGATGGTATCAATCACATTCTCGTCCATCTTCTTCACGAACAGCGTTTCGTATTTTTTACCCAGCCGTTCGCATGTTTTTGCCGCAATGGAGGCTGAAGTGATCCCGTCGGCATCTATGTGTGCTACGATCAGCACGTCCTCGGAGGAGACGAGCATTCTTGCAGCCCTTGCCGCATCATCATGAAATTGCCTAGGCATACCTTCCGAAACCTGCATATTCTGTCACTAGCTTCCCGTATATCGTCTTCGAGATATTCTCAAGATTCACCGTATCGGCACGGTTGTATTTTATCAGGCGGTTCAGGGCGTCCCTGTCGCCTCTTCTATCCCACAGCTTCCACAGGGCGACGGCCTCTTCGCCGTCTACATCATGGATGTCGTCCGATCTTCCGATGCCAAGTGTCCTCTCGATGCATTTCAATCCTCCGGTGTATCCGACTTTTCGACATCCGAACCTCAGGTCAAAGTGAGGCATATTCAGATCCACCTTCGGAAAACTGTTCCTGAGCACGGGGATATCGAAACAGCTTCCGTTAAATGTCACCAGCACGGATGTGTCCTTCAAGGCATCCGAAAGCGTCTCTGCATTCAAATCATCGTTTTGGACCAAGGTCACTGTGTCCTTCCTGCTATGTATAGTCACCACAGTGACGAGCGAATCCCTTTCCAGACCGTCCGTTTCGATATCTAAGAAAGTGGCATTGTCACGGAATCTATCGAAAAGTCTCCACTGTTCACCTTTCGGAAGCATGTTCCCGAGAGATCTGGAATCTCTGTTGTCCAAGAACTCGTATGCCTCGGTCAGTATTGTATCGCTTTTTATCTTCAATCTCGACGAGATCCCCTCCACGGTATCGTTCGAGAGAAAATCGTTCCATTTGTCGATACCGGACGACCAAACCGTTCTCTCTTTCTTCACACCGACACCGGGAACGATGAGGAAGGTACTTTCTATCATCTCCCCTCCGATGGATGATTCTGTTCAAAATTCTTTCAGTCATTTCATATATATCTCACGCCGGATATACCGGACCATGGATTCGATCGAGATCCTTCCCGGCGTAAAAGTGACCGTGGACCGCTGTCTTTTTCTGAAAGAGGGACCCACCGTCGTGCTGGGGGACCTCCATCTGGGTTATGAAAGTGCCCTGGAGGAGGAGGGGATGTATATTCCGAGGATAAATACGAACTCCATAAGGGATGCGTTGAACACCGTGCTGTACAAGTACGAACCGAGGCGGATAGTTCTTCTAGGCGACATCAAACACGATTTCAGAAGGACCCGGAATGAAGGCTGTGACGAGGTTAAGACGATAATAAGGATGCTCACGGATGTAGCAGAGGTGATAGTGGTGAAGGGGAATCATGACAACTATCTGCAGAACATACTGTCGGATATGGGTATGACGGCCGTGGATTATGTCGACATATGCGGTTTCAGAATGGAGCACGGGCACGTGGATACAGGCAGGAGACCGGTCATAATAGGACACGAGCACCCTTCGGTAAGGATCGCAGGAGCGGTTAGTGGCAGTCTTAAATTGCAGTGTTTTCTGCACCTGAGGAAAGAAGGGATAATAGTGATACCACCCTTCAGCCCCATGTCCTCGGGTTCGGATCTCTCTTTTTCCGATTCGGATTCTTTTATGTCCCCTGCATGCAATGCTGCTGATACGGGAAGTGCGGATGTATACGGTATATCGGAAATGGGAATTTTGGCAATGGGGAAATTAAGCGAGATTTCCGATATAGAGCTGTAACCACCGAAGACGACAGTATAGATACACTTAAGTACTCCCTAGGACACGCGCGACTACATGGCTATGGACATATAATCCATCCATCAAAGCCTTTAAGTCTAACAATCCAAATGTGTGTACCAACATCTCATGCAGATGGAGGAATACTAAATGAGCGCAGAAATGGACGCACTTGTCAACATCGTTGTCACAGGAAAGATAAAAGAAGCGAAAGATGCAACACAAAAATGTCTGGACGCGGGATTCGACGCGAAGACCATCATCTTCGATGCCCTCTCGAAAGCAATGGGAATAGTCGGAGAGAAATACGCGGCGAAGCAGTACTTCCTCCCACAGGTTCTCCTGTCCGCCAACACACTCTATCAGGGTCTGAACCTCGTTCTCCCCATGCTCACCGGCGGTGCCGGCGCTGGAAAGGGAACGGTAGTCCTCGGTGTTGTCGAGGGAGACGTTCACGACATTGGAAAGAACATCGTCAAAGCAATGATCACCGGTCTCGGTGTCACTGTCGTCGACATGGGGAAAGACGTACCCATCAAAGACTTCATAGAGAAAGCGAAGGAGACCAATGCGGGTATCATTGCGACTTCGACCCTCATGACGCCTACTCTTGCAGGAATGAAAGAGATGGAGACCTCCCTGAAAGAGGAAGGCCTGAAAGGCAAGATCAAGACGATGGTCGGCGGCGGCGCAACCTCGAAAGAGTTCGCGGATCAGATCGGTGCAGACGGCTGGTCCTACGACGCGGTCGAGGCATCACACGTTGCACAGAAGTTCCTCGGAATATAAGCGGATCGCGCTTGCCGAGAAAGTTCCAAACTTTTTCCAAATTCCATTTATGATTCTCATCTATAGTTATATCGTATAACTTTTGCGGAAGATTATACGGTATGCTTTAATACCACCAAAAAAATCACGCTCTCTATGGTACAAAGGTCAGAGTACGATCAGTGGGTCATCGACTGGATCAGGACCGAGAAGGAAGGCGGCCGCAAGTGTTTTGACGTTAAGAAGTCCGGGAACAGCTACTATGTGTACTATCAGACCACCAGGTACAACTCCGACACAAAGAAGAGAGAAAAGGTGTCCGGGTACCTGGGGAAGCTCGTTGAGGGCAAAGGGATAGTGGAGCCGGACACGTATTCGGAAGATGATGAGAAGATATCCACCGCAAGGTACGGATTGGGTATAGACACGGGCGGGACGTACACGGATGCAGTCATAGTGGACCTGGACGATAACGTCGTCGTTGCGAAGAAGAAATCCCCAACGGATCATCATGATCTGTCCATAGGGTTGTACGAATCGGTCGATGCGGTCTTCAGCTCATCCGACATAAAGCCTTCCGATATCTCGCTCGTCGGTATATCCACAACATTGGCGACGAATTCCGTTCTGGAAAATCACGGTGGCGAGGTAGGACTCATCCTGATCGGATGGAACCCTATGTCGTCGGTCAGTTTCGGTGAGAAGAATCAGGTATTCGTGAGCGGAGGATGCGACAGCAAAGGAAAGCCACTCGCACCGATGGTCAAGGATGAAGTGGTCGCGGCGATAAAGAAGGTCTCCGAGGGGGTGGATGCCATAGCAATCTCAGGGCTGTTCGCAAATGCCAACCCATCACAGGAGAAAAAGGTCAAGGACCTGGCTGTCAGGATGACAGGATTGCCAGTGATCGCAGGTCATGAACTCTCTGCGGCACTCGGCATCGACCTTAGAGCAGAAACCGCGGTTCTCAATGCAAAGCTCATTCCGATAGTCAGCAAGTTCTTCGATGATGTGGAGAAGACATTTGCTGAAAAGGGCATCACCGCGCCGATCATGGCCTACAAGGGAGACGGTTCGGTTATGACACTGGAGGAGGCCCGAATGCATCCAGTGGAGACCATATTGTCTGGTCCTGCGGCCAGTGCCATGGGCGGGAAGGTCCTTTCCGGACTGGACGACTGTGTCGTCGTCGATATCGGCGGCACATCAACGGACATCGCGATAATGGATGCAGGATTTCCGCAGATACAGTTCGAAGGTGCGACCATAGGCAAATGGAGGACGCGCGTGAAAGCCGTGGACATGTGCACAGTGGCACTGGGAGGGGATTCCAGGATATCGTTGAAAGGTTCCATGTTCGTCATAGGACCAGAGAGGGTGATCCCTCTGTCGACATTTGCGGCAGAGTGTCCCCACGTCGTAGAGAAGATCATGCTCACAGATATCTACGACTACTACGAGGCAGAGGAGGGATTCGACGAAGGGTCTCTGAGCGGAAGGGAGAATCGTGTGTTCAGGGCCATGGTTGGAAAGGGTCCTATGGACAGTATGGAGGTCATGAACGCTGCGGAAGGTCTCTGGATAATCGATCAGGAACTGAAATCCCTTGTCTCTAAAGGAGCGGTCAGACTTGCATCGCTAACGCCCACGGACGTGATGGTGTACGGTCATGCGTTCGACAACGGAAGCTATGATGGGGCACGTGCGGGCATACATGCGGTCAGTGAGAAATTGGGTATGACGGAAAAACAGGCCGTCAAAGCCCTCATCAATGAGATCAGGATCAAAGTGGCTGAAGCAGTGATGACAAAAATGCTCGATGATGAGATGTTAGATTGGCAGGACGAAGGCTCGTTCAGGCTTCTGAGAAGGATGCTTTCGTTGAGCAATATCAGCACCGTGCAGATGAGACCGAATTTCAAGATACCCATAGTTGGGACCGGTGCGCCGTCCAAATTCATGATGGAGGATATCGGAGAACGGCTTGGGACAGAAGTGATCTTTCCAGAAAATCACGATGTCGGCAATGCTGTCGGTGCGATTTCAAGCAAGATTGCAGAATCACTGTCGGCGACGATCGTCCCTACGCCTGACTACAGGTATCTGGCCAGTGTTCCGTTCATGGGGTCATCGTACCATACACATCTGGATACCGCAGTGGCATCGGCCAAACGCAGTCTCGAATCCTTCCTGGAATCCAAGGTCAAGGGCTATGGTGCCAGGAACATCGTCACATCGTCGAAGGTGAAGACCTACATGGCGACGGAAGGTGGTGTCGGCAATTGGGAAGAGGAAGGTCTTGCAAGGACCGTTAACTATGTGGAGATCATATCGAGGGCCGTCGGAGATCCCCCGGAAAGGTACTGAGAAGGCCTTAACAATTTCATTTTTTTCATGTCGTTCAGCATACGCGTGGGACACCTGATGGATGGGTACGCTCACGTTAAATAAGTTGAGTGCCATGCAGAACCACAGGAGAAAATTATCATGTCAATGACTCCAAGAGAAAGAGTACTCGCAGCAATGAAACGAGAAACTTTGGACAGGCCTCCAGTGGCCGTTTTCACACAGAGCGCGACCATCGGTCAACAGAAAGCGACAGGCGTCTATTGGCCGGCGGCACATTCCGACGCCCAGATGATGGCTACACTCGGAGCGGCTCAGGCGACGGTCTTCGGATTTGAGGCAGTCAGGTCATCGTTCTGTCTTACGGCGGAGGCGGAAAGGCTCGGATGCGTCGTGGATCCCGGAAAACAGGACAGGACGCCCATGCTCAAGAAGCACCCGTTCAACTTCGACCCGATGTCGGGCGTGTACGACGAACCGCACATTATGTCACCCGAGGAATTCATAGCGGGCGGCAGGCCGAAGGTCGTCATCGATGCAACGAGGATCATGGCCAAAGAGCACGGGGACAACTACGCAATCGTCGCCGGTAACACCGGACCGTTCACACTTGCGGGTCACCTCGTTTCGACCGAGAATCTGGTTTTCGGCATAATGATGGAGCCTACGGAAGTAAGCAAATGGGTGGATGCCGTGGTTCCGGTCATCAAGGCGTACTGTCAGGCATTGTCGGATGCGGGTGCGGACATCATCCAGATGTCGGAGCCTTCGGCTTCCACGGACCTACTGTCCCCTGACATGTTCACGGAGTACTCCGGAAAATACATCAAACAGACGCTCGCGGAGACCAAAGGAGCGGATACTGTCCTGCATATCTGCGGAGACACGGAACCTGTACTCGATCTCATGATCGACACCGGCGTCACGGGTCTCTCGATCGAGGAGAAGGTCGATTCTGCAAAAGCGGTCAAGATCGTCAATGGACGTGCGGCGCTTGTCGGAAACATAGGTGTAGTTCACCCGCTTCTCCAGGGCACACCCCAGGAGTGCGCTGATGCGGCGAAGAGGATCGCAGCGGCGGGATTCAACGTTGTATCTCCAGGATGCGGACTTTCGGCGCTCATTCCAGATGACAACCTCAGGGCGGTCGTCAAAGCGATCAAGGGATGAATCTGAACGATTCTCAAACCATTTCCCCTAACCTCTTACTTTTTCAGAGCCGTGTGTGCCATATTCTCTTTTCGAGCAGACTGTAAACGGTTAATAACAAGTAAAACTATAAGCCGTTAAGAGGCACGATCATGGCATATGGAATAGCACTCGATCTTGGTACAAGTGGATTCAGGTCTCACCTGGTGGACCTGGACAAAAAGGGGAAGATATTGGATACCGCGATAACGGTCAGGCATCCGCTTCCCGGTGCCAATATCATGGACCATCTTCATTTCTGGATGAAATCGGGTTCGGAGATCAGTCACAAGATAATCATGCAGACGGTCTACAATCTCATAAGTCTGTACGGTAAAGAGAAATTGTCTCAGGTCGAGAAGGTCTCGATATGCGGAAATCCCATTCAGCTGTCTCTGTTCGAGAACATAGAGGTCCGTGACCTCGCATTCGCGGGTCAGAATAAGTTGAAAAGGCTCGGTGTCGTGAAACAGGACAGAAGAGCGCACACATCCACCGCCGGAAAAATCGGACTCATAGGATTGAAACCCGAAGTCGAGGTCCTGATCCCTCCGGCGATCAGACACGAGATAGGTGCAGATGCGCTTGCCATGATAATAAAGTCGGGGATGCTCAACAAGAAAGAGACATGTATGGTCACCGATTACGGTACGAATGCCGAAATGGGCCTTTACCATGACGGTGAACTCTATTCGGGATCGGCGGCAGCCGGTCCGGCGATGGAGGGGCAGTCGATCAAATGTGGGATGCTTGCAGCGCCGCATGCGATCTCCGATGTGGATCTGAGCGAGAACGGCATGTGGGACAACATCGTTCTCAACGATCAGCTCATACCGACGCTGACGAGGAGGGTGAACCCGATCACCGGTGAAGAGATAAAGATCCTGGATTACGAGGCAAGGGGCATCACAGGAACCGGTGTGGTCTCCTCGATGGCCGTCGGTCTGCAGTCGGATGTGATAAGACTGCCGAAGATCGACACCCCCGACGGTCTGATACATCTGACCAACGGGATAAGTTTCTCTACCAAGGATGTCGGAGAGGCGGGAAAGGCGATGGGTGCCATCAGGGCAGGGCATCGCACGCTGATGTTGGAGTTGGGTCTTTCGGACAGCGACGTTAAGACGATGTACATGGCCGGTGCTTCCGGAACGTATGTGGATCCGGTGAAAGCGCAGTACTGCGGTATGATACCCCGCGTTCTAGAGGAGGTCTACCAGTTGGGCAATACGTCACTGATGATGGCGCACGACCTGTTGAAGGACGACAAGACCCTGGACATGATGCAGGATGTCGCGAATTCGATCTCCGCTAACCATATAATGTTCGCCGGGTCGCAGAAATTCGAGGACATGTACGTTCTGGAATTGGCCTATTGGACGGAGGGGATGAGCCTCGAGATGTACAACGATCTCCTTGTAGCTTCCGGATTCCCCGTGCTTCCAGACATCGTCGTGCCGAAGGTCGTCAAGAGGATCGTAAAATCGGACATACCGGAGATGGGTGCGGGACTCCATACGCTAGAGAAGGTCGGAATGACAATGAGAGCCAGTTTCGAAGGATGCACCGGATGCAAAAGATGCGAAAGGGACTGTCCGGAGAAGGCACTCACGGTTCTGAATGTTGACGGAAAGCCGCAGATCAATGTTCGTTCGGATCTTTGTCTGGGTACCGCATGCCAGGCATGCGAGTTACATTGTACCGAGAAGGTTTTCAACTTCACGGATCTTAAGGTTGCATACGAAGACTGATCCCAGAGGGATCGTCGCTCATCTTACCGATCGGACGCAGGATATTTCTGCGGTCGAAGGGACTCCGGAATCAACGGATTTGAGCATCAAAACGGCAAAACATCAGGGTATTCTCAGGCGATCGTGCATCCCTGTTGCAAACATTTATTCCTCTGTGCGCCTTTAACATCACCATGTCCGAGCAGATGAATAAGAATGCAGAATATGCAGAGAAGTTCAAGACGGTATTGAAGCTGAGATCCGAACCTGTGGCTGTGAAACTGGTCAGGAAAGGCACAGAATACCCAGAGGGATATTCAGTACCCGAGAAGCAGATGAGCCATTGTCAGGCGGTGATGGGTGCCAGGAACGGCGGTGCGTACAAGGTGCCGCTGGATGCGCAGGGATGCCATGTGGGTGCGGCATGTCTGGGCATGATGAAGAATCCGGAGAAGGTTGCGAACGGGGAGTTCCATGCGGGAATAGGCATTCATGAATCACCGGCTTCCGCGAAGGCTATGATAGATCAGCGTCTGGATATAGATTATGAGACGGACGGTGAAGTCGTATGTCCTCTGAGGGATGCGGATTTCGTGCCAGATGTTGTCATATTCGTAGATGTGCCCGAGAGGATATACTGGTTCGAGTCCATGTCAACGTACGAGAACGGAGGTCGTGTAAAATACACCACAGCGCCTTTCCAGTGTGCGTGCGAGGATATCACCGCGATGCCGATCATGACGGGAACGCCCAACATCTCCCTTGGATGTTTCGGTTGCAGGAAGAAAACGGATATGAAACCTGACGAACTGGCTATCGGCGTTCCATATGGTCTCATTCCCGATATGGCCAAAACTCTGAAATTCTACAACGACGGCGTTCTCACGAAAGCGAAGAGGGACTGACGTTCCGTCTAAACCTTTTAATCTTTCCATAGGTTACATTGTGAAGACGAAATGCGGAACGGTGTTTCATTGTTCGAGTTAGACAAAAAAGATATCGAGATCCTGAAAATGCTGAAGGTGGACTCGAGGACCACCATGGGAGCCATCGGAGAATCTTTGGGTATATCCAAAGCGACCGTCAGCCGCCGTGTCACCAGAATGGAGGAGGACGGGATAATCAGGAAGTACTCCTTGGAGATAGATTTGTCAAGGATGGACCTCATGAAGTCGTTGGTTTTCATGCAGATAGTCGGCAATCCCGTCGCGATAGTCATTGAGCAGCTGAAGGCGAACAAGGAGATAGGACACATATACAAGACGTTCGGCGATCACAACATAATCTGCGAAATATACACAAAGAGCGTGGACGAACTGTACGAGATGATACAGACCAAGCTTTTGAAGATGCCGAGCATCAAGAACGTAGAGGTGGACATCCTCGTAGAACGTGTCACTATGAATGCAGACGCGGACCTCGCGACCTATCTGAGGTCTTTCGAATAACCCAAAGGTTAATTATCGTTAATTAGGTGACAGACCATGCAATTCCAACGCTGTCCTAAGATATCCGCTGATACAGGAATAAGGACTGTTTTTCCGAGGGAGACCCTTGAGAAGACAATCCCGCTTCTGAGCAAGATGGGTATGGACCCTTTGGAAGATATCACCGGAATTGACAACATAGGGATTCCAGTATTTTCGATCTATCGTGAAAGGACAGCAAAAGGCACGTTCGGTGACTATAACGGAAAAGGTCCTACCGTGGAACAGGCCAAAGCGTCTGCGGTCATGGAGGCGGTGGAGAGATACAGCGCGGAGCAGAAGGATTCGGACGAGATCGTCTACGGGACCATCGCGCAAGCCCAGGACAACGGTCCTACGGTTGATCCGGTGGATCTTATACTTCCACTTCGGGTCTTGGATTACGTGGATAGCGCGGAGATAGCATGGGTTACAGGGTCCGATCTATTCAGCGGGCAAGAGACATGGGTCCCGGCCTGTGCTGCGTTCTATCCGTATTATCCGAGCAGCGATCTTCAGTTGTTCAGATTTCACACGAACGGACTCGCTTCCGGTAATACGATAGAGGAAGCGGTCCTCCATGCATTGTTCGAGTTGATCGAAAGGGATGCATGGTCTGTAGCGGAGAGCCGCGACTATGCGAACGCGGACGTGATAATAGACGATGAGAATTCTGTCGCGGCACAGCTATTGAGAAAATTCAATGAGAACGGCGTGGAGATACACCTGAAGGATCTGACAAGCGACATCGGAATTCCGACGATAGGTGCCGCCTCTGATGACACATCTACGAGGGATCCCGAATTGCTTACCATCGGTGTCGGTACACATCTCAATCCGAATATCGCGGCCGTGAGAGCCCTTACCGAAGTTGCACAGAGCAGAACGACGCACAAACACGGTCTGAAGGTGAATGCCAAGCTTCAGAAGATCACGAAGGAGATGGGTTACGACAGGGTAAAGGCGATGAACGGTGTCTGGTACGCAGATTGCGAGAAGAAGGTCAGACTATCGGACATGAAGGACCTCTCTACGCCCTATGTTCTCGACGACATAGAAGTCGTGTTGGGCGATCTGATGGGTTGCGGTTTCAGGCAGGTGATAGCGGTAGATCTCACAAGGCCGGATATAGGCATCCCTACAGTCAGGATGATCGTGCCTGGTCTTGAGGTCGCGACAATGGATTCCGAACGCGAAGGAATGAGATTGTTCGGAAAATGGCCCTAAAACGGCAATCATATGCGATAATAACAAAGGATTAAATATCGAACCCTGTACACAAACATGCTCTGTGTTGTTTTATTCAGTACGATTTAATGACTGTTAATTTATGAGTTAACGTACGTATAATTGCGTTTTATGATGCCTTTATATTCTCACATTCGATTGGGGTTTCTTGCAAGGGGAGGCAAATTGGTTCGCCTTTTGCCAACTTATAAGAAAAACGGAGGTATGAAATGCCAAAATACGAGGACGTAATAGACTTGTATGACGATAGGGGAAAACGCATTGCTAAGCAGGTTCCTCTAGAAGCCATCAGCCCGTTGCGCAACGGTGCGATAAAGAAGCTCGCATCCTTGACAGAGAGAACCGTAGCGGTCAATCTTGCCGGAATTGAGAAAGCACTCAAGACTGGTTCGATGGGCGGCGAGGGTTGTGTCATCAAGGGAAAAGAGATCGACATCCCACTGGTTAAGAGCGCAAAGAAGATTGCAGGCGCAATCAAAGACATGGTCCAGGTAACACCTGACGATGACACTGTCGTTGAAGTCAAATCCGACGGCAAGAGTCTCGTCGTTGTCATTCCTGAAGCGAGACTGAACGCTGGAGTCGAGTACACAACTGGATTCACAGCAACTGCAGCAGCGACTGTACAGGCCATCATCGACGAGTTCAAGATTCCGATGTACAAGGCCAACATGGTCAAGGGCGCAGTATGGGGAAGATACCCGCAGAGTGTCAACTTCATCGGTGCGAACGTGAAGTCGATCCTTGAGGTTCCTCAGAACAACGAGGGTGCAGGATATGCACTCAGGAACATCATGTCGAACCACGTGGTCGCGTTGGTCGGCAGGAACGCCATGCAGGGAGTTGCCCTGTCGGCGCTGTTCGAGCAGCTCGGTGCATTCGAGATGGGTGACGCGATAGGTCCATTCGAGAGAGGACATCTCCTCGCACTCGCATACCAGGGACTCAACGCCAACAACATGCTTTACAGCATCGTCAAGAAGAACGGAAAGACCGGAACTGTCGGTACAGTCATCGAGTCTCTCATGGAGAACGCGATTGACGATGGAGTCATCAAGGTGAAAGAGACCCTTCCGAGCGGATACAAGGTCTACACCACGAACGATCTCCCACTTTGGAACGCATACGCGGCAGTGGGTCAGGTCGCAGCGGTAATGGTCAATGTAGGAGCTGCAAGGGCTTGTCAGGGTGCGCCTTCGACAATATTGTACTACAACGACCTTCTTGAGCATGAGACCGGATTGCCATCGGCAGACTACGGTCGTTCAATGGGTGTGTGCGTTGGAATGTCTTTCTTCTCACACTCCATCTACGGAGGCGGAGGTCCAGGTCTGTTCCACGGGAACCACGTTGTTACGAAACACTCTAAGGGAATCCTCATTCCTGCAGTCACGGCAGCTAACTGTCTTGATGGCGGAACACAGACTTTCTCAGCAGAGGCAACGTCTGGAATGTTCAGAGAAGTTTTCGGTGACATGAAGGAATTCAACTCACCGATGCAGATGGTTGGCGCGGAGGCCAAGAAAATCGCGAAGAAGCTGTGATGTCATATGACGAGTATCAACGATTCAGAGTCAACATACGCGGGTGTACCGCTCCCTGAGGTCAGGATAACGACCACACGTCTGCTTTCGGCAGACACCACTGAGACTGTGCTCAATGCGCTTGTGACTGTGGAGAACATCAGACAAATCAATCTGAAAGGCGAAAGTCTTCCCTCAAAGATCGGTAGCGGGCCGAACAAAGGTCTGCCGAACAATCATTCCGAACGTAGAACAATCAAGTTCGGAGAGAAGGAGATAGAGCTTCACCATATGGTCGGAGACATCTTCATCGAATTGGATGTTGCCGATGACGAGGAGCTCAAGGCAACCGTCGATAGCATCGATGCGGCTGTCAAGGACAAGATTCCTTTCGGATACACACTGGTGGTCGGGAGATACTCGAAATACAGACCCACACTATCGGATTATTATTGAAGGTGTTAAATATGGCTTATAAAAGACAATTTTATCCCGGAACCAGTATCCCCGCCAAGAACAGGCGCAGATACATGGATCCGAAACAGAACCTTAAGAAACTGCGTGACGTCTCCATGGACGATGTAGTTAGGCTTATGGGTCACCGTAACCCTGGAGAGGAATACAAATCCATCCACCCCCCAATCGAGGAGGGAAAAGAGCCCAACTGTCCCATAAGGGCGATCGTAACGCCTATAGAAGGGGCAAAGCACGGAGACCGTGTAAGGTACATACAGTTCACGGACTCTGTCTACTTCGCACCCATCTCACCCTACCAGAGGGCGTGGATGTACCTTTCCAGATACAGAGGACTTGACACAGGTACTCTCTCCGGAAGGCAGATCATCGAGATGAGAGAGAGGGACCTTGAGGTTCTCGCGAAGGAAATGATCGACAACGAGACCTTTGACCCGGCTCTTACCGGAATCAGAGGTGCAACCGTTCACGGACATGCATGCCGTCTCGATGAGCACGGACTTATGTTCGATGCTTGGCAGAGGTACGTATGGGACGACAAGAAAAAAGAAGTCGTATACGTCAAGGACCAGGTCGCACTGCCATTGGACAGAAAGATCTCCGTCGGAAAGCCTGCTAAGTTGGATGACCTCAAGAAGAGGACAACCATATTCAGAGCAGACGGCGTTGACATGAGAGACGACAAAGAGGTTACCATGTACGGACTCAGGATCCACAAATTGAGGACACTTGGTGGCTACCAACCTTACAAGGTTAAGGGGGCTTAAACATGGCGAAAGAAAAAATGTTCATGGCAGCATGCAAGAAAAAGTTCAAGGAAGAACCCACAGACATGTACACGAAGTACTACTGCTACGGCGGCTGGAGACAGTCAAAGAGGAAAGTAGAGTTCGTGGAGGCGGCAAACAAGATCGCCAAGGCCCGTGGAATCCCCATGATGAACCAGGATATCGGTGTCCCGCTGGGACAGAGGTCCTGGATGCCCTACCAGCTGTCGCATACCGACGTGTTCGTAGAGCCGGATGACCTGCACTGCATAAACAACTCTGCTATCCAGCAGGCATGGGATGACATAAGGAGGACAGTCCTTGTGGGTCTCGATTCGCCTCACCAGACCATCGAAAGAAGGATGGGAAAGGAGGTCACTCCTGAGACAATCAACGAGTACCTCGAGGCAGTCAACCACACTATGCCCGGCGGAGCAGTCGTTCAGGAGCACATGGCTGAGATCAACCCTGCGCTCGTTTACGACTCGTACGTCAAAGTCTTCAGCGGGAACGACGAATTGATAGACGAGATCGACAAGAGATTCGTCATCGACATCAACAAGCAGTTCTCGAAGGAGCACGCGAAGCAGTTGAAGGCGGCAGTTGGAAACACCCTCATGCAAGCGGTACGTGTCCCGACCATCGTCGGACGTGTAATGGATGGAGCAACCACCTCAAGACATGCAGCGATGCAGATCTCGATGGCCTTCATCACGACGTACAAGCTCGCAGCAGGAGAGGCGGCAATCGCGGATTTCGCATACGCAGCGAAACACCAGTCGCTCGATATGGGTACCATGATGCCCGCAAGGCGTGCAAGAGGACCCAACGAACCCGGTGGAATCCCGTTCGGATACATGGCTGATATCGCACAGTCCGACCGTATACACCCAGAGGATCCCGGCCGTGCAGCACTTGAAGCGGTTGCGCTCGGTGCAATAATCTACGACCAGATCTATCTCGGCGGATACATGTCCGGCGGAGTAGGATTCACTCAGTACGCCTCGGCGGCATACACGGATAACATCCTTGAGGACTACACCTACTATGCCATAGACTACATCAAAGACAAGTACGGCGGCTTCTGCAAGCTCGACCCGAACAACTATGATGAGATGATGAAGCTCGGTGACAACGTCAACTCATATGCCCTTGAGACATACGAGAAGTACCCGGCCGCGATGGAGACGCACTTCGGTGGATCTCAGAGATCGACCGTTGCCGCGGCTTCGACCGGTATCGCCGGTTCGATGGCAACCGGTATAGCCGACTGCGGTCTCAACCTCTGGTACCTGTCTATGCTTCAGCACAAGGAGAGGACCGGAAGACTCGGATTCTACGGATTCGATCTTCAGGACCAGTGCGGTTCCGCGAACTCTTTCGCATACAGATCCGACGAGGGTCTGCCTATGGAGCTCAGAGGACCCAACTACCCCAACTACGCAATGAACGTCGGTCACATGTCTGGATACACCGGAATCCCGAAAGCAGCGCATGCTGCCCGCGGCGATGCATTCACAGTCAACCCGTTCGTACGTATCGCGTTTGCAGATCCGAGCCTTGTGTTCGACTTCGCAAACGTCACCAAAGAGATTGGGCGTGGCGGACTCCGCGAGTTCAAGCCTGCAGGCGAGAGAACGGCTATCATCAAGGCATAAGCGTGATCGTGCATGCAGCCGGGTGAGATCTACAAGTATCTGCCGACATCGACGGTCGGAAAGGTGCAGGATGTTCGTGAAGTGGACGGTAAAGTTTGGGCTTTGCTCGACTTCACCGGACTCTGGTATGACGCCAGCGCTCTGAGTCCGGCCGATGCCAGTGAATACAAGGAGACCTCATTCAAATATCGCGAGTCGTCTCTTAAGACTGAGTTACAGTCCGTTGAGGATCTGATAAATCAGAACAAAGAGGTCAACATCGACGATTTCAATCTCGGCGGTGCCGGATAGTCGGATCATAAACCTTTTTCAATTTTCCTTTTATTTTTTCGTTTTTTTCGTCCTAAGCTGGATTCATGTATGCGGGGAGGCAGGTCTCCTGTCACGCATTGTTTATATCTGTATGTACAGATAGGGTGCACGATGGCATTAAAGACCCTGGATTCAGTAATCGGATTGCATGTGATCTCCCAAGATGCCTTCGATGTCGGCGAAATCGAGGACCTTCGTTACGATCCCGTCACGTGGGATATAGTCGGTTTCAAGGTCAAGAGCAACAAGATCGTTGCGAGTATGTTGAATGCCGGTTCAGGTAAATCGATGATCATGATAAAGCCGGATCATTATATCGTGAACGACGTGATATTGTTCCAGGATGCCATCGAGGAGGCCAGGTCCAGAATATCCGCCGACAATAACAACATCCCCTCTCTGTCGTATATCTCTGGGAGGAAGATCGTCACATCGGATAACATCCTCTTAGGGTCCGTTGATGAGATTCAATTCGATTCCGACAGATGGTCCGTGGTGTCGTTTAAAGTGAAGTTGGACAAGGCAGCCTGTCCGCTTCTTGGGTTGAAGAAAGGTCTTTTCTCGAAGATGGCCTACGGTCTTCTGGTCAGGAACATCGTCTCAGTTTCGGAGAATGTCAATCTGCGTCTTACGATGGAAGAATTGAAAGATGAACTGGTTTTTGATTAGATCTCGTTATATGCGATAAGGATCGATGCGAGTTTTCCGTTGTCCTCCATCCCATGCGACTCCCTGATCATCTTGTCACATGTGGGTGCGGGGCTGCATGATATCACATCTTTGCAGCCATTGCTCTCATTGAGTTCAGGAAAGGGAACAGGAGGCATGATGAAAGATTCATCATTATTCTCTCCTGGTTTCACGTCAGGAAACACCACGAAACCGTCGGAAAGCCAGACGACATCCTCCCTGTTCCTGTATTCCTTCGATGTGTTCGGAAAGACCTCGATGCCCATGACCTTTCCGTCACTGGATTCGAGGATCACGGTAGGTTCGGGGGGCGGTCTGAAACGCGGGTCCTTGACGATACATATGACCTTATCACGTTTGAGAGCCTGGTTAAAACCCTCATTGATGACATCGATCCCTCCGACAGCTTTGACGGTGGCCTCTTCTTCCTGAATTCTTTTAAGGGTCGTCGTATCAAGGTAGAATGCCGCCACAACCCCTCTCATCTTTTTTACGATATCCAAAGGAAGATCCGTCCCGGTCATAGACTCGAAAAAGAGGACAGATTATTAAATGTTGACGATTCTTCGCCCTAGCATGTCTCTTCATATGCTGAATGAAAAGGATCCCGCAGTCCTCAGGTCACTATATACCTACAGGAGGGAGGTATTCAAGGAAGGTTCTTTGACGGTTCGTGAAAAAGAGCTGATAGCACTCGCTCTGTCCTCTGCGTCCAAATGCGAAGTGTGTTTGGAATATCATGCGGAAGAGGCAAAAAAAGCCGGAGCTACAGGACAGGATATCCTGGAGGTGATGGAACTCGTAACGTATATGAACGGTCCATCAGGAATGATATGGACCAAGAAGATAGATGACATAGTGGGATAGACCCTCCTATTTCGGTCTCGGCTTCTTTTTAAAGTTAGTCTCAACGTGACATCCATTGTTCCGATTCGCGTATGGTCCGTATGGATGACGCGCCGAGATTCTCGTTAATACGAACGCAAAAGCAATCATCTTTGAAAAGGATCATTATGGGGTATGTGATTACGATTTCTCGGGTACAGCTGCGATTTTCATCATAGTTCACCACAATCCCGTTCTTCGCGATCACGGCGATCTCCATTCCGCATACGTATCCGTTGTCAGGTCTGCGTTACAGATTTTCATTCATTCCTTATTATGCTGTTCATGTTGGTAATGGATCTTATATCCACTACGCCAATCGCCGCAATGGTCCTGCCGTCAACATCGATCGGTGTGACGATAACCCTTGTACCCTTGTAGGGGCCGGACAGGGCAACCTTTCTTATCGTCGTTCCGACGCTTATCACCTCTTCCAGCACTGCTCCGGTATAGGCATTGTCGATGACTGCACCATTTTCTATCCTGATGCCGAGATCATCCCTGCTTTTTGCGCAGACCGGCAGTCCGCCTACGAGGTCATGTATCGCAAATGCCAGAGATAACAATTCACCGGCATTGCTCCTGGATGAGAGGATGTCCTTCAATTCACGACTCATTCTGAGTCCACCGATGAGATGGAGTGCCGCAGTCACTGCTCCTTTTTCCGCATTCTCGGGGGAGTCGGCGGTACCTATGATGATCACATCGTCATTTCTCATTCTGAATTTTTCTCCGAGGGCATTTTCCATATCGGCATCCACGGGATAGTCCGATCCTGGAAAAATCAAACCGCCGTTGGAATACACCAGGGTGGTAGCTCCTGATGCACCAGATTTTATGGCGACATCTCTCTCCTCACAGCCAAAAGATACTTTTTTTGCAGCATGCGGAACCCTCACCGCGCAATCATAATCGTTGATTGTAAGAGACGTGGATATGGGACAGATCTCCATGTACATCATATCCCTCGCGTCTGCGCCCTTGTCTGTGAGCATGACTCCATTCTTGTCGATGGATACGAATTCCTGCTCCGACAGTATATTCAAGATCGTTCTGGTGCTTCCCTCTCCGATGTTGAGTACGGTCGACAGTTTCTTTCGACCGAACGGTCTGGACTCGTCCAAGGACATCAGGGCTTTCCATAGGTGGTAGTCGGTAAATTTTGGGATCGGCCCTCCGAATCTCGGATGGCGGGAATAGAGCATGAAGGAAGCAATGGCAGTGTGATTTATTATGATTTGTCGGTGTTTAGGCCAGATACAGAATGTGTGTCATTATATATAGTACATTAACGGAGCTTATTAACGATGCTTATTTTCAATGTTATTTTATAACCACATGTGATAACAGGCGTATGGCCCGTAACAGAGTCGATATGCTCAAAATAGAGAATGTATCGAAGAAGTTTGAAGGAAGGACGGTACTCAAAAATGTCACTGCCACGCTGTCTACCGGGAGGATATTGGGACTCATCGGAAAGAGTGCTGCGGGAAAGAGCGTCCTTATTCATATGATCAGGGGAACAGTCGAATATGCACCCGACGAGGGAAAGGTTCTCTATCACGTGAACCGTTGTTGCAAATGCGGTCATTTGGACGTTCCGTTCGAAGGGGAGGCGTGTTCCAAATGCGGTGGAGAAACGGAAACGATATGGATCGATTTCTGGGCGCTGCCGGAACGTGATCCGCTGCGGCAAGAGCTCAAGGGACGTATATCGATAATGCTCCAGAGAACATTTGCATTGTTTGGCGATGCTACGGTGATGGAGAACATACTTGAAGCAATAGGGACCGAAGTTTCTGAAAGGGAAAGGATAGACAGAACCATAGAACTTCTGTCTTTCGTCAATATGACGCACAGAACGACACACATAGCCAGAGATCTCTCGGGCGGAGAGAAGCAGAGGGTCGTTTTGGCGAGACAGCTGGCGAAGAATCCGCTGTTCTTCCTTGCGGATGAACCGACAGGTACACTGGACCCCTACACCGCGGAGATAGTACATGACAGATTGGTGAAGTACGTACGTGAAAACAACGTGTGCATGATTTTCGCATCCCACTGGCCGGAAGCCATTGACAGGATGGCGGATGAGGCTATATGGCTGGATGCGGGGAATGTGATCGCCCAGGACGATCCCAGGAAGGTCACGTCCAAATTCATGGAGGACTACCACTTCGAGAAACAGGCGGCTACGGAACTCGGCGAACCTTTCATAGTCGTCGATAATGCAAAGAAACACTACTTCTCTGTTGTGAGAGGGGTTGTCAAGGCTGTGGACGGCGTATCGTTCGATATAAAGGAGAACGAGGTCTTTGCACTAGTGGGTCTCTCGGGTGCAGGAAAGACCACGACATCACGTATGATCGCCGGGATGACGCCTGCGACATCCGGCAGTGTGAAAATCAAGATCGGAGAGGATTGGATCGACATGTCCGAGTCCGGATTTATGGGCAAGGGAAGAGCAACGCCCTACATAGGCTTCCTCCATCAGGAGTATACGCTGTACCCGTTCGATACGGTTCTGAGGAATCTGACTGCGTGCATAGGGATGAAGATGCCCGCGGAACTTGCCAGGGTCAAAGCCGTTCAGGTTCTGCTAAGTGTAGGATTTTCAGATGACGATGTAGAGAAGGTACTATTCTCGTATCCGGATTCACTTTCTGTAGGAGAGTGTCAAAGGATCGCATTCGCACAGGTGTTGATTAAGGAACCGCGTATCGTTATACTGGACGAGCCGACAGGGACCATGGACCCGATAACGAAGGTCACGGTCGCAAAGGCAGTTCTCAAAGCGAGGAAGGACCTCGGAGAAACATTCATAGTCGTGAGTCACGATATGGACTTCATAGTCAACTGCTGCGACCGTGCAGTTTTGATGGAAGGCGGTAAGATAGTGACAATAGGAAGACCGGAAGAGATCGTTTCCAACTTTGACAACATCGAGAAGAAGCATGCCACTGAAAATGGTGAGTGAGCGTGAAACAGAAGATCGGCAGGTATCTGAGTTTTGTCGAATGCCGTGAATCCATGGGAATGGGCATGGGCGGCGGGCTTGCTCAGAGGGCAACAATCTCCGACAGCGGAAGGGATGTGGTCGCCATAGCCATGGGGCCAGGAAAAAGGCACATAACCAAACCGGTGTGTGAGATCACATATGCACTGAGGGAAGAAGGTATCGATACCTCTGTCCTTGTCGTGAATGCGGGAGGAGGTGTTCCAGCTGATGCGGAGGATGTATCGCATGCACAGTGCTTCGGTCTTGATCCTCTGGAAGTCGAGAGGATCCAGCAGTTCAAGGTTGCGCTGGTCCATCTTGGAAACGTTCGCAGTCATATAATCTGGAAGGCAAGGCTGATACTGAGGAATGTGAACATCCCTGCGGTGATAGTATCGCAATGTCCGGTCGATTTCGAGGATTTTGCAGCTATCGGAGTGAAGACGAGGTTGGTAATGCCACAGGACAAGGACATCAACACAAAGGGCAGCATAGAGGAGATAGTCAACGGTGTAATACGAGGTGTCTCCTGTCCGCAGGATAAATTGGATGAGATCGTATCAAAGGTGTTGAGAACGCTTCCGGATTCTTCGGAAAAAGGTGAACAGCAATGAAGGTCATTGTTAACGGCAGCGAAAAGATACTCGGGGAGAAGGCCACCTTGAAAGATGCCGTCAAAGGTGAGCACTATGTCAAAGATACGCTGATCTCGGTACATCTGTCGACCGAGAAGACGACCATGGAGTCCAACGACTTCGAGATAATTACGTCTTTGGGATCATTGGTCATACATCTGGAGGATGCTAAAGCCGCCGAGATCTGGAAAACATCCATGAGGGAAATAGAAGGGATCACGGCCAGGTGGGTAACCCATGATATCGCTGCCTTCGGTTCTTTCGTTACAGACATCCCAGTCGACAGAGAGGTTCGCACGTACAAACGTTATGATTGCTTCTTCTCGTTGGGCGGATTCGATAACAACACAACATACATCATGATCGCAAAGGAAGATCACAAGAGGTCATACGGTGCTAAGATAGGTAACATAGGCCGCATAACCAAGGGAAGGCACATATTAGATGTCCTGAAGGAGGGCGACCAGATAACAGGGATAAGGCCAGTGACGTCGGAAACGAGTACGGATAACGTCATAGTCACATCGGATCTCAAATACAGACTGGAAGAGGGTTACAGGATCGACACCCATGTGTTGATAGAGTTGAACGAGCATGCGCCGGAATCTTCCGAGCATGTTCTCATCTTGGCAAGCAAGGGATTTATGAGGATATCCGATGCGACGGGAAGCTATGCAGCATGTTCCGACGACAAGGATGTGGCCATTCCGGACGAACCGCATGCGGTCAGGAACAGAGGTTCAGTGACCGTCAGAAATTCAGGGGAGGGATTGGGACGTGTGTTCTTCTACAGGGACAGAAGGCAGATGATCATCGCCCATAACGATGTCGGCCGTATATTGAACGGAATGGAGATAGCCTCGGTCGCGAAGGCGGGTGACAATCTCAGCGTTCTTACGTCACCCCAGCGGCTGCTGTCTGTCGGAATGACGCAGAAGGAAGGGGAGGTCTTCCTTGCGGCTGCCGGTGTGAAACAGAGAAGAACGGGGGACACATCAGATGATGCGATAATAGCGGAGCAGACGCCGGAACTGACGATCATAGCCTTGAGAGATAAAGAGGTAGAGACGTTGGGCGTTCCCAAGGAAGGTATATTCAAAGTCGCATTGGACAGAAAGAAAGCCCCTGAAACGGTACGTTATTTCGAAAAAGTCACAGGTCTCAGCCACAAGTCGATCGGTTCCATGAAGGTTCATTTCACATTCGAGGATATGCCGATGATAACATTTGAAGGGGACGATGTCAGAGGGCAGGTTCTATATCCCCACGATCCGTTCAAAAGGTGCAGGCGCGGTGATCTCGGGGTCACCAACCAGGTAAGGCCCTATCGTGGATTGATCGGGATCAGGCTGACCGACAGCAAGGAATACGGCCCTACCGGTGAAGAGGGATACGCAACAAACATCTTTGGAAGGTTCGACGATGATCTGGATAGGTTCATGAAGGATCTCAAGGAAGACGATATCGTATACATTACGGAGAGGAAATTATGAGCGAGGAGAGAGAGACAAGACTACTGATGATCTCGCCGGCATCCATGATCACACCCAATCAATTGGCGAGGGCCGTGCAGTCGATGGGTAAGGAGGTCACTGTCAAAGAGACCTGTTACGGATGTCTTGTCGAGGGTCCAAAAGCGGAGGTGCATGAGATCCGTGACGAGATAAGGAAATTGGACAACAATGGAATATTCTCCAAGGTCAGGGCATATCCGTGCGGAGATCCGAGGAGGTGCCGTGCACATCACGGGACGAGGCCCGGATTCGCACAACTGGAATCAGAATGGAAGACGCTCGCCGTGGTGAATGCAGGATTGGATGCCATGGACAGAGGCGAACAGGCCAAAGAGGTTCCGGTCAGGGAACAACTTTCGATCGATAAATTCAAGAAAATATGCGAGGTGAGCTGATGAAGGTATTCATAGATCCTCCGAACAGTCTGATACTGTACGACATAGTGGAAAGGTTCGGCCATGAGCCGCTCAGCACCATGGCTGCGATCCAGGAGAGGATCGACAATATGGAGATAGATATGCCGCCGATGAACGTCACTCTAGACGACGTCGTCAAGGGTCTGAAGTATGCCGGGATAGAGGTCCCATCTGGGATAAGGGGGAGGATGGCAGTATGGGGACCCCTGATCGATTCCGCCGATGCGGCCATAATCATGGATGATGCACCTTTTGCGTTCGGATGTGTCGGTTGTGAGCGTTCAAACATGATGGTGAAATATCTTATCAAAAGACGCAAAATTCCTACACTCCACGTAACATACCCGGAGGACGAGGAAGGCGGGAAGCTTTTCGTTGCAAAGGCAAAGGAATTCCTGGAGGGTCTTAAATGATCAAGATAGCTCAGTTGTCATGCGGTACGGAATACAGCGGTGTCCAGTACGAGATAGAGAAGGCAGCACGCAGCGTCGGTGCGAAAGTAGTCTATCCGGATGTGTCCGCGGCGGATATAGCCGAGGCCGTGGAAAGGTTCGGGTTCAATCCGCATTCTTCGCAGCTAAAGCTGATGATCGCTAGGGCGGTTCAGTTGGCGGACAAGAAGTATGACGCGGATGCGGTCTTCATAACCACCTGTTTCAGATGTGCCGAGGGTGCATTGGTAAGAAACGAGCTGAGAAGGTACATACAGGAGCACACGAGGCTCCCTGTTGTCACATATTCGTTCACTGAGAGGATGAAGGCGCCGCAGCTTCTCACAAGGATGGAGGCGCTCGTCACCGTGGTGACGAGAAAAGAGCTCTTGGCAAGAGAAAGGCAGACGGGTCTGACGGCAGGTATAGATTCGGGTTCATCCACGACAAAAGCGTTGATAATGAAGGACAACGTCATAATCGGAAAAGCGTGGACGCCCACAGGGGACGTGGTCCTGACTGCACAGAGTGTACTTGAAGAGGCAATGAAGGAGGCGGGTGTCAAATTCAATGATATTGAAGCCATAGGCACTACCGGATACGGACGTTTCACTATAGGGGAGCACTACGGTGCCAAACTTGTTCAGGAAGAACTTACGACAAATTCCAAAGGAGCGGTCTGGCTCGCCAACAGGCAGCGCGGAGAAGCCACGATAATCGACATCGGTGGAATGGACAATAAGGCGATAACGGTCCGTGACGGCGTTCCGGATAATTTCACTATGGGTGGTGTCTGTGCAGGTGCCTCTGGACGTTTTCTTGAAATGACGGCCAAGAGGTTGAAGATAGAGGTCACCGAGTTGGGTGCCCTGGCCGAAAAAGGAGATTGGAGAAATGCAAAGATGAACTCGTATTGTTCCATCTTCGGTATCCAGGACCTTGTGACGTCTTTAGGTGCGGGCAAGTCATTCGAAGATGTGGCGGCAGCGGCATGTCATTCTGTCGCCGAGCAAGTCTACGAACAGCAGCTTCAGGAGATCGATGTGAGGATGCCGATCATTCAAGTTGGCGGAACATCCCTGATATCAGGATTGGTCAAAGCGATAGGAGAGGTCCTCGGTAGCAAACCGATCGTTCCTCCGAATTCGCAATATATCGGGGCAGTTGGAGGAGCGCTTCTTAGTTCCGGATTCCTCTGAGGTAAAAGATATGGAAATAGAGGTAACTGGCACAGATGAGTACGGTAATGAGGCCTACAGGACTTTGCTCGATACCATAATGAACGATGTGGGCAAGGCACAGATAATAGAGAAGGTCAAACTTGTGCTTGAACCCGAGATACCGATGTTCATATTCTCATTGAAACTTGTCAATGAGCCAGGTATAAAGACGATTGCGGATGCGGCGGATTTCAGGTCTGAAGGATCGGAACTCCATATGTCGATCTCCGATGAGAGATACGCACCACAGATACTCTCCCTGCTGTGGAAAAGATACGGAAGGGCGAATGTGGATCAGCAGACAAGATTTGATATCCTGGTCCACGGCGGTGACGAAAAGGAGGTATCCGAAATGGTCGTCGATACCGGTGAAGAGACGAAGAAGGAAGTGATCGGTGCGCTTTGGAGGGTATTGCCTGAAGGTATCAAAGCCAGACATAACATATCCGAGGGCAGCGTCATAACCATTCTGGCCACAGAAGAGATAGTTAAACCCGAGATGAAAGAGGAAGCACAGCGTGTCCATGACAGTATGAAGGGGGCAGTCTGATGTTCGAGGTCATGATGTATGATGGTGGAGTATACCGTTCCGCCGAACTCTACGAGATGATAGAAGATGTCGGCGGGGTCGTACTCCAAAGTACCAGGAGTTCACAGATGCTCACTGTCACCATGTCCATACCAGGGGAGGATAAACCGGCGATGGAGGTACTGTGCAAATCCATCGGAGGCGAGGTGAAAAGCGTTCCCTTGGCCGGAACTGAGATCGCTGTCGTCGGCTGTACGCTCGGAAGACATCACATGCCCCATCCGATATGTGACATAGCAGAGCAGCTGAGACAGTACGGGTCGATATCCGTCGTGATGGGTCTGGCCCGAGGCAGAGGCAAGGCCACATCCCAGATATCTAAGACGGAAATGGATATAATCGAGGAATACGACGCCGCGATCCTGATGCTGGGCAATTTCAAGCAATGTATCGAGGCAAAGAGGGATCTGTTCAAGGACATCGGCATACCTATGATCCTTGTCACCGGTCCGATGCCCGAGGGTTTAGATGGAGACTGTGAAGCCATAATTCCCGGTGTGGGCCGCAAAGCGGAAAGGATGCGGACGACAGAGGAAAGAAAGAAGCTAGAAGAGATAGCCGATAAGGTCGATGAGGTCCTCAGGAGCAAGAGGAAGATACTGGAGGAGGATCCGTTGTTCGTTCATCCAGCGGAGCTTAAGAAGCTTCTGGAAGAGTATGAGCCAGTCAACATGAGTCTAAGACCGGCGCCGATTGTCCTTCACATGGATGGTCTGAGGGTCAAGATACCCTTGGGCGAGAACATCGATTACTTCAACACGCTGGAGATATACGGGCGCAAACTGACGGATATAGCAAGGATAACCGAATCCAAGATCAATGACGGCAGCACGTTAATCCGCATAAAGACACGGTCCGAGGTAGAGGATATGGACAGACTTAACGGCACGGAACAATGATCCGTAAAGGCACATATGCCGTTTTCATGTCATTCGACGAGGACGTAGGCGTCAACATAGGTTCACTGGGGCCCGTTGTCCTCAAATCCGGAGAGTACTGTTACATAGGGAGTGCCATGGGCGGGTTGGATCAAAGGATAGAGAGGCATCTTTCAAAGAGTAAAAGCATGCATTGGCACATAGACAGGCTCACGGTCGTTGCGGACAGGATGGAGGTCTATGAATCATTTCCCGACTATGTGCAGGAATGCATGCTGTCATCGATGGCGGGTAAGGCGGGATGTATGCCGATGTTGAAAGGATTCGGATGCTCTGACTGTCGGTGTGAGACACATCTGTTCATGGTCGATACGTCGTCGAAACGGAGATTCATAGCGTCTGCTGGACTCGTAAGGTATACCAAATCGGGTCCCGTAAAATGATGGTGTCGTCACCGCGACTTTTTTCTGACCGAAGTCTTATTAAGCATTATCCTATTTACACGTGTAAGTAAGCCGCGCTTAGGGAATAAGGGTGGAGGATTGTCAAATGAAATCGAACGGGGCAGAGAACCTATCACGAAAAGTAACGCCGGAGATTATTGCGAAACTCGAAGCAATCGTCGGCAAAGAAAACGTCAACACGAGCGAAATGGACAGAATGCTGTACGGACATGACCTTGCACCACTCCCGAAGGAGGCAGGTCTTGCGTTCAATAATTTCCCTGATGTTGTCGTCAGGCCGTCAACAGTCGAACAGCTTTCGCAGATCGCCATGGTCGCATACAAGAGCGGCGTTGCGGTTACTCCGAGAGGGGCTTCGACATGGGGTCTCGGAGGATCGATGCCTACCGCGGGTGGGATCCTTTTGGATATGTCCGCGAAGATGAGGAAGATACACTTCGTCGACAAGGTCAACATGTGCGTGAAGGCCGATGCCGGCTGCACGTGGAAGAACGTCATCGAAGCATGCGAGAAGGAAGGACTCCTTGTCGGTTCATATCCATCGAGTTTCCCGTCTGCGACACTTGGAGGCTGGGTGTCCACCAGCGGTGTCGGTCCTGGAGGGTACAAATATGGGAGTGGAAGGGACAACGTGCTCAACATGGAGGTCGTTCTTTCAGATGGGACAGTCGTTGTTTCAGGGTTCGACAAAGTCGGCAACAACATGTCCGGATACAACCTCAATCAGCTCTTCGGAGGTGCCGAGGGTACGCTCGGTATCATCGGAACAGTCACACTCAGGGTCTATCCGATCGGTGTAATCAAGCCGGTGGCGTACGACTTCCAGAACATAAAGGATATGGCTGGACCGATAAACAAGATCGTCAGTCATCCCAGCGTGAAACCCCTCCACATCGCATGGTCGGATTCCTATCACTTTGAGAACCAGAGAAGAGCGGGCCTCCATGCACCGGATGTGAACAATCTATTCCTTGTGACATTCCAGGGTGCGCCGGAATTCGTCGCTCTCGAGGAATCGATCGTAGACTCATTCGTTGAAGAAGCGGGCGGGAAGAAGGTCTCGAGCGAGATTGCAAACCACGAATGGGACGAGAGATGCTATGAGTACAGGGTCCGCAAGGCCGGTGTGGGATCTATCCCTGCAGAAGTCGTCATAGAGACCAGTCATTGGGCGGAATTCGTTGACGAGTGCTACAAGGGTTTTGAGGTAATGAAGATGGAAGCCGGCGGAATAGTCGGAATGATCGCCGATCGCAGTACTTCCATGTTTATGCCATACTACTTCAAGGATGACGAGTCTTTGTTGGGCATGACCGCATTCGCGTACAATTTCTATATGGGTGAGGTCGCCAAGAAGTACGGAGGGCGCTCGCTCGGTTTCGGTGTGTTCTTCGCATCGAACCTCGATACGACCCACGATGCGGGTCCTGCGGCCGAGCTCATGAGAGATCTCAAGACCTTTCTCGATCCGCACGATGTAATAAATCCCGGGCATCTGGTCTGTGGGAAGACCAGGTTCGGAATATCATTGAGCAAGAATCTCATGGGTGTCGGCGGATCCCTGATGCAAGGTATCAAAAAGCTGTTGCCCGCAAACACTACGTTCTCTGATAATCTTGACAGATTCAGATACGATACTCTCGAAGAAGAGAAAGAAGAATCCAGAGTCGTAGAGTACGGCAAGGGAACTCAATAAACTTTTAATCTTTGGCAGGAAACTGCCATCTTCCAATTCTTATTTATCGACACATGGTCCGCGGATTCATGGTGTCGTTGCAACCGGATCGCACAAAAGTGTTACAAAGAAAGATCTAATCAATGAAATAAAGGTCATGAACGGAATCGATGACCGTTATGTTCTTGTCTATTCGATGCCAATCATCAATGTCGAATACGCCTGACAATACACCTATGAATCCTGCACCTGAATCATGTGCGCACCTATAGTCAAAGGCGTGGTCGCCGACATACAGTATCTCTTCGGGTTTAACATCAAGTTTCTCCGCTAGATGTAACATAGCTATCGGTGACGGTTTGGCCTCTTTTTCAGAGTAATCATCTCTTGCGATCACGGCATCGATAAGATGTGATACTCCGCAGAACTCAAGAGCGGCGTCAGCATATTCCCTGCATCCTCTTGTGAGAACACCGATTCCGTATTTCTTCTCACGGAATCTTTTCAGTGTCTCCACAGTACCGGGAAAAGGCCTCGCCTCCTCCAGATTCTGCATTTCTATATCCCTTGCGGCCTTGGTGATCTTTTCATGTATCAGGGGGATCTCGTCGCCTCTTTTTTGCTCGATAAGATACTTCGTTCCTGATTCAAGATTGAATTTGAAGCCGTCTTTTCTTTTGATGACATTTTCAGGAACGCCCATCCGTACCATCTGATCAAAGACAAGGTTTGCCATCTCAACATAATCGACATGGGTATCCAACAGCGTACCGTCCATGTCCAGACCGATTGCACGATATTTAGAATCCATTTTCATTGCCATCCTAAAGGTGTGATCCGTATTAAACTATGGCAAAAAATCCAAAGATTGATGTAATTTGCGTCCAGTATATTCGACCGCAGATGCATATCCATTACAATAGAATTAAATATCAAACTCTATCACTGAGACAATCTTGCATGTTCAGATAAACCACTGAAGGCAAGAAAGTGTAAGGACTGAGACTAATTACGCCCGAATATTTGAGAAACCTATTGAGTCATCATGTAAATTTTTAGATTGCGATAGATATTGCAGGTTCCACCGATGGCAGTTTTTTATGAGTAAAAAATGTGTTATGTAAGCATGGATTATATTGGAAAAGCAAGAGGAAGTAAAAGGATTCTAAACACGAGAACTCAAGATGACTAAAATGTAAATTTTTAGACATCTGGCCACAAGTGTCAGGTGAGAGTAGTAGCCCCCCTTCTGTTTCAGGCGACATTCAACTAATGCACCCTACCCGCCGGTCCGTGGGCCATCACCCCGGCTGTATGGGTTTGCTCCGATGGGGAGTCGCCGTTTCACCAAATCCTCGGGAATGTCACTGTCAACAGATCATCCTTTAACCGAGACTGTGTCGTTTCTGGGCCCTTGCCCGAGCTCTC
>Ga0172377_10000075_pt1 | contig 79774 bp, 77 predicted proteins | sample Pumphouse3metaG_FD_119749 | JGI IMG/M metagenome (GOLD analysis project Ga0172377, IMG submission 119749) | Leachate microbial communities from a municipal landfill in Southern Ontario, Canada - Pumphouse #3 metaG | ecosystem: Engineered > Solid waste > Landfill > Unclassified | place: Canada...
AGACATAGTTCAGCAATTAGGTAGAGGTTTACGAAAAGATAAAAATAAAGATTTTTTAACGGTTCTTGATTTTATAGGAAATCATAAAAAAGCCTATTTAATAGCTTTTAGTTTGGTAGGAAATAAGGTGATAGATAAAGAGAGTATAAAATTCTCATTACAAAATAACTTCGCAGATTTTAAAAATGCATTTATAAGTATGGATGAAATTTCAAAAAATAGAATTTTAAAACAAATAGAAAATGAAAACTTCAATCATTTAAAATATTTGAAAGAACAATATTTTGATTTTAAGATTATTTTAGAAAATAAAGTTCCAAAATTGGTGGATTATTTGCAATTTAATGATGTGATAAATCCTTTGAATTTTATATATGAAAGTAAATCTTATGTTGAATTTATCGCAAAAATTGAAGATGAAAAAATAAAAAATGAATATAAAATTTTATGCCAAAATGAAGAGTTTTTAAAAGCTATCAGGTTTATTGAAAATTTACTTCCAATAAAAAGAGTTTATGAATTTGTAATATTAAAATATCTTTTAAATAATGATTTTTGTGATGAGAAAATGGCTTTTAAAATATTGAATAAATATTTAGATAAAGTCTGTAAAAAGACTATAAATCATAGTTTTTCTTATTTAAATCAAGATTTTTTAGATAAAGCTCAAACAAGTAGATATTTAAAACTTATAGATTTTGATGGAAAAAAAATAAAAAAAACGCAAATGTTTTCAAAGCTTTTAGAAAATAAAAAATATAAAGAGATTTTTGAAGATAGTTTAAATTATGGGATTTATATTTATGAAGAAGAATTTGAAACCATTGACTTTGGAATGCCATTTTTAAAACTTTATGGAAAATATAATATGTTAAATATTGCGCAACTTTGTAATTTTCCAAAAATTCATAGTTCGTTTAGAGGAAGTGGATTTTTAAAATACAAAGATGATTTCTTTTTATTTATAAATATTGAAAAAGATAAATTCTCTAAATCAACAAATTATTCTAATACATTTTTATCAAAAGATAGATTTACATATCAAAGTAAACCAAGTATGTCACAGGATAAAGGTGATGGAGAAAGATTGATAGAAAATCAAAAATATGGTGTAAACCTACATATTTTTATGAGAAAATTTGTACAAGTAGATAAAAGAACTCAAGATTTTATCTATTTAGGAATTGCAAATAGTGTCAAATATAGTGGAAATAAACCAATAAGTTTAGAATTGAAATTAGATATTCCTCTTGAAGATAAATTATTTGAAGAATTTACAAAAATAGTGTAAATAAAGGATTCTTTTTATCTTTATTTTATGTTTATCTGTGATACCATTCGCGAAAATTAACTAGGTTATTCTGAAGGCAAAAGATGGAAAAAGTTGAGAATAAAAAAGGTTTAGTAGAAAAAGTCTTTTTAAAAGTAAATAGTATTGACAAGGTTTTAGAAAGTAGAGTTGATACAATTTTACTTAGATTTATAAATATGCTTAAATACTTTTTTATCCTTATAATGATAGTTTATTTGGCTATTTGTCTTCTTAGTTTAGGACATAAAATTGTCTCTTTTACTCTTGCTCAAGGTGCTTTAGATTTTACTTCAATTAAAACTATTTTAACAGATGGCCTATTTACATTGATTGTAATTGCTATTGTAAAAACACTTTTTATAAAAAGTGGTTTTGATTATGCTTTAACATTTTTAGAAATTGCTTTTGTTGTTATTATTAGAAAACTTATTTTACTTGAAAGTATTCCTAGTGAAACAGATTTATTAATAGCATTAGGGATTACTTCATCTACATTTTTTGTGTTAATTATTTATATTCACAATATGAAAAGAAAATGGCAAAAAGAAGATAGTAAAGTTATTCAATAATTTGTGAATTCAATGGAAGCACTATTTTAAATTCTGCTCCATTGTAGTTTATATTTTCATATAAATATTTTTTATTTGAGACACTTATATCTCCATTCATATGTTTTTTTATGATTTCATTTGACATATAAAGACCTATTCCTGTTCCTTGACTTTTATATTTTGTTGTAAAATAAGGTTCGAAAATTCTATCCATAATCTCTTCTTTTATTCCTCCTGCATTATCTTTTATCTTTAAAATTAAAGTATCTTTCTCTTTATAAATATCAATAAAAATAAATTTATTTTTACTATCTATTTCTTCTAAAGCATCAACTGCATTATTTATAACATTTAAAAGAACTTGAATAAATTCATTAACAAGCCCTAATATAATTATTTCTTGAGTATTTTTTACAATTTCAATATTTCTGTTTTTTAATTTTGAACTAACTAAATATAATACTTTTTCTATTGGAATATTAATGTCAAAAAAAGAAGATTCTTTTTCATTACTAAAAAAATTTCTGAAATCATCAATTGTATTGGATAAATGTTGAGCTGAATTATTTATAATATCCATAGCTTCATAAAAATCAGCATCACTTAAACTCTCAAAATCTTTTCTTAATTTCGCTCCTGTTGCTGCAGTAGAAATCAAAGATAAAGGTTGTCTCCATTGGTGGGCGATATTTTCTATCATTTCTCCCATTGCTGCCATTTTTGATTGTTGATTTAAAATATTTTCTTTTTGTATTAATTCTTTGGTCTTTTTTTCTACTAAATTTTCTAAATTCTTATTCATTTCATTTAGTTTTTTCGTTTTTTCTTCTACTTTATTACTTAAAGATTTGTTAAGATTTTTAAGTGTTATAGTTCTATTTATAAATGCTAATATGATTATAAAAATAACAGCAAATATTTGTATAAATAAATCATAATTAAATTTAGTTTGAAATTGTACATTATTCCATTTTGTGATTATTTCATTTAGTTCATTTACAGAAATAGAAGATATAGCTTTATTTAAGATTGATTCTAATATTACATAATCATCTCTTATCATAAATTTTATACTAAAGTTTAAACCTGTATTTCCAGATACTTTTAAATCATCAAAACCATATTTAGCAATATTATAAAAAAGTACAGGTTGAATATCAACAAAAGCATAAACTTCATTTTTTGATACTAAGTCTAATCCTTCTTTTATACTATTAACTAACATAAGCTCCATGTTAGGATAGTTGTTTTTTATAATATTATGAGCTGTGAAATTATCTCCAACAGCTATTTTTTTATTTTTCAACATAGAAATATTTTCGATAAAGTTCTCATCTTTTTTTGTAACTATAGAAATTGGAAATTTCGCATACTCTTTCGTAAATATAGAATAATCTTTTCTATTTGAAGTTTCACCAATACTATAAATCAAATCATTTTCTTTAGTTTTAATGCTATTTATTTGTTCTTTAAATGTTTCAGAAAATATATTTTTATATTCTAATCCTACTTTTTTAGCTATTAATTCCCAATACTCAGCAGAAATACCAATAGCTTTATCATTTTTTGATTTGAAAGTAAAAGGTTCCCATGAATTAGAAACGGATACTTTTATTAAATTATTTGTTAAAAAATCTTTCTCTTCTTGTGTTAAATTTAGCTGTTGTTTAAAATTTGGATAATATCTCTCTTTTTCATTTATAATCCATTTTTCTTCAAGTTCTAAAAGTTCATTTATAGGAATTTTTAAAAACCCAATATCAAATAAATTAGCTTTTTCTTGATTATAAGTTATTGCTTGAACACTATTTTTTAGAATTAAATTATCTAATGGTTTTATTAAATGAAATAAATTATTTCTTAGGGTATAAAATTCAACTGCGAGTTTATCTTCATAAATTAAGTCTAGTTCTTGATTTTGTAAATCTTCAATTAATTTATCATAATCTTTATATAATTTTATAGTTGCATTTGGATAGTTTTGTAAAATTAAATCTTGGTAATTTCCACCAATAAGCCCAATTGTAATCTGAGGTTTTGTAATTATATTAGAATCATTTTTTGATAAGATAAAAAATGTACTTTTTAATTCATAAAAAGTATTTGAAGTAATCATCCAATCAGAATATTTTTTAGTACCTAAAAAAAAGTCAACTTTTTTGTTTTTAACAAGATTTATAGCATCATCCCAAAGAATTCCATCTACAAATTCAACTGTATAATTATTATATTTTGCCCATAATTTCCAAATATCAATAAGTAATCCAGCTGCTTTCCCCTCTTGTTTATAAGAAAATGGAGCATAATTTGGGTCATAAGAGATTTTAAAAGAGGTTTCTTTTGCAAATAAAAATGTAGAAAATAAAATTATAATAAAAAATAAGTTTTTCATAAATGACCTAATAAATCTTTTTGTAACAAATTATATTATAACAAAAAGTATTAAAAGTTAAGTCTATATCCTACTCCTGAAATATTAGTAATAGATTCTTTCCCAATTTTCTTTCGTATTTTGTTTAATAAATTTTTTAATGCAGAATCTGTGGCTTGAAAACAATCTTCCCATATATTAGATTTTAACTCATCAGATGAAACAATTCTGTTATTATGTTTGATTAAAAAACCTATTAGATCTAACTCTTTTGATGTAAGCATAATCTCATTTTTTGTACTTAAATCACTAATGTTGATGGAGTAAAATATAATGTTTACACAGGAATAAATGATGCTGCTAATTCTACAATTAAATTATTAATTGATGATGATATTCAAGTAAATCACGATATTTAGACAAATAAGAGAAGAAATTCTCTTATTTTCATTTTTAGGGTATATAGGTATGAGACAAACAAAAATAGATGAGTTCTTGGAACTTGAACATCATAATAAAGAACTTGAAGAAAAAATTATAGAAGAAGTTGCAAAAAATAGAGAAAAAGATAAGCTAATGTTTCAACAAGCAAAGTTAGCATCTTTGGGTGAAATGTTAGGAAATATATCTCATCAATGGAGGCAGCCACTTATGGAAATTAACTCTTTGTTTTTACCAATTGAAGCTAAGCTTTCTCTTGATATGCCATTGGATAATCAAGAAATTCTTGAAACCATAGATAAATTAAATCATATAACAAAATATATGTCAAATACTATTGATGACTTTAAAAACTTTTTTGCTACTGATAAAGAAAAAATTAAATTTCAGTTATTAGAGCAAATTAATTCAACAATAAATATTATTAGTGGTGGATTAAAAACTCATAATATAAAACTTGATATTATAATTCAGAAAAATCCTGAAATGGTTGGATTTAAAAATGATTATTCTCAAGTTTTAATTAACATAATAAATAATGCAAAAGATATATTAGTTCAAAGAAATGTAATTAATCCATATATAAAAATATCAATATTTGAAAATAATAATAATATTGTAACAACAGTAGAAGATAACGGTGGAGGAATAAAAGTTGAACCAATAGAAAAGATATTTAATCCTTTTTTTACCTATGAAAAAATTGGAGGTTCAGGAATTGGACTTTTTATGTCAAAACTTATAATTGAGAATAATATGAATGGAAAATTATCTGTGAAAAACTCTTCTAATGGTGCTTTTTTTAAAATTATTATTCCCAAAATTTAAGCTTATTTACTTCATATTGTATTTAAACTATTTTAGATATAATCGCTAAAATTACAAAACTTCACTTAATAAATAGGATTATTATGTCAAAACAATTACTACAAAAACAAGCAGATACTATTCGATTTTTAGCAGCTGATATGGTGCAACAAGCAAACTCAGGACATCCAGGTGCTCCAATGGGATTAGCTGATATTGCAACAGTATTAAGTAAACACTTAAATGTAAATCCAGCAGATCAAAAATGGTTAAATAGAGATAGATTAGTTTTTTCAGGTGGTCATGCAACTGGATTAGTTTATTCTTTATTACATCTTTGGGGATTTGATGTATCTGTAAATGATATGAAAAACTTTAGACAAACTCACTCAAAAACTCCAGGACATCCAGAATATGGACACACTCATGGAATTGAAATCACAACTGGACCATTAGGACAAGGTATTGCAAATGCTGTTGGTTTTTCAATGGCTTCAAAATATGCACAAAATATCCTTGGACGTGAAGTAATTAATCATAAAGTTTATTGTTTATGTGGAGATGGTGATTTACAAGAAGGAATTTCTTATGAAGCAACCGCAACTGCTGGGCATTTAAAACTTAACAATCTTGTAATTATTTATGATTCAAATAACATTACAATTGAAGGTGATACATCTTTATCATGGAGTGAAAATGTTAAAAAAAGATTCCAAGCTATTGATTTTGAAGTTATTGAAATAGACGGACATAATTTTGAGCAAATTGATAAAGCCTTAGTTACAGCAAAACAATCAACACTTCCTGTTTTAATTATTGCTAAAACTGCAATTGCAAAAGGTGCAGTTACAATGGAAGGAAGTCATCATGCACATGGTGCTCCATTAGGTGATGATGAAATTGCAAAATCAAAAGTAAAAGCAGGATTTAATCCAGAAGAAAAATTTTGCGTTCCTGCTGATGTAAAAGGTGCTTTTGATAAATTAATCATAGGATCTATTGCTCAAAATGAATGGAATGACTCTTTAAGTGCTGAAGCAAAAGCAAAAATTGCTGAACTTCAAAATCCTGATTTTGATTCAGTTGTTTATCCTACTTTTGAAATTGATTCAAGTGTTGCAACAAGGGATTCGAACCATAAAATCTTAAATGCAATAGCAAAAGCAATTCCAGGATTTTTAGGTGGAAGTGCAGATTTAGCCCCATCAAATAAAACAGAATTAATGGGAATGGGTGATTTTCCAAATGGAAGAAATATTCACTTTGGAATTAAAGAACATGCAATGGCTGCAATGACAAATGCAATGAACTTATATGGTTTATTTAGAGTTTATTCTGCAACATTTTTTGTTTTCTCTGATTATTTAAAACCAGCAGCTAGAATCGCAGCACTTGCTTCAATTCCTCAACACTTTATTTGGACACATGATTCAATTGGTGTTGGAGAAGATGGACCAACTCACCAACCAATTGAGCATTTATCTCAATTTAGAGCATTACCAAATTTCTATACATTCAGACCAGCAGATGCAACTGAAAATGTAGATTCTTGGAAAGTTGCTTTAAAAATGAAAGCTCCAACAGCATTTGTATGCTCACGTCAAGGATTAAAAGTTTTAAAAGATGAAAAAGCATTTGGAGCTGTTGCAAATGGTGCTTATTTACTCAAAAAAAGAGAAAATGCAAATATTACGATTATGGCATCTGGATCTGAATTAATGTTAGCTTTACAAACTGCTTGTTCTTTAGAAGAAGAAGGAATTATTGCAAATATTGTTTCTGTTCCTTGTTTTGATTTATTTTTAGAGCAAGATGAATCTTATATAAATCAAGTAATTGATAAAAATACTAAAGTTTATGCAGTTGAAGCAGCACGAGGTTTAGAATATTATAGATTTGCTGATGTGGTATTTGGAATGGATACTTTTGGCGCATCGGGACCTGCAAATGATTTATTTGATGAGTTTGGATTTACAATTCCAAAATTAAAAGCAAAAATCATAGCTGATTTTAAAAAATAACACTTTTTTAAATAGATGAGATTTTCTCATCTATTTTTCTTTATCTCTTCATCTTTTTTTGGAACTTCTTTTTAAACTAATCAAAATATCATCTTTTTTTAATATAAACCCTTTATAATACATAGATAAAAAATATAGGAGAGATTATGAAAATAGGATTTATAGGACTTGGAAATTTAGGTAAAGCAATATGCACAAGATTATCATCTCTTGGGGATGAACTAATAGTTTATAATAGAAACAAAGAAAAAATAAAAGATTTACCATACCAAATTGCAAATACACCAAAAGAACTTTTACAAGAGTGTGAAGTTATTTTTATGTGTTTATTTGATTCAGATGCTGTTAAAAATATTTTAACACAAGAAAATGGTTTGTTATGTGATGAGTTAAAAGGCAAAACAATAATTGATTTAACAACAAATCATTATGAAGAGGTTTTAGAATTTCATAAAATGGTAAATGATATTGGTGGAAATTATCTTGAAAATCCAGTTTTTGGAAGCGTTGCACCAGCATTAAATGGAGCATTAACTGTTGTTAGTTCAGGAAAAATTGAAGTTTTTGACAATGTAAAACCTGTTTTAGAAAAAATTGCAGTTGAAATTTTTCATCTTCCAGTTCCATCGAGTGCTACAAAAATGAAACTTATAAACAATCTATGTTTAGGCTCATTTATGGCAACACTTGCTGAGTGTACAGCATTAGCTGAGAGTTGTGAAATTCCTAAAGCAAAAGCTTTGGAAATTTTAGGAGTTGGAGGTGGTCAATCATTGGTTCTAAAAGCAAAAACTCAAAAATTAATAGATGAAGATTTTTCTGCTCATTTTTCAAATAATGCAATCAATAAAGATTTGCATCTTTTACAAGATTTAGCATATAATCTAAAATTACCACTTTATAGTGCAGCAATTCCAAAAGAACTGTTCTCTAAAATGAAGATGATGGGAAAAGGTGAAGAGGATTTCTCTTCAATTTATCAACTATTTAAAAAATGAAAAGGATAGTTTATGCCACATTTACAGTTTGAAATAAATAAAAAAGTATCAAATGAATCTAAAGAAATTTTTGTAAATGAAATAAGAGAGGCTTTTAGTCAAATTATGGATACAGGAACTGACCATATTGCTATTAGTTTAAGAGAGTATGATAAATATAGCCTTACAATTGGACGAGCTGATATAAAAGATGATATTTGTTTAATGAATCTTGATATTAGAGAAGGACGAACAATTGAAAAAAGACGAGAATTGGCTCTTCGTTATATGGAAATTATAAAACACAATTTTGGAATTGTAAGTAAAAATCAGTATATTACTTTTACTGAGCATAAGGGTGAAGATTTTCATTTAGTTGAAAAATATTTGGCAACTTGGGCAATTGGTGAAAATCCACTTGCTTGATTTTGTAAATTTTATTAAAGGTAATGAATGTTAAAAGGTATTATTGTTTTACTATTATTTCAATTTTTAGGTGAATGTATTGCAAAGTTTTTTTCACTTCTAGTTCCAGGTCCAGTTATTGGAATGATTTTATTGTTGGTATTTTTATTAATCAGAAAAAGTAGTTTTCATAGTCTTGATAATGCCGTTGCTTTACATTTGAGATATTTACCACTTCTTTTTATACCAGCTGCAATGGGAATTATCACTCAAATTGATATTATTACAAGAGAATTTTGGGCAATAACAATTGCTTTGTTTGTGGGAACTTTAGTAGCTTTAATATTTGCAGCAAAATTTATGGATTATCTAACAATTAAAGCAGAAAAAAAATGAATTATGAAGCTTTAATAACATATATTCATTCAACTCCACTTACATGGTTGATTGCCACATTAGCAGCTTTTAAATTAGGAATAATAATTTATGAGAAATTTAACAAACATACATTATTGCAACCAATTATAATAGCTTATGTAATACTTCTTAGTTTAATAATATTTACGAATACCTCTTTTGAAGAGTATTTTAAAAGTGTAGAGATTATTCATTTCTTTTTAGGTCCTGCAACTGTGGCTTTAGCTTTGCCTTTGTATAAAAATCTGAAATATATCAAATCGCTTTTTATTCCTATTGTTTTGACCTTATTTATTGCAGGTATTTTTTCAATAGTAATTGCAGTAACATTGCTTTGGATATTTGGCGCAGATTTACCAACAATGTTATCAATGACTACAAAATCAATTACCGCGCCAATTGCAATAATTACATCAGAACAAATAGGTGGAATTCCTTCTTTAGCCGTTGGTTTTGTACTTATAACTGGAATTATTGGAGCTTTATTTGGAACAATTGTTTTTAAACTTGTAAATATAAAACATGATACCTCAAAAGGTTTTGCACTTGGTTTAGTTTCCCACGGAATTGGAACAGCAAGAGCCATAGAAATAAGTGAAAAAGCCGCAGCTTTTGGAGCACTTGCTATGGGACTTAGTGGAATATTTACAGCTGTTTTTCTTCCTATGATAATCACTTTTTTTAAGTGATTATCAGGAATTTTATATTTTTTTAATTTAATACATCAACATATCTTGATATATTAAATTAATTTAGTTATACTTCAAAAAAAGAAAAGGAATTTTATGGATATATTTCTAAAATCCGCAAGTGCTTTAAATGATGAAACAAGAATAAAGATACTTAAATTTATAAATATTTATGGAAAATGTTGTGTTTGTGATTTGGAAAACTCTTTTGAAATGATTCAATCAAGACTTTCAAGACATCTGAAAATTCTAAAAGAAGCTGGATTTTTAAAACTTGAACGAGAAGGAAGATGGGCTTATTATAGTATTCGATTTCCCCTTGATGAATTTAGAACATCTTGTATAAAAGAGATTATGAGTTTACAAATAGAGTTACCAAACTTGAAAAAAGCGTGTGAAACAAAGGAAAATGAGTGAAAGAAACACTTTTTGTATATGGAACTTTAATGCCAAATTGCCCAAATGGACATGTTTTAGAAAACATAGTAGGAAAATTTGTTCCTGCAACCGTAAAAGGTTTTCTAAAAGATGCAGGTTGGAGTGCAAGCATGGGTTATCCTGGAATCAAACTTGATGAAGACGGCGATACGGTTCATGGATTTTTATTTTATTCAGATAATTTAATAAATCATTGGGATAATTTAGATGAGTTTGAAGGTGCTGAATTTCAAAGAGAAGAGGTAACAGTTGAAAGATTTGATGAACTAGAAGTTGATACTTTTATTTATGTATTAAAAGCTGGAGTTGAAGAGTTTAAAGAGGATATATTGTGATATTAGCAAGTTTAATTTTTATCATTACCCTTATATTTGTTATTTGGCAACCAAAAAACTTACAAATAGGAACAACTGCTGTTATTGGTTCAATTGTGGCTTTAATTCTTGGAATTGTAAGTTTTTCAGATGTTTTGATTGTAACAAATATAGTTTGGGATGCAACCTTAGCATTTATAGGAATTATCATCTTATCTATGGTTTTAGATGAGATTGGTTTCTTTGAATGGGCAGCTTTGAAAATGGCAAAGTTTTCAAATGGAAGTGGAATTAAGATGTTTGTCTATTCTATTTTGTTGGGGGCTTTTGTATCTGCCCTTTTTGCAAATGATGGAGCAGCTTTGATATTAACTCCAATATTACTTGCAAAAATGAGAATATTAAAACTAAATACAAAAACAATAGTTGCCTTTTTACTTGCAGGTGGATTTATAAGTGATAGTGCATCTTTACCATTTGTATTTTCAAATCTTACAAATATCGTAACTGCCAACTATTTTAGTATTGGTTTTGTGGAATATTTTTTAAATATGATTATTCCATTTATCGTAAGTGTCTTTGCTTCGACTGTTCTTTTGTGGTTACTTTTACGAAAAGATATACCACAAATAGTGGATATTAGTTTATTAAAAGAGCCAAAAAGTGTAATCAAAAATATGAACCTATTTTATTTTTCTTGGGTTTTCTTAGGCTTTTTATTGTGTGCATATTTTATTGGTGATGCTTATGATTTACCAATTTCTATTTTTGCTTTAGGTGGAGCGATTATATTTTTAATCATTGCAACACTATCAAAAACAGTAAATGCGAAGCAGATAATAAAAGAAGCACCATGGCAAGTTGTTTGGTTTAGTATTGGACTTTATATTGTTGTTTATGGTCTGAAAAATGCTGGATTAACAGATTATTTAACAATAATTTTACAAAACCTAGCCCAAAGAGGTGACACAATTGCCATCATTGGAACGGGATTTATAGCTGCATTTTTAAGTGCAATTATGAATAATATGCCCACAGTTATGATTATGGATATTGCACTTCATGATATACCAAATCAAGCTTTGGCCTACGCAAATATAATAGGATGTAATCTTGGACCAAAAATGACACCATTTGGTAGTTTAGCTACACTATTATGGCTTCATGTTTTGGCAAAAAAAGGTGTGAAAATATCATTTTGGCAATATAGCAAATTTGGGTTTATCATCACACCACCAGTTTTATTGATAGTTTTATTAGCATTATAAATTTAATTAAAGGAGTAAAAAATGAGTAATTTAAACAAAAGAGTTTTGATTTTATGTACAGGAAATTCTTGTAGAAGTATTATTGCAGAAGCCTTAATAAACGCAAAGTTAGATGGAATCTCTGCTGATAGTAGTGGTGTAAAAGCTAGTGGAAAAGTAAATCCAAATGCTAAAAAGCTTTTAGAAGAAAAGGGTATTTGGAAAAGTGAATATCACTCAAAAACACTTGATACTGTTATAGAAAATGATTATGATTTAATAGTAACTGTTTGCGACCATGCAAATGAGACTTGCCCAATGTTTCCAAAACCAATACCTAAAATCCATGTTGGTTTTGAAGATCCAGATGGAAAAGGATTTGAGGCATTTGACGAGACGTATAAAGAGATAGAAGAAATTTTGCTTCCAAAAGTTAGAGAGGCTTTGAAATAGATGTTTACTTGGCTTGAAAATTTAAGTTCAATGTTTGTTTTTGATATATTAAGTTTAGTAAAAGGTACTCATTTGGGTGATGCTTTACAATTTTTTATTTTTGATACTATAAAAATATTTATACTTTTAATCACTATTATTTATTTGGTTACGCTACTTAGAAGTTATTTCCCAATAGAAAAAGCAAGGGATTATATAAGCGGTAAAAATAAAATAGTTGGGCATATTTTAGCTTCACTTTTTGGAATATTAACTCCTTTTTGTTCTTGTAGTGCAATACCTTTATTTTTGGGATTTTTACAAGCTAGAATTCCTTTGGGAGTAACTTTTTCTTATTTAATTTCAGCACCTCTTAGTGATGCTGTTGTTATTGCTATGTTATTTTCTATGTTTGGTTGGAAGATTGCATTACTTTATGTGGGCGTTGGGTTGGTTGTGGCAATTGTTGCTGGATTAATTATTGGTTCATTAAATCTTGAAAAAGAGGTTTTAATTGATATAAAACCAGTAAGTTCTTGTTGTAATAATTCAAATAGCACACAAATGCAGTTTAGACAAAATGCAAAAGAATCTTGGGATAATACAAAAGATATTTTTCTTAAAATATATATTTATGTGATTTTAGGAGTTGGAATAGGAGCTTTTATTCATGGATATATTCCAGCTGATTTCATAAGTGAATATGCAGGTGGAGATGTTTGGTATGCACCAATTATTGGAGTTCTTATGGGAATCCCCATGTATTCAAATGCAGCTGGAGTTTTGCCATTAATTGAAGTATTAACCCAAAAAGGAATGTTACTTGGAACGGCACTTTCATTTATGATGGCAGTTGTTGCTCTGAGCCTTCCTGAATCTATGATTTTAAAAAGAGTATTAAGTGTAAAACTTATCTCGATATTTTTTGGAATAGTTGGATTTGCCATTCTTTTAGTTGGATATTTGTTTAATATTATTTTATAATGAGAAAAAATGAAAATAGAAATTTTAGGAACAGGATGCTCAAAGTGTAAAACTTTGGAAGAAAATACAAAACAAGCCCTATCAAAAATTGGTGGTTTTCATGAACTTAAAAAAGTAGAAGATATAGTTGAAATTATGAATTATGGAGTTATGAGTACACCAGCATTAGTTGTTGATGGGATAGTTAAAAGTAGTGGGAAAGTTTTAAGTGTTAATGAAATTATAGAGTTTTTAAAATAGTTAATCAATGAGTTATTAATAACTCATTGACCCTGCATTTAAAAGTCCAATCGAAATTGATAAAAATGCCATTAAAATTCCAACTGAAACTACTCCATCAGAGATTTTAGTTTTAAGAGAATATTTCCCATTAAGTCTTGTTACAATAAATGCAAAAATTAATTGAATAATAATTGCAATCATTCCCCAAATAGCAAAATCTATATATGATGTAGAGTTAACTAAAGCACTATACATAGGAATTGCAACCCCAATAATTGCTCCTCCAAAACCAAGAGCAGCAGCTGTATTGTTTTCTTCAAAAATCAGTTTATAATCATCATAAGGTGTTACAGTTGCATATAAATAAAGAAAAACAATTACAAGAGCAAGTGCAGTTAAAAAAAAGCTAATAAAGCCTATAAATAATTCAATTTCCATTTTAATCCTTTTTTTTCTTGGATTTTAGCCAAAAGTTGCTATATGCATTATTATGATAAAATATAATATAAAATATAGGAGTATTTAATGCCAATTTGTCCACTTTGTAATAGTAATTCAAAAGCATTTTATAAAGATGAATTTTATAAATGTTCTTGTTGCGATGGAATATTTAGACCTAAACAAAATTTATTAACTAATGAAAAAGAAAAAGAAAGATATGAAAGTCATACAAATGATTCTGATGATTTAGGCTACCAGAACTTTGTATCACCTATTACAAATTCTGTTTTAAAAGAGTTTAATAAAGAAGATATTGGATTAGATTTTGGGTGTGGGAAAGATTCTCCAATAGTTAAAATTTTAAAAAATAATGACTATAAAATATTTGAATATGACCCATATTTTTTTGATGATAAGAAACTTTTAGAGCAAAAATATGATTATATAGCTTGTTGTGAAGTTATTGAGCATTTTTATAATCCAAAAAAAGAGTTTGAATTACTTAAAAAACTTCTAAAAGATAATGGAACTTTATATTTGATGACGGGAATTTATAGGGATAATATTGATTTTTCAACATGGTGGTACAAAAATGATTTAACCCATGTTTTTATTTTTCAAGAAAAAACTTTTGAATGGATAAAAAAAGAGTTTGGGTTTGTAGATTTAGAAATACAAAAGAATTTTATTAGGCTTTTAATTAAAAAAGATTAAATCTTCTCTAATGCCCACCCATAATTTTTTCAATCTCTTCTGGTTTATCGTGAATCCCAAATCTATCAATGATAGTTTTTGTAGCTTCATTTTGTCCAATTATTTCTACAATTTTCCCCTCTTTTTTTAGTTTTATAACTGATTTATCCAAAGCAAAAACAGCAGATATATCCCAAAAATGTGCCCGACTTACATCAATAGTTACTTTTTCTAGAAGTTCTTTAAAATCAATAGTTTCATAAAATTTATCGGCACTATTAAAAAATACTTGCCCTACAAACTGATAAGTTTTTGAGCTTTTATCTTCATTATAAGAGATATTACAATACATAAAGTGCGAGATTTTATTTGCAAAAAATAAAGAAGCAAATAATACTCCTGTTATTACTCCAAGAGCTAAGTTGTGTGTATAAACAGTAACAGCAACAGTTGAGATCATTACAATATTTGTAGAAAGAGGAAGAGTTTTCAATCTTTTAATTGAACCCCAATCAAATGTACTAATAGATACCATAATCATAACTGCAACCAAGGCAGACATTGGAATTATTGATATAATATCACTTAAAAATACAACCATTATAAGAAGAAAAAATCCAGCTACAAAAGTAGAAAGTCGTCCTTTCCCACCTGATTTTATATTAATAATTGATTGTCCAATCATTGCACAACCAGCCATTCCACCTAAAAATCCACTCGCAATATTTGCAATTCCTTGACCTCTTGCTTCTTTAGTTTTATCTCCTTTTGTATCTGTAAATTCATCGATTATTGTAGTTGTCATAAAAGATTCTAATAAACCAACAATTGCTAATGCAATTGAATAAGGAAAAATAATTTGTAAAGTTTCAAAATTAAAAGGAATCTGTGGTATTAAAAATATTGGTAAAGTATTAGGAAGTGCTCCCATATCTCCTACATTTCTCACATCCCAGCCAATAAAATATACAAATATTGTTAAAACAACAATAGTTACAAGAGGAGAGGGAAGTAGTTTTCCAATTTTTGGAATATAAGGAAATAGGTAAATTATTCCAAGACCCGTAGCCGTTAATGCGTAAACATGCCATGTTACATTTGTAAGTTCAGGTAATTGAGCCATAAAAATTAGAATAGCCAAAGCATTTACAAATCCAACAACAACAGCACGCGCTACAAAACTCATAAGTTTAGCAATTCCCACATAAGCTAGAAGTATTTGAAAGAAGCCTGTTAAAAGAGTGGCTGCTAGCAAATATTGAAGTCCATGCTCTTTTACAAGAGTTACCATTACAAGTGCCATTGCTCCTGTGGCTGCACTTATCATTCCTGGTCGTCCACCTACAAATGATATAACAACAGCAATACAAAATGATGCATAAAGACCAACTTTTGGGTCAACTCCTGCAATTATTGAAAAAGCAATAGCTTCAGGAATTAGTGCTAAAGCAACTACTAGTCCGGATAATATATCACCTTTAATATTTGAAAACCACTCATTTTTAAAATTAGCCAGGAATTACATCCTTAACACTCTCTGGATGGTCAAGTGAATATTTGAATTTTTCCATATCAATTTGTTTATCCCAAGCACCAACAACAACAGCAGCAACTGCATTTCCGCATAGATTTCCAACTGCTCTCATTTCACTCATAAATTTATCAACACCTAATAAAACAGCAACTGTAACAACTGGAATTACTCCACCAAGTGCTGAAAGAGTTCCAGCTAATACTATAAATCCAGAACCTGTAACTCCCACAGCACCTTTTGATGTAACCATTAAAATAATAATGATACTAAGTTGTTGCCCAAGAGTTAATGGAATATTGAATGCTTGTGATAAAAATATAACTGAAAGTGATAAATAAATATTTGTACAGTCAAGATTAAATGAATATCCCGTTGGAATAACTAAACCAGTTGTTCCTCTGCTAACTCCTGCAGCTTCAAGTCTTCTCATAAGTGGAGCAAGAGCTGATTCACTTGAAGATGTAGCAAATACGATTAATACTTCTTTGTAGATAAATCTCATAAATTTGAAAACATTGATTTTGAAAATAGATAAGATGATTCCTAAAATAACAAAAATAAATGCAGAAACAGAAATAAACATTACGCCTAATAAACTAGCCATATTAATTAAAGAAGCAATACCGAATTTTCCAATTAAAAATGCCATAGCACTAAAACTTGCGATTGGACTTAGCCACATTAAAACTGTTAAAATTTTGAAGAAAAAGTTTTGAGCAGTTTCGATTGGAGCTAAGATTCTATCTTTATATGCTCCACCAAATGCAGAGATTAAAATAGCTAATGTTAACGCCATTACTAACACTTGAAGAGTTTGACCATTTAAAAATGGAGTAATAGGATCAGTAGGAATTGCTCCTTTTAAAATAGACCATGCAGAACCTAAGTGTTGGTCACCATGGGTAAATTTTTCAACACTAGCTGGGTCTAATGAATCAACTGAAAGATTCATTCCGCTTCCTGGTGCGAATACATTACCAAATAAAACACCTATTGCTAAAGCAAATGTACTTACGATTTCAAAGTAAACAAACGCTTTAAATCCAATAGTTCCGACTTCTTTAAGGCTTTTTAGACCAACAATACCTGAGATTATTGTTAAAAATATGATAGGTCCAACAAGCCATTTAAGTAATTGAATAAACCAATCAATACCTGGTTTTGCTTCAACTGCTAGTTTTGGATTAATAACACCAAAAACAATACCTGAAATAATGGCAACAACAACCCAAAATGCTAAGCTTTTGATTGTGTAGTTTGTCCAATTCTTTTTCTTTTCGTTTAATATTTCTTCCAAGAAACAACCTTAAGTTTTTTTATTGATGGACTATATCTGTAAATTATGTCTATCTTGTGTAAGTTTATTTTTCAATAATATTTTTAAAATATTTTTTTTTGGAAATGAGGTCAAAAGAAACATAGTTAAATAAAATTAACTTAATTTTGATTCTATATTTTTAAAAGTAATTGAAAAACAAGCACCTGTATACATTTTGTGTTTATATTCAAAGGTATCATTAGAAACAAAAATATGGGCATTATGGTGTTTTGTAATGATTTGATAAGCCATAGATAATCCAATTCCTGTACCAATACTTTTATGTTTAGTAGTAAAATATGGTTCGAATATTTTATTAATTACGCCTTCAGGAATTCCACCTGCATTATCTCTGATTCTTAAGATTAAAGCATCATTTATGGCTTTTGTTTCAATAAAAATAAATCTATCTTCACTTTCTTTAATATTTTCTTTTAAAGCATCTTTTGAATTATTTAGTATATTTATTAAAGCTTGAATAAGTTGATTTTCATAACCATCAATTTTAATATCATCATCTGTATCTAAAATCATTGTAATATTGTGGCTAACAATTGATGGATTCAAAATAGATAATGTTTTTTTGATAATATTTGAAACTAGAATTTCTCCTTTATCATTTGAATTTTGAATAAAATTCCTAAAATCATCAATAGTATTTGATAGATAATTTGTTTGTTTTATAATATTTTCCATATCAGGAATAAGTTCTTTTTCATCAAATTGGTTAAATTCCATTTTTACTTTTATTCCACTTGCAATAGTTGAAATAAGACTTAATGGTTGTCTCCATTGGTGCGCAATATTTCCAATCATTTCACCCATTGAAGCCAATTTTGATTGTGATTCCATAAGTTTATGTTGAGTTATATCTTTTACACTTAATAGAATTCTTTTTTTATCAGGTAGTAAAACCATAGATACATTTACTGTAACACTTCTATTATCTTTTACTATACAAGTTTTTTCAAAATCAGTAACAAAACCTTTTTCAGTAATTGTTTCAAAGGCAATCTCAACTCTTTCTAAATCTTCAGGAGCAGTAAGTTTAATACAAGAAGTTTTTAGTAACTCTTCTCTTGAAAAACCAGTCAAGTTTATATATGCACCATTAAATTCTAAAAAATTACTATTTAAATCAATTATTGCTAATCCATCAATAGAATAATTAAAAATTGTTTCAAACTCATTTTTTTGTTCTTCTATTTGTTTTTGAATTTTTATTTTATCTGTAACATCGTAGAACCAGCCAATAACTGCTTCTTCTTCATCATAAATTATATTCATGTATGAAGCGATTACCCAAACTTCATTACCATTTACATTTAAAGAAATTAGTTTATTTTCAATTCTTTCATTTCTTTCTAAGGAGTCCAAAATATCTTTATATATTGATTCGTGAATATAGTAAACTTTTGGATTTTTATTTATTAATTCTCTTTCTTGAATATCAATTAATTTTAAATATGAATTATTGGCAAAAACTATATCCTCTCCATTATTTGTGGCAATCCTAACTGCAATTGGACTCATTTGTAAAAGAGATTTCAGTCTATTTTCATTATCTTTTAAAGTTTTTCTTGAACTTTTTATAGTTTCAATCATATTATTCATAGTATTTGAAAGTAAAAATATCTCTTTTGAACCTCGTAAAGAGAACTTTTCATTAGGTATTCCATCTTTATCTGTATCATTTATGATTTTAATCATATTAGAAATAGGTTTTAATATAAAGTGACGGATAGTTAGAAATAATGAAAAAATAAGTACTAATGAAATGATTATCGCTTCTATTATATTATTAAAAATGATTTTATCAAGTTCGGTATCTAGTGTTTTGTTTGAAATATATATGTGAATTGTTGCAATTTTATTTGATTCTTGATTTGTTATATCAAAAACTTTTTCATAATATGCTTCTGATAATAAGTTTTGATGAATATCATTGTTAAAATCAACAATATTCCAATTTTCATCTCTAATTTTTCCACTAATTTCATACTCTTTACCTAAGAGTTTTCCCATATTATAATCTTTAAGAACAATTGCAAATAATATATCATTAGATTCCATTTCATTGAATAAAGCTTTTTCATATTCATTTATAGAGTATGAAGCAACTAAATTTTTAATATTATTTTTTAGTTCTAAAATTATATTATTTGAGTTATTTTTAATATCCTGAATAAGATGATTCTTGATATTTATATAATTATATGTAGAATTTATAGAAATTATTATAGTAACAGATAAAATAATAATTGTAAAAAGAATTAAATATAAGGGTTTTTTAGGATTATACATTTTTAATACCCATTTTCTTGAATTTTTTTATTAGTTTCATAATCTATGCCAAATACATTTCTTTTTATAAGTGTTAAATTATCTTTCATATTTTCTTTAGAAATTGCAAGAACAGGAAGTTTATAATTTTTTTCAATCTTTTCATTTTTAAAATATTTATCAAATAAAACAACTGCATTTTCTCCCATTAAAAAAGGTTGTTGCATAGCAGATGCAACTAATGTATCATTTGTAATAAGCTCCAAAAACTCAGGTTCTGCATCAAAAGTAAGAAGTAAAACTTTATCTTTTTTACCACTTTCATAAATGGCATCTAAAGCACCTTGATATTTATCTGAACCTTGAAGCCAAATTGCAGTTAAATCAGGATTTTCATTTAATAACTCTTTTGTAAAATTATATGTTTCTTCTTTTGAAAATGTTTTTTGTTGTTTTAAATTTGTATTTTTTATTGTTGATTCTTCCATGGCTTTTACAAAACCAGCTGTTCTTTCTTGTCCATTTAATCTTTTTTGAGGAATAGAAATAATTGCAACTTTTGGATTTTCAATTTTTAAATTAGATATTTTTCCAGCTAAAATTTTTCCAATATCATAAGCACCTTTTTTATTATCAGAAGAAATATATGAAAGATATTCACCTGAATCTGCTCCAATATCTGAGATTATTACAGGAATATTTGCCTTTTTTGCTAGTTTTAAAATAGTTGAACAAGAAGATGAGTTGTTTGGTGAAACTATAATTGCTGAAACTTTTTCATTTATTGCTTTTATTGTATTTTCTAATTCAGTTTTCGAATCATTAAAAGAGTTGTAAACTTCAACTTCATAATCTAAAGTTTCTGCACTATTTTTTATTCCACGAGACATAATATTCCAATATGGAATAGTTGTATCTGAAACAATATAAGCTATTTTTTTATTAGAATTTGCATTTAAAATAGAAAAACTCATTAGTAAAAATAGTAGAGTAAAAATATGATGCTTAAGAATTCTCATTTATCCCTCTTAAAAAAATATTAAGTTATTTATTCTATCATATTTCTTTGTCATTAATGCAAATAAGGTTTATTATCTCTTCTTGTTTCGAACAAAAATTTCCATTTTTCTCTATTAGTATCAAATCTCTTGCATAACCATTTAAAGTATGAAGTTTTGCACTTTCAATTTCTATTTTAAAATCATCAAATATTTTTGCAATATAGGCAAAAAGACCTTTTTGATCCTTTGCAATAATATGCATAGATGCTAAATAAGCTGTGTGATTACAATCAATTCTAATGTCATCTTTTTTTATTATAGGTGTTTTTGTAATAACTGTTTTGCTCATATCAAAAGAGTCTTTTATGATTTCTTCTATAAAAAATAGGTCTTCTTCTGTAACTTTTTCTGAGAATGAAATATCAAAGGCTTTTTTATTATCATAAAGTTTGAAAATATTCATGGCTGCAATATTTAAAAATTCTAGTTTTCCAAGTAAATATCCTAGATTTAAAGGAGATTTTCTAATGATTCTAATTGTAAGTTGAGAATCATTTATTATTTTATAAATATATGTTTCTACATCTTTTGCTTTTATTGAAATATCCAAAATATCTTCAGCTTTTAGTCTTAAAAAGATTTGATTTGAAGAAATATACATAATTTTCTTTTGTAAAATTATAGGTAATTCTTTATATTTATCAAGATTTTTGATTGTATTTTGCTTTGCAATTCTTCTTTTACTTTCATTTAAAAATTCTTCATTTTCAAAAGCGGGAAGAGATTGTAAATAAAGTTGTTTTAAAAGTGAAGCAGTTGAACTACTAAAAATATTTTTTCCTACAGCCGAAATATCGCAATATGTAACAGCATAAAGAAGTTTTAAAGCCTCTTTTGTTTTTATTAAACCTGTAAAATTTAGGATTGTTTTTTCAGAATATATATCTTCATGGGTTGCCATATAAGACATCATATTGTGGTATCTTACAAGTCTTGCACCTAATTTTATGAACTCTTCATTAAAATCAAAAGATTTCATCATACTTTTAAATAATTTTTCTCCAACAATATGATGATCTTCAGTTCTTCCTTTTCCAATATCATGAAAAAAAGCAACTAATCTAACTAATATTTTTTGTTCATTTGTTAAGTCATTAAATATTGATTTTACATATTCATCTTCAATATTTTGAGAAAATTTTAAAGTTTTTATAGAGTGAATATCAACAGGATGTGAATGATAACCATCAAATTGAGGTTGATCAATTATCTTTTTTGTACTAGGAAGTACGGCTTGAAATAAACCTGCATTATAAATTAGTTTTATCAAAGGATATAAATTTGGTTTAGACAAAATTATTTTTATATTTTTCTTTAACTCTTTTGTTTGAACATTTGGCAATTTTGCTCGACTTGCATAATAAATGTAAGATCTATCAAATCTTTCAATATTTAAAGGAAGTTCAATTAACTCTTTTAAAAGAGAATTTAGCGTTTGTTCTTTTCTATAAAATGAACAATATAAAGTATTATTTATAATATAAACATTCTTTTTAAATCTTAATTTTCTTAATTTTGGGATATTTGAAGCTTCAAATATAATTTGTCTTGTAAACTTTTTCACCATTGTTGCTGTAAAGCTGTGAATAATATGTAAACAAGATAGAATTTTTGACATACATTGTCTATCTTTTGTATATCTTGATTTATTTTTAAAGCCTAGTTTTGCACTTAAATCTGGCAAAATATCAAAAGTAACTTGGTCTTGTTTTTTTCTTGCAATATTATGTAAAGCATTTCTAACTTGAAATATAAATTCTAAAGCTTGTCTATATTTTTTATATTCATCTTCTGTAAATCGTGTTCCAATCAAATCTTTTGTATTAGTTACACCATATAAAATATTTGCCATCCAATACATCATATTTGATTCTCTAATTCCACCATAACCATCTTTTATATTTGGTTCCATTTTTAGTGGATATTTTAAAAGCCTTTGTTTATGTTCTTCTAATTTATCTAAAACAAACTCTTTTTGATTTGTTTTTCTGATTTTACTTAAAACATTTTGATAACCAAACCAAAGATTTTTTGAACCATAAATTAGTCTTGATTCTAAAATAGAACTTTTTATTGTTATATCTTCTTTTACAGCTTCACCTATTTCTTTTAATTCATGAACTCTTGAGCCTAATTTTAAACCACAATCCCAAGCCAAAGTTATAAATTCTTCCATAATATTTTTTAAGTTATAACCTTTTACATTTTCGTATAAAAGCATAATATCAATATCAGAATAGATACAAAGTTGTTCTCTTCCATACGAGCCTAAAGCAACTAAACTAATAGGAATTGAAGAGCTCATAGGTTGATGTGAACCAAAATTTTTTCGTAAAATATACTTATAAAGTAAAATTAAAAATTTATCAGTATGTTTTGTATGTTTTATAAAAAAATCTTTTCCACCTGTTGTTTCAACTGTTGTATCAATTGAATCAAGGTAGTTTTTGTAGTATGTTTTGAAAACTTTAGAGATTTCAAAATCAGTAGCGTTGTTTGATATAAGTTCTTCTATTTGTATGCTTATTTCAATCATAATAAATCTTTATAGATTTCTAGTTTCTTTCTTAATGTGATTCGATTTAATCCTAAATGTTTTGCAACTTGAACTTGAGATTTATATTTTGCTGTTGAGGCTTTTAGTAAAGGAACTTCAAAAATATATGATAACTCTTTATATGAATTTTCTCCATGTAAATTTTCACTAATATATTTTTCTAAAAACATTAAAATTTCATGTTCTCCAATAGTTTCAAAAAGATATGAAAAATAAATAGATTTTCTTAAACTATGAGCATTATTCGTTATATTTATAATTAACTTTGAAGGGGCAACTTTTTGTAAATCCAAAATTGAACTGGCTTCTGTGGAAAATTTATTTACCAAAGCTTTTGTATCTTCTTCTCTTTTATATAGGCTAGGAATTTCAAGATTAATTGAAAAAATATCTTTTAGTTTCTGATTTAGATTTTCAGTATTTGAAATTGCAATTAATCTAATATTATTATCTTCTACCCATTTTAAGAATAAGTCAATATTTGTTATTTCATTAATTTTATCTATTATAATAGCTTCGTTTTGCAAAAAGATTACATCATCTGCAATATCTTTTTGTAAATTTTTAGCTTCATAAATATCTGAATTTGGCAGTATATATTTAGCAAGTGATTTTTTTCCTGTCCCTGCTTTTCCTAAAATAAGTGCATTTACTTGAACTGCTTGTAAAAGTTTTGCTGAATTTAATATTTCCTTTGAAATTTCATCTTCTGCAATAAAATTTTGCATAATTACCACCTCTTTTTAATCTTTATTTTATGAGATTAAAAAATATTATACTGTATAAAAATAAAAATCTTTTATTCTTTTGTATATTAAATATACATTGGTAAATTTTTTTAATATTAATCTTTATTTGAATAGTGAATAAATATTGTTAAAGAAATTAATATTAATGCAATTCCTGCTATTAAATAAAAAGCATTTATCATTTGAACATAGTCATTTATGGCAATTTTAAATACAACAATTAAAGCTTCGATTGAAAGTGCAATAATAATTGTTGTTAAAAACTTTGTTAAAATTTTTGTTTCAACTTTTGAATTTTTTGAATAGGATTTAAAGAATACTTCTTGTTCTAAAATAGTTTTTGCTAAATCAAAGATAGCGATACTTAAAGTAAGAGCAATTATTGGCTTAAAAATCATTTCCAGAGATAAAGCATGATTTGAAAAAAGATAAGTAATAAAGTCATAAATAGAAAATAAAATAGTAAATACAGATAAAATTATCATTGAAATACCAGCTAATATATAAAAACTTTTAGTAATACTATGAAAAGGTTTATTCAATTCAATTAGGTTTAATTTTTGTAATAAAATATCTACTTGAAAATCTAGGAAAAATATATCTTCACCTTCTTTTATGGTAACTGTCACACAATTACTTCTTGTTGCACTACTAATATAAGGTTTAGAAAAAGCGATATTAGATTCTTTAAAATGAAGTTTTGAAATTAAGTGGGAACGATCTTTATTTCTTGCATTTTCATCTGTTTTGTATCTATAAAAATTTTCTGAAATTTGAGTTTTTGTATCTTTATTTACAATATAAACAAGTTCTAATGAAGGAAATATTGTATAGAGTTGTTTAAAATTATTTTTTTTATGATTTGATAAGTTTCCTGAATTTTTTAGACTTTCTTGTAAAAAATATTCTATATCTTCTTGATGTTGTATATATGTTTCAAAAAATTCTTTCATATAAATTCCTCATATCTTTATCATAAGTATATGAAAATAAAAGAGGATAATATGCAATCATCTGTTTATTAATCATACAAATATAATATTAATTGAGTTATTCTATATTAAATTCTTTGATCATGTTTTCTGCAAGTACTTCTAGTTTTTTTACATTATTAGGGTCTTCAATCCCTTTTGTAAGTGTTTTAATATTTACATGAAATTTTTGAAGAAATTGCAAAATTTTAGGATCTTTTTTTTCTAAATTATTTACTAATGCTCCAACATCTAACATCTCTATTACTAAATCTTTTTTCCCCATAAATGCTGCATAATTTATTGGTCTTATTCCATAATTATCAGGTAAATTTATTACTTCTTTATTATAGTGATAAAGTAGTCTAAAATATTTGGTTGTATTTTTCCAAATACAAATATGAATAATACTTCTTCCTTGTTTATCAGTAACAAAACAATCAGCACGCATTTCCAAAAGAAGTCTTATTGTATGTTCGCACTTTTCACCAACTGCAATATGAAGAGCCGTTAATCCTTCATTATTTTTTGCATTAATATCAACACCTGCGTTTATAAGGCTCTTTATAGTATTTAAATATAATTTCTTATCTTTTATTAGATTTTTATCATTGTAATCCATTAGTTTAAAGATAATATTATTTCCATCTTTGTCTCTTTGATTTAAATTAATATCTTTAACTCTCAATAATTTAAATAGCTTAAAATTAAAATAGACAATAGAATCAAAAAATAGAGGTTCATGTTTAGAATTTAATTTATTTATATCAACATTATGACTTTTTAAAATAATCTCTAATACATTTGCATATTCAGCATCTTCGTTTAATAATATTTCATATTCAAACTCTAAAGGTTTTCTATTTTCTGAATATAAAACTATATCAATAAGTATTTCAATAAGAGATTTCCCATGTTTATTCACTAAATCAGGAGTTGCACCTTTTTTTAAATATAGTTTTATTAGTTCAATGTTTCTAATACCATTTAGTGCTAATATTGATAAAACAGTCTCCCCTTGATTATTTTGATGATTTAAATCTATTTTATGGTCATCTTCAAAAAGAGTATCAATTAACTCTTTATTTTCGCTTCTTGTAACTAAAAAAAGTGCATTTTCATTATTGTCATCCGTAGCATTAACACTTATACCTAAACGAATTAATTCTCGAATCATTTCTAAATGATCATTTCTTATTTCTATATTTTCTTTTGGTGTTTCTAAAAAATATGCTATTGATTCCATTAGAAGAGTTTTGTTTTTACTACTTCTACTATTTATATTACAGCCTAGAGAAAGAGCTTTTTCTATAATATCAATATTTTTGATACCTTTTGATATTGCATAAAAAATAAAATTTCTGCCATTTCTATCCATAATAGTCGGATTTGCACCTAATTCCATAAGTAATAAAGCTAATTCATTATTTCTGATAACAATTTCTTTATGTAAAATAGTATTCCCATCTTTATTAACTTGGTTTATATTTAGCTCTTCTAATGCTCCAACTTTTCTGATAATTTCCATATTACCATTTGCAACTGCATCAAAAATTAAATTATTTCCATGAATATCACTATTATCTAAAGCTTGTGTAACTTGAATTAAATAATTTACAATTCTATTATTTGCACTAATAACTGCATCTTGTAAAGCTGTTCTTTTATAAATATTTAAATGGTTTATGTTGATTTTATTTTCAATTAAAATTTGTAGGATTGCACTATTTTTAGCATGAATCGCATAAAAAATTGCAGTTTCTTCTTGTGCGTTTTGGATTTCTATATTAATATTGTTTGAAATAAGCCAAACAACCGATTGATATAAATCTTTTTTACAACAATAATGTAAAATAAGTTCGTTGTGAACAGATAATGTATTTAAATTTAAACCAAGTTCACTATACATCTTGTCTAGCTTCTCAATACTAGGATTTTGATTTAATAATTCTTTTAAAAATTCTTCTTCAGTAGTTTTAGTCTTATTTATAAGCTTTTTGAACATTTCACCTACCAATATTTTTATAATATAATTTATTTGCGATTATATAATAAAAAAGCAAGTTCTGAGCTTTAAACGATAGAAATATGATAGAAATACTATTTGCATATTTAATATACAACAAAAAATTTACAATAGTAGATAAAGTTTCTATAATCTAAATAAAAATATACACAAAGGAATTTTATGGAAAATTTTGCTGATGTAAAATATATTTTAGATGGTTTTCTATTTATATTTGCAGGAATTCTTGTAATGTGGATGGCGGCTGGTTTTACTATGCTTGAATCAGGTTTAACAAGAAGTAAAAATACTGCAACAGTTTTGACAAAAAATATTCTATTATTTGTAATATCTTGTATTATGTTTTACTTTGTTGGATATAACTTTATGTATGGTGATGGAAATATTTTTATTGGAAGTGGAGTAATGTTGTCTGGAAAAACAAATGAAGAAATGGGCTATCCTGTAATGGCAGACTTTTTCTTTCAAGTTGTATTTGTAGCAACTTCAGCTTCTGTTATTTCAGGAGTTATTGCAGAAAGAATGAAAATATGGCCATTTTTAATTTTTACAATAATTTTAACAAGTTTTATTTATCCAATTCAAGGGCATTGGTCATGGGGAAAATCTGAACTTGGTGGTTTTATGACAGGATTTTCTGATTTTGCAGGTTCAACTGTTGTTCACTCTGTTGGTGGATGGGCTGCACTGGCTGGAGTATTGATTTTAGGAGCTAGAAAAGGTAAATATGGTAAAGATGGTCAAGTTAGACCAATTCCTGGCTCAAATCTTCCTATGGCAACACTTGGGACATTTATTTTATGGATGGGATGGTTTGGATTTAATGGTGGTTCTCAATTAGCACTTGGTTCAAAAGAAGATATTAATGTAATTGCTTCTGTAATTGCTAGTACAAATATGGCTGCATGTGCTGGTGGATTAATGGCTGCTATTTTAACACAACTTATTTATAAAAAAATTGATTTAACAATGGTTTTAAATGGTACTTTAGCAGGACTTGTTTCTTGTACAGCAGGACCTAATTTGGGGATTGATGTAGCTTTAATTGAGGGATTAATTGGTGGTGCATTAATAATATTTGCTGTTCCATTTTTTGATAAATTAAAGATTGATGATCCAGTTGGTGCTTTATCTGTTCACTTGGTTGCAGGTATTTGGGGAACATTAGCTGTTGGTATTTTTAGTCCTACAGTTACTTTTTTAGCTCAGATAAAAGGTGTAGTTGTAGTTGGTTCATTTGTATTTATATCATCATTTATTATTTGGAAAATAATAGATTTATTAATTGGATTAAGAGCTGATGATGAGACAGAAGTTAATGGTCTTGATATTAATGAAACAGGATTAGAAGCCTATCAAGAATTTAAAAGAGCATAATTAAAAAAATAAAACAAAAAGATAGAAAGAGTATTTTTTTATTGATTGTATATAAATTATACAATCAATAATTTATATTATATTTTTTATACTGTTATAATATTAAAAAAATTAAGGAATATTATGAGTATGGAATCTATCTCTTATATCATTAACACTTTATACGCAATTTTTGCGATGACATTGATTATTTTTATGGTTCCAGGTTTTGCAATGCTGGAAGCTGGAATCGTAAGAACCAAAAATGTTACAACGGTGTTAACCATAAATACGCTTATTTACGCAATTGCTTCATTAGCTTTTTTATTATTTGGTTATTCCTTAGCTTTTGGAGACTTTGGCAGTGAAATTATGAGCAAATGGGCTGTATTTTTATTTCAAATGGCATTTGTTGGTAAAGTTGTAAATATTATGAGTGGAGGAGTTAGTGAAAGAGCAAAAATTATCCCATTAGCATTGTTTACAATTATTATGGCATCAGTTCTTTATCCTTTAATTGTAAATATTACATGGGGAGCAAATTTTCTAAAAAATACAATTTTGGAATTATCAATGTATGATTTAGCTGGTTCGACTATAATTCATAGTACAGGTGGTTGGGCTTTATTGGCTGCAATTTTGATAATTGGCGCTAGACGTGGAAGATATACAAAAGAGGGTGCAATAAGAGTAATACCTGCATCTAATATTCCATTAGTTACTTTAGGTGCATTTTTATTATGGATTGGTTGGTTTGGGTTTAATGGTGGAAGTGTAGGTTCAATCACAAGTAAAGAAAATGCAGATTTAGTGGCACTTACAATTTTAAATACTAATACAGCAGGATTAAGTGGTGCTATAATGGTGGCAATAATTATGCAACTTGTTTATAAAAAACTTGATTTAACAATGATTTTAAATGGTGCATTAGGTGGTTTGGTATCAATTACAGCAGGCGCTGATTTATATAATATTTATACACCAATATTAATAGGTGCATTAGGTGGCTGTTTGGTTGTTATGGGAGTTTCGTTTTTTGATAAAATGAAAATTGATGATCCAGTTGGTGCTTTATCAGTACACCTTTTAAATGGAATTTGGGGAACAATAGCTGTTGGTATTTTTGTATCAAATGATAAGATTACATTATTAGGACAAATAAAAGGGATTTTAGTTATTGGAGTATTTGCTTTTGTAAGTTCTTTTGTAACATTGTATTTAATTAATAAAATAATGCCATTACGAGCTGGAAATGATGAAGAAATGCAAGGATTAGATGTAGAAGAGTGTGGTATTGAAGCTTATCCTGAATTTAAACGAGCATTCTAATATTAATTTAAAAAAATTTTGTTAAAATATAAGAACTAAAAAAAGGATTCATAGTGAAAAAGATTGAAGCTGTAATTAAACCATTTAAACTTGAAGATGTAAAAGATGCATTATCACAAGCCGGAGTTACTGGTATGACAGTATCTGATGTGAAAGGTTATGGAAGACAACAAGGGCATAGTGAGCTTTATAGAGGAGCTGAGTATGTGGTTGATTTCTTACCAAAGATAAAATTAGAGTTAATTGTTGCTGATGAAAATGTAGATTCGATAATTACAGTAATTATTGAAGCTGCAAAAACTGGAAAAATCGGAGATGGTAAAATTTTTGTTTCACCAGTTGAACAAATTATTAGAATTAGAACAGGTGAACAAGATGAGGAAGCTATTTAATGAGCAATATTTCTACTTTTGAGCTAAATGAACCTTTAGATATGCATTTGCATTTAAGAGATGGTGAAATGTTAGGTTTAGTTGGACCATTAACTTCTGAAACTTTTAGTGGTGCTTTGGTTATGCCAAATTTAGTACCACCAATTACAACAAAAGAAGAATTATTATCTTATAAACAACGAATAAATGCTATTTGTGAACAAGATAACTTTGAACCTTATCTAACACTATTCTTTAAAAATGATTATTCTTATGAATTTTTAGAAGATATAAAAGATGATATTATTGCTATTAAACTTTATCCAGCAGGAATTACAACAAATTCTGAAACAGGTGTTTCTTCTATGGATGTTGAAGTTTTGAGACCTACTTTAGAATCAATGAGTAAATTAGGAATTCCTTTATGTATTCATGGTGAAACTAATGGTTTTGTAATGGATAGAGAAAAAGAGTTTATGCCAATTTATGAAGCAATTGCAAAGGCTTTTCCAAATCTTAAAATTATTATGGAACACATCACAACAAAAGATGCTATTGAATTACTTGATAAATATGAAAATTTATATGCGACAGTTACCTTACATCATTTATTAATAACACTTGATGATGTTGCAGGGGGAATGTTAAATCCTCATTTATTCTGTAAACCAATAGCAAAAAGACCAGAAGATAGAGCGGCTTTATTAGACACAGCTTTAAAAGCTCATCCAAAATTAATGTTTGGAAGTGATTCAGCACCACATCCTAAACATAGAAAAGAGTCTTGTGGTTGTGCAGCTGGTGTATTTACTTCACCAATTGCTTTACAAGTATTAACACAAATTTTTGAAGAGCATGGATGTTTAGATAATTTAAATAAATTTGTATCTTTGAATGCACAAAAAATTTATAATCTAATGCCATTAACGAAAAAAATTACATTAATAAAAAAAGATTTTATTGTTCCATCTGCTTATGAATATAATTATGAAAGTGTTGTTCCTATGTATTCAGGAGAAAGAATTTCTTGGAGCATAAAAAGTATTGATTAAAAAGATAGTTTTTAACTATCTTTTTGTTCTAATAATTTTTTGATATTTTCAGACATTTCTTTGGCTTTCACTTCTCTTTCTTCTCTCATTGCTCTTAAGTTATCTAAAGTTTCTTGTTTTTCTCTATCTAGATTTGCTTTTATCTGAATAGCTTTTCTATTATTTGAAATACCAGATATTGATGAGAATTTTTCTTTTTTATTTATATAAATCGTTCCAGATGAAGAAGTTGCATTTTTATTAAATACAATTATATCGTCAACTTTTAAATTTATTATTTCATAAGCTGTTAATTCAGTTTCAGCCATAATCGATTCGATTTTCATTCTAGCACCTGAAATAAGTGTTTTAATATCTCTTTTCCTACTAGATTTTCTATTTTTACCTTCACTAAATACTTTTTCAACAACTTTATTTAATAAAGGTTCATAATAAGAAATAGGATAACAAATAGATAAAAACCCAGATTCCTCATCTATTGTTATTTCTAAAACAACAAGTAAAACTATTTCATGATCAGATACTATTTGAATAGCATTTGCATTTGTATCTCTTGATTCGATTTTATAATTTAACTTTGAAATATCACTCCAAGCTTTATAAAGATTCTTAATAAACATTTTATAAAAGTGCTCAAGGATTTCAATTTCGATTTCGGTTAATTCTCTATCAATATTATCGCTTGTATTAACGGCTCCTGAACCCAATAATTCAGCAATAATTTTATGTGAAATCGCTGGATTACACTCAATTACTATTCTTCCATCAAGTGGTTTAATAGATAAAGTATTTAGTGAAGTAATCTGAGGAATTGATAAAATAAATTCTCCATAAGTCATTTGTTCAATAGAATATAACTTAACATCAACAATTTTTCTAAGCATAGAAGATAAATCATTTATAAAATCTCTTAGCATTTTGTCATGCATTGCAGAAAATGCTTTTAACTGCTCCGGTGATATTCTATTTGGTTTCTTAAAATCATAAATAGCATAGTTTTTTTCCTTTGAAACAATCCTTTCAATAGGTGTTTCAATATCTTCACCTTGTTCTGCAATATCTAAAAGAGCATCAATTTCATCTTGACTTAAAAATTCAGCCATCTTATCCTCTTACTTCGATGTCAACATCAATTGCACCCATTTCTTTAATCATTTTTAAAGTATCAATAATTTCAGTCATAGGTAATTTCATAACTTTCATAGCTCTTACTAAATCAGAAATTGTTGGTGTTCCTTTTGTATTAATCATTGCATTATCAATATTTATTATAGGTTTATCAGCAATTTTTACATTGTCTCCAATATCAACACCAGGATTTTGAGAAGGATCTTTCCATCCAGCATCGTTTAATCCAGATTTTGTGATTCTAATAGAAAATGAATCTCTTGCAATTGTAACAGGAGAAATTGGAATATCTCCACCTGTAATAACAGATTCTCTTCCCATATCAACAATAACTTTTTTTCTAAATATTTCAGCATCAAGTTCTATATTTTCAATTATAGAAATAAATTTTACAATTGAAATATCATTTGGTTTAGCAATTTCTACTGTTCTTGTATCAACAGCACTTGCAAGTTTTTTCCCAAATTTGTCATTTATTTTGGTTTCAATTAAATCTGCATTTCTAGCAGAGCTTTTATAAAGACTGAGCTGAATAGATTTTTCATCTTTTAAATTATAATCAATTTCATTTTCTACAGTTGCACCCTCATAAATAAACCCAGTAGTTTTATTGTTTTCATTTGCTACAATTGTTCCTTGAGCTAATGCATAAACATTCCCATCAACACCTTTTAATTGGGTAATTAAAAGTTCTCCATGATCAACAGATTTTGAATCTCCAATAGTTGATACTTTTACTTTTATTTTATCCCCTTGTCGTGAAAATGCTGGTAATTCAGCCGTTACCATTACAGCTGCAATATTTTTAGAGTTAATAGAACCAGCAGGAATTTTTATATAAGAATTTCTTAAAAGATTTTGTAAAGATTGCATTGTAAATTTAGATTTATCTCCTGTTCCAGCAAGTCCAACTATTAATCCATAACCAATTAGTTGATTTTCTCTTATTCCTATTACATTAGAAATATCTTTGATAGTTTGCGAATACAAAGAAGACAACAAAATTGTTACTATTAAAAAATATCTCAATATCATCCTTCATTATTAATTGTTTTTATTTTATCGAAAATTTAATAAAAAAAGGTATAATCGAAGATACTAAAATTATTTTACAGGGTTATAGATTGAAGATTTACATTTATGGTAATCAAAGTTTCAAAAAAGAAATTCACGAAACATTAGAGCATTCAAATATAAAATTTAAACTTGACAATAATACTGTGATTGAAGAAATATCTAGTCTTGAAAAATTAAAACGAACAATAGAAAATAATCCAAATGACATTTATCTTATTGATGATGAAAAAATTATTAAAAAAAATTCATTAAATAAAAAGATTAAATTTTTAACTCCAAAAGATGGAATTGAAGAAGAATATTTACTTGATAGTGGCATAGCTGATTTAACAATTGATTCTTTAAAAGAGTTGCCAAAATATATAATAAGAAAGTATGAAGAGCTAAAACTACTTGAACCTGAAATTGAGGTTGAAGAAGAAAAAGTTGAAGAAATTAAAAGTAGTATCGAATTAGATGAAGAATTATCAATGTTACTGTCAAAAGGAAATATGGATAATTTAGATGAAGGTATTGATGAAATATTTGATTTAGACAATGATTTTGATAATCTTGATGATTTAATTGGCAACATAGATAGTAATGAAGAGATAAAAGATAATGATAACTTTGCACAAATAACAAGTTTTAATGATGATTTTGGACTAAATAATATATCATTTGATTATGATGATAACGATGTTTTATCAAAGGATACAACTGAAAATAAAAATTCAAAATTAATTGAAGAATTGGATTTTTTAGGTGAAGAAGTAGTTGGTGAAGAAGAGGATTATTCAGATTTAGAAAAAGTTAATAATGAACTATTTGGTGGCTTTGATTTTTTAAATGAAGAAATCCAAGAAGGTAAGAAAAAAGTTGAAATAGAAGAAAAAGAAGAAATTTTTCCAGATTCAGATAAAATAGAAGAAGATTTATTGGAAGAAGAAGTCATTGAAGAGTATGATTTTATGAATGAATATATGAAAAATGAAAACATAGAAGAAACAAAAGAAATAGACCAATCTTTACAAGGGGATAAAATGAATGATGAGTTTTTTGAATTAGATTCTTTAAGTGAAAATGATTTGATAGAAGCATTAAATTATAAAGTTGAAGATAATAGTTCTAATAGTGAGCATAAACCACAAGTTTCATCAAGTAAAAATGAAACATTAAGTATTGATAGCTCAAATGTAAATGACTTATCTATATTAATTTCTAAATTATTAAATAATAAAACTTTAGAGATAACAATAAAAATAAAAGATTAAATATGGATTTAATAGCTATTTCTGAAAATACTGTAAAAATTATATTAATACTTGGATTACCTTCTTTGATTGTAAGTATGATTATAGGTCTTATAATCTCTATTTTTCAAGCAGTAACGCAGATTAGTGATGCATCTTTATCTTTTGTTCCTAAAATGATATTTGTATCAGCTTTTATATTGATTTCACTTCCTTGGATTGGCGATCATATAGAAACTTATACAAAAGATTTATGGAATTTAATACTTATTTTTGGTAATAACAATTGATTGAAAAATTATATAAATTAAAAAAGAATCAAACAGACCAAAAATTAATGCAAAAAGCTCAACTTATGTCAAAAATTGAGCAAATTGATATTGAAATAGTACTAACACAAAATAGAATAGATACAGCAAGCGTTGAAAAACACGGTGCAATTTCTGATTTTATGATTTTGACTATTCATAAAAACACAATGAAAATGCATATTCAAAAGTTAAAAAATGAGAAAAATACATTATATATTCAAGCAGAGAATTTAACTAAAGACATAATAGAACTTCAAAAAGAAGCAGAGCAATTTTCTTATATTTTGGAAGAAGAAAAAAAAGAGCTGATAAAAAGAATTTTAGCAGAAGAAGAAGAAGCTTCAACAGAATATATTCAAAGTAAATATATTAGTAAAAATAAGGGTTTAAATTGATTAGAATTTTTTTATTTTTTATTTTATTTGGAACTTTAGTATTTGCAGTAGAAGAAACAAGTAGTTCTTTAACAAAGCAAAGAATTGAAGTTATGGATTTGAAAAAAGAGTTAAATAATTTTTATAAAGAAAAAGAAACAGAGTATCAGCAAAGAAAAAAAGAGCTTGAAGGAATACTTGCTCAAATAGAAAAAGAAAGAAATACAATTCAGAAATTACATGATAAAGATTTAGAAATTTTACAAGATATAAAACTTGAAGTTGAAAATAAAACATCTAAAATTTATAATGCAATGAAACCTAAAAATGCTGCAGATATTTTTAACCAAATGATAGGAGAAGGTAAAATTGAAGATGTTTTTGATATAATGATAAAATTAAAAGAAAATAATGTAACTCAAATTATGAAGTTTTTAACTATAGAAAATGCATCTATGATAACGCAAAAGATTGAAAATTTTAGTACAGAAAAACAGAAGAAGGAATAAATATGGCAGATGATCAAGAGTCAAAAGGTTCAAGTGGCAAGGGCTTAATGATTGTATTAATAGCTTTAGTAGTAATTTTAATTTTTGCTGTTATTGGGGGTGGTTATTTTGTTTATTCTCATTTAGGAAATAATAATGCTCCTTCTTCAAGCGAAGTAAAAAAAGAAGAGTCTACTGATAAACCTGATTCATTTAAAGCAGATATTACTGATCTAGTATTAAATTTAACTGATTCAAGAGGAAAAGAAAAATTAATGAAATTATCTTTTTCAATTAAAAGTAATGAGCCAACAATTGCAGCTCTTGTAACAGAGTTTAAAGCTGAAATTGTTGATGTTGTTATTTCTCAAATTAGTTCAAGAAGTTCTGAAGAGTTATTAACAGTTGGTGGTAAAAATTTATTAAAAGATGAATTAGTACAAGATATAAATAATGTGATAAATGAAGTTACCAAAACAAAACCAGAAATAGCAAAAAATAGTGTAAAACAAATATTGTTTACAACTTTTGTAATTAAATAATAATGATAGTTGCAGTTAAAAGAAATAAAAAAAGAAATCTTTTAAAGATTTTAGCATTAATAGCTTTGGTTGTAATGTTTGGAGCTTATTATTATCATATGAATAAAAGTTTTGAAGAACAGCAACTACGGGAGTTAGAGTCTAAAAAAGCTTTAAAACTGCAAGAAGATAAAAAAGAAAAAGAAAAAAAAGATATAGAGAAAGCAATTTTAAGTGAAATTGAAAAAGCAATAGATTTAGTTGGACAAGAAAATATTAGACATGTTAAAATTATAGAAGACAAAGTTATAATTATTTGTGAACCAGCAACAAATCTAGATGCGCTAATGGTTAGATATGGGGCTATGGCATTTATTAAAAAAACTTTAAATGAAATAATTATAGCTGTTGATATAAATTTTATAGTAAAAAGTAGATTAAATGCGAAATAGTTTTATATGTATATTTATTTTAGTGGTTTTTAGTGCTTGTACTTCTATTTCTGAACCAAAATTGGCTTTTGAAAAACCTGATATTCAAATTCCTAAGAAAAGTCCTGAGCCTAGAAAAAATAAGGGTTCTTTATATTCTATGCAAGGTACTTCTTTATTTGCTGATAAAAAAGATTTACAAGTTGGAGATATTATTCAAATAATAGTTAGTGAAGATTTAACATCTAAAAGTAATAATAAAAGAGAATTGTCAAGTACTAGAGATAATAAATTAGGTGGAGGTTTAATGGCTGCAACAGGAACAAATGCTTTAAGTGGTACTGTTGCTAATGCTGCTGATAAATTAAATACAAACCTTGGTGTAAATTTTGGAACTAATAGCTCAAGTGCTGATAAGGGAAGTGTGAAAACACAATTGGATGAAACTTTTGCCACAATAATTTCTGCAATTATTGAAGAGACTTACCAAAATGGCAACTATTATATAAAAGGTAGTAAAGAGATGCTAATTGAAGGGCAAAAACAAAAGATAATTGTAAGCGGTGTGATAAGACCTTATGATATTACTTCTGATAATTCAATTAATTCTGCCCAAATAGCAGATTTAAAATTACTATATGATAAAGATGGTACTGAATCAGATATTTTAGAAACACCATGGGGATTAAGATTTATGAGAGCAATATGGCCATTTTAATCTAATTTTAAGAAATGTAATGTAATAATTTGTTAAATTATACCTAAGGAGGTTCTATGCTAAGTACATTGAGTGTTTCACAGACAGGACTAAATGCTGCTAAAACTGCAGTTGAAAATATTTCTAATAACATAGCTAATGAGAATACTCCTGGGTACAAAAAGAGAGTTGTTCAAGTTAGTGAATTAGCTCAAATGGATTCTCAGTTTGCAGGTAGAGGAGTTGGTGTAGATGGTGTATACAGAATTACCTCTCAATATATGTATGACAAACTTATTTCAGAAAATAGTAAAGTAAGTTATTATGATAAGTTATCTACTATGCTTGGAAGTGTTGAATCAATTTTTAAAGAAACAATTGATAGCGGTTTCACAGCAGATTTAAATAGATATTATCAATCTGTTGAAAATTTAAGAGCAAATCCAAGTTCTCAAGTATATAAAACAGCTTTACAAAATCAAGGAAAGATTTTAGTTGAATCTTTGCAAAATCTTTATTCAGGTGTTGAAAAACAACAGGCAAATGAAAAAAAAGAGTTATATGCAAATGTTGATGGTGTAAATAGTATTTTAAAAGAGATAGGTTCTATTAATGAAAAAATAGAAAAATATGGAGAAAATAATGATCTCCTAGATAAAAGAGATCAACTTGAATTAGAATTATCAAGTTATGTTGATGTAAGTGTAAGTAGAGATTCTGGTTATTATGAACTAAAAATTGGTGGTCAAACAGCTATTAGTAGTAATACAAATGTAAGAACAATCGATGTAAAAGAAGAAGATACTTTACAAAAAGATAAATATACTTTTGTAGATAACAGTACAGTTCCTATCCCCACAGTATATGATGCATTAAAATACAATAAAGACTTTACTCCAAAAATAATAGATGCAAATGATATCGTTACTTATAAGTTAAACAATGAGTCTGAAGTATCAGTTACTATGGGTGAATTAATAACAATGGATTGGGATGGAGATGGTACGGCTACAACAGAGCCTGTAACAAATTCTAATCTAACAAGAGCTTTAGTTCATAAAATAAATTCAAATCCAGATATGAAAGGCTCAATTACTGCATATAATGGAGATTATTCAATAGATGCTAGTGGAAATAAAGTTACTAAAGATACTCAGGATAACTATTTAAGAATTGAATCAAATGCTGGTGGAATTGCGAATGAATTTGATGGGAGAATTAGTATTGAAAAAAGAGATAATACTACTTCTTCAATAGTAGATAGTAGAGAATCTATTTATAGAAATGAGTCACAAAGTACGGATCCTGAATCAAGAGTTTATCTTTCAATTTATGATAATGAAGTTACAGCAAAAAGTGGTATTGTAAAAGCTCAAGTAGAAAATCTATCGTCAGATTCACCAAATAATAAATTCCAAGTTTATTTTGATAAATTAGATGCTTTTGCTCAGACTTTGGGAGACATAACTGATAAATATATCAAAACAGGAACAGATACATATATTTATGGAGAAGCAGCTAGTGATGAGTCTTTAGGAGTAATAAATTCCGTAGGGTTATTTAGTGGTTCAAGTATTAAAACATTAAAGTTCAATGATAGTATGGTTAATGAATTAACTCAAGAGAAGTTAGATTATTTAGCAACTATGCAATGGAATAATGATTTGTCTTATGATGGAAAAGCTCAAACAGGTACATCAACATCAAAGGCCTCATTATCTGAATTTTTTAGAGATTTAAGAGTTACTGTTTCAGCAGATAAAGAGAGTGTGAATTTTTTAAAGGATACTCAAGCTGGTGTTAAAATGTCAATTCAATCATCATATGATCAATTAACTAAAGTTGATAAAGATAATGAAATGTTAGATTTAATGAAATTTCAAGCAGCTTATACTGCAAATGCTAAGATAATTACAGCAATAGATGAAATGTTGCAAACATTACTTGGATTAAAAAGATAAAAGGATAAATCATGGCTGATGGAATATTAGGATTAGGATCTGGTCAAGCGGCATCTTTAAATAGTGAGTTAATAGAAAAATTAAAAACTGCAGAAAGAAAATCAGCAGTTGCTCCCATTGAAACAAAAATAACAAATATTGCAACTGAAAAAGATACTTTTGCAAAAATACAGACAAAAGTTAATGAACTTTTAGATGCTGTTAAACCTTTCGATTTATTCGTTTCAGGAGGGGTAACTGCTTTTGAACAAAAATCAGCAACAACATCAGGTGATTCAGTAACATTTGATGCAGCTGATGTAAAATCTTTGAAAAATGGTGCTACAACGGTTAATATAGGAAAGCTTGCACAAAAAGATGTTTATCAAACAGAGACTTTTACATCAAAAGATACAATCGTAGGAGCAGGTAATTTAACTATTGGTGAAGAAACTTTTGATACAAATAATAAAACTTATCAACAATTAGCAGATGAAATAACAGCAAAATCTGGAATGAATGCAAGTGTTGAACAAGTTGACAAAGATTCATTTAGACTAGTTATTAAAAGTGAAGAATCAGGAACTGCAAATGAATTAAAAATTGGTGGAGATGCAAGTAGTACTTTAGGTTTGGACTTAACTGAAAATCATATGTTAACTGCTCAAGATATGGAAGCAACAGTTGATGGAGTTAAATATAGTGTATCAACAAATACTTTGACTGTAGATGGGTTAAAGATAACTGCAAATAAAGTGGACAGTAAGAATGGTGATGTATTCACCAGTGGTAGTAGTATTAATGTTGTTCAAGATAATACACAACTTGCAACGCAAATGCAAAATTTTGTTACAAAATATAATGATTTAGTCGCTATGGTAGATTCCGAAGCTTACAATTCTGATTCGTCAATTCAAGATAAATCTTCAATAAGAAATATTGTAAGCCAAATTAAGGATAAATTATTTGGTTCATATGGAGCCTCAAATGATAAATCTGTATTCAATTATGGTTTTGAATTGGATAAAAGTGGTTCTTTATTATTAGATACTACAAAATTTAATGTTGCTGTTCAAAAGGACCCAATAGGGTTAAAAGATTTATTCGTAGGTACTGCTGAAAAAAAAGGTTTAGGAACAACATTAAAAGAAACATTAGATGATATGCGTTTTTCTGGTGGTGTATTAAATCTTTACGAGTCATCAATGTCTAGAAGAGAAACTACATTAACTGCGGATAAAACAAAAGCTGAAGATGCATTAAATGCAAAATATGCACAATTAGCACTTCAGTTTAGTGCATACGGCGCAATAATAAATCAAATGGAGTCTTCATTTGGTGGGTTAAAAATGTTAATTAATCAATCGACTTCAAATAATTAATGTTAAAAAAAGAGAAAGTAATTTTTCTCTTTTTTCTTTCATTTTTAAGCAAATATGTAATATACTGATAGTTCAAAACGATTTTAATAGGGATGTAATATATGGGAATAGAAGTATATAATCAACAAAATGCAGTATCTGATGATCCTTATGTTTTAGTATTAAAACTTTATGAGGGTGTTATAAAATATCTATCGTTTGTAAAAAATGCAATGGAAGAGAATAATATTGAAACAAAGTTCACTTATATCAATAAATCAATAGCAATTTTTGATGAATTAAGAAATGTATTGGATTTTGATGGTGGAGAAGTTGCTTATTATTTAGATGGTTTATACTTATACCAAATTGAAACTCTATTTAGTGCTGGAATTGATGATAATATCAATGCAGTTAATCAAGTTATGAAAGTTACTCAAGGATTAATTGACGCATGGAAAGAAGAAACTGGTCTTTAAAAGCACTTAATGAATTAGTTTATATTGATTCATTAGATTCATTTACTAAAGCTGATGCTTTAGTGAAATGGTATAACGATTATTTTACAAATGATTCTATTGCAGATTTTGATCTAGAATTAGAAGATTTAAAAAGACTTGAAGAACTTTTTTTTAAGAATATTAATTTCTTAAAAGTTCAAAAAGAAGAAACAAGACTAGAGCTTGTTAAAATGCAAAAAGTGAAGAGATTTTTAAAACACTAACTCTTCTAAATCTATCTTTTCTCTAAAAATATAAGCTCTCATATTTTTAGGGATTTTATTTATTCTATATAACTCTTTATATTTTTTATCAATAATTTCATTGCAGTTTGGGTTTATCCAAATATAATTTTCTTGAATTGAGATATTTATTTTATGTGAAATAGTAATCTCTTTTTGTTTCAGAATCTCATTTCTTTGGGCATTTGAGAGTAAAATTCCTCTTTTTTTTAGATTTAAATCAATAGTTCTAATATTTAAATTATCATCATTTTGATTTAAAAAAATCTCCAACTCTTTTATTTTTTTAATTGGATTATTTTGAATATTCAAAGAGTTTAAATCATTTTGTAAATACTCAAAAGACTTTTTAACTCCATCACTAAAATTTCCTAAAAATTTATTAGAAAAATTATGTCTAAAAAAGTTTCTTTTGTATTTCTCATCAAAATTTGAGTTATCAATAAAATATTTATGATTATTTTTTATTAAATAGTTTTCAAGTTCATCTTTTGTGATATTTAAAAGTGGTTTATAGATTTTATAGTTTTCTTTTTGTTCAAATTCATTAAAGCCAATAAGTTCAACTAAACCAGCACCTTTACTTAATTGCATCATAAACCATTCAAGTTTGTCATTTAGTTGATGGGCTGTAATTAAATTTTCATAAGAGTTTTTTAAAATTATCTCTTTAAAAAACTTATATCTTATATCTCTTGCATTTTTTTCAAAATTGGAAATATTTTCAAGTTTTGTTTCTTTTAAAAAGATATTCTTTTTGTATTTTGAAGCTAAAGTTTTTGCATAAAAAACTTCATCTTTACTTTGAGTTCTTAAATTATAATCAACAATAGCAATATCAAAAGGAATATTTTGTTTTAGTAGTAAAAAAAATAGTGCGCTAGAATCAACTCCTGCTGAGAAAGCTAGGAGGTTTTTTTGATTCTTTATTGCACTAAAATCTAAGTTCATAACTATTTAATTACAGTTGCTAGTAATTTATCTCCAACAAGTTCTGTTACTTTTACAGTGTAAATTTGTCCAAATTTGATTTGTTCATTTTCAGCTAATTCGTTATCGTTGATATAAATTTCACCGTCAATATCAGGCGCCCAAAGTGTTTTTCTAGCACTTAATAAATACTCATGTTCTTCACTTTCACCATCAACATAAACTTCAAAAGTTTTTCCAACTTCAGATTCAAGTGATTCTTGTGTAGTTAAAGCAATTATTTCACCAATAATTTCAGCTCTTTCATCAATAATTTCTTGTTTTATTAAATCTTTAGAAAGAGCGGCTGTTGTTCCCTCTTCAGTTGAATATGAAAATACATTTGCCCTATCAAATTTAAACTCTTCGATGTATTTACAAAGTGTTTCATGATCTTCAATTGTTTCACCTGGATGTCCAGCTATAAATGTAGTTCTTACAAATGAGTTTGGTTTACTTCTCATGTGATTCATAAGTTCATTTAGTTTTTCAACACCTTTTCCTCTTTTCATGATTTTAAGCATTGAAGCAGTTATGTGTTGTAATGGCATATCAAAGTAGTTTACAAAAGTTTTTGAGTCTGCAATTTTATCAATTAAACTCAAAGTTGTAGTTGATGGATAAAGATATAAAATTCTAGCCGTTTTAATACCATCGATTTTTTCAACTTCTTCAATTAATAGTTCAAGACCATTTTTAATATCTAAATCTCTTAAAAATGAAGATGAATCCTGAGATACAAATGAAAAATCCACATAACCTTTTGATACCAAAGATTTAACTTCTTTTATAAGTGATTCCAAAGTTCTTGAGTGAAGTTTTCCTTTAAATGATGGAATTGCACAGAATGAACAAGTTTGATTACAGCCCTCACTTAATTTTACATAAGCGTGATATGAAGAACCAGTGATTACTCTTTCATTTTCATCAGAAGCTAAAAATACTTCATTTGTAAAAACACTTCTTTTTTCATGTACAAGTAAATCGATTTTATCATAATCCCCAACACCTGTAAAAACATCAATTTCAGGTAATTCTTTTTGAAGTTCACCTTGGTATCTTTCACTCAAACATCCAGCCATTACTAAAACGGACTCTTTTTTTCTTTCATCGTGAAGATTTAAGATTGTATTTAAACTCTCTTGTTTTGCACTATCAATAAATCCACATGTATTTACGATGATTACATCTGCGTTTGCTGCATCATCTGTGATTGTATAATCTTTTAATTTACCTAACATTACTTCTGAATCTATAAGATTTTTAGTACAACCAAGGCTTACTAAATGTAGAGTTTTTTTAGGATTTTTTACTGAAAATTTCATATATCTATTCTTTTTATTTTATTTTTTTGCAATTTTATCATAAACTAAGATTAAAGCCAAATATTATCAAGCAGCCTAGTATTCCCAAATTTGGCAACCACAAGAATTATCGTATTTTTGGGTTCTATCATTTTTAATTCATTAAATTCTCTATCAACAATTGCCACATATTCAACATCTAAAGTTTTCATGATTTCGTAGAGTTTATTCTCCACTGCTTTTATATTTCTTTCTCCACTTGCTATTAATGAACCAGCCATATATAAAGATTTTGAGATTAACAAAGCATCTTTTCTTTGAGTAGAGTCTAAATAAATATTTCTTGAACTAAGTGCTAATCCATCATCTTCTCTTATTATTTCACAAGGAACAATATTTATAGGTAAAAACAAATCTTTTACCATTTGCATAATAAGTGAAAGTTGTTGCGCATCTTTTTTTCCAAAATAAGCATTTGTAGCTTGTGTTAAATTAAATAATTTTAACACAACTCTTAAAACTCCATCAAAATGTCCAGGTCTTGTTTTTCCCTCTAAAATATAACTTTTATTTGGAGCTTTTATTAAAACCTCTTCATTTCCATACATTGTTGAAATTTCAGGCATAAAAACATAATCAACTTTACACATTTGACATATTTTTTTATCTGCTTCATCTTTTCGTGGATAAGCATCTAAATCTTCTCCTGGTAAAAATTGAGTTGGATTTACAAAAATAGAGACAATAACTACATCATTTTCATTTCGAGCTTGTTTGATAAGTGAAATATGACCATTGTGTAAAGCTCCCATTGTTGGCACAAATCCAACAGTTCCAGAAATATTTTTTCGTACTTCTTGTAACTCTTTTATAGTTTTTAAAACTTGCAATTTTTTTCCTTCTTAAGCGTTTATGTATTAATTTATTTTTCTTCGTAGTTTGGATTTAATTTTAATAAAACTAAATCTGCAATCATATTACCAATTAGTGTCAAAAAGGCACCAATTATCAAAATCCCCATGATTACGGGATAATCATGACTTAAAGCACTTTGATAAAACAATAATCCCATTCCATCTATTGAAAAAATTGTCTCTAAAATCACAGAACCACCAATAATTCCAGGAAGAGAAAGTCCAAGTAAAGTAATAACTGGCGGATATAAATTCGGTAAAATATAATAGCTTAAAATCTGTTTTTGATTTAGTCCTCTTGCTTTTGCGAAAAAGATATAATCAGACTTTAAAATCTCAATAGTTAAACTTCTAATATATAAAATCAAACTCCCAATTCCACCAAAAACAATGATAAAAATAGGTAAAACCAAATGCCAAGCATAATCTAAATAATAATTAAAACTTCCATCATTAGGAACTCCATGAAGTCCAGCAATTGGTAAAATCTCAAAATTAATAGCGAAAATCAGAACTAATAAAAGTGCTAAATAAAATGATGGCATTGCAAAACTAAGAAGTGATAATTGACCTGTGAATTTATCAAAAAATGAGTTTTTATTTAAAGCTGATTTTATTCCAAAATATAATGAAATGATAAATATTAAAACCATAGAAACGATATTTAATATTAAAGTAATGGGCATTCTACTTAATATTTCATCTTTAACCATTTCTCCACTCGCAAAAGAAATCCCAAAATCAAGTTGAATAATAGAATAAATCCACGAAAAAAACTGAATATACAAAGGTTTGTCCAAACCATAAATAGCTTTTAGTTGAGCAATTGATTCAGGTGTAATATTCGGATTTAATTCGCCCGAAGCAAAAAAAGAGTTCGGTGCTGTATTTATAGCTATAAAAGATATTAGGCTAATAATAAAAAGCATGATGATAAGATATAATAATTTTTTTAAAAATAGTTTCATGTTTGGATTATACAAAAGATAGGTTTAAATGATAGGCATAGATATAACATCAATAGATAGAATAAAAAGAATGTATGAAAAGTTTGGAATAAAGGCTTATGAAAAGTTTTTAAATCCAAAAGAAATAGAGCTTATAAAAAAGCCTGAAACAGCTGCTGGATTTTGGGCTGCAAAAGAGGCTGCTTCAAAAGCTATTGGAACTGGAATTGGCGCATCTTGTGGTTTTCATGATATTAAAATATCAAAAGGAAAACTTGGAAATCCAAAAATCAAATATAAGAAAAAAGTTAGAGAGAAGTTTAATATAAAAAAATCTCATCTTTCTATAACTCACGATGCTGGTTTTGCGATAGCTGTTGTTGTAAATATTTTAAAAAATTAAGAGAAAATTTATCAGTATATGAATACAATGATAATGATTATTATAGTTACTCGTAAGGATTTTTAATGTTGGCAAGTTTTTTAATTACTTTTAGGGAAGGTTTGGAAGCTTTTTTGATTGTTGGAATTATTCTTTCATATCTTGGTAGGCTTCAAGCTTCAAAATACAATAAATACATTTATATAGGTGTTTGTATTGGAGTAGTAGTATCTTTATTTATTGCATATATTTTTCAAGTAGTAATCTACGGAATAGAAAATGAACTTTATCAACATTATTTGATGATATTTATTCTTTTATTTGCAACAGTTGTTTTATCGTACATGGTTGTATGGATGGCGAACCAATCAAAACAAGTAAGTGAGAAGTTAAAAGAAGATTTAAATGCTCTTGTAACTACTGGAAATATTTTAGGAATGATTTTTTTATCTTTTTTGGCTGTTTTAAGAGAAGGATTTGAGACGGTTTTATTCTTTTCTTCACTTTCATTTAGTGAAACTTTTTCTTTAGAAGAAGGATTTATTGGTGCTATGTTGGGCTTGGTTTTATCAATAATTTTAGTTTATCTTTTAATGAAAGGAGCTAAAAATATTCCATTAAAAGAGTTTTTTAAATATACGGGACTTTTAATTCTTATTATTGCAGGAGGACTTTTTGGAAGTGCTATTTCAATGATGCAAGCAAGTAGTATTTTACCTACTTTTGTTCCTATGGTTTATGATATTTCAGATATTTTGGATGATAAAGGTCTTTTTGGAACATTCTTAAGAGCATTATTTGGATACAACTCTTCTCCTACTCTTCTTCATTTATTGTCTTGGGCTTCATATATGAGTATTTCAATATTTCTTTGGAAGAAAGCATATTCTAATGCAAAATAATTATGATGTTTTAATAATTGGTGGCGGTGTCGCTGGTTTAATGGCAGGAATTGAACTATCAAAAAATGGTAAAAAAGTAGTTATTTTAGAAAAAGAGGGAATAGTTGGAGGGCAGTGCCGAACTGAAATATTAGAAACTAAAGATGAAACATATAGATTTGATTATGGAGGGCATAGATTTATTACAAATAATGAAGTTTTATTATCTTTTGTTGAAGAAATCTTGGGAGATGATTTGTTAGTTGCAAATAGAAGTTCAGTGATTTTACATCAAAATAAGATATATGAATATCCTTTAAATATTAAAAATCTTTTAAAAGTTGCGCCATTTAAGCTTCTTTTAGGAACCTTTATAGATTCTCTTAAAATTATATTTAAACTTGTAAAACCTAATAATAGTAGTTTTAAATCATGGATTATTTCAAGATTTGGTAAAACCTTGTATGAAAACTTTTTTGGTCCATATACCAAAAAACTTTGGGGAATTGAACCTGAAAATTTGAGTGCTGATTGGGCAGGACAAAGAATATCTTTGCTTGATTTAAAAGATGTTGTAAAAAAACTTTTATTTAAAAATAAAAAAACAGTAAGAACATATGCAAAAAGTTATAGGTATCCTAAATATGGTTTTGGCGGTCTTCCTATTAAAATGGCAAATAAATTTGAAAGCTTAGGTGGAAAAATTTTCACAAATGAAAGCGTAGAAAAATTTTTATATAATCAAGATGCAATTGAGGCTGTTTATACAAAAGAAAAAATATTTTATGCAAATGATATTATTTCAACAATGCCATTAAATGAGATGTCAAATATGCTTGGATTTGAGAGTAATCTAAAATTTAGAAGTCTTAGATTTTTATGTATTGGTTTAGATATTGAAGATTTCTCTCCTTATACTTGGCAATATGTAAGTGATTATGATTTATTACCTACTAGAATTCAAGAACCAAAAAGAAGGTCTGTTTCTATGTCACCAAATGGGAAAAGCTCAATAATGCTTGAAATCCCTTGCAATAAAGATGATGAAATTTGGAATATGGAAGAAGAAAAACTTTTAGAAATAGTTAAAAATGATTTGAAAAAATTAGATTTTAATATCGAGGATAAAATAGTTGATTATTTCTCTTTTATAACTGAACATGCGTATACTTTAATGGATATTGATTATGCAAAAAAAAGGGATGATGCATTTGAATATTTAAATAGATTTAAAAATCTTACAATGGCTGGAAGACAAGGAACATTTAGGTATATTTTCTTAGATACCGCAATGGAAACAGGTCTTATGGCTGCCCATAGAGTACTTGATGAAAAAAGTTATACAAAAGAAAAGATATATAATCATCGTAATGAAAAAACAGTTATAGAAACAAAAAGTGTAGTATAAAAAAGGAGAAAAAAGTGAAGAAATATATAATATTAGTTTTGATTAGTTTAATTGCATCAATTAATTTACAAGCTTATTCGTATGCAGCAGCTGGAAAAGAACCTACAATTGATTCAAGAGAGGGAATTTTAGGAGCAATAAATAGTGATAATTTTGTTTTAGCAAAAGAAATTTTAGAAAAAAATAAAGATAATTATCTTTATTTAACTAAAGAATTTAATGAAAAATTATTTAGCTCATTAGAATCTGCAATTTTAGAAAAAAATAAAGAAAAAATAAATAAATGGCTTGATGTATCAATTGCTACTGAAATCCAAAGAAGATTAGATGGTGGTTTGCAAAATATTGATAATTTTAATATAGCAAAAGTAATGCTTGCAAAAGCAGATAAATTTTATAAATTATTAAGCGTCTCTTTAGATAAAGAAGTTGATAAAAAATTAAAAGATGCTCTTTTCCAATGTGCAGATTCTATTGGTAATCCTGGACTTTTTGGTGTTGGGGCAAAACCTGTAAATAAACAAAAATATATAGAAAATGAAAAAATAGCAGATGAAATTTTAAAATCACTTTAATGAATAAATATAAGATTATTGCATATATTTTTACTGTATTTTATGCAATTTTTATATTAAATTATGAACCTTCGTTTTACAATGATGATTCTGTTTTTCTAACAAGAGGAATTGATAATTTTAGTGTTATTGATTTCTCTCCTCATTTTCCTGGATATGCTGTTATTGTTATTTTAGGTAAATTTATAAATATTTTTGTAAATGAATCAAAGTACTCATTTTTTTTATTATCTTCTTTATGTGCAGTTTTTTTACCCTTGCTTATGTTTTTTTATGTAAAAATTTTAACAGATGAAAAAAAAGCATTTGTTGTTTTTTTGATTTCTATTAGTTCCGTTTATTTAATGAACTTATCTTTGAGTATGTTAAGCGATAGTGTTGGATTATTTTTCTTTTTTTTATCCTTACATATGTATGAATTAAAGAAAAATAGACTGACTGGATTTGTCGCTTCTCTTGCACTTTTTTCAAGACCATCATATTTGATTTTTTTTGTAATTGGGTTTTTCTACATTTATTTTACAAATAAAAATAGTCTAAGAGAGATTTTGATTTACTTTTTGTTGGGTACATTTTTATTTTTATCTTATACATTTTTTTATAATGGATATTTATATATAGAAGAGGCAATTAGATTTATACAAGGGCATTTTGAACTTTGGGGAGTAGGGCAAAATAGTGATATAAAATGGATTGATAATATTTTAAGGCTTGAAAACACTCCTTATTTATTGCTTATTCTTTCTCTATTTTCTTTAAAAAAAGAACATATTTTTCTTTGGATTTTATTTTTATCATATTTTCTTTGGATGATATTTGCTCAAAATCCAGATAACATAAGACATATGATACCTTTGGTTTTTTTAGCAAATATAATTATTGTTTTATCTATAAAAAATAAAATTTTGATTTTAGTGCCCTTTTTAATAATAAATTTTTATGCTCACTCTTTTTATAAAGAAAAAATCTCACCACTAGAAAATATTATGAAATATATAAATAACAATAATAATGAAGAAATAATAATCACAAATAGAGGCATTGAGTTTTTAAGAGAAAAACTTAAAAACAAGATTGTTGATGGATATTACAAAAATAGTGCAGATTTTATAGCTAATAATAAAAAAAGTTTGATTATTACAACAAATAAGCCAAAACATAAAAATTACATAGAGTTCAAAGGTAGATTTATTGGAGAACAAAACTTATATTTATTCGAAAGTCAAAATTAATAAAAAATTTAATATTTAATTAAGCTTTTTTATCTACAATTATGATAATCATTTTCAACAAAGGACAAATATGAAAAAAATTATTAAGATGTCACTTATTACATCATTGGTCGTATCTTCGTTATATGCAGCGAATAATACAAAAACTGAGGTATTAGATAAAAGATTTGATACAGCAGGTGCAATGTTTGCATACACTGAGTTTGAACTTTCAGGCGAACCAATGGTTGAGGGACTAGGTCTTGATTTAGATACTCTTGATCCTTATGCAATTAATCAACCTACAAAATTTGATTATACAGCAGGAATTGAGGGTTACGAATATTCAGAAGAAGCTATGTATGCACTAAATTATCAATCAAAAATGGGACCACATCTTGTTAATGGACTTCTAAATGAAAAAAGAGGTGGAACAATGGAATCTTTAGCAAAAAGATTTATTGAACTTGCTAAAGTAACAGGTAATACACCAGAAATTATACCTTTAAATATGCATCCAACAGCTCTACCATATATCTCAGGAATGCCAGAATTTGGGCAAGAAATTGATATGACAGTTGTAAATAATGATGAAATCGTTATTGTTAAAAAAGGAAAAGAAACAAAAGTTAAAACAGCTGTCCCTGCTTATTTAAGAGATTATAAAACACTTTCTTGGTCTGAAGATGGTATGGAAAAAATACTTAATCCAGCGGCAATTGGTGGAGCATTATTAAAAGATATAATGTGGGCGCAAGATTTCTTAGGTGGAATGCATGTGATTGAATCAGATGAAGAAGTAGAAGCAACTAGCTCAACAATGGATAGTGATGGAATACACGCTTTAGGAGTTTCAGCAGCTGATGGAATAAATGGTGCTATTTTAACTGAACTTGCTTGGGAAAGTATTTTGAATATGCAAGAAAAATTTGGATTTGATGGTAAAAAATTAGGAGTTTCTTTTGATCCTAATTACAATGCTAGTAATCCAATATGGTTTGCACATAAAGTAAAAGTAAATGAAGGACAAAAAAATGAAACAAAAGCAATTAATTCTTTAGAAGTTTTAGAAGGATATTCATCTTTAAGAGATGCATGGCAAGTACTTTGGCCAATCTCTGAATTTTATGCTTATTCTGATCAAAGAGTATCTAATCAAAATCAAAATCCATCTTTTTTAAGTGCATTTGATGGAGTGCCTTTTAAAAGTGCACCAAAAGAAAATACTGATGAAGATAGAAAAAATAATATAAAAGCTGATGATGCATTTTCTGTTGCTTCAAATATTTCAAATTTGATGTTTGAAAATATTTCAAAACTTCATTATGACGAAAAAGCAGGAACTTTAGTTGATAGATTTGATGGTAATAAAGGAACAACAGTAACAGTTTTTGATGCTGCATATTCTATTGAAGCTCTAAGAATATTCCAAAGAGCAATCGATGCTCTTCCTGTTGGATATGGATCAGCTGATGGTGCAAAATCTTTAGAAACAGAGCAAGGGAAAAGAGCTTTAGCTTTAATTAAAACACAAGCTGATTTTTTAATTAAAAATGTAAAAGACAAAAATGGTTTATATTTTACAACTTATGATTTAAAAACAGGTACAAAAACAGGAGTAGAAGTTGGAACACAATTTGCAGTAGTTAGAGGACTTACAGCTGCATTTTTAGCAACACAAGATAAAAAATATAGAGAAGAAGCAAGAAAATTATTTGTATCAATTGAGAAAAATATGTTTGATAAAAAAATCGGAACATATGTAGATGCAAGTAAAGAATATACTCCTTATTCAATTGGTGCAACAAGTGGTGGATTAAGAGATGCAATAACTCATCTTAAAAATGAAGGAAAAGAAAAAGAACCTTTATTAGAACTTAAAAATCTAACAGAAAGATTTACAAATTGGTTCCAAATAGTTATAAATGGAAATGCATTAAATGAAGGAGCTCAACTTTCTGAGTGGCTTTTAGATTCAGGAGAATATGAAACTGCTGATATGAAAACTTCAAATAATGATGGTGATAATGTTCCTCCAATTAACAAAGCTGGTGGGAAATATGGTACTGCTATGACAATGGCCGCAAAAGTAAAATTATCTAACACAAAATAAAACTTTACAATTTTCTATAATTTATTTTAATATTAAGAATTCTTTTTAAGAATTCTTAATATAATCAACATTCATTATCATTATTATTAGGTTTGCCTCATGAAAACAATATATATAAGTTTATCAGTCGTTGTTATGTTTATAACAGGAATTATTCAATGGGATATCTTCCCTCTTTCTTGGGAATATTATAATATTGTCCAAGCATTACATATTATAGGTTCAATTACTATTTTTGTAATACTAATAATTCCTTTTGTGAATATGCATATATATAAATATAGAAAAAATATTATTGGAAGAAAAAAAAATAGTATAAATGGCATGTTTTTAGGAATAAACCTACTTTTAATAACAATAAGTGGTGTTTATTTATTTCTTGTAGGAAATAGAGGAGGAGATATTTTGGGAGTTTACTCTTTTTATATTCACCTTTATGGCTCATTTTTATTATTATTTTTCTTGTGGTATCACAGTAGTAATTCTTCAGCAAATCAAAAAATAAAGAAACTTGCAAAATTAAATAAAATCAAAAAAGAACATATTTTTGCAGTTATTACTCTTTCTATATTATTTTTTCCTACTTTTTCTTACTCTGGTACAAGTACTTCGGCACTTTACCTTACAAAAGATACAAAATATATTTATAGCGCAAATTTAGATGGTGGAAGTGTAAGTAAAATAGATGCAAATAGTGGAGAAAAGATTTTTGAAAAAGTTTTAGGAAAAGATATTAGAAGAATTGCGTTTAATGAAGATGAGTCAATTTATGCAGTAACTGATTTTTCTAAAAATCAAGTAATCTTTTTAGATGCAAGTAATAATAAGATAATAAAAACAATAAAAACAAAAAATAAACCCCATGGAATTATTTATGATAAAAATAATAAGTATTTTTTTGTAACAATTTATGAAGATAATGAGATTTTAGTTATAGAAGATAAAAATTTTGAAATAATAAAAACAATAAAAACAGAAATAACTCCAAGAGGTATGGCATTAACAAGTGATGGACGACTTTTAGTAACGCATACAATGATTGGAATGATTTCTATTTATGATAGTAGAAGTTTAGTTAAACTTAAAACTATAACTTTGCACTCTACTAGTAATGAAGATGAATTTGTTTCTCAAGGAAAACCCAGACTTTTAGATGATATTGAAATAACTCCTGATGAAGATGAAGCTTGGATTCCCCATGTATTATGGAATTTTGACCATAAATTTCAGTTTCAATCTACTATATTTCCTGCAATTTCAATTATTTCTTTAGAAAAAGATAATGAAAAAGAGTTAGAAGAACAAAGAAAAGAACTTTTCAAATCAATAAATGTATTAAATAATAATAATAAAACTATGATTGCCTCGAATCCTTGGGATCTTAGCTTTTCAAATGATGGTTCAAAAGCTTTTGTAACACTTGCTGGAAGTGAAGATATTATGGTATTTAATATTAGTAGAAGTAGTACAAAAGTAAATAAAGAAAGACATAGAAAAAGAGCAAATAGAAGTGGAAGTGGAGCAAAAGCTACTGAAATATTTAGAGATTATCCAAACCATACAAATCCACAAGCAATTTTAGTTAATCCAAATAATGATAATATTTATGTACAAAATGCAGCAAGACTTGATATGACACTTCTTGATAGTGGAGGAGAACATCCATTTTCAAGAGTAACACTAAAAGAAGATAGTTTTTCAAAACTTGTTGAAAAAGATCCTTTATCAAAAGAGTTAAGACTGGGTAAAACTCTGTTTAATAATGGAAATGCAAATAACTACGAAAAAACACCACTTGTAGGTGATTTTTGGATGAGTTGTAATTCTTGTCATTTTGAAGGATTTAATTTTACAAATGGATTTTTATTTACAGATACAAAACTTGATAAGAAAAATGATGCAAGTATTGGTCATGATAATATTGATAAAGGTTATATATCAAAAACACCATTAGCTGATTATGTAAGAATTGCCAGAGACACGCAAGGTGGAATGGGGGAAGATCCAAAATCAGATTTAGAAAAAATTGATCCAGATAAAATGCCGAAAGAGTTAGAAGAGTTGATGCAATCACTTCATACTTATATTACAGATAAAGATAATTTAAAATATTTATCTACATGGATGAAATTAGATGATGATGCAAAAGAATATCATCCAAAAGATTGGACAAATTCCGCAAAATGTAAAAGTTGTCATGAAGATATTTTTAATCAATGGGCTGATTCTAATCATAAAAACTTAGTTGGAACAAACCCCTATTATATGGTATTAGAAAGTTTAGCAGCAAAAGTTGAAGGTGAAGGATTTAGGATGTGGTGTATGGGATGTCATAATCCTAGTGCAATTACAACAGGAATAACAAAAACTACTCCTACTATGGATAAGCTTTTCGAACATGGTGCTAAAACACTTGTAGATGAATTAGACAAATTTGGAAATGAAAAGCTAGAAGAGGGAGTTTCTTGTATTACTTGTCATAGGATTAGCAAAATTGAAGATGTTGGAGGAAATGCTTCATATACTTTAAATATCACTCAAAGAGATAAATATGCTTTTGAAGATAGCCCACATAAAGCAGGGCAATGGTTAAGTGAAAAATTTATTAACTCTAAACCACAAGTTCATATAGATAGTTATATGAATCCAGTTTATAAAGAAAGTGTTTATTGTGCTTCTTGTCATGATGAATTTACTCCAGGAAGTGGAAGTAAAATTGTTTCAACTTTTAAAGAGTGGCAAGAATCAAGTTTTAATAATCCAAATGATCCAAGTAAAAATAAAAGTTGCATTGACTGCCATATGACATTTTTAGAAAATGATAAATTATCACCACTTAGTGGTCAATCAACAAGTGGAGGAAAAGTTAAAAAAGATGTAAAAGTACATTATTTTGCTGGCGCAAATCACTTTTTATCAGGGCTAAAAAGTAAAACGCATGAGGATCAAACTTTGCAGCTTCTTAAAACTTCAGCTAAATTAGATGTGGATTTTAAAGATAACCAATTAATAGTTGGAGTGACAAATGTAGGTGCTGGACATCATCTTCCAACAGGTGTTTCTGATTTTAGAGAGCTTTGGCTTGATATTACAATAAAAAATAGAAATGGTGAAAGTATTTTTGAATCAGGAAAATTAAATGAAGAGGGAGATTTAGGCAAAGATGCAAGACCTTATATGAAAGTTTTTGGAGATAAAGATGGAAAACCAGTTGGACTTTTCTTTTGGAAGTACGAAAAACTTTTAAGCGATACTAGAATTGCATCTGGTGAAAGAAGAATTGAAAAATATGATATTGATGAAAGTTTTAAAGATAAACTTCTTTATCCTCTTACTGCAACTGTAAAATTAAATTTTAGAGTTTATCCACAATGGGTTACGAATGCTGTTCAAAAAGAATATCCAAATTTACCAAATCCTCCAATTATTGAACTTAAAAAATCAATTAAGACTTTTGAGGAATAAATATTTAACTAAGAAATTTTCTTAGTTAAATATCTCTCTAGTATTATTTTAGCAGCTAAGGAATCAATTCTTCCATCTCTTTTGTATTTGATTTCACCTTTGATTAAATCCTCAGCTTCAATAGAACTCATATTCTCTTCACAAAATTCATAAGGGATTTTTAGTTCTAACAAAGATACAAAGTGATTGATTCTATTTTGCATATCAATACTAGCACTTGGAAATCCAACAATTAGTTTTTCTATTTCCCACTCTTTTAAAAAGATATTTACATCTCGTGCTGCTTGGTTTCTATTTTTTCGCAAAATTGCAGTTTGTGGAGTTACTATGTCAGAAGTTAGACAAATAGCAACACCGATTCTTTTAAGTCCTACATCAATTGAGGCTAATTTCAAGAAATAATCTCATCAGCTACATCAAATCTATTTGCTGTCATTAAGTGAATTTTTGGGTGAAGTTTATTTAACTCTTTAAATAAATCAGAACTTAATTTCATTCCTACTTTATATTCTTCCTCTTCTGAAATATTATGTGCAGCTTCAAGAGCATCAATCCAAAATTGTGGAACATGAATTCCTGGAACTTGAGCTGATAAAAATAGTGCAGTTCGGAGTTTCGTAACTGGAAATAAACCAAAAATTAATTGAGCTTTTTGTTTATCTCCCTCAACCCCTTCTTTTGAAATATTAAAAGATTCTAAAAGTTTTTTTGCATTATCTATATCAAAGATTGGTTGAGAAATTATTCCTAAAGTTCCATTTTGAATTTTATTATGCATCTTTTTTTCTAAACTTGAAAAATTCTTTGCATAAGAATTAATAACTGAAAATGGAAATATTTGTTTAGGTTCAATTTTAAAAGGTCGACCTGCAAAATCCATTCCATAATTAAATGATTTTATGATTTTTAAAAGCATAATTGAATTTGATTCAAACACACCTTTTGCATGTGGTTGATCACTCATTTTTGCAGGATCTCCTGTAAGTGCTAAAATAGCTCTTACATCAAAATCATTTGCTGCCATTAAATCAGATTGTAGTGCAATTTTATTTCTATCTCTCATACTCATAGTAGCAATTACTGGTTTTTTAAACTCCATTTGAAGTTTTAATGACGCAAAAAGTGCATTATATTTTAGTTTTGCAAGAGGATTATCTGTACAAGAAAAACCATCAACCCTATCTTGTAATTTAAATTTTTTAATTCTTTCTATAATATTATGCATAGAAGGTTCATGTTGAGGTGTTGTTTCAAGTGTTAAAAATTTATCTTCTTGAAGTTTTTGTATAAGTGTTTTAAACATTATGGAAAATATTCCTTTTAGTATATTTAGTAAAATTTAGTTAATATTATATCTTTAAAAGACTAAAATTAGGGAAAATTAATGAAATTAGCTGTTTTTGATTTCGATTCAACACTTATGGATGGAGAAACAATAGACTTTCTTGCAGATGAATTAGGTATTGGTGAACAAGTTACAAAAATCACAGAGGAAGCTATGAGTGGAAGATTAGATTTTTTTGAATCTTTAACTACAAGAGTTGCCTTATTAAAGGGTTTAGAGTATAAAAGAGTTGTAGATATTTGCTCAAATCTTCCTTTAATGCCAGGTGCAATGGAATTAGTTCCAGCACTTCAAAAAATGGGTTATAAAGTAGTTTGTTTTTCAGGTGGTTTTAGAATTGGAACAACTCCTGCTCGTGAAAAATTAGGACTTGATGCAGATTTTTCAAATGTTTTACATGAAAAAGATGGTCTTTTAACAGGTCTTGTTGGTGGAGATATGATGTTTGGATATTCAAAAGGCGATATGCTTCAAAGAATTCAAGGTTTAATGGGAATTACAAGAGCTGATACTTTAGTTTGTGGAGATGGTGCAAATGATTTAAGTATGTTTGCTTATGCAGATACAAGAGTTGCTTTTTGCGCAAGAGAAGTTCTTAAGAAAGAAGCAAATATTATTATTGATACAAAAGATTTAACAAAAATTTTAGATTATATAAAGGCTTAAGTATGAGTTTAAAAGAAGATATTAATTTCTCTTTATGGTGTGATTTTATTGAAAGAGATTTTTTAGAAACAAGATTTAAAGAGATTATAAAAAAGAAATATATTCAAGGTGCTACTTCAAATCCTGCAATATTTGAATCATCAATTACAAATTCATTAGCATACAAACAACAACTTGATATGTTACAAGCGAATAATGCAAAAACTATTTATGAAGAGTTAGCTCTAACAGATATTAAAAGAGCAGCTTTTTTATTAAGTGATTTACATAAAAATGATGCTGACGATGGATTTATTTCTATTGAAGTTGACCCACTTTTATGTGATAATGCAGCAGGGACTATTGAAGAGGGAGTTAGACTTTATTCAATGATAAATTCTGAAAATGTAATGATAAAAGTTCCAGCAACTGAAGCTGGATACATTGCAATGAGAGAATTAACATCAAAAGGAATAAATGTTAATGCTACACTTATTTTTTCCCCAGAACAAGCTATTAAATGTACACAAGCTTTAGATGAGGGAATTAAAGATTCAAATAAAGATATAAAAGCTGTCGTTTCTGTATTTGTTTCAAGATTGGATAGATTAGCTGATAATGATTTAAAAATAAAAGGTTTGGAAACTTCAAAACTTGGAATCATAAACGCAACAAAATGCTATCATGAAATCAATAAATTTGGAAATCTAAATATTAGAACTCTTTTTGCTTCAACAGGTGTAAAAGGAGATGAATTAAGTCCTAGTTATTATGTAGATAATTTAATTTTTCCAAATTCAATAAATACAGCACCACTTGCTACAATTGAAGATTGGGTTAAAGATGGTTCTAAAAATCCAGCGTCAATTATGAGTGAAAGTGCATGTGATAAATATTTGGAAACTTTAAAATCAAAAGGCATTAAAATTGATGATATTTGTTCAAAACTATTAGTTGATGGAATTGAAGCTTTTAAAGTTTCATTTAAAGATTTACTTTCAAAACTAATTCATTAATCTTCTAAAAATTATAATGTAGTTAATAAATTATTACTACATTATAATTTTATCTCTTCTTTTTATTACAAATCAATAACTTTTCAGGCTTAACTCCTTAAGAATTATTTAGATAAAATCTAAATAATTAAATAAAATATATTAAAAGGCAGATTAAAAATGAATAACTGGAATCCAAGTTCTTGGAGAGATTTTCCAATAAAACAACAACCTACTTATAATGATTTAGAGAAACTAAAAAAAGTAGAAAGCGAACTAGCTTCTTATCCTCCTTTGATTTTTGCAGGGGAAGCCTTAAACTTAAAAAAACAATTAGCTGATGTAGTAAATGGAAAAGCATTTTTACTTCAAGGTGGAGATTGTGCTGAATCTTTTGCTTCATTCAATGCAACAAATATTAAAGATTTATTTAAAGTAATGATGCAAATGGCCGTAGTTTTAACATTTTCAGGTGGTTGTCCAGTTGTAAAAGTTGGACGAGTTGCTGGTCAATTTGCGAAACCTAGAAGTACAGACTTTGAAGAAATAGATGGAGTAACATTACCCTCATATAGAGGAGATATTATAAATGATATTGAATTCACAGAAAAAGCTAGAAATCCAAGAGCTAAAAAATTATTAAAAGCATACAATCAAAGTGCCGCAACTATGAATCTTCTAAGAGCTTTTTCAAGAGGTGGAATGGCTGATTTGAATCAAGTTCATTTATGGAATTTAGATTTTGTAAAAGATAATTATTTAGGTGCAAAATATGAAGAACTTGCGAATAAAATATCTGAGAGTTTAACATTTATGAAAGCTTGTGGAATTACAAGTGAAAACACTCCTCAATTAAACCAAACAACATTATTTACTTCACATGAAGCATTATTATTAAACTATGAACAAGCATTAACAAGAAGAGATTCAATAACAGGAAATTGGTTTAATTGTGCTGCTCATATGTTATGGATTGGAGATAGAACAAGAGATTTAAGAGATGCTCATATTGAATATTTTAGAGGAATAAACAATCCAATAGGATGCAAAGTTGGTCCTTCTATGAAAGAAGATGAATTAATTCAATTAATTGATGCCCTAAATCCAAATAACGAAGCAGGAAGATTAAACTTAATCGTTAGAATGGGTGCCAATAAAGTAGGAGATTTCTTCCCAAAACTTTTACAAAAAGTAAAAGCTGAAGGTAAAAATGTATTATGGTCGTGTGATCCAATGCATGGAAATACGATTAAAGCAGATAATGGTTATAAAACAAGAGATTTTGAAGCAATTTTAAGTGAAGTAAAACAGTTTTTCCAAATTCATAATGCAGAGGGAACATATGCCGGTGGAATTCACTTGGAAATGACGGGGCAAAATGTAACAGAATGTACAGGAAGTGCATCTTCTGCAATTACACAAGAGGGACTAAGCAGTAGATACCATACTCAATGTGATCCAAGATTAAATGCTGATCAAGCTTTAGAATTATCATTTATGATAGCAAATACTTTAAAAGAAGCTAGAAAAGACTTAGTTTAAGTGAAAAAGCTAACCTTTAAATTAGCTATTTTATTTTTTATTCTATTTTGTGGAATTAATACCTTTGCAAATGATATTAATTCCATTACAAACTCTCAATGGGCTAATTTACATCTTTATAAAGGTGAAAATCAAAGAGGTGGACCATTTGCTTTTGATGATACTTATGTAGAGTTTGAATTTGGTGGAAGATATGAATGGCTTGATTTATATGGTTATATAGATTTTATTGATGCTTTAAATAGTTCAAATAGTGATAAACATGGGGATAATAATTTTTTTGTAGATATTGAACCTAGAATTTCGATAGATTATTTATTAAATAAAGATTTTTCTTATGGAGCTTTAAAAGAGTTATTTTTTGCTTTTGATATTTATTATGCAGATCCAACACCTGGTGATGATAAAGGTTTAAAAATTATTTGGATGGGACTGGGAAGTGATATTGATATTCCATGGCTTGGTAAAAGTGGAGTGAATTTTTATACTAGATTTGTAGAAGAAAATTATGGTGCAAGTAATGAAAATAGTTTGGATGGATATGTAGCTCACATAAATTGGTTTAAGCCTATTTATCATTTTACGCAAAATAGATTTTTATCTTTTCAAGGTTATATAGATTATGAATTTGGCAGTGATTTAGACAATACAAATTTTGAAAAACAGTATAGAACAAGTGATTCATTACAATCTTATTTAGGGTTTTGGATTCATGATAAGAAATGGTTAGTAGGATATGGATTAAAAGCTTACAAAAATATGACTCAATGGAAAGATGCAGAAAATTTAAATGGTAAAGAAACAGATACAACAGGCTTTGCTAACTATTTTAATGTAGCGTATAAGTTCTAACTAAAGAGTAGAAAAATTCTACTCTATAAAAAAGTATTTTTATAAACTTCTTCATCCCATGCAACTATCAACTTGTCATCAAATTCAACAACAGGTCTTTTAAAAAGCATCGGTTCTTTACATAACCACTCATATTTCCCATTTGAATCAAGATTTAATTCTTTTAGATTTAGAGTTTTATATTTTGTGCCTTTTGAGTTAAAAAGTAGATTTATATCAGCTTTTGAAGTCCAATCTTTGATTTTATAACTTGTTGGAGTCTCTTTTTTAAAGTCAAAAAATTCAACTTCGATATTATTATCTTTGAAAAATTTCAAAGTATTTCTCACACTTCCACAAGTTTTTATTCCATAAACTATAATCATAATTTGTCTTTTATTCAATAATTTTTGGAACTATAAAATAACCATCTTCACTTTTTGGAGCATGCTTTAAGATGTGAGTCGAAAGTTCTAAATTTTGATTTGAAACATCTTCTCTTAAAGGCGTTCCACCCTCAATTGTACTAAATGTAGCTTCTATTCCTGAAACATCAATTTCTCTTAAGTTATCAACAAAGTTTATAATATCAGCTAATTCTGTTTTTAGTGTTTCTTTTCTTGTATCATCAATTTCTAAACTTGAAAGTTTTGCTAATTTTGCAATTAACTTATCATCAACAGTCATAAATTATCCTTATTTTTAATATTTTTAATTTTAGCCAAAAAGAGTTTATTTGCTTCTTTTAGCGTAAAACTCTTTTTTAAATTCATCCCAATTATTATTTAAAATAGCAGTTCGTGCTTCTTTCATCAACGATAAATAATAATGAATATTGTGAATAGAACCAAGTCTAAAATATGTAATTTCTTTTGCTCTGTAAAGATGATTTAAATATGCTTTTGAAAAGTTTTTACAAGTATAACAATCACACGCTTCATCAATTGGCGTCATATCATCTTTAAAATCTGCTTTTTTAATATTTAATCTTCCAAAAGTAGTAAATAATGTTCCATTTCTTGCATTTCTTGTGGGCATAACGCAGTCAAACATATCAACACCACGCTCGATATTTTCTATTAAATCTTCAGGAGTTCCAACACCCATTAAATATCTTGGTTTATCTTTTGGCATAAATTGTGTAGTCCACTCAACAGTTTCATACATATCAGCATTTGGTTCACCAACACTTAATCCACCAATTGCAAAACCGTCAAAATCAGTTAAAGCGCAAAGTTGTTCCGCACTTTGTTTTCTGAAGTTTTTGTCAGTTCCACCTTGAATAATTGCAAAGATATTTTGATGTACTCCAATACCATTTGCTTTTTGTTCCATATGATATTCAATTGCTTCTTTTGCCCATTTTGTAGTTCGTTCAATTGATTTCGCGATTCTTTCTTGAGTGTTAGGAAGTGCTACTAAATCGTCTAAAATCATCATAATATCTGAGTTTAAATCATATTGAGTGTCAAGTACACTTTTTGGTGTAAAGTAGTGTTTGCTTCCATCAATATGAGACTTAAACATTATTCCATTTTCATCTGGCTTTGAATTTGAACTTAAAGAAAATGCTTGAAAACCACCTGAATCTGTTAAAAATGAGTTCGGAAATTTTGAAAAACCATGAAGTCCACCAAACTTTTTTATAAGTTTACCTCCAGGTCTTAAATATAAGTGATAAGTATTTCCAAGTATGATTTTAGCTCCCAGTTCTAACATATCATTTGCATCAAGGGCTTTTACAGTTCCTTGTGTTCCAACTGGCATAAAAACGGGAGTTTGTATTGTGCTGTGAGCTGTTTTGATTGTACACGCACGAGCTTTGTTTGATGTAGCGTCAATTGTAAATTCCATAAATAATAAAACCTTTTTTTTTGATAATCTTATTATAGCTAAAGTAAGATTATAGCTCTTAATTGATGTATCTTTAAAATCTACAATTAATTTTTTTAAGATATAATTGCGCCCATGAAAAAAATATTAATTATCCTTGATGGTATTGTTGCAAAAAAATTAATGCAGAGAATTATTGAAGCAAATACAGTTGACAATAGTTACGATGTAATATATATGAGTGACTTAATTTTACCAGTTCAAAAACCCTCAAATTTTACTTTTTATAAATTTGACCCAACTTCAAATTCAAAACTTGCTATTGTTTTAGATAAAGATATACATACAGAAGTTTTAATTGCTCTAAATTCAAAAGATGAAATGTTAAATGTTATAAAAAATATTAGAGACCATACAAAAAACCTTCAAATGACAGTTCTAGATTATTGGGGAATGAAAGTAAATGACCCTTTAGTTCGTATTTATAGAGGAATTGAAGTTTTAGCAAATGGAATGGTTGAAAAACTTCCAAATGTTCCTGTTTTAGCCCAAAATATTGGATTAAGACAAGGTGAAATTATGGAAATAAGAATTCCATTTGGAAGTGCTTATGCTTATAGATATATAGGTTCAATTGAGCAAAAAGAATGGAAAATATTTGGGCTTTATAGAAATCAAAAAATGATTACGATAAAACCATCTTTAGTTTTGAAACCAAATGATGTAATATTAGTTATTGGAAAACCTGATGTTTTAATGCATGTTTATAATGTAATTGGAAAAACACAAGGGCAATTTCCAATGCCATTTGGGAAAAATATTTATTTATATTTAGACCTTTATTTGCAAAATGATGAAAGTGTAAAAAAAGTAATAGATGAAGCAAAATATCTAAATCAAAAACTAAAAAATAGTCTTTTGATTGTTAGAATTACAAGACCCACAACTGTGCAAATTATGGATTTTATAAAAGACGAGTTAAGACATTTTCCCTCAATTATTTTATTAATTGATTATGGAAATAAAGGTTTTAGTAAAATAATAAAAGAAGATTTTAGAAAAAATAATATTGGTATGATTATGTTAACTCCTGAAATGTTCAAAAATAAAGAAAATATTCAAAGTGTATTAGATTTAAAAATTCCAATTTTTAAATTTGGAAAAGAGAATTTGAAAGCAGTAAAAAGAACAGTAATTATTTTAAATGATACAAATTCTTATGAACAAATATCTCCAATTGTATTTGATATTTCAAGCCAATTAAAAATAAAAACTAAAATATTTGATTTAGATCCAGTTGGTGATAAAGAAGGGAAAACAAACCTTTTAGACCACTTTGAAAATTTAGCAAAAATCTTTAATGAAAAAATAGAAGTTGTAACAAGTGGGCAAAATCCAATAAGAGAACTTAAAAAGCAAAAAGATATGCTTCAACTTTTACCACTAAAAGAAAAAATGTTCAAAAAGAGATTTTTCTTTAAGTTTTTATATACAAACAGTGATTTTATAGCATTTGATTTAAATAAATATAATCAATTATTGATTCCAATAGTTGAAGAATAAAAGGAATAAATTATATGAATTTTGAAAAATATCCATTTGAAAAATTAAATGAATTATTAGAGGGAATTATCCCAAATAAAAAATATGAATTATCAGCTTTAACAATTGGTGAACCAAAATTTGAAACACCTTTATTTATACAAGATAAACTAAAAGAAACAAGTTCAAGTTTGAGAAAATATCCCTCAACTATTGGTGAGCCATTTTTACGAGAATCAATGATAAATTTTGTTAAAACAAGATTTAATGTAAGTTTGCAAATGAATCAAATAGTTCCATCTTTTGGAACACGAGAAGTTTTATTTAACTTTCCACAATTTGCTTTATTTGATAAAAAAAATCCAGTTATGGCATTTACAAATCCTTTTTATCAAATTTATGAAGGTGCTGCAATTGCTTCAAGAGCTGAGGTTATTCATATTGATTTAACAAAAGAGAATAGATTTAAAGCAAACTTAAGTGATGAAGATTTAAAAAGATGTGATTTAGTGATTTTAAATTTTCCTAATAATCCAACATCAGCTTCAATGTGTGTTGAAGAGTTAGGTGAATGGGTAAAAAAAGCTTTAAAGTTTGATTTCATTTTAGTAAATGATGAGTGTTATTCTGAAATATATTTTGATGAAGCTACAAAACCAGCAACACTACTTGAAGCTTCAATAAAAGTCGGAAATAATAGTTTTAAAAATGTACTTGTTATGAACTCTATTTCAAAAAGAAGTAGTGCTCCTGGGTTAAGAAGTGGATTTATTGCAGGTGATGCAGAAATTTTAGAAAAATATCTACAGTATAGAACTTATGTGGGATGCGCAAGTCCTGTTCCTCTTCAAGAAGCAGCTGCAGTTGCATGGAATGACCAAGAACATGTGGCAGAATTTAGAAAAATATATAAGAAAAACTTTGAAATAGCAAATGAACTTTTAGGAACACCAATCCCAAAAGCTACTTTTTATATTTGGTTAGAAGTAAAAGATGAGTTAGAATTTACGAAAAATTTATATAAAGAAAAAAATATCAAAGTACTTCCAGGAAGCTTTTTAGGTAGAAATGGTTTAGGAAAAGGATATGTTAGAATTGCACTTGTAGAAAATGAAGAGAAAACAAGAGAAGTTCTTACAAGATTAAAGGATTTTATAAATGGATAAAGAAGCATTATTTCAAGCAAGAACAAACCCTGATTTTTTAAAATATTTAGAAGAAGCAAGAGTTAATTCTATGAAAGCCCAAGATATTGGTTTAATGTATGAAACATTGGATTCGATGTTGGTTTTAGATTTAGATGAAGAGAATGTAAATAAATTATATGAACAAATTTTAAAAACATCATTTTCAAATGTTGAAAAAATACTAGAAAAGCACGAAAAATTAAATCTTGAAGGTGATAATTTACTTTATGTAAGAGCCTTATATGAACATGCAATCGAAAAATGGTCTTATGATAATTTTGATGGTGCAAAAGAGTTGATTTTTGTAATAGCAAATATCATAAATGATGAAACTTTAGAAAAAGCTTTAAATATATTGCTTGTATTTTTATCTTCAAAAATTCAATTAGATGATTTTTATGATACAAAAGTTGATTTAGAAGCTCAAGTTGATGATGAAAAATATGGATATTTTATTATAAATTTTAGTTTTGATAATCAAACATTTTTAGAAGAAAATAAAAATATTTTAGAAAATGAGTATAAGAATTTAAAACATTTATTAGGAAATTAATTGAAAGTACATTTTATAGGAATTGGCGGAATAGGTCTTTCTGCATTAGCAAGATTTTTGAATTTTGATGGTCATGAGATAAGTGGTTCGGATGTAAAAAGTTCTCCTATTACAAAAGAGTTAGAAAAAGAGGGAATAAAAATCTCTTGCCCTCAAGAAGCAAAAAACATCAAAGATGAGTTTGATTTAGTTATTTATTCTGCTGCTGTTACAGATGAAAATCCTGAATTAATGGAGTCAAGACTTAAACAAATAAGAACTCTTTCAAGAAAAGAAGCCCTTCCTATAATCTTGGATGACAAAAAGAATTATTGTGTCGCAGGAGCCCATGGAAAATCTACAACAACAGCGATTTTAGCTTCAATTTTACAAAGTTCAGCCTTAATTGGAGCAATTTCAAAGGATTTTGGTTCAAACTTTAGATATGTTAATGATTTGGTTGCTTTTGAAGCTGATGAGTCAGATGCTAGTTTTTTATTATCAAATCCTTATTGCTCAATTGTTACAAATGCTGAACCTGAACATATGGAATATTATAACTATGATTATGAAAAATTCTTTCAAGCATATGAAACATTTATAAATTTAGGTGAAAAAATAGTTATAAATGCAGAAGATGAATATTTACAAAAATTAAATATAAATGAAGATGCAGTAAAACTTTATCCAACAAAAGATATAAAAAATATAACTTATATTTTAAAAGATAATCAGCCTTATACAAAATTTGAGTTATTAGATTTAGGATATTTTGAGGTTTGGGGATTTGGTTATCATATCGCAATTGATGCTTCATTGGCTATATTAGCTGCTTTAAATGAATTAAATGTTGAATTAATTAGAAAAAATATTAGTTCATATAAGGGAATTAAAAAAAGATTTGATGTTGTTCAATCAAATGAAGAATTTGTTGTAATTGATGATTATGCTCATCATCCAACAGAGATAAAAGCAACAATGAATGCAGTTTTAGAATATGATAAACTTAAAAAAATGTCAAAAAAAATTGTAATTTGGCAACCTCATAAATATTCAAGAACAATAGATAATCTTGAGGGATTTAAAAAATGTTTTGATGGTTGTGATGAATTAGTAATTCTTCCTATTTGGACAGTTGCTGGTGAGAAAAAAGTGGAAATCGACTTTGTAAAAGAGTTTGCAAAATACAATCCAATTTTTGCCCATAGTATTCAAACAACACAAGGGAAAATCCAATTAATTAATGATAATAAAGTGATAAAAGTATATGAAAATGGATTAGTTGTTGGGGTTGGTGCTGGAGATATTACTTATCAATTAAGACATTAGTTTTTAAATAATTTTTATTTTCCCATTTTCAATTTTTATTTTTCCCTCAAGTTCATATTCAAAAATTTTGTTAGGAAATTTTTGAATAGCGATTTCATAAGTGGGATTATTTTTACAAAAAAGTAAAACTTCATCTTCAATACTTTTGTTTTGTAATCCACAAGTTTTATATATAAATTCATCAACATCATAAATAACTTTTATTAGACCTTGTTTTATAAGATTTTGTGTTCCTAAACTCTCATTTATTCTATGGGGAATAGTAAAAACTTTTTTTCCCATTTTTAAAGCATAATTTACAGAAGTTAAAGAACCTGAATCCAAATCAGCTTCACTAACAATCAAAAACTCACTTAATGCAACAACAATTTCATTTCTATGAACAAAAGTATAATTTCTAGCTTTTTCATTTTCTTTGTAAGCTGAAAGCATTAATCCATTTTTTTCTATATCAAGAATAAGATTTTTATTTACACTTGGATATCTAATGTCTAAACCATTTGCTACAACAGCTATTGTATTATTTGATTTTGCACCTTGATGAGCTATTGCATCAACTCCCATTGCTGCGCCACTTACAATACAAATTCCTGCATTAGAAATTTTTGAGGCTAATTTATATGTAAATTCTTTGGTATAACTATTTGGGCGTCTAGATCCAATAATTGATATTTTTCTTTTTTTTAGTAAATCAATATTCCCTAGATAAAAAAGTTCTTCTGGATATTTTTTCATTGATGATAATTCATCAATTTTAAACTCTATTTTTGAAATCATATTTCTCTCTAATAATAAGTTACATTATTATAACTTATTTATTAAAGATATGGAAGTTGATTTATAAAAATTGGTTCTACTTCTTTAAATAAAGATTTTGAATCTTTTAATACTTCAAGAGTTACTGTATGAGGATGACCAATTGCTATGGCATAACCTTGTTTTTTTGCTATATCAATAGCCTTTTTTAGTTGATTTTGAATAGATTTAAAATCTCTATCATTGTCAATAAAAGTATTTCTTACAATATATGGCATATCATATTTTTTAGCATATTTTTTAGCTACGGATTTTGCACTTGTTCTGCTATCAACAAATATAAAATTGTATTTCTTTAAAGCCCTAAATAATTTATCAACAGCTTCCTCATTTTCAGTAAAAACTGAACCAGTATGATTGTTTGTATAAACAGCATTTGGATACCATTCTCTTAGTTGCTTAACTCTTTTTTCAATTGTTTCATATGAATCATTTATTGTTAAGGTATTTATTTCTTCGCCTTTAAAAGCACTTGATGCCTGCATAGGAAAATGTATCATATGAAAAGATAAACTATGTGCAATTTTTGCTGAATCGGGATGAGTTTTTGTGGGAGGTAAAAAAGCCATATTTATTTTATATCCCATACTAAGAATCTTATCTTTTTGAGCTTGGGTCGTTACATCATCAATTACAATAGCAATTTTTGGTTTAACTTTTTTATCATAAGTAAAAGTATCTTTTTTAGTAATTATACTTTTTTCATCTATTTTTATAGGAGATTTATCTTTTTGTTTTTCTTTTAATTTTTCTTCTTTTATCTCTTCAACTTTTTTCTGAATAATTTTATTTTCTTTATTTATTGACTCTTCAACTTCTGTTTTTTCATCAATAACTTTTTCAAGTTCTTTTGTATATTCTTCAAATTTGTGCTCTTCATTTAAATCAAATTTTTCTTCGAATAATTCATGATTTATCTGCTCTTTTAAGTCTTTAATTTCAGCAATTCTTGGAGGGATAGATACTTCATGTTTTGTCTCTTGAGTATTTACTTCAGTGGGAATATCTTTAATTGCCTCTTTATTTTTTATTGTAAAGTAACTAGCAATTGTTACTAAAAATGCAATTAAAAATATTGCTAAAAAAATATTTATTAATTTTTTATTTGGTTTGAGATTAGTTAGTTTTCGTGATTTTTTTTTATTCATACGGAAAGTTTCATTTTAAGGAAGAAAATCTTCCTTAAATTGATTAATTTTTGTCTTTATTAACGATTTTGTTAGAAGAAATCCAAGGCATCATTTCTCTTAATTTTACACCAGTTTGTTCAATTAATGAAGCTTTTGCATTTGCTCTTTCAGCGTTCATTCTTGGGTATCCTGATTGTCCTTCTAAGATAAAGTCTTTTGCAAATCTACCATCTTGAATCTCTTTTAAGATTTCTTTCATAGCTAATTTTGATTCAGCATTAATAACTCTTTTACCAGATACATAATCTCCATACTCAGCAGTATTAGAAATTGAATATCTCATATCAGCAATTCCACCTTGGAACATTAAATCAACGATTAATTTAAGTTCGTGTAAACACTCAAAGTATGCTAATTCAGGTGCATATCCAGCATCTGTTAATGTTTCAAATCCAGCTTGAACTAAAGATACAGCTCCACCACATAATACAGCTTGTTCACCAAAAAGGTCAGTTTCTGTTTCATCTTTGAAAGTTGTTTCAATAATAGCAGTTCTTCCACCACCAATAGCAGAAGCATAAGCTAATGCGATTTCTTTAGTTTTTCCAGAAGGATCTTGGTGAATTGCAATAAGGTCAGGAATTCCAGCACCTTTAACGAATTCTGATCTAACTGTATGACCTGGAGCTTTTGGAGCAACCATCATTACATTGATGTTTTTAGCTGGAGAAATTCTTCCATAATGAATGTTAAATCCATGTCCAAATGCAACAGTTGCACCATCTTTTAAATTTCCTGCAATTTCATTTGCATAGATTTCACCTTGATTTTCATCAGGTAATAAAATCATGATAACATCACATTCTTTTGTAGCTTCTGCAACAGTTAAAACTTTGAAACCTTTAGCTTCAGCTTTTGCCCAAGATGAACCATCTTTTCTTAATCCAACAACAACTTCAACACCTGAATCTCTTAAGTTTTCAGCATGTGCGTGACCTTGAGAACCAAAACCAATCATTGCAACTTTTTTTGATTTAATTAAATCGATATTACAATCTTTATCATAGAATACATTTAAACCCATAAGTAATCCCTCTAAATATTAAATTTTTGAGATTATACAAAAAACTATCTAAATCTTAGATAACTTAACAAATTAAAGGGAAGAATACTTTAGTTTTGATACTATTAGCTCACTATTCAAAAGGACAAAAATTGCTAAAAGAACTATTTATAAAAATTCAAACAAACTGTAAAGACTACTCAAAAGAGGAATTAATTGAGATAGAGAAGTTTTTAAAAGATGAAATAGTAATAAAAAATGATGATACTTTTGAACTAAACTCTAAATATAAAATTGCCCTCGTAAAAGTAGGGAAAAACCTAGTAATACTTGAAGATTTAATAAGTGAACACAAAAATATAAAAATTGAATTTGATGATTTAAATGGTGCTTATGATGGAGATTTAGTTCTTGCAAAAAGAGTATTTAATCCAAGAAGTAGAACAAAAGCAAAAATAGTAAAAATCCTTGATGGCAAAAAAAATGATGTTTTAGTTTATATAAAAGATAAAGCTTTTTATACAATAAAAGAAAATATAAAATTAGAAAATAAAAATGCTTTAAAATATCAAGATGGTGATGTTTTATTGGTTGATAATAAATCTTTGGAATTGATAAAAAATTTAGGAAATATAAAAGAGCCTAAAATAGATGAAATTATCTCTTTAACTCTTTATAATGAAACTTTTAGATTAGAAAAACATCTTGAAGTTGATGCAAATATGGATGATAAAAAACAAAGAGTTGATTTAAGAGATTTTGCTTTTTGTACGATTGATCCAAATAGTGCAAAAGACCATGATGATGCAATATATTTCGATGTAAAAGAAAATATTTTATATGTGGCAATCGCAGATGTTTCATATTTTGTAAAAGAAGGAAGTGAACTTGATGTATTAGCCTTTAAAAAATCGACTTCTGTTTATCTTCCTACAAAAGTTTTACCAATGTTACCACCAATTTTAAGTGAAGAGATGTGTTCGTTAAAAGAGGGACAAGATAGATATTCTTATGTTTTTAAATTACATTTAGATTTAGAAAATCAAAATGTGAAAAAAGCGGAACTTTTTGAAGCAATTATAAATTCACACAAAAACTTTTCTTATGGAAGAATAGACAGAGTTATAGAAGGACATTTTGACCAATATTCAAAAGTTGAAAAAGAGATATTTGATTATCTTATTCCTTTATATGAGATTTCAAAAAAATTTAGAAAAAGAAGATTATTAAAAGGTTATGATTTTAGAACAAGCGAGAATAGATTAAAATTGCGAAATGATAATTTAGAATCTATTGAAGTTGAAACATCAACAGCTTCCCATCAATTAGTTGAAGAGTGTATGTTATTAGCAAACATAGAAGCAAGTAAAAAAGTAAATATAGTTGGAATTTATAGAATCCATGAAGAACCAGCTTTTAAAGCTATTTCAAAACTTGTGGACGATGTGAATATCTTAGGAGTTAATGTAAAACTTCAAAGTGATGTTCATGATACTATTGTTCATATTCAAGAAAAAGCAAAAATTTCAATGATGAGTGCTGAAATTGATGAGTTAATTATTCAAGCTCAAACACAAGCAAAATATTCTTCAAAAAATTTAGGGCATTTTGGTTTAGGATTCTCTTCATATTCACACTTTACCTCTCCCATTAGAAGATATTCGGATTTAGTTTTACACCGTATTTTAAAAACAAAACAAACACCTAAAAATATAGAAGAGATTTGTGAATATATTTCATTAAATGAAAGAAAAGTTGATCAACTTGTTTGGGATTTTGAAGATAGAAAATACGCAAGATGGGCAAATGAACATATTGATGAAGAGATAAAAGTAAAAATAGTTGATACTGAAAAAGCAAGAGCTGTATGTTATGAAAAAATGTTTGGGATGAAAGTAGTTTTAGAAAATTACAAAGGGCAGAAATTATTTTCTAAAATGAGAGTGAAAATAAAATCTGCCGATATTGTAACAAAGGTTATAGTTGCTACTATAATGTAGCACACTTATCAATAGAAGCTAAGCATGGGTCCACTTTTTCACTTGTTATATATTGACCAATAAGTTTCTCTTTTTCATTTATAAAAATAGGAGAAACAAGATTTATTATTGAATGTTCAATAGGATTTTGAGAAACTACAGCAAAATAAGTAGAAAAATCTTCTTTAGATTTAATTTTCAATTTTTCTAAAACATCTGTATCTATTTGAAAATCAAATGAAACTTTGTTTAAAACATTAATATTTACAACAGTAACTTTTGTTTTTTTATCAAAAACTAAAAAAGAAAAAAACTCATCAATCTTTTCAACACTTAAACTTTGGAAATTTTCAAACCCTAATATTGGTAGTACGATCTTATACATAGCTAAATCCTTTGAAATAATTAAATTGTATTAAAAGTAAACTTAGGATATTATTTTATTATGTATAAAAATGAATTTGATAATTATTTAAAACAAAATAAAAAGTTTAAAGCTTATATGTTTTATGGGCAATCTATCTTTTTAGTGGAGCAATACTCTTTAATTATTGCACAATCCTTAGGGAATGATGATGAGATAGAAAAACTATATTTTGAAGAATATGATTTCAAATATGCTAAAGATAAACTGCTACAATCCTCTTTATTCTCAAGTAACAATATAGTTTTAATAAAAATAGATAAAAAACTTCCTAAAAAAGAACTTGATTCTTTAATAGAAGCCTGTAATCTAAACTCAGATAGCACACTTATAATTGCATGTTTAGGCGATAGTGATTTTAAAACAATGGAGACAAGTTTTTCTCTAAAAACAAACTCAGCTGCTGTAAGATTTTTTTTACCAACAGATACTGAAGCTATAAAATTTTTAGAATATGAAGCAAAAATGCTTAATATAAAAGTTGAGTTAAGTGCCTTAAATCATCTATATTTTATGCATAAAAATGATTTGGCATTATGTGTAAATGATATGAAAAAATTAGCAATATTTGATGAACTAATTACTGCACATCTTGTAGATACTCATTGTTTCGGAATAGGAACAGTTAATTTTGAAGATTTTTTACATGATTTATTAAGTGGAAAAGATATAAGTTCTGATTTGAGTTTACTTTTAGAAGAGGGAATGAACGAAATCTTTTTATTAAATCAAGTAACTTCATTTGTCCAACAACTTTTTATGATTAGCGCATACGCAAGAACCATGGGGCAACCAAATCCCAAAGAGATTTTAGGTTTTATTCCACCAAAAAATATTTGGGAAAAAAAATCAAAATTAGCAATAAATAAAAAACCAGAAGTTTTTCAAGAAATCTTAGAATATCTATTAAATATAGAATTAGACTTTAAAACTTCAAAAATTGATAATCAAAGTGTATATCTTCAAGCTAGTCTAAGAAAGTTTACAGTTTTATTTAGATAAAATCTCAAACTTTACAAAAAAAGAAATCCTTGCTGATATTAGGAAATGTAAAGAATACCGGCACAAACTAGAAGGAGAATTAATGTCAAAAATCAAACATTATGAAACAATGTTTATCTTAAAACCTACATTAACTGATGAAGAAACTGTAGCGCAAATTGATACTATTAGAGGTATCATCGAAAAAAATGGTGGAGAAATCATATCTGCTGACAATGTTGGTCAAAGAGAATTAGCTTATGAAATCGAAAAATGTAAAAGAGGTTACTATTATGTAATCTATTTCCAAGGTAACCCAGCAGGAATTGCTGAAATCGAAAGAAATTACAGAATGAACGAAAACTTAATTAGATTTATCTTCATTAAATATGATAGTAAAAAAGAAGTTGCATCATGGACTAAAATGAGTGATGAGGCAGCTAAAAAAGCTAATAAATAATAAAAATTAGGAATCTTACATGTATAACAAAGTAATAATGGTAGGAAATTTAACAAGAGATATTGAATTAAGATATTTACCATCAGGTTCTGCAATTGCAAAGTCTGCTGTTGCAACATCTTATAAATACAAATCTTCAACTGGTGAACAAAAAGATGAAGTTTGTTTTTTAGATTTTAATATTTTTGGAAGATCTGCTGAAGTTGCTAATCAATACTTGAAAAAAGGTTCTAAAGTTTTATTAGAGGGAAGACTTGTATTTGAACAATGGACAGCCCAAGATGGATCAACAAGAAGCAGACACTCTTTAAGAGTGGATACTATGAAAATGTTAGATGCAAAGGGTGATTCAATGAATGCTGGGGACAACCAAGGTTATAATCCGCAAGGATCTTATAATCAACCAGCAGGTCAATACGATGAACCATCTTCTCCAGCAAGCTATGGTGGTATGAATCAAGCAAAACCAAGAGTTGAGCAAAGAATACCTGAAATTGATATAGACGAAGACGAAATACCGTTTTAGAAAGGACATCAAATGGCAGAAAGAAGAAAGTACGGAAAAAAATATTGTAAATATACTGAGATGAAAGTTGATTTCATCGATTATAAAAATACAGAATTATTAAAATTATCTATGAGTGAAAGAGGTAAAATTATGCCTAGAAGACTTACTGGTAACTCTAAAAATTCACAAGAAATGGTAGAAAAAGCAATTAAAAGAGCAAGACATATGGCATTAGTTCCATATATTGTTGATACAAAAAATATCACTGATACTGCATATTCAAGATCATTTTACTAATATTTATTTTTGGTAAATAAAAAGGGAAGAAGTTTTACTTCTTCCCTTTTTTATGTTTAAGCTTTTAAAACATATGTTTTATTTGATTTTTTATCTTCTTTAGACTCTTTACTAAACCAAAGATCTTTATACAAAATTTGGGTTATAGTATTAAAATCATTATTTTCTTGAATATTATAAAATGAGTATTTTTCAAAATATTTTTTAAATAATTCCTCTTCAGTAATATTCTTTTTTAAATAAACTTTTTCTTTAGTTTTGAATTTTGCTAAAAACCAAGAGCTTAAAAAATCGGTATTAAAATTGTTTAATAAATTTTTAGAAAAAGATTCAAAGGTAGAGTAGCTACTTTGTTCATACTCATCAATTATTATTTCCAATATTTCTTTTAAGCTGTGAAGAGGTACGGCATTAAATATTTTTCTTGCATTAGCTTCTCCAAAAGTATAAAGTCCACCTAAATAAATTCGTGCTGTTTTTTCTCTTATCCCATGTACATCAGATTTTAATCCAACTAATCCAATATCGCTATGTTCATGTTTTGCACAACCTTTCAAACAACCAGAAAATCCAACTAAGATGTTATTTCGTTCAATTTTTTCTAAAGGTAAACTCTGAATCTCTTCTTTTATATTCCAATAAGCATAAGGACAAAAATCGCTTCCAGCACACGCAAGCATCGTTCTATTACCATTATAATGAATGATAGAAACTTTAGGCTTTTCTAAATTAAAAATATAAATTTGTTGATCTGTACCTAATCTAACTTCTAAATTATCTTTTATTGCCCAGTTTGCAATTTCTAATAATTCAGAAGCTTGAATTCTAGCAAAAAGTGAGCGATAACAAAAAGAGTACTTTTCATTTTTTAGTTTCTCAAACTCATTAAAAAATTTTTTCTCTAAAAAAATTTCTCCTTTTGTTTGCCACTTTTTATTATAAATTGTTATTAAATATTCTTTTACTTTTTCAATTCCTATTTCTTCAATTAAGTTATATAATCTATTTCTTTGTCTATCCAATCTAAGCCCATATTTATTAAACATTTGAATAAATGCTTTAAAAAATTCAAATACTTCTTCTTTATATAAAAAAATATTTGCATCTTGTGCTATCTGAGTATTTTTACCTCCTAAATAAACATTAAAACCAAATACATCATCTTTTTTTGCTAAAGCAAAATAAATATCACTTGCAAAAAAGGAATTAACATTTGCATAAGAACCTGAAATCCCAATAGATAGTCTTCTAGGAAGTAAACCTAAATAATCTGGATTATTTAATATATATGTTTGCATTTGTTCAATGTATGGAAACACTTCAATTATATTATATATTCCAATTCCATCAAAAATATCACTTGTAATATTCCTAATATTATCTCCAAAACTTTGATATGAACTTATATTTTGTGAATTAATTTGATTAAAAACTTCTAATATATTAGTTGAATTTAATCCATGAAGTTGTATTCCAGCACGAGCTGTCAAAATTATTTGTAGATTATACTTTTGTGCTAAGTTTGAGATTAAGAGAAGTGAATTATTTGAGATTTTACCTGCTGGGAAACGAAGTCTTAACATGAACTCTTCATCATTTAATTCATTATTGTAAATACCAAAATCTTGTAAGAATATTCGATCACTTGATGCTAATTGGTCAAAATTTAAATTTTTAATCTCTTTAAAATAATCATAGGGTTTTTGTGCAAGTTTAAGTTTTTCTCTGAAGTTGAAGCATTCCATATCTTCTTTATTATTCATTTCAATTACAAGTAAATCTTTTTTAGCCATATAAAACCTTAAATCTTAAAATTTTATAAGATTTTATCATTAATAAAAAAAGTTTTTATAGATTTAAGTCAATAATATGAAGTATGGGAAAAAATTTAAATTTTTTCCCATACAACGCCATTTGTTGTGTCCATTACAGATATTTCAAGTTTTGCAAGTTCATCTCTAATAGTATCTGCACTTACAAAATCTTTTTGTTTTTTTGCTTCATTTCTTTCATTGATTAATTGTTCTATTTTAGTTTTAGTTTTTTCATCAATTCCAAATTGAAAGTATTCAAAAGCATCATTAAATCCAATTCCTAATATATCATTGATAAATAAAATATTTGCAACTATCTCTTTTTTTAAATTTTTATCTTTTGGATTAATATCTAATTTATCATTTGCATTTCCAATCATTTCATCAATAATTGAAAAAGCTTTTGAGGTATTCATATCATCATTTAAAGCATTAAAAATCTCTTCAGAGAATTTTTTATTTAAATCAGATGATTCAACCGCATAAACTCTTTTTTTAAGTCTATATATCTTATCAAGTCTTTTTTTAGAGGCAATTAAATCTTCTTCACTAAAATTAAAATTTGCTCTATAATGAGCAGACATTAAATAAAATCTTATAGCTTCTCCTGAATATGATTTTAAAACATCTTTTAGAAAAAATGAGTTCCCTAAAGATTTGCTCATTTTTTCTCCATCAATATTTACAAAACCATTATGCATCCAATATTTAGCTAAGTTTTGTCCACTTGAACATCTTGTTTGTGCAGCTTCATTTTCATGGTGAGGGAAAAGTAAATCAGCTCCACCTCCGTGAATATCAATTTGAAACTCTTCATTTTTATAAGCTAAATGTTTTTCAATCATTGCACTACATTCAATATGCCAACCTGGTCGTCCAAGTCCAAAAGGAGCTTCAAAACTTACATCATTAGCTTTAGCAAACTTCCAAAGTGCAAAATCTGATGGATTTCTTTTTTCAAGATTTACTTCAACCCTAGCTTGTGAATTTTCATCATTTTTTTTGTGAGACAATATTCCATAAAAGTTATCTTTTGAAGTATCAAAATATACACTATCACTTGTTTTGTATGCAATATCTTTTGAAATTAGATTTGAAATCATATCTTTCATAATTTCAAGATTTTCAGTGGCTTTTGGTTCAATTGTATTATCTAAAATATTTAAAGCTTTCATATCAGCTTTATAAGCATTTATATAGGTAGTTGTGATTTCTTCTAAAGATTTATTTGTTGTGTTCATTTTTTTGATGATTTTATCATCAATATCTGTGAAGTTTTTTGTCATAATTACTTCATAATCATTTGCTTTTAAAACTCTATGAAGTAAATCAAATGCGATTGCACTTCTTGCGTGACCTAAGTGTGAATCATCATAAACAGTTGGACCACAAACATAAATTTTTGCTACATTAGGAATAATAGAGTTAAACTCTACTTTTTCCTTTTTTACTGAGTCGTAAATATGTAGTTTCATCTTATTTAAATAATGCTTCTAAAGATGCTGTATCTGTCGTTTTATCTTCAGCAATATTTTTCTCATTAGTTGCTGTTGAACTTGATAATGAAGCAACTTCAACTAATTCAATATCATATTTAGTAAGCATTGAAGCTAATCTAATATTCAAACCAGCTTTTCCAATTGCTTTTGATTTTTGATCGCTAGGAATCGTAACAACTGCTTTTCCTTTTTCTCCATATGTTGGAGCTTTTTCGATTTTTACACTATTTACAAGTGCTGGTGATAAAGCTCTAGCAATGAACATTTCAGGAATTGTTGAATATTCAACACAATCAATATTTTCGCCATGAAGTTGTTTTGAAACAGAACCAATTCTCACACCTTTTACTCCAACAACAGAACCAATTGGATCAATTTGTGGATCAATAGATAAAAGAGCAATTTTAGACCTAGTACCTGGAATTCTAGCACTTGCTTCAATAGTTACTTTTTTGTCTTTTAATTCAGGAACTTCAAGTGCTAAAAGATTTTCTAAAAATTTTGGAGAAGTTCTTGAAATATCAATTAATAAACCATTTATTTTATCAATATTTACACCTTTAACAACGGCTTTTACAACATCACCAATTTTAAAAGATTCACCTTTTATTCTACTTTTTCTTTGTAAAATACCTTTTACTTCACCAATTTCGATATAAGTATTTTCTTGTTTATCAATTCTTGTAACTGATCCAGAAACAGTTTGTCCTATTTTATCTTTATATTTACTAACAATATTCTCTTCAATAAACCTTTGAAGTCTATATTCAAAATTACTATGTAAAATGGTAGCTGCATTTCTTCCCATATTTTCAAATTCTAAATCGTAGTTCATAAAGTCACCGATTTCTAAATCAGGATCAATTTGTTTTGCTTCTTCTAGTGTAATAAAATTTTCATAGTTTACTGCATGACCAAATTTAGTAACAGCATTAGCAAGAAGTCTCTCATCCTCTTCACTTACTACTTCAATTTTTTGAAATAACTTAAGTTTTTTATTAGCTCTATCAATATTCGCATCAAAAATTAATGATTCATCTACCATCTTTTGGGCTGTTTTAATTAAAGCCTCTTTTAGCGCATTTTCAACATCATCAATTTTGAGACCTTTTTCATATGCAATTGAATCTAAAATATCTATTATTTTATCCATTAATAACCTTTTATTTGTTGACATTGAAA
>Ga0172377_10000076_pt1 | contig 79681 bp, 68 predicted proteins | sample Pumphouse3metaG_FD_119749 | JGI IMG/M metagenome (GOLD analysis project Ga0172377, IMG submission 119749) | Leachate microbial communities from a municipal landfill in Southern Ontario, Canada - Pumphouse #3 metaG | ecosystem: Engineered > Solid waste > Landfill > Unclassified | place: Canada...
AGTCATTGAGATTGCTGCAAAGTATCCCACGCCATTCCACATTTATGATGAAAAGGGCATAAGGAAGAACGCCGGGGCTGTAAAGCAGGCATTTGCATGGAACCCTGGTTTCAGAGAATATTTTGCAGTCAAAGCAAATGCAAATCCATATATCATGGACATTTTTCAGGATTACGATATGGGTTTTGACTGCTCATCAGCAGCTGAGCTACTCTTAAGTCAGGCTGTCGGGGCGGATGGCAGTCATATCATGTTCTCATCGAACGACACGCCGGAATCAGAATATGCGCTTGCGGATAAAATGGGCGCGATAATAAATCTTGATGATATAACAATGATCGATCACTGCGAACACGCTCTTGGCGGAAAGCTTCCCAAGACTATGAGCTGCAGGTATAATCCGGGCGGAGTCATCGAATTATCAAACGGTATTATGGATAATCCGGGCGATTCCAAGTACGGCATGACAAAACCGCAGATCATTGAGGCATACAGGATACTTAAATCGAAGGGCGTTGAACATTTCGGGCTTCACGCTTTCCTCGTATCAAATACAGTGACCAATGAATATTATCCGATGCTCGCGTCAAAACTTTTCGAACTTGCTGTCGAGATCAAAAAGGAGACAGGCATCAGCCTTTCCTTTATAAATCTCAGCGGCGGCGTGGGAATCCCATATAAACCCGGTGAGCAGGCCAACGACATAGCAATAATAGGCGAAGGCGTTCATCGTGCATTCGATGAGATCCTCGTGCCGGAGGGCATGGGAGATGTTTCGATTTATACTGAGATGGGACGTTTCATGATGGGTCCTTACGGCGGCCTTGTGACGAAGGCTATCAATGAGAAGCATATATACAAGGAATATATCGGCACTGATGCATGCGCCGCCAATCTCATGAGACCTGCAATTTACGGCGCGTATCATCACATCACGGTGCTCGGCAAAGAAGAGGCGCCCTGCGATCACACCTATGATGTGACAGGGTCACTCTGCGAGAACTGCGATAAATTTGCAGTGGACAGGAAGCTTCCTGAGATCGATATGGGTGATTACCTGTTCATTCATGACACAGGAGCGCATGGTTTCTCCATGGGCTATAATTACAACGGCAAGCTCTGGAGCGGAGAGATAATGCTCCATGAGGACGGCTCGTTCGAACAGATAAGAAGACCGGAGACGATCCGGGATTATTTTGCAACGCTTGACGGAACGCCCTATTACAGTAAAATTCGATTTGATGAGGCCTGAAGATAACTTGTTTTGAGGGTTTCGGTATGGTAATATACAATTCGTGCCGCGGAATATAAACGGCACATCTGCAGGAATGGCGGAATCGGCAGACGCGACAGACTCAAAATCTGTTATCGGCAACGATGTGAGGGTTCAAGTCCCTTTTCCTGCACTAACGGGCTCTCGGGGAGGCATTTGTCATCAGGCACCAGGCAATCCCACAGAGCTTTTTTTGTACAAAGCAGTACAATGATTAAGTGAGCATGGACAGAGATAATTACGTGATAAACTGCAAAACATTTGAGAAGCTGATTCCTGATTTTCTGGCGGATCGTCTTGACAACGATACGGCAGAAGCTTTTATTGCGCATCTTGAAGGCTGCGAGAACTGCCGGGAGGAACTCAGTATCCAGTATCTTGTATATGCAGGTCTGCCCAAACTTGAGACCGGAGAAACGTTCAATCTCAACAATGAACTTATCAGCAAAATAGAAAGCGAGCGAAACCATGTGATCAGACGTAAGAAGCTTACAAATCTTGCGTATTCAATGGAAATGATCACCATATGCGCAGTAATCGCATCATTTGTTTTGCTTGCGATCTTTGCGTGAGGAAAAGACATGAGTAGTTATGACAATAAAAAAATTGTCCTTATAGACGGGCACAGCATTATTAACCGGGCTTTTTACGGAATGCCTGATCTGACTAATTCCAGGGGAGTCCACACAGGCGCCGTCTATGGTTTCCTGAACATAATGTTCCGTATTCTCGATGAGGAGAAAGCCGATTATCTCATGGTGGCTTTTGACACTCACGCGCCGACTTTCAGACATAAAATGTATGACCAGTATAAGGGCACAAGGCATCCCATGCCAGATGAACTAAGGACGCAGGTCCCGCTCCTTCAGGAAGTCCTTAAGTCGATGGGTATATTCATATTCTCGCAGGAAGGCATTGAGGCCGACGATATTCTGGGTACATGTGCAAGAAAAGCCGAGAGAGAGAATATGCAGGTATCACTTGTATCCGGAGATCGCGACCTGCTGCAGATCGCGGATGACAAAGTCCTGATCCGCATACCAAAGACAGTTAAAGGTCAGACATCTGTCGAGAATTATCACACTCAGGATGTCATTGACCGCTATCAGATAACACCGGAACAGGTCATAGAGATGAAAGGCCTCATGGGAGACAGCTCCGACAATATACCCGGGGTTCCCAAGGTCGGCGAAAAGACGGCTCTTCAGCTCCTGACTCAATATGGAACAGTAGAAGGTGTTTATCAGCATCTTGATGAGATCACGAAGAAAGCGCTTCACGAAACGCTTGCCACGAACAGAGACAAAGCTGAACTCTCGCTAAAGCTCGCCACCATAAAGACTGATTGCGACATCAATGCTGATCTGGACGCAATGAAGATCGGAAACTTCTATACAAAAGAAGCTTTCTCGATGTTCACTGAGCTTGGCTTTAAGAATTTCCTTTCGAGATTCAATGATGAGGAAGCTATCGCCATGCCGTCATCCGCTGCAGGCGCCGAAGAGAAGACAGAGCCGATCATTATAAGTGAATATTATCAGGCGGAAGATGCTTTTGCGGTGATAAAGAATATGATCGCCTGCAGTAACGCAGACGACCATCTGTATGTCGGTGTTTATCCTGTCTGTTCATCCACGGGCAAATTGTTCTGTGCAGTGATCGCTGCAGGGGACAAGCTGTATTGTCTGAACATCTCCGATCCTGCAGAGCGGATCACCGGTCGTAAGAAAGATGAGCCGGCCCTCGACAGCGACTATATTTCGAGAAAGCTCGGGTCACTCAGAAAGATGAAGGCAGTCCGCGAAGACGGGACAGCTTCCATAGTACTTTTTGATATCAAGAAACTCTATCCATACCTTGGCATAGAAAAGAATGAATTTGATGATACAGGAATAAGGCTTGATGGATGTTTTGACGAATTGCTTGCCTGCTACCTATGCAATCCGCTCAAGAATGATTACACGGAGGAGGACTGTGCGATAGAGTATCTCGGCGCGACTCCGCAGGCTTTTGTGCAGGTATTTCCAAAGAAGAAATATGATGAAGTCATCGCTGAAGCTGCGACCGATCCGGATACGAGTTCAAAACTTATCGCTTATTCGGGACAGATGGCCGAATTCCTTGTTCAGGCAGCTCCTGTTGTCGAAAAGCGGCTCAAAGATGAAGGAATGTGGAAGCTTTACACGGATATAGAGCTGCCGCTTTCATATATTCTCTATGATATGCAGAGGATCGGAGTTAAGATCCTTCCGGAAGCTCTGACGCAGTACGGCGCTGAACTCGGTGAGAAGGCTGACGCGCTCGAGAAGAAGATCTTCGCTGACACAGGTGAGGAGTTCAACATTTCATCTCCAAAACAGCTCGGTGAGATCCTTTTCGAAAAGATGGGAATAAAGGGCGGCAAGAAGACGAAAACAGGCTGGTCTACGGCCGCTGATGTCCTGACAAAGCTTGCACCTGACTATCCTGTTGTAAATGAGATTCTGGAATACCGCGCTGTGACAAAACTCAAATCGACGTACGCAGACGGTCTGATGGCATTTGTTGGCGAAGATCAGAGGATACACACGACATATAATCAGACAATAACAGCTACGGGCCGCATAAGTTCCACAGATCCAAATCTGCAGAATATTCCCATGCGCACTGAGATGGGAAGGCTCATAAGAAAAGCTTTCATTCCAAGGGAAGGTTCGATCTTTACTGATTCCGATTACTCGCAGATCGAGCTCAGGATCCTTGCATCGATGTCCGGCGACGAGGAGCTGATAGAGGCATATCGTCAGAACAAGGATATCCACGCGATCACTGCGTCGAAGGTATTTCACGTGCCGTTCGATCAGGTCACGCCTCTCCAGCGCCGGAACGCAAAGGCTGTCAATTTCGGTATTGTATACGGCATCAGTTCATTTGGCCTTTCTCAGGATCTTTCGATCTCCAGAAAAGAGGCCTCTGAATATATAGATTCATATTTCAAAACATATCCGGGAGTCAAGGCTTATCTGGACGGAGCTGTGGCTGACGCAAAGAAAAACGGCTATTCAGTGACAATGTACGGCAGGAGAAGACCTATACCGGAACTCTCAAATTCCAATTTCATGATGAGACAGTTCGGCGAAAGAGTAGCTATGAATGCGCCTATACAGGGCACTGCTGCTGACATCATGAAGATTGCCATGATACGTGTATTTGAGAGAATACACCGTGAGCACCTTAAGTCTCAGCTCATCCTGCAGATACACGATGAACTTCTCATCGAGACTGACATAAGTGAAGAGAAAGAAGTTGTGGCTATTCTCGAGGAAGAAATGAAAAACGCGGCGGATCTGCCCGTCAGTCTTGAAGTCGATGTAGAGACCGGTACGGACTGGTACGGGGCTAAGTAAAAGAAAAGAGCATAAATGAGAGTAATAGGTATAACCGGGGGTGTCGGATGCGGAAAATCGGAAGTACTCGATTTTCTTGCTAAGAATTACAATTGTATGATCATTAAGTCAGATGAAGTGGCATGGAGTCTCGAAGAGCCCGGCAGAGCCTGCTTTGAACAGGTGACCAGTCTGCTTGAATCGGCAAAAAGGGACGGTGACGGTGACCTGTTCAGTGGGCACAACATTTGTTTTGACAGGAAAGAAGCCGCTGCGAGGATGTATCGGGATCCGGAGCTGGTCCGGAGAATAAATGATGTCGTGCATCCGGCGGTCAACAAATATATAAGAGACATGATCAGTGAAGAAGATAAGAAAAACGAGGTTGATTATTTCTTTATCGAGGCGGCTCTCCTGATTGAGAATGGCTATAAGGCGATCGTCGATGAAATGTGGTATATTTACTGCCCGGAAGAATTAAGGCGCGGGCGTTTGCAGAAAAGCCGCGGTTACAGTGATGACAAGATCAACGCTATCATGGCGGCGCAGCTGTCAGATAAAGAATTCAGAGATAATTGTGATATGGTGATAGATAACGGCGGCAGCATTGAAAGTATGCGTTTGCAGGTCAGTGCAGCGCTCAGCACAATAAACAGCAAGAGTGCGGCGAGGGGTATTTTATGAGGTTTGTTCCGATTGCAAGCGGAAGCAGCGGCAACTGTACAGTGATAGACACAGATGAAACGCATATTCTGGTAGATGCCGGCATCAGCAGAAAACGCACTGTGGATGCGCTTGGCGGGCTGGATCTTTCGCTCGGAGACATAGACGGAATTTTTATTACCCATGAACACAGTGACCATATTCTTGGACTTCCGATGATAGCAAAACAAACAAATATGAAGATCTACGCCACTCAGAAAACTATTGCTGCAATAGAAGCCATTCCCGGATGCTCCGGTATAGATCCTGACAGATTTGTTGCAGTAGTACCGGATAAAGAGCTTAAGATAGGCGATGTCACCGTGGAGCCGATGCACATATCACATGACGCGGCTGACCCTGTCGGTTACAGGTTGGGACACGAAGGCAAAAAGGCCGTGGTGTGTACGGACCTCGGATGTTTTGACGATTATACTGTTGACTGCATTAAAGATTCTGACGTAATGCTTGTCGAGGCCAATCATGATGTGAACATGCTTCAGGTAGGCCCTTATCCTTACAGGCTCAAGCAGAGGATTCTCGGCACGAAAGGGCATCTTTCGAACACTGCTTCAGGACAGATGATAAACAGCGTGCTAAACGATCACCTGAAGGGTATTTTCCTTGGGCACCTGAGTGAGCAGAATAACATGCCTGAGCTCGCATTCGAGACAGTAAGGGTCGAGATAATGATGGGAGACTCCGGTTACAGGCCGGATGAGCTTCCGATATTTGTAGCTGACAGAAAAAACATGACTCCAGGAGTGGAGTTTTGAGGAGAAAAATATGCAGAAAGCAATAATCACCGTAGTCGGCAAGGACACTGTTGGAATAATCGCGAAGGTCTGCTCGTATCTCGCGGAAAGAAATGTAAATATTCTCGACATCACACAGACAATAGTGAGCGGATATTTTAACATGATGATGATCGTTGATATCTCTGGCGTCCAGGTCGATTTCGGCGAACTTCAGGATGAACTTACAGACCTTGGCAAAACAAAGATCGGTGTCGAGATCAAATGTCAGAAGGAAGAGATATTCGAGGAAATGCACAGACTGTGATAAGGGCTGATTACAACAGCCGGCTCCGGCGCTGCGCAATATGATAAAGCAATAAGAATTGTCAGGAGATTCTGCAATGATCAATTTCAGAGAAGTCAATGAAACAAATCAGATGATATCAGAGGAAAATCTGGACGTCCGTACGATCACGATGGGCATAAGCCTGCTTGATTGTATTGATCCTGATCTGGACAGCCTCTGCAGAAAGATCCACGATAAGATTTACGCAAATGCCAAAGATCTCGTAAAGGTCGGAAATGAAATATCGCGGGATTTCGGTGTGCCCATAGTCAATAAGAGAATATCTGTCACACCGATTGCTCTCGTCGCGGGTGCTGCCTGTCACACTATAGATGATTATGTGAAAGTCGGCAAAACTCTTGATAACGTCGCAAATGAAGTTGGCATAAACTTTCTGGGCGGATTTTCGGCGCTTGTTTCAAAAGGAATGACACCTGCGGACAAACTGCTGATCCAGTCTATTCCTTACGTTCTGTCCTCCACTGAGCTTGTCTGTGCTTCCGTAAATCTTGGCTCCACAAAGACCGGAATAGACATGGATGCCGTCCGTATGATGGGCAGCATTTTCAAGGAGACAGCTGAACAGACTAAGGACAGAGATTCTCTCGGATGCGCAAAACTCGTTGTGTTCTGCAATGCTCCCGATGATAATCCATTCATGGCCGGAGCTTTTCACGGCGTGACAGAGGGCGACACGGTCATCAATGTCGGTGTCAGCGGACCCGGCGTTGTAAAGAGGGCGCTCGAAGCTGTGCATGGTGAAAGTTTTGAGGTGCTGTGCGAGACGGTCAAGAAGACAGCTTTCAAGGTCACAAGAGTCGGAATGCTGGTGGCAAAAGAAGCATCAAAACGTCTCGGCGTACCGTTCGGTATAGTCGATCTTTCGCTGGCGCCCACGCCTGCCATCGGTGATTCAGTAGCTGATATTCTGTGCGAAATGGGACTTGAGAAGGCCGGCGCACCAGGTACGACAGCAGCTCTTGCACTCCTTAATGATCAGGTCAAGAAGGGCGGCGTAATGGCATCCTCATATGTAGGAGGACTTTCAGGTGCCTTCATTCCCGTATCTGAGGATCAGGGAATGATCAAAGCGGCTGAATGCGGCGCTCTCACTATCGAAAAACTTGAAGCCATGACATGTGTCTGCTCAGTCGGACTTGATATGATCGCGATCCCCGGTGACACAAAGGATACGACCATTGCCGGAATCATCGCTGATGAAATGGCTATCGGTATGGTAAACGCCAAAACTACTGCAGTAAGAGTCATACCTGTTGTTGGCAAGGGTGTCGGAGACACTGTGGAATTCGGAGGCCTTCTCGGCTACGCGCCAATCATGCCTGTCAATCAGTTTTCCTGCGATGAGTTTGTAAATCGCAGCGGACGGATACCTGCTCCGATACACTCATTCAAGAACTAGTTACAGCAGATTCTGTTGCAAATCCGCAGCCAATCATGTATACTGCAATTTGTTCCGTGACAGATTTCCGATGCAGATGTAGTTCATTGGTAGAATACCAGCTTCCCAAGCTGGGGAGGCGGGTTCGATTCCCGTCATCTGCTTACTTCAATTCCTGTGAATTTTCATAAATGTCATGTCATAGATGGAGCTCACACGTTCACCATCATGGAGGAATGCCCATGAAATGCCCATATTGCGGTAAAGAGGACACAAGGGTCATAGATTCCAGACCTGCGGATAATGATACTTCGATAAGAAGAAGGCGTGTCTGTGATAGTTGCGCCAAGCGTTTTACGACTTATGAGAAGATCGAAACGATACCTGTAGTTGTAGTCAAGAAGGATAATAATCGCGAGCCTTATGATCGCTCCAAGATAGAGGGCGGAATTCTCCGGGCATGTCACAAGCGCCCTGTCAGCATCAATCAGATCAAGAAGGCTGTTGATGAAATCGAGACAGAGATCTATTCAAGAGAAGAAAAAGAGATTACGACCAAAGAGATCGGCGAAATGGTAATGAAGAAAGTCCATGATCTCGACCCCGTAGCGTACGTCAGATTTGCAAGCGTATACCGTGAATTCAAGGATGTCGAGACTTTCATGGATGAGCTCAAGAAAGTCATGAAGTCTGAAGAATCAGACAAAGCATCCAGAAAAACAGTGAACTGAAGTAAGCGTATGTTGTAAATGTCAGAGCGCCGATGCCGATCTTAAAGGTCAGGCACCGGCGCTTTTAAGGTGTAATTTTGGAGAATCAGGATCCATGTGCAGAATACTCTATCCAGACGAGATCATTCCGTCAGCATATTATATAGATTATGATCGTCTTTATGCGGAGGGGTACAGGGGTGTTATTTATGATGTTGACAACACACTTGTGCCGCACGGAGCGCCAGCGGACAACAGAGCAAAGGCGCTGTTTGCTCATCTGCACGAGCTTGGAATGAAAGCTGTATTTGTATCAAACAATAAAGAAGACCGTGTCGCAGAATTTGCCGGTGAAGTCGGGGAAGAATATGTTTTCCTGGCACACAAGCCCGGTACTTCCGGGTATATTAAGGCGATGAAGATGATGGGAACGACCGTGGAAGACACATTCAGCGTCGGAGACCAGATATTCACAGACACATGGGGCGCAAAGCGCGCCGGATTACTTACGATCCTGACAAGACCGATAAACAGCACTGAAGAGATACAGATCATCATAAAAAGGATACTGGAGAAACCAGTGCTGCTGAATTATCGTATATACAGAAAGCTTCACAAGCCGGACAATGCCAGGAGCGTTCTGCTGCCGCTTGATCCGGATGGCACTTACCCGATCCTTTACGGCGAATACAATGGGCAGGCCGGCACAATGAAAAACAAGATGACATAAAAACACGTCACGGGAGGCACATCATGATCGACGGAAAGACCCGTCTGTGCGGGCTCATAGGAAGACCAGTTGAACACACGCTCTCACCCGCGATCCACAACACACTTGCCGCGGATCTGGGACAAAATCTTGTCTATGTCCCGATGCTTGTGGGCTCTGACATCGGCTCAGCTGTAAACGGCGCATATGCACTTAATGTGCTTGGTCTGAATGTGACTGTTCCATACAAGAATGATGTAATTCCTTTTCTCAAAGATATTGATTCCCTTGCCGCGAAGATCGGAGCTGTCAACACACTTGTGAGGATCGATGGCGGATACAAAGGATACAACACAGACATCCTCGGACTGAAGCGTGCTCTTGATTGTGAGAACATTGCCCTTACCGGCAAAACAATCGTGATCATCGGGGCCGGCGGCGCGGCGAGAGCTGTGAGTTACCTCTGTGCTTCTGAAGGCGCTTCAAGAATATACATCTTAAACCGCACATCTGACAAAGCACTCGAACTCAAGAAGGATGTATGTGCGGCATTTCCTGATATTCATGTAACTGCCGGAGCACTGTCAACAGCCGGAGAAATTCCCGAAGATGATATTATTGCACTGCAATGCACTTCAGTGGGACTTTTTCCACACGTAAACGAAAGCCCGGTAAGCGGATCAATATTCTTCCGCAAAATTTGTTTTGCCTTCGATCTGATTTACAGACCGGATGAAACAATGTTCCTCGGTGAAGTGAGACGTGCAGGCGGGCGGACTTCAAACGGCCTCAAAATGTTGCTTTATCAGGGAATAGCTTCTTACGAATTATGGAATGATGTGAGCGTGGACGAAGCTGAGGCTTCAAAAATATATACAATTCTCAGGGAACTGGTGCGCGGACAATGACTGATAATTATGTGCTGATCGGATATATGGGAAGCGGCAAAACAACTATCGGGCGTGAGCTCTCAAAGAGAACGGGCAGTAAGCTCTTCGACATGGATCAGATGATTGAAGAAAGAGCATGTAAGAGCATCGCGGATATTTTTGCTGAAGACGGCGAGGAAGTATTCAGAAGTATGGAAACAGAAATGCTTGAGGAACTTGCCGGATCTGGCGATAATACTGTCAGGAAGGGAAGGATCTACTCTGTCGGCGGCGGTACGCCGATGAGGGAAGAGAACAGAAAACTGCTTAAGAAGATAGGCTGTGTCATCTGGCTTTCAGTGGAGCCTGAGACTGTGATGTACAGATTATCACATGACAATTCCAGACCGCTGCTCAATGTCGCAGACAGAGAGAAAAAGGTAAGAAACATGATAGCCGAAAGAGCTCCACTATATAAAGAAGCCGCTGATCACGTAGTGAAAGTTGATGGTCTTATGCCATCTCAGATCGTTGATATTATTTTGGAACTGAAATAAAAATAATTGGGGGCAAAAATGAAAATACTTGTGATAAACGGACCGAATCTTAATTTCCTTGGAATCAGAGAAAAAGCTGTATATGGGGATGAGAGTTATAATACTCTGATGACGATGATCCTGAAGAAAGGCGCTGCGCTGGGAGTAGAGGTCGAAACATATCAGAGCAACCATGAGGGTGCGATAATCGACAGACTCCAGCAGGCATATTACGACAAGACAGATGGAGTCATCATCAATCCGGGAGCTTACACCCATTACAGTTATGCAATACATGATGCACTTAAAAGCATATTTGTTCCCAAGGTCGAGGTGCATATTTCCGACATCAATACCCGCGAGGAATGGCGCAGGGTGAGCGTGACAGCGCCGGCATGTGACAGGCAGATAGCAGGGCATGGTTTTGACGGATATCTGGAAGCAATGGAATATATCGTCAAATTAGCCCTTGAAAAATAGTATTCGATACGATAAACTACTACGGTATTGTGACGTGATAATTCAGGAGGCTTATTTATGATATCAGCAAGTGATTTCAGGAACGGCGTGACGCTCGAAATTGACGGACAGGTATGCCAGGTCATCGAATTCCAGCATGTAAAACCCGGCAAGGGTGCTGCATTCGTCAGGACCAAGCTTAAGAACGTTATAGGCGGCGGTGTAACAGAGAGAACTTTCCGCCCCACAGAGAAATTTCCTCAGGCACACATCGATTCAAAGGAATATCAGTATCTGTACAAAGATGGTGATCTTTACAACTTCATGAATACCGAGAACTACGAGCAGATTGCTCTGGGCGAAGAAGTTGTAGGCGATTCTCTTAAGTTTGTCAAAGAGAACGAAATGGTAAAGCTCGATTCTTATAACGGTAATGTATATGCTGTAGAGCCGCCTTTCTTTGTGGAACTTGAAGTCACTGAAACTGAACCTGGTGTAAAGGGAAATACGGCGACAGGCGCTAACAAACCGGCAACAGTCGAAACAGGCGCGGTCCTTATGGTCCCGCTGTTTGTCAACATTGGTGACAAACTTAAGATCGACACAAGGACGGGAGAGTATCTGTCAAGGGCTTGATTCCTTAACAAGGCTCAGATCATATAATACAGACAGCGATAATCAGGAGACAATGGACCTTAGGATCTTTTGTCTCTTTTTTTGCACATATATGATCAAACGGAGGTCAGATTTGAAAGAAACAGAATATGAAAAGACCGGAAGCCCGGTAATAATAGACCCGCAATATAGAATGGAGTGCTTTCATGCGGTAAATCTTGAGGAGCCTTCGCCACTGGAATGCTTCACAGGGGAACTCTCACGTGAAATAACAAAATGTGCCGAGCCCGAAGAAACGGTGAGCTTCAAGAGTGTTCGAAAGAATAACGGCATACAGAAAGAAGCATGTTTTGTCAGGTGCGGCGAAACAAAGGTAGCGCCTGCATTTTATCTTGATGATTTCTATGATGAATATAGCAAGAATGGAAGGACAGTAAGGCAGATAGCTGAGAGCATACTTTATGAGGCCAGGATGAGCATGCCTGGCAGGAAGATGAGTTTTGACTTCTGGAAAGATTATAATGAGGTAAAAAAGAGGCTGATCATAAAACTTGTTGGATATTCCGGCAACAGAGAGCTGCTTGCTGAGGTCCCTTATGACCGCATTGAAGATATGGCAGCAATATACTGTTATCTTTTGGCGGAAGAAGGAATGCAGGGCGGCACTATCACGATAAGGAATGAGCACCTGCAAAGATGGGGAATATCAAAGGAAACGCTTAACGCTGATGCATTTGAGAGCTGCCAGACCCTGCAGCCTGTCTGCATAACAGGAATCTGTGAGGCTTTGGGAATGCCTGTGGATAATAGTGAAGATGATGACATGTTCGTCATAAGCAACACCAGCAAAATCTTCGGTGCATCCTGTGTTTTATACCCGGGAGTACTTGAAAAATTTGCAGCAGAAAAAGATGCTGATATTTTTGTCCTGCCAAGTTCTATACATGAAATGATCCTTGTGCCGGAAAAGGAAGATCAGGATTACAGCACCCTGCCAAATATTGTCAAAGAGACGAACAGGACGGAAGTCGATCCTGAAGAGGTCCTGTCTGATTCAGTTTATTATTATGACCGCAAAGCAGGGGTACTGAGCAAATATCTTCCCTAAAGTGATTATTCAAGTTTGTCCGGCGCAGTTGAAATGGCGCCGGATTTTTGTTATCATCATCACTGACTTTATCATCAATATTGGTCATGCACTCGTAGTCTAATGGATAGAACATCGGCCTCCGACGCCGTAAATGCAGGTTCGATTCCTGTCGGGTGCATTTTTTATTTGCAGAAAATCAGATATTGGGGAGCATGAGCGGTGCTGTGATGGCTCCGCTGCGGTGAATATGGATAAACATCAAATTGATGATAAGAACATAAAGAGCAGTCATAACAGCAAGACAGATAAAGATCCTGACAACAAAATGAGTTTTGTTGAAAAGATCACGGAGTCTGCATATAAGATTAAATATCTCGTTATGGATCACAGTCGTGTTGTGCTTCCGGCATTTCTTATTGCAATTGCGGCGATCATTATCATTGTGGCTCTCGGTGCTCACAATGCTTCCGCAAAAAGGAAGAGTGCTGAGGAAGCGGCAGCAGCGGCAGAATCTGCGGCAGCAGCATCAACTGAGATCGTCATCGAGGAAAATAAGTATCCGGATGTCAATGAACTGATGAACACTTATTTTCAGGCGGTCGCTGACGGCGATGTTGATACGATCAGTTCCATAAGCACCAGCATGGATGAAACCGAGAAGATAAGGATACGGAAACTTGGTGATTATGTTGATTCATATCCTTCAATAGATGTTTACACGAAGCCGGGTCCGGTCGAAAACTCATACATTTGTTTTGTCGTTACAAAAGTCAGATTTGCGGATTATGATGCCGAGATTCCCGGCATGCAGACAATGTACGTATGTACTGATGAGAACGGGAGCCTCTACATCAATGAAGATGAATCAAGCAGTGACGTAACTGATTTCATCAAGCAGGCGTCACTTACAGATGATGTTGTAGATCTTAATAACAAAGTAACATCTGATTACAATGACCTTCTGGCTGACAACGAAGAACTCAGCAGTTTTCTTGATCAGTTAAGCTCGGAGATCGAAGTGTCTATAGGTGAGGCACTTGCTGATGCCAGAGCTGATGAATCCGATTCCTCAAGTGAAGCTTCAAGCGAGAGCTCAACTGATACTGGTTCTTCAAGTGATGGGAGCAGTGCTGAAGATTCATCAGCTTCATCGGGATCATCCGCTACTGTGGCAGTTGCAAAAGAGAGCGTTGCGGTCCGGAAAACGGCAAGCACTGATGGTGAACAGGTGGGCTCGGTCTATCAGGGAGACGAGCTTGATATAGTTGAGAACATGTCAAACGGCTGGCTCAAGGTCAAATATGACGGTGAAACAGCGTATGTTAAGGCGGAGTTTTTCGATCTGAGAAAGGAGTAGTATGTTTGGAAAAATTGATATGGCAATAATGGGTACCGGCAACATAGCTTCTACTATGGCCAAAACGATCAAACATGTTTCAGAAGTAAGCATGTATGCTGTCGCATCGAGAAATCAGGACCGGGCAACTCAATTTGCAAAGGATTATGGATTTAAAAAGGCATACGGATCATACGAAGAAATGCTCAACGATAAAAAAGTCAATCTTGTTTACATCGCAACTCCGATTTCAGAGCATTATGAAAACATGATCGACTGCATAGAGCATGGCAAGAATGTGCTCTGTGAGAAATCATTTACTCTTAATGAAGAACAGGCGAAAAAGGTCTTTGCGCTTGCAGCAGATAAAAATGTCCTCGTTACTGAAGCAATCTGGGTACGTTATATGCCTATGCTGGCGCAGATCCAGGAAGTCCTTGCGAGTAATGTAATCGGGGAACCTGCTATGCTGACAGCAAATCTTGCTTATAACATTAAGCAGATAAAGAGGATGACTGATCCGAAACTTGGTGGAGGATCGCTCCTCGATGTAGGCGTATATCCGATCAACTTTGCATCCATGATGTTCGGTGATGATATTGTGAATATCGATGCCTGCTGCACATATACATCAACAGGTGTAGATGAGTCTGACAGTATCACATTCAGATACCGTGACGGTAAAATGGCTGTACTTACCTGCTCTATGGATGGCATTTCTGACAGACAGGGTATTATTTACGGCAGCAAGGGCTACATGATAATCGAGAATATAAACAATTTTGAAACTCTGAGCGTATTCAACAGTGCTAACGAAAAGACGGCTCAGTACAAGAGACCGAGACAGAAGACAGGCTATGAATATGAGGTAATTGATGCAGTTAAAGCTATTAAGTCGGGCTGGCTCGAGTGCCCGGCAATGCCTCATGTCAAAACTCTCACGATCATGCACGAAATGGATGAGATCAGAAAGATCCTGAATGTAAAATTCCCGCAGGAAGAAGAGCCCAAGATAACAGAGCCGATCCTGAACGTGGCACCGGAGAAGATCGAAGCTCCGGCAGAGACGCCTGTCGAGGCAGAGCCCGAAATTGTTGAGTCACACGTTGAAGAAGCAACTACAGCGGTTGTTGAAACACCTGCTGAAACACCTGCTGAAACAACGGAAGAAAATGAGGAGCCGGCAGAAAACAATTGACAGACTCTAAGAGCAAGAATAATAAGTTCACCAGCTGTGACTACTGCGCCAATTATGAATATGACGATGATGACGGGTCTTATTCATGCATGGCTGATATGGATGAAGATGAGTTTTACAGGCTGCTCGTTCAGCCTGGTTACAGCTGTCCTTTTTACAGGAACAATGATGAGTACGAAGTCGTAAAGCATCAGATGTGATCATAAGGAGCGTATTAGTTTGGGTGGAAAGAAAGTTGTCGTCGGAATGTCGGGAGGTGTCGATTCCTCAGTAGCGGCACTGCTGCTTAAAGAGCAGGGCTATGACGTGATTGGCGTGACGATGCAGATCTGGAATAACAGCGACACAGAAGCAATTGAACGTGAGGGCGGATGCTGCGGTCAGAGCGCGGTGGATGACGCTGCAAGAGTGGCAGAAGTTCTCGGGATCCCGCACTATGTTATGGATTTCAGAGATATTTTTGAGAAGAAGGTAATCGACTATTTTGTCGGGGATTATATTCACGGCAGGACGCCAAATCCCTGTATAGCATGCAACCGCTATGTGAAGTGGGAAGCGCTTCTTACAAAATCTCTCGAAATAGGAGCTGACTTTATTGCGACCGGACATTACGCAAGGATTGAACTTCTTCCGAACGGCAGATATGCAATAAGAAATTCTGTCACAGCTGCCAAAGATCAGACATACGCACTTTACGCACTGACACAGTTCCAGCTTTCACACACGCTTATGCCTGTTGGCGATTACCATAAGGATGAGATACGCAAAATGGCGGATGAGGCAGGACTCCCTGTGGCTCATAAACCTGACAGCCAGGAAATTTGTTTTGTCTCCGACAACGATTATTCATCTTTTATAGAAAAGAACGCAGGCGACAGAATTCCGCCTGAAGGGCGATTTGTATCGGAGGATGGAAGAGATCTCGGTCCTAACAAGGGCATAATACATTACACTATCGGGCAGAGGAAACACCTGGGCCTCTCTATGGGGCATCCGGTATTCGTGACTGATGTTAATGCTGAGAACAATTCTGTAGTGATCGGCGAGAACGAGGATGTATTTGGTGACAGGCTGACATGCAGCGATATTTGCTACATGGCCGCTGATAAGAATGACAGTATATTTGAGATCGGCAAAACATTTGAGGCCGTAGGGAAGATCAGATATGCCCATCGCGGCGCGCCCTGCACAGTGACGAGAATTGCTGATGACAGACTGAGCGTTTGTTTTGAAGAGAAAGTACGCGCGATAACACCGGGACAGGCTCTTGTCCTGTATCAGGGCGAACACATCTTGTGCGGCGGAACGATTGAGCGGGCAAAGGCAGGCAGCTAATATGAAGATCGATCATATCGGATATCTTGTAAAGAAGATGGACAGGGCCATAAAGACTTTTGAAAATCTTGGTTACAGGATAAAACAGGATAAGGTCCGCGACGAATTCAGAAAGATCGACATTTGTTTTGTCGAAAATGACGGGTATGTCATCGAATTGATTTCGCCTTACGATAAGGACTCAACGGTCTCTGGTCTAATCAGGAAATATGGGAACTGTCCATACCACATTTGCTATTGCAGCGACGATATTGACAGAGACATCGAAAAAATGCGGGAGGCTGGATATTTGGCCTGGGATGCGCCGCTCGAGGCTCCGGCCTGCGGAAACCGCAGAGTCTGCTTTCTGATCCATCCTGATCTCGGAATGATAGAACTCCTTGAAAATCGTATTTAATAATGAATTTACAGTAAACATCTTGAATTTCAGTCGCCTTTTTATTATTATTAGAGTGCTGACAAAAGTTTGACAAAGTTCTGACAATCCGGAACGGTCAAATTGTTGCATAATAAAACAATTTTATGGAGGAAACAAAAATGGCAGTAAGAGTAGCAATTAATGGTTTTGGTCGTATCGGCCGTCTTGCTTTCAGACAGATGATCAACGCTGATGGTTATGAAATAGTAGCAATCAACGATCTTACATCTCCTGATATGCTTGCATATCTTCTGAAGTATGATACAACTCACGGACGCTTTGACGGAACAGTTGAAGCTAAAGAGAGCTCAATCGTAGTCAATGGCAAAGAGATCACCATCTATGCAGAGAAAGACGCTGCAAACCTTCCCTGGAAGGCTCTTGATGTTGACGTTGTTCTTGAGTGCACAGGCTTCTATACATCTAAAGACAAGGCTATGGCTCACATCAATGCCGGCGCTAAGCACGTAGTTATTTCTGCTCCTGCAGGAAATGACATGAAGACCATCGTTTACAATGTAAACCATGACACACTTACATCTGATGATCAGATCATCTCAGCTGCATCTTGCACAACAAACTGCCTTGCTCCTATGGCTAAGGCTCTCAATGACCTCGCTCCTATCGAGTCTGGATTCATGACAACTGTTCACGCTTACACAGGCGACCAGATGGTTCTTGACGGACCTCAGAGAAAAGGCAATATGAGAAGAAGCCGCGCAGCAGCAGCTAACATCGTTCCTGCATCATCAGGCGCAGCTAAGGCAATCGGCCTTGTTATCCCTGAACTGAACGGCAAGCTTAACGGCGCAGCTCAGCGTGTTCCTACCGCAACAGGTTCTACAACAATTCTTGATGCTGTAGTTGACGGAGCTGTTACAGCAGATCAGATCAATGCACAGATGAAGGCTGAAGCTACAGAGTCATTTGAGTACAATACAGATGAGATCGTTTCTTCAGATATCATCAACAGCACCTATGGTTCAATCTTTGATGCAACACAGACAAAGGTTCTTTCTATGGGCGATAAGACTCTCGTTCAGGTAGTTTCATGGTATGATAACGAGAATTCTTACACAAGCCAGATGGTTCGTACCATCAAGCACTTCGGCTCACTGCTCAACAAGTAATTTTGCTGAGAACAGACATATCGCGATAAACCGGGGTCCGGCCTTTTGAGAGGGCCGGATCCCTTTTTTATCAGATAAAGACTTTGACACAGGAGGCTAACAAATAATATGGCAGCACTTAATAAGAAGACAGTTGATGATTTCAACGCGGCCGGCAGAAGAGTCCTGGTCCGCTGCGATTTCAACGTACCGCTCAAAGATGGCAAGATCACAGACGATACACGTATCGTTGCAGCTCTTCCTACCATCAATAAGCTGATCGGTGAAGGCGCAAAGGTAATCCTTTGCTCTCATCTTGGTAAAGTCAAGAATGGTCCCAACGAAGGTGAGTCACTTACACCTGTAGCTGCAAGACTATCTGAGAAGCTCGGCAAAGAAGTTAATTTTGTATCTGATTACAATGTAACAGGCGAAGCTGCAACAGCAGCTGTTGCAGCAATGAAACCCGGCGATGTTGTTCTCCTTCAGAACACTCGTTTCCGTGGCAAAGAAGAGACAAAACCTCAGGATGCTGGCGAAGGATTTGCAAAAGAACTCGCTGACCTCGCTGATGATTATGTCTGCGATGCTTTCGGTTCAGCACACAGAGCACATGCTTCTGTAGCTGTAGTTACAAAGTACATCCGCGCTAAAGGCGGCACATGTGCAGTAGGATATCTTATGCAGAAGGAGATCAAGTTCCTCGGCAATGCTGTTGAGAACCCGGTACGTCCTTTCGTAGCTATCCTTGGCGGTGCAAAGGTCGCTGATAAGCTGAATGTTATTTCAAACCTTATTGAGAAGTGCGACACAGTTATCATCGGCGGCGGCATGGCTTACACATTTGCAAGAGCTAAGGGATATGAGATCGGCACGTCTCTTGTTGATGATACAAAGGTCGATTATTGCAAAGAGATGATCGAGAAAGCAGCAAAACTCGGCAAGAACCTTCTCCTTCCTGTAGATGCTGTGATCACTGATCATTTCCCGGATCCCATTGATGATCCTTCAATTGCCACAGAGGTCGTCGATATCGACAAGATCCCTGCAGACAAGATGGGCATGGATATAGGTCCCAAGACCAGAGCAATTTACGAAGATGCCGTCAAGACAGCCAAGACAGTAGTCTGGAACGGACCTATGGGCGTTTTCGAGAACCCTGTGCTTGCAGCCGGCACAAAGGCTGTAGCTGCTGCACTTGCTGCAACAACTGCTACTACTATCATTGGCGGCGGCGATTCAGCTGCAGCTGTCAATCAACTCGGCTATGCTGACAAGATGAGCCACATCTCAACAGGCGGCGGCGCTTCACTCGAATTCCTTGAAGGCAAGGAACTTCCGGGTGTTTACGCAGCAGATGACAAGAACTGATAAGATAGTATAAACTTGGCAGGCGCCGCAAAGGCGTCTGCAATTATGGAGCAGAGATCTGCTCCGTCATGGAGGATATCATGTCAAGAAGAAAGATTATTGCCGGCAACTGGAAGATGAATAAGACCCCCAGCGAAGCCAAAGAGCTTGTAGAGATGCTCAAACCCCTTGTGGATAACAAGGATGTCGATGTTGTTTACTGCGTTCCCGCTATCGATATTGTCCCCGTTGTTGAAGCTGTAAAGGGAACAAACGTAGAAGTCGGCGCTGAGAATATGTACGTCGAAGAGAAGGGTGCTTTCACAGGAGAAATCGCTCCTGCTATGATCGTTGATGCAGGATGCAAATTCGTCATCATCGGGCACTCAGAGAGAAGACAGTACTTTAATGAGACAGATGCTTTCCTCAACAAGAAAGTACTGAAGGCATTTGAGCACGGTCTTACACCTATCCTCTGCTGCGGCGAGACACTCGAGCAGCGCGAAGCAGGTGTAACACTTGACTGGATCAATCTTCAGATCAAGTCAGATCTGCAGGGCGTAACAGCTGAGCAGGCTGCTACAATGGTAATCGCTTACGAGCCTATCTGGGCTATCGGCACAGGCAAAACTGCAACATCAGATCAGGCTGAGGAAGTCTGCGGCGCTATCCGCAAGACTATCGCCGGAATCTATGATACAGATACAGCTGAGAAGATCCGCATCCAGTACGGCGGCTCTATGAATGCCGGCAACTGCAAGGAACTCCTCGCAAAACCTGACATCGACGGCGGCCTTATCGGCGGCGCAGCTCTCAAGGCTGACTTCGGCGAGATCGTAAACTACAATAAATAATCAGGATGCATCCCAGTGTTACCACTGAAAGCTGAATGATATTGATAATGAGCTGTCTGCTATTGATACTATGAAGCGGGCAGCTCATTTATTGTGTTACAATGTGAAAGCGGAATTATTATTCATTGGTATATGCCAGGACTGAGGTACACGTATTCATGAGCAGAGTAATTGTAATAGGAGCCGGGGCTGCCGGTTTGATGGCTGCAGTTGCAGCGTCTGATATGGGGCATAAGGTAACTGTCATCGAGAAGAACGAGAAGGCCGGCAAGAAAATATTTATCACGGGCAAGGGCAGATGTAATCTGACTAATGACTGTGATACAAATGATTTCTTCGATCACGTTGCGAGAAATCCAAAGTTCCTTTACAGCAGTATTTACAGTTTTGACCACGATATGGTCAAGGCCTTCTTCGAGGAAAATGGCTGTCCTGTCAAAACTGAGCGCGGTGAGCGTGTTTTCCCAGTATCTGACCATGCCTATGATGTCACGGGAGCTCTGACGAGTCACCTTCGCAAGGCTCATGTCGGCATTCAGTTCAACACTAAAGTGCAGGCAATCCTGTTTGATAAGCCAAAACAAGTAAGAGGCGTCAGACTTGATGATGGCAGAGAGCTGCCATCTGATGCTGTAATAGTCTGTACCGGAGGACTTTCTTATAAATCTACCGGTTCTACAGGCGACGGTTATCGTTTTGCCAAAGCTGCAGGATTGGATGTCACCCCGACATCACCGTCACTTGTTCCTTTTGAAATAGCTGAGAAGTGGCCGGAGGAACTGCAGGGACTTGCTCTCAAAAATATTGAGGTGACAATTACACCGATACAAAATGAAGAACCTGAGAAAGATAATTGTCATTCGGGCAAAAAGGCAAAGCCGGTCTATTCGGGTTTTGGCGAAATGCTGTTCACTCACTTCGGGGTAAGCGGACCACTCGTTCTCACAGCATCAACTATGTGTGATTTTGTGAAATATCCATCTGGATTCAGGCTTCTTCTTGACACGAAACCGGCAATCCCGGAAAATGAACTGGAAAACAGAGTAAAAAAGATCTTTGAAGAGGCTCCTGACAGGCACTATGTAAATGCGATACAGTCCTTATTTCCATCAAGATTTGGCGACATTATAGCAAGGCTTTCCGGAATTGATATCGGAAGGACCGCAAAGAGCATCAATTCAAAGGAACTCGGCGAACTCTGCAGACTCATAAAGGCAGTGCCGATGACGATCAGCGGGACCAGAGGTTTTGACGAAGCAGTTATAACAAAAGGCGGAGTTTCCGTGAAGGAGATCGATCCTTCAACGATGGAATCCAAGTCAGTATCAGGTCTGTATTTCGCAGGAGAAGTGCTCGATGTCGACGCAGTTACAGGCGGTTTCAATCTGCAGATCGCGTGGTCGACAGGACACCTTGCAGGTTCCAGCATCAGATAGGCATCAATAAGCGGATATTATTTGAATCATGGGAGGTCACAAATGCCATACAGTATTGCGATTGACGGCCCGGCAGGTGCCGGCAAAAGTACGATAGCAAGGATGACAGCGGAGAAACTCGGGTACATTTATGTCGATACCGGAGCGATGTACAGGGCAATGGCACTGTTCCTTATAAGGAATAATATTGCTGCTGATGACAACGAGGCTGTCAGCCGCGAATGCCGGAATGCCGACATCAGCATAGAGTACAGGGACGGTGAGCAGGTAGTTCTCCTCGGCGGACAGAATGTCAATCCGTATCTTAGGACAGGTGAAGTCAGCAACATGGCTTCTGTCAGCTCGACGAACGCAGATGTCCGGGTGAAGCTCGTGGAACTTCAAAGGAAGCTCGCAGAGAAGGCGAATGTCGTGATGGACGGGCGCGATATAGGAACTGTCGTCCTGCCTCATGCGCAGTGCAAAATATATCTGACGGCAAGTGTCGCAGTCAGGGCAAAGCGCCGCTTCGATGAAATAATTGAGAAGGGCGGAGAAGCCGACATCGAAACGATTTCACGCGAGATCGAAGAGAGAGATTACCGCGACATGCACAGGGCAAATTCTCCGCTAAAACAAGCGGAGGACGCAATTTATCTCGACACTTCAGATCTTACGATCGACGAGGTCACCGAGAAGATCATGGATATTGTTAAGCAAAAGGGAATCCTATAGTCAGGGGATAAGTGCAAAAATGGAGATAATCACAGCAAAAACTGCCGGATTTTGTTTTGGCGTGCAGAAAGCAGTTGATCTTGTATATGAACTCGTTGATAAGGCCGGGAGTGAAGGCTCAGGCGTCATCGGACCTATCTATACATATGGTCCGATAATTCACAATGAGACTGTGGTTGAGGATCTCGAGCGCAAGGGAGTAAAAGTCATCAATACTCCTGAGGAGATAGACAGAATTAAGAGCGGGACAATTGTTATCAGGTCACATGGCGTTTCGAAAGAACTTGCAGAAAGAGCTGCTTCCTGCGGAGCTGTGTGCCAGGACGCCACATGTCCGTTCGTTCAGAGGATCCACAGAATTGTAGAGGAGGAGAGTGACGGCGGGGCTCAGATCATAATAATCGGTAACGCCGGGCACCCCGAAGTAGTAGGAATTATGGGATGGTCATCCACACCTGCTGTTGTGATCGAAAACGAAGAAGAGGCAGAAAGTTACAGCGGGGACCCCGAAAAGCCTGTCTGCATCGTATCTCAGACTACCTTCAACGTAATAAAATTCAATGAATTGGTTGCTATTTTGAAATCAAGACTGTACAATGTAAATGTTGTCAATACCATCTGTAATGCCACAAGAGAGAGACAGGAAGAAGCCCGCAGTATTGCTTCTGATGCAGATGTTATGATAGTTATAGGTGGGAAGACGAGTTCCAATTCCGCAAAACTTTATGAGATCTGCGGTAAGGAATGCGCGAACACCTTTTTCATACAGACGGTAGATGACCTTCATCTTAACCTTTCTGGAAAGGAAAAGGTAATTGGCATCACCGCCGGGGCATCGACCCCAAAAAATATCATTGAGGAGGTTCAAAATTATGTCCGAACAGGAAGAGAATTTTGAACAAATGCTGAATGAATCATTCAGAACAATACACACAGGAGAAGTGGTCGAGGGCAAGGTAATCGACGTTAAGCCGGAAGAAGCCGTACTTAACATCAATTACAAGTCTGACGGTATTCTCACCCGTAATGAATACAGTAACGATAACTCGCTTGATTTGACGACCAAACTCAAACCAGGTGACACACTGGAAGTAAAGGTAACAAGAGTCAACGACGGAGAAGGACAGGTCCTTCTGAGCTACAAGAGACTTGCAGCTGACCGCGGAGACAAGAAGATCGAAGATGCTTTCAACAACAAGGAAGTTCTTACCGCTAAGGTAGAGCAGGTGTTGAGCGGCGGACTCAGTGTCAATGTTGACGGCGTAAGAGTATTTATTCCTGCTTCACTTGTTTCGGATTCTTATGAGAAGGATCTTACAAAGTATCAGGATCAGGAAATCCAGTTCGTTGTTATCGAGTACAATCCGCACAGACGCCGTTATATTGGTGACCGCAAGCAGCTTCTCATGGCTGCAAGAGCAGAACTTCAGAAGAAACTCTTCGAGACACTCAAGGTCGGAGATGTTGTTGAAGGAACTGTCAAGAATATCACAGATTTTGGTGCATTCGTAGATCTCGGCGGAGCCGATGGTCTGCTCCACATCTCAGAGATGAGCTGGGGCCGCGTTGAGAATCCCAAGAAGGTATTTAAGGTCGGCGAGACATTAAGAGTTCTTGTTAAGGATATTCAGGGCACAAAGATTGCTCTTTCACTCAAGTTCCCTGATGAGAATCCATGGGCAGGAGCTTCAGAGAAATATGCAATAGGTAATATTGTGACCGGCAAAGTCGCTCGCATGACAGACTTTGGTGCATTTGTAGAACTTGAGCCGGGCATTGATGCTCTGCTCCATGTTTCACAGATCGCCAAGGAGCATATTGATAAGCCTTCAGATGTTCTTAAGAACGGTGAAGAAGTTACAGCTAAGATCGTTGATTTCAACGAAGCTGAGAACAAGATAAGCCTCAGCATCAAGGCTCTCCTTCAGGATGAAGATACAAAGAAGAAGGAAGAAGAGAATGACGAGGATGTTGTTTCTGTAGATGTCGAAGCAGCAATCGCAGCTCAGAAGGACGACGATCAGGAGTAAGTAATAATTCCTGACAAATCATCAGACTAAAGATAAGGCAGTTGATCATCAATTGATCAGCTGCCTTTTGTGATGCCAGAGTAAAAAGTGTATTCTACAGCATATTCATTATTTAGAAGATTTTTCCAATATATGCTTCATAACATACAGCGCATACTCGGACAGAAGCGTTCTGTCCTTTTTAATCTCCGGCGTAAGTTCAAACCAGAGAGTAGCAGAGTCATATTTTTCTTTGAAGAAAGGGTCCCTGAATGCATCCCATTCAGGGAGAAAAGAGGATGACTTTCTTGTGTAACAGTTTTCCGGAGAAGCAGGTATTCTGTGGGTCTTCTCTGTGAATGATGCTATAGATCTGTGAAGCGCCTGATCCTGTTCCGGAAAATAATAATAGTTTTTATAATCAGCGTAGAAATATCTTAGCTCTTTTGATACGAGCGGTATTTTGACGATACCTTCTGTTCCGCCTTCGCCTGAATCTCCTTTAGGATGCTCAGCCTTGAAGAAACATCCATCTTTAGTGCCGAATACAGGTTTTGGCAAGTTAATGTCAGAGTGGAAACGTAGAACAACTTCCTCTCTTGTCACGCCTGATGCATCAGAATAGGAGTCAGCCTCGGCTCTGTATACACTGGGAGCTGATGAGAACAATGTGGAATATGAAAGCAGCGGCAGGAGACTGACGAGCCCTTCCAGATCAGATGCATTGTGATCAATGATCTTTGTCAGATCATCACTGCTTGCTGTCTTTACATAATCAGCGTATTCTCTTACGACATCGCGGCCGGTCGTGTGCTCAGTTCTTTCAGTTCCGAGGAAATCTTCAACCGTCTGCTGCTTGCAGTCGATCAGCCCCAGCATATTGCGGAATCGTGATACCGGCTTATAGAGATCAACAGATTCCATACCAGTCATCGGATCGTCAATACCGTACTTTTCTGATGATTTCCTGATGAACGGCACATCGAAACGATCACCATTGAAATGAACAAGAGTTTTCCTGTCCTTTACTATATCCGAAAAAGCCTTTATTATTTCAGGCTCCTCATCAGGAGTGTCCGCAAATATCTGGATCATTTCGCCGTCATTATTGTCAGCATATTCGCTATCAAAACATACACAGCCGATAAGAATTATAGAATCATTAATGGCACTCAGACCTGTCGTTTCAATGTCAAGCAGGACCAGATCTGAAAGCGGGCAATCAAGCCCGAATGCGGCCGGGTCTGAAATCGTTGTCAATTTGTTCTTGAATATCTGCATTTTGAGCCTCTCGATAATGCAGTAATTCTACCATATATGGATTTATTTATGTTACAATTCACAGGTGACATATGTAAACGAATTATCCAACGAGGCATAGATGGCAAGAGGTACGTTCACCGGCGGTGTGCATCCATATGATGGGAAAGATCTTTCCAGGCACATGCCGATCAAAACTGTATATCCGCGCGGTATAGTTGTTTTCCCTCTTCTGCAGCATATGGGAGCACCGGCAATTCCCTGCGTGAAGGTAGGAGATCCTGTGCTGACAGGGCAGATGATCGCAAAGGCTGACGGAGATTTTTCCGCTAATATTCATTCGTCTGTCTCCGGAATGGTCGTGGCTATCCGCGATTGTGAAACAGTCGGTGAAAAGCAGGAGAAGTGTATCGTAATAAGCAATGACGACAGATTCAGTGAGATACCATATCCCCCCGTAAGAAAATTTGGGAATCTGACACCGATCGCTATTGAGAGTGCCGTCAGAGGAGCAGGTGTCGTAGGCATGGGCGGAGCAGGACTTCCCACTCATATCAAGCTATCATATGAACATCCTGATGAAATTGATTATTGTATTGCAAATTGCGTCGAATGTGAGCCTTACCTTACGTCTGATTACAGACGAATAGTAGAGAACCCGGCCAAAGTGCTCAATGGTCTTAGAATATTACTTAAGGTCTTCCCGAAAGCCAGAGGAATAATAGCCCTCGATGAGAGCATGCAGGATGTATATTCAGAACTCAGAAGATATACAGCCGGTGATCACAGAATTTATGTCAAAAAACTGGAATCAAAATTTCCGCAGGGTTCAGAACGTCAGCTGATATATGCACTTACCGGACGGACAATGAACAGCAAGATGCTGCCGTCTGACATTGGCTGCATAGTGAACAACGTTGATACCCTTGTAGCAGTAAATCAGGCTGTGATGTTGTACGAACCGCTGCTGACAAGACTTATCACTGTTTCAGGTGACTGCATAGCAAGACCCAGAAACTATCGTGTAAGGATAGGCATGAGCTATGCTGAACTGATCGAAAGAGCCGGCGGATTCTCGTCAAGACCTGCACTTATCCTTGACGGCGGGACAATGACAGGTAAACGCATTACAAATCTCAATGTTCCGATAACGAAGCTCAGTTCAGGAATCATAGCTCTTTCAAAAGACAGAGCTGCTGCCATGAAGGAAACAGCCTGCTCACGGTGTGGCCGCTGCGTTGAGAGCTGCCCGGATAAGCTTTTACCTATAACAATTTATAATGATGCTCTTAAGGGAGACAAAACATCCTTCATAAAGCATCATGGGCTCGAGTGCTGCAACTGTGTCTGCTGCAGTTATATTTGTCCGTCCAAGATCGATCTTGCAGATAAGATCAATAACATGAAACGCGAGATACTCGCAAATCCTGATGAGGCCGGGGATTATTCAAGGCGTCTCAGTTACCGGGAACAAAAATGACAGGTACAAAACCATTTACAAAATCATCAATGACAACAGGTGGGATGATGTTCCTCGTCATCCTGTCTTTATTACCGTCAGTTTACATGGGCGTATTTCATTACGGTCTTCATGCGGCATTGATCATTGTGTTGTCGACCTCAACAGCTGTAGTGTGTGAACTTCTTTTTGAGGTTATTTTCCGCAGGACTATAACGATCAATGACTATTCAGCTGCTGTAAGCGGCCTGATACTCGGAATGATCCTTCCTCCGAATGTTCCACTGTATTTCCCTGTTGTAGGAAGTGCTGTCGGAATTCTCGCGTTTAAGATGGCTTTTGGCGGGATTGGTAAGAATATATTGAATCCTGCCATGACAGGCAAGCTGCTTCTTGTCGTGGCGTTCCGAAGCAAAATGAACGATTATTCATGCGATAGTTTTGGAAAGCAGACACCGCTCACAGATATGGTCAACGGCAATGATGTAAATCTTGTCGATCTGCTGACCGGGAACACCGCGGCATGTATCGGGACAGGGTGTGCAGTGGCAATACTGGCAGGAGCAGTTATTCTGCTGCTGGTTGGAATAATTGATCTGTCGATCCCGATTGGTGCATTTATCAGTTTTACGATACTTATGATATTATTTGGAAAGAACGGTTGGAATCCGGTATTCTTTGCTGTTCAATATATCGGGGGAAGCTTTTTGTTCACTGTCTTCTTCATGGCAGAGGACTATTCGACCAGACCGCTCACTAAGAAGGGCAGATTAATTTTCGGATTGATATTCGGATGTTTTACAGCTGTATTCAGACTCATGGGCTATGTAGAGGATGCAGTCGTTTTTGCCCTTATACTTTGCGATCTTACAGTTGTTATCATCGACAGAAAACTTCTTCCTGTGCCGTTCGGACTCATACAGACCGGGCGCTCGGCGAGAAAAATCCGCGAGGCAAGGCGCAGAAGAGAGCGGCTTGAAAGAGAACGAGCTGAGGAGAAGGATAGCGACGATATGGTATGGGAAAATGAGCTTGATACTGATGTGCTGGAGTCAGACAGCAGGACACCTGAAGACAGGGGATGACATGACCATTCACACCTTAATTGATGCATTTTGCCTGTTTTCAGCGTATAGTAGATAAATACTGATTATTGGAGGTATGGGTTTGAAAGAGATACTTTATAAGAGCACGAGGAGCGACGGAGCTCCAATAAGCGCTTCAAAGGCGATACTGAAAGGACTTGCTGATGACGGAGGCCTTTTTGTCCCGACAGAGTTTCCAAAGTTTGACAGAAGTTTTGACGAGTTTGCAAAGGAATCATACCAGGAGACCGCATACGATGTCCTGAAACTGTTGCTGTCAGATTATTCCGAAGAAGAACTAAAGGACTGCATTGCCAAAGCATATGATGATAAGTTCGACAACGATGAGATCGCACCTATGGTCGAAGCAGACGGTGCGTATTATCTCGAACTTTTCCATGGCCGCACAATAGCGTTCAAAGATATGGCACTTTCAATACTTCCCTATCTGATGATCACAGCAGCAAAGAAGAATAATGATGACAAGGAAATTGTCATACTGACTGCGACAAGCGGAGACACCGGGAAAGCGGCACTGGCCGGATTTGCCGACGTCCCTGGAACCAGGATCGTTGTCTTTTACCCAAAGGACGGCGTGTCTTCGATCCAGAAGCGCCAGATGATCACACAGAAGGGTGACAATACCTGCGTGATCGGCATTGAAGGAAATTTTGACGATGCCCAGACGGGCGTCAAGAAGATCTTTACAGACAAAGATCTCGCGGCTGACCTGGCTTCCAACGGGTATCAGTTCTCATCAGCTAATTCAATAAATATCGGGCGTCTTGTGCCTCAGATAGTTTATTATGTTTATGCATATTCAAAGCTTGTAAATGAGAACAGGATAAAAGCCGGAGATAAGATAAATTTCGTTGTTCCGACAGGAAATTTCGGAAATATTCTCTCCGCTTATTATGCAAAACAAATGGGTCTTCCGATCGACAAACTTGTCTGTGCTTCCAATTCCAACAAGGTCCTTTATGACTTCTTCAGGACCGGTAAATACGACAGGAACAGGGAGTTCATACTGACTTCTTCGCCGTCGATGGATATTCTTGTTTCCAGCAATCTCGAGAGGCTCATATACCACATCGCAGGGGACAGTGCATCAAAGGATTCGTCGTATATGAAGGATCTTGTCACAAGCGGTAAATACAGTATCACTGAAGAAATGAAAGATAAGCTGGGCGATTTCAGCGAGGGTTATGCCTCAGAAGATGACACTGCATCGGCGATACGTTCGCTCTATGATGAGACAGGTTACGTCATTGACCCGCATACTGCGGTAGCAAGACATGTTTACAAAGAGTATGTGGAAGAGACAGGAGATAAAACTCCGACAGTAATTGTTTCAACGGCCAGTCCTTTCAAATTCGAAACATCAGTTTTGAAAGCCATCGGTCTTCCGACAGATGCTGATGATCTGAGCCTTGCGGATGAATTGTCAAAGGCCGCAAATGTTGCTGTACCTGATGCAATTCTGTCGCTTAAAGGTGCGGATATACGCCACAAAATGATTTGCGGTAAGGATGAGATGAAGGACGAAGTCCTTAAATTTCTTGGGATAGATTGATTGAAAGCCTTAAGGCAGACAGTTATCAGCAGCGAATCAGACAGCAGGAAATATAAATAATGGAGGTCTTTTATGGACAGTTCAGCAATTGATATTTTTAATATTCTTATAATAGCTTTCGGGGCATATATCATATATGCGGCAATAATTCTGAAGAAGGACGGGAAGATATCAAAGAGCCTTATGCTGTCGCCGGGAGCAAATGACAGTACGATCAAGAATAAGGACGGCTTTATAAAGTTCATGTTCCCGAGAACTGTTATTCTCGGTATCGTAGTCACGCTCAGCGGATGCTGGGATATTGTTTTCCCGCAGCTTGCCGGTAACGGGTGGATCGAACTTACAATAATTCTGGTCTTTATGCTGATCCTTGTGCTCTACATAAGAGATATCAAAAAAGCAGGAAAAGTATTTGGAGAACAGAAATAAATAAAGAAGGTAGCAACAAATGAACATCTATTCAGGACGTATCAAAGAACTAAGAAAAGCAATGAAACAGGAGGGAATCAGCTATTATATGATTCCCACAGCAGATTTTCACCAGTCAGAGTATTCTGCTGATTATTTCAAGGAGAGAGAATTTTTCTCAGGTTTTGACGGATCAAACGGAACACTTGTCGTCGGACACGACTGGGCAGGATTATGGACAGACGGTCGTTACTGGATACAGGCCACTCAGCAGATAAAAGGGTCCGGCATTCAGCTTATGAAGATGATGGAACCGGGCGTGCCCGACATTCCGACCTGGCTCTTTGAAAACATGGATGACGGAGAAGTCCTTGGCTTTGACGGCAGATGTGTCAGCAGAAGAGAGGGCGCCGGTCTTGCAGAATTACTGGCCGGCAGGAACATAACCATAAAGTGCAATGAAGATCTCGGCGACCCTATATGGAAAGACAGACCGCTTCTTCCTTGTCATCCGATGTTCGAGCTAAGCGATGAGCAGGCAGGTGAGAGTTTTGCCGAAAAGGTCGGCCGGCTCCGCGACGTAATGAGAGATAATGGCGCGTCATATTATGTATGCGCAAAACTTGATGATCTCATGTGGCTGACGAACTTAAGAGGAAATGATGTTGAGTGTAACCCTGTTGCGCTTTCTTACGGCTTCTTTTCAATGGATAAACAGATCATATTCGTTCAGAATGACGAAGTGACTGAAGAGATCCGCAAAACATGTGATAAGCATAAGATCGAAATAATGCCATACGGCGATTTTGATCGTTTCCTTAAGGAATTCAATTACATGGGCAACGTGATGTATGATCCCGAGTCAGTCAGCTACGGTCTTTACCTGACGATAAAGGCCGGAATAAGGAACTGCGAGCATCTGTCCTGTCACACATCGCCTGTCAAACTCATTCAGGCAGAGAGCCCGATAACAATCATGAAAGCCGTCAAGAATCCTGTGGAGATCAGGAATATCAGGGACATCTACAAAGAAGATTCTGCCGCTGTATGCCGTTTTATCTACTGGCTCACACATGAGGCTGACATAAGTAACATCACAGAATATGATGCGGCCGTGAAGATGGATTCGCTTAGAAAAGAGATACATGATTTCATTGAGCTTTCATTCGGCACTATAACAGCTACAGGCCCGAATGCTGCAATGATGCATTATGAGCCGTCCGCGGATCACTCTTCAAAGCTTAAAAGAGAAGGCATGCTCCTGATGGACTGCGGCGGGACATATTACCGCGGCACAACTGATATGACAAGGACTATGGCTCTCGGAAAAGTCACAGATGAAATGAAGAAGAGCTATACTCTTACTGCTGCGGGTAATCTCGGACTTCTCAATGCTTCGTTCATGAAAGGATGCACAGGCAGGAATCTTGACATACTCGCACGCGAGCCGCTCTGGGCTGTCGGAAGCGACTACAAGTGCGGCACAGGTCATGGGATAGGATATGTCCTCAATGTTCATGAAGGGCCTCAGAACATCAGATGGCGTTTCTCCAAAGGCGCAGACGCAGTGGAGTTCCTGCCCGGAATGATTGTTTCTGATGAGCCGGGTGTTTATAAAGAAGGCAAGTTCGGGATAAGGATCGAGACTATCCTCATCTGTGTTCCGAAATGCAAAACAACAGATGGCGAGTTCTTATGTTTTGACCCGCTCACCTTTGTGCCTCTCGACAAAGAGCTTATCGACCCTCAGTATCTCAGTGACCGGGAGATGGCAGAACTGAACGAATACCACAGACAATGCAGAGAAGAGATGCTGCCGTATTTCGAATCTGATAAAGACAGGGATATAAAGCAGTGGCTGATCGATGCAACAGAAGCAATCAGCAAATAGTATCTGCTGTAAATATGTTGTATAATGAAAGTGCCTGAAGTGTTCGGTAAACTTCTGTATTTTTGAACCTACATTTACTTTAAACGGGATATCGATATTTCGCCAGCGGCTGTCACGCCTTCGGCCTCAGGGCTATGGGAGAGGAAGACAAATGTCGGCGCTGGGATAACCCACCTGGCTTATAGCTAGGAGTCAAAAGCAGAAGGCGGCACTTCGGGTATTATGTTGGATTTTTTTATCAGGAGGTAAGTTAAGTTATGGCGGATCTATCAGAATTGAAGGAAAAAGCCGCGCAGATAAAGGAAGAACTGAGGCAGAAATCGGAGTCTCTTGATTCCTCAAAATCGGCGTACGAAGTGAGAAAAGAATTTCTCGACTCAAAGAAGGGCAGGATCGGCCTGTTGATGCAGGATATGAGGTCTGTCCCCTCAGAGCAGAAAGCTGAATACGGCAAAACCGTAAATGAGCTGAAAGTCTGGGCCGCGCAGCGTTTTGAAGAAATCGATGCGAAGATGAAAGAAAGGGAACTCGAGTCCCGCTATAAATCCGAAAAAATAGATGTGTCCATGCCGGCAGTCAAGATCGCACATGGCAATCTTCATCCTGTGACACAGGTCCGCGAGGAACTTATTGATGTTTTCGCCGGAATGGGTTTTGAAGTCTATGAAGGCACTGAAATTGAAAATGACTATTATAATTTCACTGCACTCAATACGCCCAAGGATCATCCTGCCCGCGATATGCAGGATACTTTTTATCTCTCTCCTGAGTTCCTACTCCGCACTCAGACATCATCAGGGCAGATCCATGTCATGGAGAAGAAGAAACCTCCCATTAAGATACTTTCTCCCGGAAAAGTTTTCCGTTCAGATGATGATGCTACACATTCTCCCATGTTTTCCCAGATGGAAGGACTTGTCGTCGACAAGAAAATCACGCTCAGCGACCTCAAGGGTATGCTGGATGTTTTTGTAAAGAAAATATACGGCGAGGAAACTGTAACAAGACTTCGTCCTTCATATTTCCCGTTCACGGAGCCATCAGTCGAGGTCGACTGCAGTTGTTTTGCCTGCGGCGGCAAGGGCTGCCCTCTGTGCAAAGGTACAGGCTGGATTGAGGTGCTCGGTGCAGGAGTGGTCAACCGCAAGGTGCTTGAGAACTGCGGTATTGATTCTGACGAATACAGTGGACTTGCTTTCGGTATAGGACTTGAGCGTATTGCCATGCTTAAGTATGGCATTAACAATATAAAGCTTTTGTTCGAGTCTGATATTCAGGTACTGAATCAGATAGGTGATCAGGAATAGAAATCACGACGTGCTTATGCGACAAATGACAGCCGCATAAATAAAGAAACGCTCAGGCATGGAGGTAATTATGTTAGCACCATTAAGTTGGCTGAAAGAATATGTGGATATTGATATTACGCCGGAGGAGCTGCAGGCAAAACTGTTCTCATGCGGTTTTGAAGTAGAAGAGCTGTATCAGGTCGGCAAGGATATTGAAGGTGTAGTTGTAGGACTCGTCGAAACATGTGAACCTATACCTGATACGCATCTTCATGTATGTCAGGTAAACGCCGGAGATAAAGGTACATTCCAGGTCTGTTGCGGAGCTGATAATGTCCGCGCAGGAGCCAGATTTCCGCTGGCACTGGTCGGCGCAAAGGTTCTTGCAACTGCAAAGGATCACGTCACTGTTACAGGCATAGAGACGATAAGCAAGGGCAAACTTCGCGGTTATGATTCAGAGGGAATGCTGTGCTCAGGAACTGAACTCGGTGTAAATGAAGACATGTATCCGGGAGCCGGATATAACGGGCTTCTCGAGCTGCCGGAAGATTCGGCGGCAGGAAGTGACGCAAAGCCGATACTCGGGCTTGATGACTGGATATACGATATTTCGATCACTGCGAACCGCCCCGATTGCATGAGTATACTTGGAATTTCACGCGAAATAGCGGCTGTTCTCGGCAAACCGCTCAAAATGCCTTCACTTGATTATAAAGAGAGCGATGTTAAGAACGAGGGATTTAAGGTATCTGTAGAAGCTCAGGATCTGTGCCCCCGCTATATCGCGCACTATATTTACGACGTGAAGATCGGTGAGTCACCTGCCTGGATGAGAAGAAGACTTGCACTCACAGGTCACAATTCAATTTCTAATATAGTTGATATCACAAATTATGTAATGACTGAGATCGGGCAGCCTATGCATGCTTTTAACGGCGGTTATCTTCGCGGAAATGAGATCGTTGTCCGCCGTGCGAAGGACGGAGAGAAGATTCAGACTCTTGATGAGAAAGAATTTACCCTGACACATGACAATCTGCTTATCTGTGACGGCAAAGGCCCTGTGGCTCTTGCCGGTATCATGGGCGGTCTTGATTCTGAGATTCAGGACTCAACAACGAGCGTCACTTTTGAATCTGCCAAATTCGCCCGCGACAATATCAGAAAGAGCGCAAGAGCTCTCGGACAGAATTCAGATGCCAGCGCTGCATACAGCAAAGGCGTTTATGAGTATACGACTGAACTTGGCATGAGGCGCGCACTTCACCTTGTTGAAGAACTTGGAGCCGGAAAAATCTCATCAACTCATTTTGATGTCAATACAGGCAACTCTCTGGAACCCAGAGAAATCAAAGCAAGTGTCAGGAAGGTCAATGATGTTCTCGGAATAACTGTTCCCGATGAGGATATCATCCGTGTCCTTAGCGGCCTTTCAATGGAGCCCGCAATAAATGGCGATGAACTTACTCTTCAGATTCCGGCTTACAGGGAAGATATGGAGTCATATCAGGACATAGCCGAAGAAGTTATTCGTATGTATGGCTATGATCATGTAAAGTCAACCTTCCTCAAAGATGCACAGGTCACAATGGGCGGACGCAACCTTATTCAGAGAACTGAGCTCAAGCTAAGACGCGCGCTCTGCGCTGACGGTGCATACGAGTGCATGCACTATTCATTCTTTGCACCATCTGATCTTGATCTGCTGCGCCTTGACAAAGATGCTCCCGAGCGCAATGTCATTCGCATCATCAATCCCATAAACGAAGAATTATCAATAATGCGCACCACGCTTGCTCCTGAAATGATACATGCTATTTCCAGAAACCAGAAAAAAGCGACTCTTGATGGACGCCTTTATGAGATAGGCAGCAGATTCATCCCCAAGTCGTTGCCGCTAACAGATTATCCTGATGAGAGACAGACACTGTGCATGGGAATCTGGGGCGAAAAAGAAGACTTCTTTACACTTAAGGGAATGTGCGAGACAGTCGCTGATAATCTGCTTCTTGATTTCTCTTATGAACCTGAAGTCAAAACATTCCTTCACCCGTATCGCACCGCTGCAATTGTATGTGATGGCAACAAGATCGGTTATCTTGGACAGCTTTCATATGACATACAGAACGATGAAGACATGAGAGTACCCTGCTATATAGCTGAGATAGACCTGCAGGCTCTGAGGCCGTCATACGGAAAAGTTGAGACATTCAGACCGCTTTCAAAGTTCACTGTAGAAAAGAGGGACCTTGCCCTTGTCATGGACAGCAAGGTTACCTGCGGAGAAGTGGAAGATGCTCTTTACGGCGCCTGCAAAGCCATCACTGACGTAAAACTCTTTGATGTTTACACCGGTCTTCCAATTCCGCCAGATAAGAAACAGATGGCATTTACCGTCACATTCACGCCTGGCGATGAAGAGTTCAAGGCTGATACAGTAGACGGATATGTTTCGAAGATACTTAGGAAGCTTAAGTTTACTATGGATATTGATTTAAGAAGCTGATATTACCGATAGGAGTTCGTAATGGTTCAAAATACAGAAAAAGTACCTGTGGGTTATTCAACAGCAGATTACTGGTTCGATCTGCCCAAAGAACTTATTGCTCAGGACCCGCTTGAGGACCGCGCATCTTCAAGACTCCTTGTCATGAATAAGGATACCGGTGAGCTTGAGCATAAGATCTTCAGGGATATTATAGATTATCTTAAGCCCGGCGAAACACTTGTCCTCAACAACACAAAGGTCATTCCGGCAAGGCTCATGGGAACGAAGATCGATACCGGTGCTTCTGTAGAAATACTTCTTCTGAAACGCCGTGAGAATGATATCTGGGAGACACTGGTGCGTCCAGGCAAGAAGCTGAGGCCGGGTGCAAAGGTGACTTTCGGTGACGGCTTGCTTACGGCTGAAATCCTTGAAGTTGTCGATGAAGGAAACAGGCTTGTTCAGTTCCATTATGATGGGATATTCGAGGAAGTTCTCGACAGACTCGGTGAAATGCCGCTTCCGCCATATATCACTCATAAGCTTGAAAACCCTGAGATGTACAACACTGTATACGCAAAGTTTGACGGCAGCGCCGCTGCTCCTACTGCCGGTCTGCATTTCACTAATGAACTTCTTGATGAGATTGCCGCAAAGGGCGTAAACATCGCTTATGTGACACTTCATGTCGGTCTTGGAACATTCAGACCTGTAAAGGTCGACGACGTCCGAGAGCACCATATGCATACCGAATGGTATCATGTGACGCAGGAGACAGCAGACCTTATTAACAAAACACATGAGAACGGCAAAAGAGTAGTCTGTGTCGGCACGACAAGCTGCAGGACAGTTGAGAGCGCATCAACACCGGACGGGATTATCCACGCCGGAGCTGACAATACATCAATATTCATTTATCCCGGTTACAAATTCAAGATAATGGATGGACTTATCACGAACTTCCACCTGCCGGAATCAACGCTGATCATGCTTGTTTCGGCCTTCTGCGGCCGCGATAAGATATTGCACGCATACGACGTGGCCGTGAAAGATAAGTACAGATTCTTCTCATTTGGTGATGCTATGTATCTTTACTAGATCTTTGAAGAATCCAGGATAACTGATATTCACACAGGTCTCGTCATCCAGAATAGTTGTGCCATCTGCTGCGAGTGCACATACAGCAAAACTCATGGCGATTCGATGGTCTTTGTGACAGGATATCCTGGCACCATGAAGAGCATAGTTATTTATAGCACCACCGTTGACAGCATTACCACAACCGCATTTATTGGCACTGGCATTTATACTGTCAGGAGCCACTCCATGAATGATCATCCCGTCTTCAAGAGCCTCAATATCGGCGCCCATTGAAGCCAGTCCTTCAACAACTGCATCAATGCGGTCAGATTCCTTAACACGGAGCTCTGCCGCATCTTTTATTGTCGTAGTTCCATCAGCAAAAGCGGCAGCCACAGCTATGACAGGTAGCTCATCTATAAGTGCAGGTATCATGTCACCGTAAATAGTTGTTCCGTGAAGAGAAGAATACTTAACAACAATATCTGCGACTGGTTCTCCGGCTACAGTCCTGTTATTTGTGAGCTCAATGTTGCCGCCCATATCCTTAAGCACATCGATTATTCCTGATCTGGTCGGGTTTACACCGACATTTTCAAGCAAAACTTCAGACCCCGGCACAATGAGTGCCGCGACCATAAAGAAAGCCGCCGAAGAAATATCTCCGGGAACAGCAATATCACCCACAGAAATCAGCACATCAGCAGGAGATACTGTGACGTGATATCCATCAGCTTCTTTTGTTGTTGTAATATGAGCACCAAGTGAAGAGAGCATGCGCTCTGTATGGTCTCTTGAAAGTGCCGGCTCAATGACTGTGGTGTCAGAATCAGCATAAAGACCTGCACAGATAACAGCTGATTTGACTTGGGCTGATGCAACTGCAGATTTCCATGTTATCCCTTGAAGCTTTGAGCCCTTGATTATCAATGGCGCACAGCCGTTGTCGTTTTTTGATTTTATGTCAGCGCCCATCTTTGAAAGAGGCTCGATTATTCTTTTCATGGGACGTTGATTGACTGAGTCATCGCCTGAAAGAATTGTTGTAAATTGCTGCGGTGCAAGAATACCACTTATTATTCTTGTTGTCGTTCCACTGTTGCCTGTGTACAGTGGAACGGTATTCTCCGATTTCAGCCCATGAAGTCCTTTGCCATGAACTGTCACTTCACATGCTTCATCATCAACCTCTATATTAACACCGAGGCGCCTGAAACAATCGATAGTGGAGAGACAGTCCGCCCCATTAAGAAAACCTGTTATATGTGTATCCCCTGTTGAAAGTGAGCTGAACATAACAGCACGATGTGATATTGATTTATCACCGGGCACCTTAATTGTGCCATGAAGCGGTGTGTCTGCTTTTTCTATAGAAATCATCTGAGCCTCCATATAACCTGTCTTTTGATTTTTTCAGATTCCTTAGGTCTGTTTCATTCAACTAATAAGTTAAGAAAATTACTCATGACAGCTGTAGCCGTTGCTCTGCAGCACAGCCTCGGCCTGTTTCATGCCTTCGCTGGTATGAAGCTCAAGGCTGAGAACGCCTTCCTCGAACTCACGGCTGTGGACGATGCCAAGGTTCTTAATGTTGATATTCTCATCTGCCAGAAGATCGACAATCTGCGCAAGAGCATGCGGACGATCGGCAATCGTGATATGCAGAACAAATGATTGCTGGATCGGGCCGCTCTGTGAACTGGAGAAGCTGTCACGATATTTTCTGGCGCTGTCGAAAAGTTTATAAAGAGCGTCGGAATCAGCGGATGCAATTATATTTCTATTGTCGCTTAATGCGGCAATGTAATCATCAAGAAGCTTCAGAATATTGTCTCGATTTGTCAGACAGATCTGTTGCCACATCACAGGTGAAGAGGAAGAGATTCTCGTGATGTCCTTGAATCCGCCTGCGGCAATAGTCTTCATTATTCCTTCAGGCGTATCGCTATCACGGACAAGATTTACCAGCGTTGCCGAAATAACATGTGGAACATGGCTTACCGCCGCTGTCACATAATCATGCTGGTCACTGGACAGGACAAGCGGGATGGCGCAGAGTGAGCGTATTATCTCAGCGAAAGTGAATACTTTTTCTTCTGGGACTTCCCTTTCAGGAGTCAGGATATAATAAGCATTTTCAAGAAATTCAGCCTTTGAATTGCGGTATTTGGTGCGCTCTGAGCCGGTCATGGGGTGGCCGCCTATGAATTGAGAATTCAGGCCGGCTTTCGATATTGAAAGGTGGATATCAGTTTTGACTGATCCGATATCAGTGAGAATAGCGGTCTCCTTGAGATAAGGCTTTATCAGGCTTATGTTCTCGTCGTTACAATGCACGGGAGCACAGAGAAATATATAGTCACAATCAGAGAATGACTCATCAATACTCTGAGTGGCGACATTCACCACGCCATCAGCAACTGCTTCATCCAATGAATTTTTACTCGGATTATATGCAACAATTATTGCATCCTGGTGGTATCGGCGAATAGCCCTGGCAATTGTGCCGCCGATAAGGCCGAGACCGATGAAACCGAAGGAGAGAACGTGAGAATTATTGTGTGCCTGAGTCATTGAATTTCCTCCATGGAGGGGCTGCGTTTGCCCCATTGCGCTGAGAAACAATGGCTTTGCAAGCCAAATGGATGCGCTGTTAAATATTGTAGTGATGATATCACAAATAACGGGCATTCGGTCGATGTTTATGAAATCCAGTGTAAACATGTTGGTCAAAATCAGGCAGGCTGTAATTAACCACTTACTGCGAAAGTTAAGCACGGAGCAGTTGGCACAGTCGTTAGTGCTTAACTTTCCTGTGAAATCCTTCCGGGCACCCAACATTATCTGCGAAAATTAAGCACGGAGCAGTTGGCACAGTCGTTAGTGCTTAACTTTCCTGTGAAAAGCCTTCCGGGCACCCAACATTATCTGCGAAAGTTAAGCACGGAGCAGTTAGCACGGTCGTTAGTGCTTAACTTTCCTGGTAATATATCAAAATCGCTGCTAAAACAGCAATAATTATGACCTGTCAGCGACCAGATTACCCGCATTGCAGCGATTTATCTGTTAAGGCATGGTAAATATGCATAGTATTGCTTGTTTAATTGTCTGTCATTTAGTAAAATATTCTCGTGAGTCAGCTGGCGACGGCGGCTCAAATAAATTCAGGCATGGAGGAAAACATGAAGGTTTATACAACAGACAAGATCAGGAACGTTGTTCTGCTCGGCCACGGCAGCGCAGGCAAGACGACTTTGAGTGAAGCCATGTGTTATCTGGCAGGAGTTACGTCCAGACTTGGAAGTATTACTGATGGAAATACAGTTAGTGACTTTGATAAAATTGAACAGAAACGTGGAATTTCACTTAATACATCACTTCTCCCCATTGAGTGGAATGATTATAAAATTAACATTCTTGATACTCCTGGTTATTTTGATTTCATAGGTGAAGTCGAGCAGGCAATAAGCGTTGCTGACGCTGCGATCATCGTCATTTCAGGCAAAGACGGTCTTCAGGTCGGCGCAGAGAAGGCATGGGATATATGTGAGAAATACAATCTGCCCAGAATGATATTTGTAACCGACATGGATATCGACACTGCGTCTTATCGTGATGTCATCGACAAACTGACCGAGAAATACGGCAAGAGAATTGCACCGTTCAACCTTCCTATCCGTGAGAATGAGAAGCTTGTCGGATACGTAAACGTAATACAGGAGAAGGGCTTCCGCTATGAAGGCAAGGATGCTGTTCCCTGCGATGTTCCGGATTACAACGTCGAATACATGAATCAGTACCGCGATACACTGATGGAAGCTGTCGCTGAGACTTCTGAAGAATTCATGGACAGATATTTCTCCGGTGACACATTCTCAGAGGCTGAGATCCGTGCGGCTGTCAGGAACAATATTCTTGACGGTTCGATAGTTCCGGTCGAGATGGGGTCAGGCATCGAGTGCAAGGGCGTCTATACACTGCTCGATGATATTGTGAAATACCTCCCGAGTGCCGAGTCCCGCAAGATGAACGGCATCAATCTCAAAACAAATGAGATCTTCGAGGCTGATTTTGATTTTGCCAAACCCAAGACCGCCTTTATTTTCAAAACAATTGTTGACCCGTACATCGGCCGCTACAGCCTTATAAAGGTCCGCTCCGGTGTCCTTAAGACTGATGATCTTGTTTATAACTCAAGGACTACAGAAGAAGCCAAGATCGGCAAGATCTACACAATGATGGGCAACAAAGCTACAGAAGTGCCTGAGCTTCATGCCGGTGATCTGGGCGCTCTTGCCAAGTTTGGAAATGCCATGACAGGTGACACGCTTTCCACAAAGGCTAATCCTGTTCAATATGCTCCTATGGATATTTCCACTCCGTACACCTATATCAGATATCGTGCGAAGAATAAGGATGAGATCGACAAAGTCCAGCAGGCACTCACAAAGATTATGGCTGAGGATCCCACTTTCAAGGCTCTAAATGATTCCGAGAACCACCAGACTCTTCTCTATGGAATGGGAGATCTGCAGCTTGACGTTGTCAAGGATCGCCTGAAAGAAGAGTACAAGGTCGAAATCGAGACCGAGAAGCCGAAGGTAGCGTTCCGTGAGACTATCAAGAAAAACTCTGATGTTGAGTACAAATACAAGAAACAGACAGGCGGTCATGGTCAGTATGGACATGTAAAGATGAAATTCGGGCCCTCAGGAAATATGCAGGAGCCATATGAATTTTCAGAAGAAGTTGTCGGCGGTTCAGTACCGAAGAACTATTTCCCTGCAGTTGAAAAGGGAGTTGCGGAATCTGTTGACAGAGGGCCTCTTGCAGCATATCCTGTCGTCGGTGTTAAGGCCGTCCTGTATGATGGCTCATATCATCCGGTAGATTCTTCTGAAATGGCTTTCAAGACAGCCGCAAGACAGGCATTCAAGAAGGGATTCATGGAAGCAGGTCCTGTACTTATGGAGCCCATAGTTTCTCTCCATGTAACAGTTCCGGATGCATACACAGGTGATGTGATGGGTGACCTCAACAAACGCAGAGGCCGCGTGCTCGGAATGACTCCTCTGCAGGGCGGAAAACAAACTGTTGACGCAGATGTTCCTCAGATGGAGCTCTTCGACTATTGTACTGTCCTCAGATCAATGACAGGCGGACGCGGAGACTATACCTACGAATTCTCCAGATACGAGCAGGCACCTGCTGATATCCAGAACGCTGAGGTCGAGGCGAGAGCTTCCAAGGTAGCAGAGGGCTACGCGGAAGGCTGATACCGGGATCCATTTAATTGTTTTGACTGTAATATTTGTCCGGGCTGCAGTTCACAGCAGTCCGGATTTTTATTATATGAGAACTTAAGGCACACTCTCAATTGACACCTGCGCCTATCGTGGGTAGAATTAGGGACGTTGAGTTTTACATATGTAAGTGACGTGGAGGTCATATATGGCGGAACCTTATAACCATCTGGAAGTAGAAGAAAAGTGGCGCAGGAACTGGGAAGAAAACCCCATAAATGTAAACGACGGCAAGAAACCCAAATATTATTGCCTTGATATGTTTCCATATCCTTCCGGAGCCGGGCTACATGTCGGTCACTGGAGAGGTTATGTTATTTCCGATGTATGGAGCCGTTATCAGCTGATGCATGGAAGATATGTAATACACCCCATGGGATGGGACGCTTTTGGGCTTCCTGCAGAGAACTATGCCATAAAAACAGGACAGCACCCATCTATCTCGACTGCAAATAATGTCAGTAATATCAAGCGCCAGGTAAAACAGATCGGTGCCATTTATGATTGGGACATGGAGCTTAACACAACTGATCCGAAGTTCTATAAGTGGACTCAGTGGATCTTTGTTCAGATGTTCAAACATGGTCTTGCATATGAGAAAAAGATGCCGCTCAACTGGTGCCCCAGCTGCAAGGCTGTCCTTGCAAATGAGGAAGTCGTAGACGGCAAATGTGAAAGATGCGGAGCAGAAGTAACAAAGAAAGATCTGCGTCAGTGGATGCTGAAGATTACAGCATATGCTGACAGACTTCTCGATGGGCTTAATGACCTTGAATGGCCTGAAAAAGTCAAGAAAATGCAGACGGAGTGGATTGGCCGCTCTTACGGTGCGGAAGTCCAGTTTCCTGTCGAAAATTCCGACAAGAAGATAACTGTATATACCACACGCCCGGATACTCTTTACGGCGCGACATTTATGGTGCTCTCACCTGAGCATGACATGGTAAAGGAACTCACGACCGCGGAGCAGAAAGATGCTGTAGAGAAATACTGCGCAGAAGCTGCAAATAAGTCAAATGTTGACCGTGTTCAGAATAAGGACAAGACCGGTGTCTGGACAGGCTCTTATGCTATTGATCCGCTGAGTAAAGAAAGAGTTCAGATCTGGATCTCTGATTATGTGCTCGCTGATTATGGCACAGGTGCGATCATGTGTGTTCCAGCACATGATGAGAGAGACTGGGAATTTGCCAGGAAATTTGACCTGCCCATCATTCCTGTTATCAGTCCTGATGGCAGTGACATGAAAGATATGACGGAGCCTTATGTTGCCGCTGTTGGTACAATGATTAATTCAGGTGACTGGTCAGGCCGCAAGTCTGAAGAACTCAAGAAGGAAGCACCGGAAATCATCGAGAAGATGGGTTTTGGCAAAAAGACCGTCAACTACAAGCTTCGTGACTGGGTATTCTCAAGGCAGAGATACTGGGGCGAGCCCATTCCGATCATTCACTGCCCGAAGTGCGGCGCTGTTCCTGTACCCGAAGACCAGCTTCCTGTGATGCTTCCCAGGGTCGAGTCATATCAGCCTACAGACACTGGTGAATCACCACTTGCCGCTATTGACAGCTGGGTCAACACCACATGCCCTTGCTGCGGTGGCCCGGCAAAACGTGAAACTAACACCATGCCTCAGTGGGCGGGATCTTCATGGTATTTCCTTCGTTACATCGATGTGAATAATGACAAGGAGCTTGTGAGCCGTGAAAAGGCTGACAAATACCTCCCTGTTGATATGTATATAGGAGGAGTTGAGCATGCAGTCCTTCACCTTCTTTACTCAAGGTTTTACACGAAATTCCTGCATGATATAGGAGTTATTGATTTTGATGAGCCTTTCCACAAGCTTTTCAATCAGGGAATGATTCTTGGCCCCAAAGGCATTAAGATGTCAAAATCGCTTGGAAACGTTGTATCACCTGATGATATGATCCGTGATTACGGATGCGACTCACTCAGGATGTATGAGCTCTTCATAGGACCGCCTCAGCAGGATGCAGCATGGGATGACAGAGGTATAGACGGTGTAAACCGCTTCCTCAGAAAATTCTGGAACATGTGCAATGATCAGTATGAAGGCAATTATCCTGAAACGGCAGATACACTCAGGATAAGACATGGCCTTATCAATGATATTTCCCAGCGTCTTGGAAATTTCAGTCTCAACACTGTTGTTTCAGGTTTCATGGAATACACGAATAAGATGGTCGCTGCAGGAAATATGGATCGCGAGACGCTTCGCACAGCAGCGCAGCTCATTTCTCCGTTTGCGCCTCATATAGGAGAGGAACTCTGGCAGAGAATGGGCGGAAAAGATTCTGTTTTCCATACAGAATGGCCTGAAGCTGATAAGGAAGCTCTTAAGGAAGAATCGAAAGAGATAGCAGTACAGGTAAACGGAAAACTCAAGGCCAAGATCACAATCCCGGTAGACCTCGGCAAAGATGAAGTAATTGCGATGGCTAAAAAAGAACTGGGCGACAAGCTCACTGGAAATATAATAAAAGAAATCTATGTTCCAGGAAAGATCGTTAATATTGTTGCAAAATAACAGTTGAATAATACTTATCGGTATTACTTGTTTTGACTGATTGCAAGGCACTTCCTCCATAATGCGCAGCACACAGCATGGTGCAGGAAGTGTCTTTTGTTATCGTTGACTTTATCTGTTCCGATGTATACAATGATACACAACTGCTCAATCAGAAAGTATGGAGGATGCGGAAACTATGATCAGTGATCCCGATGCGTTTGAAAATCGGCCGGTTGCGATGAACAACCACAACAATCTGCTCCAGATACAGGAGCATATGTATATTCTTGACGACGTCAAGAAGCCGAATGTTTTCAGGAATATGTTTCCATATGAAGAGATTCCCAAGATTCCTTTCAACGACAGAACTGTGCCCCACAATATGCCGAAGGATATCTGGATAACAGATACCACGTTCCGTGACGGGCAACAGTCAAGAGCTCCTTATACGACCGACCAGATCGTTCATATTTATGATGAGCTTCACAGACTCGGCGGTCCGAACGGAATGATAAGAGCCAGCGAGTTCTTCCTCTACAGTAAGAAAGACAGAGATGCTGTGTACAAGTGTATGGAACGCGGATACAAGTTCCCTGAGGTGACGAGCTGGATAAGAGCAAGCGGTGAAGACTTCAAGCTTGTCAGGGAAATCGGAATGAAAGAGACTGGAATTCTTGTTTCCTGCTCAGATTACCATATATTCCTGAAGCTTAAGATGTCGCGCAAAGAAGCAATGGAACATTATCTGACAATAGTCCGTGACTGTCTCGAAGAAGGAATAAGCCCCAGGTGTCATCTTGAAGACATTACAAGATCTGATATATATGGTTATGTAGTACCTTTCTGCCTTGAACTCATGAAACTTCAGGATGAGTACAAGATACCCATCAAGGTCAGAGCCTGTGATACTATGGGATATGGAGTCAATTATCCCGGCGCAGTTATTCCACGCTCGGTACCCGGGATTATTTATGCGCTCCATACTCATGCCGGAGTTCCTAACGAGAACATGGAATGGCACGGTCACAACGATTTTTACAAAGCTGTTACAAATGCTTCTACCGCCTGGCTCTATGGTTGCTGTGGTGTCAATTCATCACTCTTTGGTATAGGAGAACGCACGGGCAACACACCTCTTGAAGCTATGGTCTTCGAATATGCCCAGTTCAAGGGCAACCTCAATGGTATGGATGCGACAGTAATAACTGATCTGGCCAACTACTATGAAAAAGAGATTGGTTATTCAATACCTCCGATGACACCTTTTGTAGGAAAGAGCTTCAATGTTACAAGAGCCGGCATACACGCTGACGGACTTCTCAAAAATGAAGAGATCTATAATATTTTTGATACCGGAAAATTCCTGAAGAAGCCGCCTGTGGCCGCTGTTTCCAACACATCCGGGCTTGCCGGTATAGCGCTTTGGATAAACAATTATTACAGTCTTCCAAAAGAAAGACAGGTCAGCAAACAGGACAGTCTCGTAGGCCATGTCAAGGAATGGGTCGATGAGCAATATGCTGAAGGCCGCGTCACTGTGATGACCGATGAAGAACTTGAGAAGATTGTTGATAAAACAGCCACAGAATCCGGCGTAAGTCTGACACAGGCAAATGATTGATTTTTCAGGGGGATGCAATGAGGCATCTCATTGGGAGTTACTATGAATGAATATGATGTAAAGAATGAAGTCAGTGATAAGTATTCTCTGAGAGGAAGAGTTTTCAGCAAGATCAGAGAGGATATTCTGAGCGGCAAGTACAAGGAACACGAAGAACTCAAGGAAGTCGCGATCGGCGAGGAAATGGGCGTGTCAAGAACACCTGTAAGAGAAGCCTTTCGTCAGCTTGAGCTTGAAGGACTCATACAGATAATTCCGAACCGTGGAGCTTATGTTACAGGTATCAGCGCCAAGGATGTAAGAGATATCTATATGATAAGATCAAGGCTCGAAGGTCTCTGCGCAAGATGGGCGACAGCCAATATTACGAAAGAGCAGCTCGATGAAATGGAAGAGAATGTATATCTGGCTGAATTCCATGCCGGAAAAGGTCATCTTGATCAGATCACAGAGCTTGATAACCGTTTCCACCATATTATGTACGAAGCCTGCAATTCCAAAATGCTCGAGCACCTTCTGGTCGACTATCATCAGTACGTCCAGCGTGTAAGACAGAAGACACTCTCCACCGTTAACAGGAGCACCGAATCTAACAAGGAACACCGTGCTCTTATGGAAGCCATCAAGGCCGGCAATGCTGACCTTGCTGAAAAGCTTGCCCATGAACACATGATAAAGGCCTATAACAACATGGTGAAGAACGGTCTGCTCGATGCCACAGGTAACAGCAGCGGCGATGAAAGCATGGATCATCCTGAGATAGAAGACTGACCATCCCAAAAAAATCAGCATAAGGAGTAAAACAATAATGGCAAAGATTCAGATGAAGACACCACTCGTCGAAATGGACGGGGATGAAATGACAAGGATCATATGGCAGATGATCAAAGATGATCTGCTTATTCCATATATCGATCTCAAAACAGAGTATTATGATCTCGGTCTTAAAAAGAGAGACGAGACTGATGACAGAATTACGACGGAAGCAGCTGAAGCAGCAAAGAAATATGGTGTTTCAGTTAAGTGTGCGACAATAACTCCTAATGATGCGAGAGTAAAAGAGTACGGTCTCAAAAGAATGTACAGAAGCCCCAACGGCACGATCCGTGCAATTCTTGATGGAACGGTTTTCCGCGCTCCGATCCTTGTAAGCGGCATTGAGCCTTATGTCCGTTCATGGAAGAAGCCTATAACACTTGCAAGACATGCATACGGCGATGTGTACAGAAACACAGAATTCAGAGTGCCTGGAGCAGGTAAGGCAGAGCTTGTTTTCACAGGTGAGGACGGCAGGGAATCAAGACAGACAATATTTGATTTCAAAGGTCCCGGCATCATTCAGGGAATGCACAATAAAGATGATTCTATAGAAAGTTTTGCACGCTCATGCTTCAATTATGCGCTGAGTGTAAAACAGGACTTATGGTTCTCAACAAAGGACACTATTTCCAAAACATATGATGCGAGATTCCGCGATATCTTCCAGAATCTCTATGATGCAGAATATAAGGAAAAGATGGACGCTATCGGAACGACTTATTTCTACACGCTGATCGATGATGCGGTCGCGCGTGTCATAAGGTCAGAAGGTGGTTTTGTCTGGGCACTCAAGAATTATGACGGTGATGTTATGAGCGACATGATGGCTACTGCATTCGGATCTCTCGCTATGATGACATCCATACTTGTTTCGCCCGATGGAAATTATGAATATGAGGCGGCGCATGGGACTGTGCAGCGTCACTACTACAAGTACCTTAAGGGAGAGAAAACAAGCACGAATTCGGTGGCTACGATTTACGCCTGGACAGGTGCGCTCAGGAAGAGAGGAGAGCTCGACGGAATAAATGAGCTCGTTCATTTCGCGGATTGTCTTGATAAGGCAGTGATAAATACGATTGAGTCAGGCAAAATGACAGGTGACCTCGCACTTATTACAACTAATAAGAATGTTCAGAAACTCGATACGGAAGGATTCATTCTTGCAGTCAGAGACGAACTGGGTAAACTGATCTGATCGCTCTGAAATAACTGATTATTCTGAAAGCATTTCCCATTGTTCATAAAGGGCTTCCAACTTTTCCTCGTTGGAAGTCTTTTCTTTATTCAATTTGCTGAGCCTGCCAATATCGGTGCAGTTCTCTGGCAGTGCCATTTCTTCATCAATTGCACTGTTGCGTGATTCCAGGCATGAGATTTCCTGCTCACATTTCTTCAGGTCATTTTCTCTTTTGCGTTCCCTGGCCTGATTTTCCTTCATTGCTTTCCAGTTCATAGCTCCGTTGTCGGAAACAGAAGAATATGTCATGTCAGAATCGCCGGCTTTTTTTGAAGCAGCATCATCCGTGACACCTGCATTTTCAAGAAGTGAGTTCTCGATCTCTCCGGATTTTTCAATATAGTGATCATAGTTTCCTATATAACATTCCGGAGCTTCAATGTCTGAGTTCCCGGGATAATCCAGTATGACTTCATGTGTGAGAGAGAGTATGCGGCTGGCTGTGTGATTTATGAAGTAACGGTCATGTGATACATAGAAGACGGTTCCTTCATATGAATTCAGAGCATTTTCAAGAACTTCCTTTGAAACGACGTCAAGATGGTTCGTCGGCTCATCAAGGATCAGAAGGTTTGCCTCTGAGAGCATAAGTTTTGCCAGGGAGACACGGCCTTTTTCTCCGCCTGAAAGAGAAGATATCTTTTTGAAAACATCTTCTCCCGTAAAGAGAAATGCTGCAAGGATATTGCGTATCTTCGTGTTGTTCATATCGGGATAGCTGTCCGAAATCTCCTCAAAAACAGTATTATTATCGTTCAGGACGTGATGTTCCTGATCATAGTAACCGATGTGAACATTTACCCCTGTGCGGATTTCACCCTGGAGAGGTGCAAGAAGGCCATTGATAATGCGGAGAATAGTAGTTTTGCCTGTTCCGTTATTGCCAATGAGGGCTACATGTTCACCGCGTCTTATATCAAAGGAAACGCCTTTAAACAATTCATTGTTGTCAAATGACATTGCGAGATCCTCAACATGCAGGACTTCGCGGCCACTCTGGATGCATGGCGTGAGCTTTATGCGCATCTCGTCATTCAGCTCCTGAGGCTTATCGATGACTGTCATTTTGCCCAGCATTTTCTCACGGCTCTCAGCACGTTTTATTGATTTCTCACGGTTGAACTGTTTGAGCTTGGTTATGACTTCTTCCTGATGCTTTATTTCAGCCTGATTGCAGAGATAACTGTGCATGGCTTCATCGCGGAGCTTTTTCTTCTGCTCTGCATAGAAGCTGTAATTGCCGGTGAAAACAGTCGATCTTGTGTTCTCCAGCTCAACGACTTTTGTGACTATGCGGTCAAGGAAATAGCGGTCATGTGAGACAATAAGAACTGCTCCTTTATATGAGACCAGGAAGCCTTCGAGCCACTGAATAGAGGTGATGTCGAGGTGGTTAGTCGGCTCATCAAGAATTATAAGATCAGGGCGCTGGAGCAGTAGTTTTCCAAGTGCGACTCTTGTTTTCTCACCGCCTGAAAGTGTTGATATTTTCTGATCTGCAGCATCTCCATCAAAAGAGAGTCCTTTGAGGATACCGTTGACTTCTCCGCGCCAGCCGTAGCCGCCGAGGATCTTGAACCTGTCCTGCAGAAGGTTATAGTCATCAACAAGAGAAGTAAGCGCTGCACCTTTTTCGACAGCCATGTCTTTCTCATATTGAGTGAGCTTGTTCTCCATGTCTATTATCGGCTGCCTGACACTGGTAAGCTCTTCACGGATCGTATTCTCAGAATTAACGTTCTGGATCTGTGCGAGGTAACCTACCGTGAGATCACGCGTTCTTGTAACAGTTCCAGAGTCAGGAATCAGATCTCCCATTATTATTCTGAGCAGCGTGGTCTTGCCGGCCCCGTTTATACCGACGAGGGCGACTTTTTCAAATTTTTCTATCTGAAATGTGACATCAGTGAGAATCGGTTTCTCAAGAAACGCTTTACTGATGTGATTACATGCGAGTATCATCATTGCCTCTCATGCCTGAGCGCAGTTTGCGAAGGCACGTCTCAATTATATGTTGGTTCTTTAATTTACCATGCACACTTGAGCACTTTAGCATAAATTTGTGTCTCTGTGAACAATAACTGAACTGTATCGCAATACTCATGCAGGTGTCAACTTACATTGACAACATTTTAACAGCTGATTATACTTAATGAAACAGATAATTGTTATATAATACGGCGTTTCAGGAGCGATCACAATTTGGATGACAAAGATATATCAAATGCAGTTGTAGCAAGGCTTCCAAGGTATTATCGTTATCTTGGAGAGCTCAAGAATGACAGGATCGAGAGGGTCTCATCACGGGAACTCAGCAGACTCATGCATGTGACTGCTTCCCAGATACGTCAGGACTTCAATAATTTCGGTGGTTTTGGACAGCAGGGATATGGTTATAATGTAGATTATCTTTATGATGAGATTGGAAAGATCCTTGGACTAGACCACATTCACAATATGATCATCATCGGAGCAGGTAATCTCGGGCAGGCGCTTGTCGGCTATATGAATTTTAAGAACAGAGGATTCGTTTTTCGCGGAGCTTTCGACATAAGTCAGAATGTTATCGGCAAGAAGATAGGTTCCATTGAAGTACTTCCACTTGATGATATGCCTGAATTTGTCAGGAACAACAATATCGATATAGCTGTTCTGACAGTTCCGAAAACTGCTGCTGCAGGAATAGCCAAAGAACTTGTAGAGTGCAGGATCAAGGCAATCTGGAATTTTGCCCACATAGATCTTCCTGTGCCGGATTCTATCAAGGTCGAAAACGTACACCTTTCTGACAGCCTGATGAAACTGTCTTATAATCTTCACCGTTCTGAAGATGACACAAACACAACGGGGGCTGCGGAATAACGCAGCCTCTTTTTACATGGTGGAATGTATGGAAAACTTGCTGACTGCAAAACAAATGAAAATGGCTGATACATTTACGCAAAATGAGATCGGCCTGCCGGGAATGGTACTGATGGAGAGAGCTGCGCTTGCTATCCGCCGTGAAGCGGAAAGGCTTGCACCCGTCACCATGGGTACAGTAAATCCTTCTGTTTTTGTTTTCGCCGGAAACGGAAACAATGGCGGTGATGGGCTTGCCGCAGCGCGCCTTCTTAATGATGATGGTTACCATGTGAGAATTTTCTGTCTTTCAGAAAAGCTCACACAGGAAAGCAACTGCGAAGCACAGATGAAGATAATCAATGCTCTTGGTATTCGCCGTGAAACTGTATCAGAAAATGCAAGTCAGACTTCAGATGCCCCGGACATAGTTATAGATGCTCTATTCGGAACAGGTCTTTCCAGAAACATAGAAGGAAAAGCCTCAGGTGTTGTTGATCTTATTAACTATTACCACAATAATGGCTCAAAGGTAATATCCGTTGACATACCGTCAGGAGTAAACGCTGATGACGGCAGCATTATGGGTAATGCAGTAAGGGCTGATGTTACCGTGACATTCGGTTTCAGAAAACTTGGTAATGTTCTTTTCCCAGGAGCAGAATGCTGTGGAAAAGTAGTGCTCGAAGACATCGGAATACCGGTATTATCTCTTTGTAAGTGCGAAGATGACCATATAAATTATGCTTATACAATGGATCGATCTGATATAGCTGTATCCATGAAGAGACCTGAGGGCAGCAATAAAGGAAACTTTGGGAAAACACTTATCATAGCTGGCAGCCATGGTATGGCAGGTTCATCAATACTTTGTGCTAAAGCTGCAATGAATACCGGAGCAGGTATGGTCAGGCTTTTCTCTTCTGAAGATAACAGGGTAATAATCCAGGAAACACTCCCGGAAGTCATGTTTACCGGATATGACAAAGAAACGGAAGAAGATGAACTGAGAAGTCTTCTGCGAAAAGATGTTGAATGGGCTGATTCAATAGCCGCAGGCCCCGGGATTGGGACTGGTGACATGGCTCAGATGCTGATGCGGGTACTTGCAGGACTTTCAGGTGACAATTGTTTTGACGGCAAAACTCTTATACTCGATGCTGACGCACTGAATATAATCGCCGCTGACAGTGTTCTACGGGAAAAGTTTGCAGCCGGAAACGGATCTGCAGGTCTTATAGTAACGCCGCATCCGGGAGAGCTTGCAAGATTATGCGGCACAGAAATAGATGAAGTACTTGGTAACAGAGTAGATCTTTCGAGTGCTCTTGCATGTGAGCTGAACTGCACTGTTGTAAGCAAAGATGCAAGGACCTGGGTCGTAGATAAATCAGGGAGACGCTTTCTCAATACATGCGGGAATGATGGTATGGCGACTGCGGGCTCGGGAGATGTTTTGACAGGAATCACTGCTGCAGTGGCGGCAATGGGCGTCAGGAACAGCAAAACAATTTATCAATCCGCATGTATGTCAGTCCTCATCCATGCAGTTGCCGGCGATGAAGCCGCTGAACTTATCGGAAGGAGCGCAATGAGGGCGGGTGACATTGCCTGCTCGATCAGCAAGCTGCTCCCTTGAAATATATACAAATCAAGCTTCATTGTGAGGAGATATTATTATGAAAGACGGTTATCAGAGAATAAGAGCTGTCGTCAATCTCGACAACGCAAGGCAAAATATGGAAAGCATGCATCGAAACCTTAAGCCGGGGACAATGATGGCTGCTGTAATAAAGGCCGATGCATACGGGTGCGGTGCAGTACAGATAGCACGAGCTATAGATGACCTGCCGTATCTCTGGGGATATTGCACCGCAACTTTTGAAGAGGCGCAGATCCTTCGGATGAACGGGATACAGAAGCCGATACTTCTCCTTGGGTATGTTTTTCCTTATTGCTACGAAAAGCTTGCAACAGAGAACATAAGACCTGCTGTATTCAGAGAAGATATGATAAAAGAGCTCAGTGCGGCAGCCGAAAGGGTCGGAAAGAAGGCCAGGATCTTCATTGCGGTCGATACAGGTATGACAAGGATCGGGGTAACGCCTGATGACCATGGACTTCAAATGGTCGCACGTGCAGCAAAAGAGCCTGGTATAGAGATTGAAGGAATATTCACTCATTTTGCGAGAGCTGACGAGAAAGACAAATCCTCAGCAAGGAACCAGCTCATGGCATTCACATCCTTCACTGACAGGATTGAGAACGAACTTGGGGTAAAGATACCTGTAAAGACGGCTTCCAACAGTGCCGGTATTGTTGAGATGCCAGAGGCCAATCTTGACATGGTGAGGGCAGGTATCACACTTTACGGACTGTGGCCTTCACCTGATGTCTCGAAAGATATAGTCCCGCTTAAACCGGTCTTGTCACTGTTATCATCCATAGTTTATATCAAAACAGTTCCTGCAGGAAAAGCAGTGAGCTATGGCGGCACTTTCATAACAAAAGGTGAAACAAGGATAGCCACTATATCAGCAGGTTATGATGACGGGTACCCAAGGGATCTGTCGGGTAAAGATTTCAGCGTGCTGATCCGCGGAAAAAGAGCTCCGATCCTCGGCAGGATATGTATGGACCAGTTCATGGTGGATGTTACGGATATTCCGGATGCCACGGAGGGCGACGATGTCACGCTTATCGGAACTGACGGGGAAGAAACGATCACTATGGAAGATGCAGGAGATGTGTCAGGGAGATTTAATTATGAACTCGAATGCTGTATAAACAAGAGGGTCCCAAGGATATATATCAGAAACGGGGAGATATCAGGATACGAAGATCATTTCGGCAAGGATGCTTAACATCAATTAACAAAGATATGTTATAATCTATTGGTTTATAATAATAGTTCAAGCATGGAGGGTATTTTTGTATGTCAGGACATTCCAAATTTGCAAACATTAAGCACAAAAAAGAAAGAAACGATGCAGCCAAGGGCAAGATCTTTACAATAATCGGTCGTGAGATCGCAGTTGCAGTCAAGGAAGGCGGCCCTGATCCCAATAACAATTTCAAGCTGGCACAGGTAGTCGAAAAAGCGAAGGCAAATAACGTTCCCAACAGTACTATCGAGAACGGAATAAAGAAAGCCGCCGGAGACTCGGATGGTGTCAATTATCAGGTAAACACTTATGAAGGATATGGTCCTGAAGGCGTAGCAATAATTGTAGAGACGCTTACAGACAATGCAAACCGCACTGCCTCTGATGTAAGAGCTGCTTTCACACGCGGCGGTGGAAATGTCGGTACACCGGGATGCGTATCATATATGTTCGATAAGAAGGGGCAGATCATTATTGATAAAGAGGAATGTGATCTTTCTGCTGATGATCTTTTCATGATCGTTGCTGATGCGGGAGCCGATGATATCGATGATGAAGAAGACAGCATTGAAATACTCACAAGTCCTGAGTCATTTGAGGATGTGAGCAAGGCACTTGCAGCACAGAATATTCCGGTAGCTTCCTCAGAAGTCACCATGATACCTCAGAACTATGTTACTCTGACTGATGAGAAATCTATCAAGTCAATGCAGCGGATCCTTGACAACCTTGATGCAGCTGATGATGTCCAGAACGTTTATCATAACTGGGATGAGCCTGATGAAGAGTGATTCAGATAATAATGTTATCCTTCTCTTCAATGAGAAGGATACATATCTGGGAAAATTCAACCGAAATGAATACAGATCCTCATTCAAGGAGTATTGTGCAGCAAATTCGGAGATTTATTCCGAAATCAATGCACTGCTTGCCGAGAATGCGGAAAACACTTGTTTTGACCGTATATCAGGAATGATGATAGAGGCCGGTGATCAATGTGTAAAGGAAGTTTCGAAAAGAAACGCCGCTTCTGAACAACAAAAGCTGAATCTTTTTGTCGTCAGCTATGTGATACCGGGGTTTCTTGAAAGCTGCCCCGCGGATAAGAAGGATCGCACACGCGACTGCATGGATTATTTATGCACATCATGGGCCGGTCATTTCAAGGACAGCAGGATCAAGGCCGCGACAGTCGATGAACTTGATTCCGGATTCAGAAGAAAGCTCTGCTATATAACTACAGCCGCAAGTGTGGCGCTCGGCCACGGTGACGACTGCAGTGAACTTGAGACTCTCAAGGATTTCAGAGACAGCTATATGCAGGAGAACAATGAGCGCAGGAACATGATCAATGAGTACTATGATATGGCTCCTACGATCGTCAAACGTATTTCCAGAGAAAGTGACGAGAAGAAGATTTACTCAGACATCTGGAACAGGTATATCGTAAAATGCGTAGAGGATATACGCACAGGCAGAAATGATGATTGTCTTAATGTGTACGGAATCATGGTAAAGGAATTATCTGATCGCTATCTGTATACATTTCACGGCAGGCAACATTAGTTTGCGCCTCAGGCAGGCCGGAGCGATGCACAGTGAAATCTGCATATAAATGACCGGGTCTCCGCAAAAGCAGGGGATCCGGCATTGTTTATCATTGAGGAGCGTTAAGAAAAAGGAGAATTCATATGCCTGGTGATAATGAGATACATAACCCTCTTCCTCAGCCTGTAAAATCAGCGAACGGAAAGATCGTATTTGATCATAAAGAATCCGGCAAAACAAATTCCGTTGATGATTTTGACATAGAGATCAAAGATAACGACGACTTTGATATACAGTAAATAATTTATCGGGAGAATATATGGCAACATCTGGCAATGCCAACAACAGAAAAAGGAGCGGAACCGGATCCGGCAATAGAAATTCAGGAAGGCGAAGCTCAAATTCAGGTTCACGCTCTACACAGAAAAGGTCATACAGAAAAAAGAAGAATGATAACAGTGCTCTTAAAGAGGATCTCATCCTCATTGCTATCGTCTCGTGTATGATCTTTATCTTTCTGGCAAATATAGGTCTTATGGGCACTGTTGGCAAAGCTGTCAGCAGTGCCATGTTTGGCGTCTTCGGATTTACAAATTTTGTCATGCCGTTCTTTGTACTTGCAATGTTGGCATATTGGTTTACGCAACGCGGCAGAAGTGAAACAACAAAAAGGATCATATGCATTTCAATACTGTTCTTATGTTTTGGAATGATCTGCGAATTGGCTGCTGGAAATCTTGAAACGGCTGTGACATATTCCATATCTGATATTTTCAGCAGATGCGCTTCGCAACACAGCGGAGGCGGTGTAATCGCCGGTTCTTTATGTTATCTGTTTTATTATTTCATGAAAATGGCCGGGACGATCCTTGTAATAATTGCAATAATTCTTGTATGTGTGATCATAATAAGCGGAAGTTCTATCATTAGTCTTATTGATGGTAACAACGTGTCAGACCGCTCTGAAGAAGACGATGAACGTGATCGTCTCGCAGAAGAAGAAAATGACAGAATATACGAAGAGATGCGAAGAAAACGCGAGGATGAAAGAGCTGAGCGAAGAAGACAGGCTGATGAGGAAAGACGCAGCCGAGAGGATCGAAGAAGAATAAGAGAACAGGAACTCCGGCAGGAAGCTGAAGAAAAAGAGAACAGTAATGTCCTCAGAAAAGTCGACAGCTACAACGGTTCTCTTAAAGATACCACTCTTTTCAGTGATAAAAATCATGTAAACAATGATGTAGCATCAATTGATGACGTAATGGTTGGAGGGACTACAGTAGCTGCAGATGCTGCTGTATCAGCTGCAGGCGTTGCAGGTGTTACGGTTGCTGCAAGAAGTCAGGCTGCACAGGAAGCTTCTTTCAGAGGGTATTCGACTGATAAAAATCTTCATGAGATAACAGTCGAAGATGCTGATTATGCATCCTTTACAGCAAGAGCAGATCTGGAACACAGTAAGATTGCGAACACAGATACTGATTATACGGGTATTGGAATCAATGTGCCCGATGCTACTTCTCCCGACTATAGTTCAGATAATTTCTCAGACAAAATTTTCAGACAAAGCATGCAGGAGACACTGGATCATGACAGTCCTGAACCGTCTGAAACTACAGTTACTGATAAAGCTACTGATACTGACACAAAAACAGCTATAACCACAGCCACTGAGCCAGCCGCTGAAGCTGCTCACAGTGAAGCTCCAAAAGAAGAGGATCTTGATAATATCAGCATCGAGAGAGAGCGCAAAGATGCTGAGAAGAGTGCTGTTACAACTGCAGCAGCATCTTCATCTGTTGCGGCGCCGGCAAAACCGGCCCCTGAGTATAAAAAACCGCCCAAATATGTTTTCCCGCCTCTTACGCTTCTGAAAGAAGGCGTCAGGAAAGTCAACCCTGAATCAGACCGTGAACTTCAGACAACGGCTCTGAATCTTCAGAATACGCTCAAAACATTTGGTGTCAATGTAACTATTCCCAATGTATGTCAGGGACCGGCTGTCACCAGGTATGAACTGCTCCCGGCTCAGGGAGTTAAAGTCAGCCGAATTGTAGCTCTTCAGGATGATATAAAGCTGAATCTGGCAGCCGCTGATATAAGAATAGAAGCTCCTATTCCCGGGAAACCTGCTATAGGAATTGAAGTGCCGAACAAGATAACAAGTACTGTCGCACTGCGCGATCTCTTTGAATCAGATATTTTCAGGCATTTCAAGGGCAAGATCGCATTTGCTGTAGGCAAAGATATCGGCGGTAATGTTGTTGTTTCAGACATTGCAAAAATGCCGCATATGCTTATAGCCGGTGCTACAGGATCAGGTAAATCTGTATGCATCAACACGCTTATTATGAGCATTCTGTTTCGCTATGAACCAAAAGATGTAAAGATGATAATGATCGATCCCAAGATCGTAGAACTCTCTGTATACAATGGCATCCCTCATCTGTTGCTCCCTGTAGTCACTGACCCCAGGAAGGCTTCTTCAGCTCTTCAGTGGGCTGTTGCAGAAATGACTGACCGTTACAGAAAATTCGCAGATGCTGGCGTACGAGACCTCAAGGGGTATAACGCAAAGGCAGAACCCGGCAAAGATCCTGAAATGGAGGTAATGCCACAGATAGTAATAATCGTAGATGAGCTGGCTGACCTTATGATGGTATGTGCAAAGGAAGTTGAAGATTCAATCTGTCGTCTTGCACAGCTTGCCAGAGCTGCAGGAATACACCTTATAATTGCTACGCAGCGCCCGTCTGTCGATGTAATAACGGGACTTATTAAGGCAAATATGCCGAGCCGTGTTGCTTTTGCTGTTACAAGCGGTGTCGATTCCAGAACAATACTTGATATGTATGGAGCAGAAAAGCTTCTTGGAAAAGGAGATATGCTGTTCTATCCGCAGGGATATACAAAGCCGGCCAGAGTTCAGGGGGCATTTGTTTCTGATGACGAAGTACAGGATGTCGTCAATTTCATAAAATATCACAATCCTGGATACGTGACAGATATGGGCGAGATTGAGAAGAAGATATCTGTTCTGGCATCTTCAGACAGTTCCCCTTCATTCTCAGCTTCCGGAGCTGCCAGTGACGGTCCACAGATAGACGATCATTTCACAGAAGCAGGTTATCTTGTAATAGACAAGCAGAAAGCTACAATAGGAATGTTGCAGAGAGTTTATAAGATAGGATTTAACAGAGCAGCAAGAATAATGGACCAGCTCTGTGAAGCGGGCGTTGTCGCCGAGGAAGAAGGGACAAAGCCAAGAAATGTATTAATGAGCAAGAGCGATTTTGAAAGTTATATTGAAGAGAACGGCGTATAGTTTGCAATCCCGATGAAGGGATGCGGAAAGCGGGTCCTAATGGCTTTAATTATTGATGGGAAGAAAATCTCACTTGAGATCAGAGATGAGATCAGAGAAGAGACAGGAAAGCTTAAAGAGAAGGAAATCGAAACAAGTCTTGCCGTCGTTCTTGTAGGCAATGATCCGGCATCGGCAGTATACGTTCGCAATAAGAAAAAAGCCTGTGAATACTGTGGTATAAAATCGCTTTCATATGAAATGCCTGAGACGACATCAGAAAGCGAATTACTGAAGCTTATTGATGAGCTGAACTGTAATAATGACGTAAATGGAATTCTTGTGCAGCTTCCTCTGCCAAAACATATAAATGAGCAGAAGGTCATAGAAGCCATACTACCTTCAAAGGATGTAGACGGCTTCCATCCACAGAGTGTCGGAGCCTTAAGTATAGGAATTCCCGGATTTGTGTCATGCACTCCGGCCGGTATAATCCAGCTTCTTAAGAGAAGTGGCATTTCCGCCAGCGGAAAAGAATGTGTGATTGCCGGAAGATCAAATATCGTAGGCAAGCCAATGGCCATGCTTATGCTCAGAGAAAATGCTACAGTTACAATTGCTCATTCAAAAACTGTTGATCTTAAATCAGTATGTAAAAGAGCTGATATTCTTATAACAGCAACAGGAAGACCCAAGATGTTCAATTCTGATTACATAAAAGAGGGAGCTGTTGTTATTGATTGCGGCATGGACAGGGATGAGAACGGTAAACTCTGCGGCGATGTTGACTTCGATGATGTGTTGCCTCACTGCAGTGCGATAACACCTGTACCTGGCGGAGTCGGCCCAATGACTATTGCAATGCTTATGACAAATTGTCTTGAAGCACTTAAGATACAGCACAGGATCTGATACTTGTTTTGACCGGGAGCAGGTGTTTATATGATATGTCCAAACTGCGGGAGCGAAATTCCCGAAGGAAAACTATATTGTGAAAACTGCGGCCATGAGATCCATATAGTTCCTGAATTTGATTCAGTTCAGGAAAAGATTTCAGAGAACATGACAGAGATCACTGAGGCAATAAAACGTCAGGAACAGATCGATGCAGCAAAACAAAAGGTCCTTGAAGAAAAAGAAGCCCGTCACAGGCATCTTATTCATATTCTGATAGCCTTACTGATCACCTCGGTTTCTGTCGGCGCCCTTATAATCTTTTTCCTGTATTCAAGGATAAATTCAAAATCATATTATGTCGGCGAAGCCTATAAAGCATCAGCTGGCGGTGATTATGACAAATCCGTTGAAATGATAAACAAGGCGCTTGCCATCTCTGAAAAGAACGGTGATAAAGATATTGACCTTGTAATTCAGAAGGCTGATTATCAGAACAGGGGTGGGCGCACCTATGCAGCAATAACTACTCTGACGCCATACCTTAATGACACGGCTTTGTCTGATGATGAAGAAGTCAGCGTTTATGGAAAAGTGGTGGACATTTACACTTCTGCCGGCAATTATTCAGAAATATCAACTCTGCTGGATAAATGCAGCAATCAGAAAGTCACTGATTCGTTCCGTGATTATATGATCGCTGATCCTATGTTCGATATTCCATCCGGGGACTATGATGACATGGTATATATTTCCATAAGCTCGTCTTGCAACGGATCAATATTCTACACTACAGATGGCACAACGCCTACTACGTCTTCACACTTATACAATAAGCCCATAGAGCTTACTGACGGTGAATTCAGCGTTTCTGCAATAGCTGTAAACCGTTATGGTGTCAGCAGCGGCGTAACTTCCGGTCAGTATATAGTGGGCGTTTCCATACCGGACGCTCCTGAAGTCACCACGGAATCGGGAAGTTATACGTCTCCGACACTGATATGCGTTGAGGAGCCTGAAAAAGGCGAGGTCTATTACACCACAGATGGCACTGATCCGACGATCGATTCGGAAATGTACACTGCTCCCATATCCATGCCTGTGGGAAGCTCTACATACAAATTTGCAGTGATCACGGATGATGAAGTCTCAAGCGAGGTCGTAACATTTACATACAACTATTCTCCATCATCATCTCTCTCAAAGAATGATGGTCCGAATTACATAATCGTAGCTCTTATCAATAACGGTGAACTCGCTGCCACTGACGGAACAATAACGGGAAGTACTTCAAAATACAGTTATTCATACGTCAAAACAAATCAGATCGGAAGTTATGGCAACTTTTATATTTACAGTGAAACAATAACAGACATTAACGGGAACAGTGCTTCGACCGGCCGCTCTTTTGCGGTCAACCTCACAAATTTCACTGTTAATATCTATGATGAAAACAATGGCACACTTTCTCCACTGGGCTGATCAATAATGTTCAGCTATATTTGTACGGTTGCATATGATATAAAATTCAACTAAAATTGACATGTTCATAAACCATAGGAGGTCAATGAAATGTTCAGGATTCTCAGTAAAGAAAAACTATCTGCCAATATTTTCAGTATGGTCGTAGAGGCGCCCCGTGTTGCAGCTAATGCAATGCCTGGTCAGTTCCTTATAGTCAGAGTCGATGAAGACGGAGAGAGAATTCCGCTGACAATATGCGATTATGACAAAGAAAAGGGAACAGTTGAAATTGTATTTCAGCCGATCGGAGCTGAAACACTCAGGATGTCACTTTTAGAAGCAGGTGATAGTTTTCATGATGTTGTAGGTCCTCTTGGAAGACCGTCAGAACTTACAGAGAAAGATCCTGAAGAACTGAAGAAAATGAAGATCGTCTACGTCGCCGGCGGAGTTGGTACTGCCCCGGTATACCCACAGCTTAAGTGGCTTAAGGAGCACGGTGTGCTTGCTGATGCGATCGAGGGCGCAAAGAGTAAAGATATAGTCATAATGGAAGATAAAATGAAGTCTGTCGCCGGAAATCTGTATGTTACAACAGATGACGGATCATATGGCAGAAGCGGAATGGTCACAAAAGTCATACAGGATCTCTATGATGAAGGAAAACGTTATGACCTGTGCGTAGCCATAGGTCCTATGATAATGATGAAGTTCGTATGTAAGCTCACCAAACAGCTCGCCATCCCCACCATCGTTTCAATGAATCCGATAATGGTCGATGGAACAGGCATGTGCGGTGCATGCAGACTCATTGTAGGAAACGAAGTTAAGTTTGCCTGTGTCGACGGTCCTGAATTTGACGGTCATGAAGTCGATTTTGACCAGGCAATGCAGCGTATGAAGTTATATAAAACAGAAGAAGGACGCGCAATGCTCGAAGCGCAGGAAGCTGAAACTCATCACGGCGGATGTGGAATGTGCCAGTGATCAGATGATTTGTTAAGATGCTGGGTCTTGACCCATTTTGCCTAAGGAGAGAAATCATGGATATGATGAAAAAAATACCGGTCCGCGAGCAGGATCCTGCCGTGAGAGCCACAAATTTTGAAGAAGTATGTCTTGGATATAACAAAGAAGAGGCAGAAGCTGAGGCATCCAGATGCCTTAACTGCAAGAACCCGATGTGTGTGACAGGATGCCCTGTTGAGATTGATATTCCTGGTTTTATTGCACAGGTAAAAGCCGGTGATGTTAAGGGTGCAGCTGCTGTTATAGGTAAATCATCAACACTTCCTGCTGTCTGTGGTCGTGTCTGCCCACAGGAGACGCAGTGCGAAGGAAAATGCATCCGCGGAATAAAAGGCGAGGCAGTCTCTATCGGTAAACTTGAAAGGTATGTAGCAGATTCTGCAAGAGAACTTGGAGTCAAGCCAGAAAAGGCATCAGTAAAGAACGGCAGGAAAGTCGCTGTCATAGGATCAGGTCCTTCAGGACTTGCGTGTGCATCTGACCTTGCAAAACTGGGTTATGATGTCACGATCTTCGAGGCTCTTCACAAGGCAGGCGGTGTCCTTAGTTACGGCATTCCTGAATTCCGTCTTCCTAAAGAAAAGGTCGTTGATAAAGAGATCGACAATGTTAAGTCTCTGGGTGTAAAGATCGAAACAGATGTCATCATAGGAAGATCCGTATCTATTGATGATCTGATGGATAAAGAAGGTTTTGACGCCGTCTATATAGGATCCGGCGCGGGTCTTCCAAAGTTCATGCATATTCCCGGAGAGCAGGCCATGGGCGTGTTCTCAGCCAATGAGTATCTGACAAGAAGCAACCTCATGCATGCGTATAAAGATGATTCCAGAACACCGATCTATCATGCTAAGAAGGCTGTAGTTGTCGGCGGCGGTAATGTTGCTATGGATTCAGCAAGAACAGCAAGAAGACTCGGTGCTGAAGTCCATGTTGTATACAGAAGGAGTGAGAGCGAACTTCCGGCTCGTGCTGAGGAAGTCCATCACGCAAAAGAAGAGGGGATCATTTTTGACCTTCTCAACAATCCTGTTGAAGTCCTCACTGATGAAAACGGCTGGGTAAGAGGATGCCGTTGCATAAAAATGAAACTCGGAGAGCCTGATGCTTCAGGGAGACGCAGACCTGAGCCTATTGAAGGCTCAGAATTTGATATAGATTGTGATGCAGTCATAATGGCGCTCGGCACTTCGCCAAATCCTCTGATCTCTACTACAACTGAAGGTCTTGATGTTTCCAGAAAGGGCGGGATAATCACTGACGAGACAAATGAAATGACCACTCGTAAAGGAGTTTTTGCAGGCGGAGATGCAGTTACAGGTGCTGCCACGGTAATCCTTGCTATGGGCGCAGGACGTAAAGCTGCAAAGGGTATCGACGAATACATTAAATCGCTGTAAAGGAGCTTACAGATGTGGTGTCCCAAATGCCGTAATGAGTATCGCGAAGGTATAACAAAATGCGCAGACTGCGGCTGCGATCTTGTGGATTCTCTTGATGAATATGACAAGGAGCATGAGGCAGAGAAGGAAGCTGAACTGGAAAAAGAGAGAGATGCTTTCTATGCTGTTCATCCTGAGCTCAATGAAGAAAACGATGAACTATCGCAGGACATACCCGGTCTGAGTAAGCCCGGCAACAAACCGCCTGTGTATCATGACAGTTCAGAAAAGGCTGAAGACAACAAATCATCAGCCTTTGCCCTGCTCAGTGTCGGCTTTGTCGGCATGGTCTTTATTGTCCTTTTGTTCTTTAATTTGCTCCCGTTCTTCAAACTCGCCGGCTCCAACAGATATTTTGTCTGCGGAGTACTCGGTGTTATGTTCCTGCTTTTCATAGTAATGGGATTTGTTTCCATGAAATCTTTCAAAGTCCTCAAGAAAAAAGCTGACAGTGAAAGATCGATCGAGGATGAGATAGGGACATGGTGCAGAAAAAATCTTGATGCAAAGAAGATCGACGAAGCTCTTGGAAATGAACTGTCCGGTCTTCCTGAGGAGCAGAAATATTTCAGAAGAGCTGCTGTTATGAAATCCACGATCAGTGCAAAATTCCTTGGCCTTGAGGACGGATTTCTTGATCATTTTGTTGACGAGTTTTATTCACAGCTTTTTGACAGCAGTGATGACTCTGACAAGGATGAGACTTGAATATTGACATAATCGCTGTTGGGAAGCTCCGGGAAAAGTTCTATCAGGATGCGGCTGCAGAATATACAAAAAGACTTTCAAGATATGCTGTCCTTAGGATAATAGAAGTTGAAGAAGTAAAAAAGCCCGAAGTCATAAGTGATGCCCTGTCTTTGCAGATACGAGAGAAGGAAGCCGAACGCATACGCAGATTCTACAGGGATGGTGCACTAAAGGCCGCTCTTGTAATACAGGGGCAGGAACTTGATTCCATACAGTTTTCTGAAATCATCAACAAAGCTGCAATCAGTGGGACAAACACAATACAGTTCATCATCGGAGGCGCGATCGGCCTTGGCGACAGTATCATGAAAGAGGCCGATATAAAACTCAGTTTCTCCAGGATGACATTTCCACACCAGCTGATGCGTGTAATACTTCTCGAACAGGTATATCGTTCGTTCAGGATAATCCGCGGCGAACCTTATCATAAATGACAATGAAGGCAGGGACAAACTCAAATTGACAGAGCGCTTGGAATATTCTGCTGATATTCAGAAAAACCTTTTCGGCAGCAATGACAGCAATATAAGAAAGATTGAAGATGATCTTTCCGTCACTGTCACAAACAGAGATGGATTTACCAATATTTCAGGAAATGAAGAAGGAGTAAAGGAGGCGGTCAGGATATTGAATCAGCTTGCTAATCTCTCTTCTCATGGTACTGATATTGATGAGCAGCGTGTCGGCTACGCTCTTGACATGAAGAAGGAGAACGTCTCCGGAGACATGCTCGTAAAGATAGACAGCGACTGCATCTGCCATACAGTTACAGGAAAACCCGTAAAACCCAAGACTCTTGGTCAGGAGCAATACATTGAGGCTATCAGGCATAACATGATAACATTTGCCAACGGCCCCGCCGGAACCGGTAAGACATTTCTTGCAATGGCAATGGCCATAACTGCTTTCCAGAGTAATGAAGTACAGAGGATCATCCTCACGAGACCCGCAATTGAAGCAGGAGAGAAGCTGGGCTTTCTTCCTGGTGATCTTCAGCAGAAAATAGATCCGTATCTGCGGCCTTTATATGATGCACTATATCAGATAATGGGTGCTGAAAACTTTATACGCAATCAGGAAAAAGGTCTTATTGAGGTCGCTCCGCTTGCATATATGCGCGGCCGTACACTTGATAATGCTTACATAATCCTCGACGAAGCTCAGAACACAACACCTGAACAGATGAAAATGTTCCTCACGAGGATAGGTTTTGGCTCAAAGGTCATTGTGACAGGAGACTCAACGCAGAAAGATCTGTCTCCTGAAGCACTTTCCGGAATTGAGATTGCATCACGGATTCTCAAAAATATCGATGGAATAAAATTTATAACGCTTACATCTCGAGATGTTGTAAGACATCCCCTCGTACAGAAGATAGTCAAAGCTTATGAAGAATATGACAAGACACATTCATCGAAGAACAGGAGCCACCATGAAAATCATCCTGAACACGGAAACAGATACAAAAGACAAGACTGATTTTTCGATGAAGATCGCTGCAGGTAAAGTCATAAGAGCGGCGCTCAAACAGGAAAAATTTCCATATGACTGTGAAATAAGCCTTGTTATTACAGACAGCGAAGGTATCAGAAAAATGAACCGCGAATTCAGGGACATCGATAAAGAGACTGATGTTCTTTCTTTTCCTGGACTTACATATAACAGTCCTTCTTGTTTTGAATCAGCTGTAAAAGATACGGCTGACTGCATGGATCCCGATAATGGCTGTGTTGTGTTCGGCGATATAGTGATCAACATAGACAGAGTTCATTCACAGGCAGCTGAATATGGTCACAGTGAACTGCGGGAATTTTCCTTCCTTATTGCGCACAGTATAATGCATCTTTGCGGATATGATCACATGACTGAGGAAGAATCCAGAGTCATGGAGGCAAAACAGGAAGAGGTTTTATCCTTGCTCGGAATCACAAGAAACTGAAATAATCATTTATCATGATTTGTTGGAGAAATAAATGGCTGGTTACGGTCGCGGTACAAGCGGTATTGATCGCTGTACAGCTTTCTTTCTTATATTTGCCGCTTCACTTGAGGCTATAAAAATCCCACTGTATGGGCTTATCGGTGCTCAGGGTGTTTCTTTTGCTGCACCGGCACTTGATCTTCTTGCCGTGTTCATCACTGTATATGTTCTTGGTGGCTATTTTACTGTCAGGCATCTTATCCGCTACAGGATCAGAAGAAAGAAATATTCAAGTATAAGGGTAATATATGAAACTGCTTTTATGCCGTCTCTTACGGGCGGTATAGTTCTCGCTGTAATATGTGCCTCACTGAGTAAGTATATTTCCGGCATTGCAGGGGCAGACTTAAACGGAAGTCTTGTATACTGTGCGCTTTCGCTTTCTGTGGTTTTTCTTTCTGTTGTTGGCATCATATGCGGTTATATAGAGAGTTTAACTAATGATATGCCGACTGTGATAACAAGTTGTATCTGGTCAGTACTTAGCATTGTCCTTGGCCTTATCGGTGCAACTTCTGCATATCGTTATGGCTGTAAGGTGGCGGCTCTCCTTAGAAATGACAACATCGCATATATTTACGGCGCTGCCGGCCTTATGTGCGGTATGGCTGTATCGTGTCTTGTTGTTCTTGTGCTCTGGCTACTGATTTACCATTCAATTAATCATACAATAAACGACTGGCTTAATGAGCAGTCAGACTACAGATCAGAAAAGGAATCCCGAAAGAATATCCGCTTGTCTGTGTTTTCTGTTTTTATTGTCTTCCTGTTTACAGCGCTGTTTTTTACAATGCCACATATGCTGGACAGACGTCTCAGTTTTACTTTTTCGGAAATTTCCGACCACGAAATAAGATCTTTATGGGCTGTGGCCGACTCAAAAGTATTCGCTTTGATATATGTGATTTCCTTCTTGCTTGTCATTCCCTTTACAGCATATAAGGCGCCACTTGCTTCACTGCTTATAAGACGTGATCGTGATGCTTTCAGCTCAAGATTCGGAATGATAATGCGAATTGCAAATTACCTGCTTCTGCCTGTCTCGTTTTTCTGCATAGCTGCCGCCAAGGTCATAACCGCTCTTGGGTTCGGAATCGATGACGCGGCTGCACAGTCTGTCATGCAGTTATCAGGGATGACAGTCCTTTTCCTTTCCCTCAGCATAATTCTTATTCTTATATATGCTGCCGCTGATGACATGAAAACAGTGCTCGAATCCACTTTGTTCTCCTGCGCAGTGCAGACGATACTATTTGTAACACTCATATCAATAGTGCACATGTCTCCTGAAAAAGCTGGAGCCATAGCATTGCTTGTCTTTTACATTATTAACACGGTTTTCCTTCTCGTCATGAAAAACTATTACACTCTCCACCGTAACAGGTGGATTGCAAATACGATAGTTAATGCTCTTTGCGCAGTAATTGCAGCGATCCCTGTCTTTCTTCTTCAGACTGTCCTTTTTGACAGGATCGGGTCTCTGGCATCACTTATCATACTTATTATTATCTATTATGTGATCTATATTATACTTACACTGTTCCTCCGGGTCGCTGATCTCAATAATATCGACAGATTGCCCGGTGGGCGGATCATAGTGACTCTTGCTGATCTTTTCAATCTGTAGAGGCAAAAAAAGCCAGGGCATGGAGGCATACATGGCAGCACAACACGAAAAAACAGATGTGGCCGTCATAGGCGGCGGAGCCGCAGGAACAATGGCTGCAATAGCATCTGCAGGTAAGGGTTTAAATGTCGTTATCATTGAAGGAAATGACAGACTTGCCGCCAAGATAGATGCCACGGGTAATGGCAGATGCAACATATCAAATGAGTTCATAGATGACAGTTGTTATCATTCTTCTGAGAAGTTTGACATCAACTGTTTTTTCAAAACATTTGGCCGCGATGATCTTCTTGATTTCTTTAAGGATCACGGTATATATTTTCACGAGAAGAACGGCGGGGCCATATATCCGAGGACTGACTCTGCCGCAACAATCTCATCAGCACTCAAACAAATTGCAGAAGAGTCAGGCGTCACTGTACTGTCAGGGCGCAGAGCAGAAGCTGCTTCAATAGATAAGAATGGCTGTTTTCAAATCAATATGATCGATAATGACGGACACCGGTCTGATTTAGAAACAAAGAAGCTCCTTATCACAACAGGCGGAAAGGCAGCTCCAAAGACAGGTTCAGACGGAACAGGCTACGGTATTGCAGAAAAATTCGGTCATACCATTATCGAAACTCTTCCGGCTCTCACAAACATCATTACGGCAGAGAGTCTTAAAGCTGCAGCACTTATTCGTTGTGATGCATCTGTAAAGCTTCTTGCAGATGGCAATGAGATTGGTCATGAAAAAGGCAATATCCAGTTCAAAACACATTCCATATCAGGTATCCCTGTGATGCAGCTCAGTGGAAGAGCAGCGTATTACCTGGGGAAAGGTGATAAATGTGAGCTTAAGATAGACTTTATTCCGGAGCTGTCTGATGATGATTGGTCAGGAGAGCTGCAAAGAAGAATGGATAATGCAGCTGTAAATGGCAATTTGACACTTGCAGAATTCGCACTTGGACTTGTTCACCCCAAAATAGCATCACTTGTAGCCGGCAAATTGTCGCTTGTTGCTGAGAGTAAGATCAGGAACCTCAACAGCGATGTCCTGCTTAAGTTTCTGCGTACAATAAGGGAGTGTCACTTTGAGCTGTCCGGAGTCGGAAGTTTTGACGAAGCACAGACAACTGCCGGTGGGATCGATCTTGATGAGGTCACTTCTGACTGTGAGTCAAAACTCGTAAATGGGCTTTACTTTGCCGGTGAAATTCTTGATGTGGACGGCAAATGCGGTGGATATAATCTGACATTTGCTATGTGCGGCGGGTATAAAGCGGGCCGTTCTGCAGCTGATTCTCTTATACAAAAAACAGGGAGATAAAATATTGTTATCAATAACACAGATCAAAATTGAGTGCGGTCACGGCGGAAAATCAGGCATTGCTGCACTTGAGAACAAGATTAAAAAGATTCTCAGACTAAATTCAGGTGATAAGCTTGATTTCAGGATCACAAAACATTCAGTGGACTGCCGGAAAAAACCACTTCTTTTTGACGTATACAATGTCGCAGTGAAGCTTCCTGACAGTCTTGAAAAAAAACTTCTTGCGCGCAAAATAACAGGATGTTCACTGTATAGCGAAAAGAAATATGTTTTTCACGTAAGCGGCAGTGAGTCTTTGACAGAACGTCCTGTAATAATAGGCTTCGGGCCCGCTGGGATTTTTGCTGCACTTATGCTGGCAGATAACGGATACAGACCGCTCGTGCTCGAGCGTGGCCGCTGCATGGCAAAGAGGACAGAAGATGTGGAGAAGTTCTGGTCAGGCTCAATGCTCAATGAAAACTCCAACATTCAATTTGGTGAGGGCGGCGCTGGCACTTTCTCTGACGGAAAACTTAACACTCTTGTAAATGACAGAGAAGGCCGCGACAGGGCGGTACTTGAGCAATTTGTTTCAGCAGGTGCTCCAAACGAGATACTATACGAAGGCAAACCGCATATAGGTACTGATATTCTCAGGAATGTCATCAGTGAACTGAGACACAGAATAGAAAACTCCGGCGGTGAAGTGCGTTTTGATTCCTCAGTCACATCACTGACTGAGGAAAACGGAAAGATCACAGGTGTTGTTGTAAACGGCGACGAGAAGATACCGGCATCTGTCGTAATTCTTGCACCTGGTCACAGTGCGCGCGATACTTTTGAAGAACTGTACCGTGAAGGCGTTTGTCTTGAGCAGAAAGATTTTGCGATAGGCTTCCGCGTGCTGCATCCCCAATCGCTTATTGATCATGATCAGTATGGGACAGTCAGTGAGGATGACCGCAGGGCAAAACATCTTGCCCCCGCATCATATAAGCTTGCTGCGAAGACTGCTTCAGGGAGAGGTGTCTATTCTTTCTGTATGTGTCCCGGCGGCTATGTTGTAAATGCTTCTTCTGAAAGAAACATGCTGGCTGTAAACGGCATGAGTTATTACGGGCGTGGCAGCGCACAGGCTAACAGCGCTATAGTGATGACGGTTTCGGCAAAAGATTACGGTGGAAGCGCTCCACTCGATGGAATGCGTTTTCAAAGAGAACTTGAAAGGAAGTGCTTTGCCATTGGTGAAGGCAATGTGCCAGTGGAAAGATTCAACGATATGGAAGATGGAAGAGAAGATCCATCCGATCTTCCCGATGATCTCTGTATCAAAGGAGCATATAAAAAAGCTGATCTCAGCGGTCTTCTGCCGGCTGATCTTACGATCGACTTCATCGAAGGAATGCGTTTGTTCGACAGGAAGATAAAAGGTTTTGCAGGATCCGAAGCATTTATTGCCGGGCTTGAGAGCAGGACATCCTCCCCTGTAAGGATCACAAGAGACAATGACTTTGTGTCATCTATAAAGGGGCTTTACCCATGCGGAGAAGGAGCCGGCTATGCAGGCGGCATTATGTCAGCCGCAATGGATGGAATAAAGACTGCGGAGGCTGTAGCGGCAAAATTCAGACCTTTTGCAAATAAGGAATAGTTCTTTTATGAGGCAATCCTTATGAATAAAAATGAACTCAGAAATATCATGAGAGTAAGACGGGACAACATAGATCCCGAATATAGAAAAAGTGCATCAGATCTTATCTGTGATGCATTACTTGGGACACAGGAATATTGTGATTGCCATGGAATTCTCATATATGTAAATTTCGGCTCAGAAGTGGCTACGGATGGTATTATTGAAAATGCTCTGACTTCCGGGAAAGATGTGTTTTGCCCTGTGACAGAGAAATTCAGTTATTCAGTGAATGATACCGGCAGGAAAAGTCGTGACGGCGGGCTGATGGAATTCTACAGGATCAGTTCCATTAAAGACATGATCGAAGGCACCTTTGGAATAAAGGAACCGGCAGCAATAGAAGAAAACAAGTTCACTGAAGCTGTGGCTTCAGCAAATGAATATCTTATTGTGATGCCAGGTGTCGCATTTGATCGCAGCCGCAACAGGATAGGATACAGCGGAGGTTTTTATGACAGATATCTTGGCGAACACCTTTTCATAAAGCCGCTTGTCACATGTGCGCTTGCGTTCAATGCGCAACTGACAGATAATACAATAACAGCAGAAAGTCATGATCACAGACCGGACTTTATAATTACCGAAAAGGAAATACTAAGATGAGCTATGTTGAAGAATTATGTAAAAGAGCAAAAATGGCATCGACCGACCTGGTTGGTCTGCCTACGGAAAAGAAAAACGCGGCTCTTCACACAGCAGCGTCATTGATGCGTCTTAAGTCTGCTGAAATACTATCGGCAAATGATATTGATATTGCAAATGGCAGGGCCAGGAATATGCCTGAGTCATTACTGGACAGACTGATGCTTACCGAGGAGAGGATCAAAGGGATAGCAGAGGGGCTTGATCAGGTCGTATCACTCCCTGACCCGATTGGCGAGATCCTTGATGATTTTGACAGACCAAGCGGGATACATATCAGTAAAGTGCGTGTTCCATTGGGCGTTGTCGGCATTATTTATGAGAGCCGTCCCAATGTCACAGCTGATGCTTTTGCTATCTGTCTGAAGAGCGGAAATGTCGCCGTTCTAAAGGGAGGCAGCGATGCAATAGAATCAAATAAAGCTATTGTCAGAATACTAAGACAGGCACTTTTGGAAAACGGTGTTAATGAAGATGCCGTAAATCTTATAGAGTCCACTGACAGAAAAGATACTGAAGAATTCATGCAGATGAGACAATATATCGATGTTCTTATTCCGCGCGGAAGCGCCGGTCTCATAAGAGCTGTCGTGAATGAGAGCCGCATTCCTGTGATTGAGACGGGCTCCGGCAACTGTCACATCTATGTCGACAGCGAAGCTGATTTTAATAAGGCGATACCGATAATAATTAACGCAAAGACACAGCGTGTAGGTGTATGCAACGCCGCGGAATCCCTCGTAGTACACAGTGCCATTTCATCTGCGTTCCTCCCGCTCCTTGGCAAGGCCATGAAAGAGCACGGCGTTTCGCTTCGCGCTGATGAACGTTCCCTGTTATTACTGCCAGGTTCTGAAAGTGCCGATGAAACAGATTTTGGGAAGGAATACCTCGACTATATTTTGTCAGTCAAAACTGTTGATTCACTTGATGAAGCTATTGCGCACATAAACAAATACCACACAGGTCATTCAGACTGCATCATCACTGAAAACACAGCTTCGGCTGAGCGGTTCCTGAATGAAGTCGACTCAGCCTGTGTCTATGTCAATGCGTCCACAAGATTTACGGACGGATTTGAATTTGGATTCGGAGCGGAGATAGGAATCAGCACACAAAAGCTCCACGCCAGAGGCCCTATGGGGCTGAAGGAGCTGACTTCATATAAGTATCTGATAAGAAACACTTCCTGTAAAACAGGAAGTGTGAGAGCTTCTGTTACACAGAAGCTCTAGGGTTGTTAACAGCACTTTATGTAAAACAGGAAGTGTGAGAGCTTCTGTTACACAGAAGCTCTAGGGTTGTTAACAGTAACTGTTCCGATCAGTATGACTTGAGCTTTATCCACAGATTATCATATGTTTTGTCCATGTCCTCACCGAGATACGTGTATGTCTGGAGATTGTCATACTGCGTAAGGTCAGGAAATGCGATAGAGTTGTATTTCATATCGTCATCGAGGAGTTCCCATGCTGCTGTATTCGGAGTGGGATAATATATATAGTCAAAGTTCATCTTTGCGATTTCTGCTCTTGCCAGGTAATTGAGGAATGTATAGGCATTGTCGACATGCTCGGCATTCTTGGGGATTACCCAGGAGTCGATCCAGACATTAGTACCTTCCTTCGGAATAGCATAATCAAGGTTCTCATTTTCTTCAGCCGTATAAAGGGCTTCTCCGGAGAAAATCACACCGAGTGCCGATTCTCCTGATATCATCTTGTCTCTTACTTCGTCAATTACATATGCCTGAACAAGCGGTTTCTGCTCCTCAAGCTTAAGGAGAGCATCATTAAGTTCATCCGGATCCGTCGTGTTGACGCTGTCGCCATTCATTATCAGCGGAATCATAAAGGCATCGCGGACAGAATCCTGCATGAGAATGTTATCCTTATACTTGGGATCCCAGAGAATATTCCAGCTGTCCACAGGTTCATCCACCATTGTTGTATTGTACAGAATACCTACAGTTCCCCAGCAATATGGAATCGAATACTTATTTCCCGGGTCGAAAGTTTCTGACTGCTCCATATATGTTTTGCCGATATTTGCTGTTGCATTTGGGAGCCTGCTCCAGTCAAGGGGCTGCAGAAGGTCATTCTGTATCATTTTCCGGATCATATAATCTGAAGGACAGATGCAGTCATAGCGCGATGCGCCTGCTGCCACCTTGGGATACATTATTTCGTTTGTTTCGTATTCATCATATACCACATTGATCCCGGTCTCTTCCTCAAACATGGTGATGACTTCCGGATCAATGTATTCGCCCCAGTTGTAAACATAAAGCTGATTGTCCGATGAACCGGTCGTACTCTCGGCAGTCTTGTCAGAAGACCCGCAGGCTGTGATTGCCGCCACCGCAATTATTACAGTTATAATTATCGATAGTGTTTTCTTCATTTCTTTAACTCTTTCTCCCATGCCTCATTTCACGGCGCAATTTCAAAAATGCTCGGCGCATTGGTGCCTGTCTTATTCTTCTTTCTGCTTCCGTTCTTTGTAAAGTTAAGCAGAAGAAGGAGAATGAGAATGGCTCCGAAAATAAGCGTTGAGAGCGCATACATTTCAGGTTTTATGCCCTTGCGGACTTCTGTGTATATCTTTGTCGAAAGTGTGTCGACTCCGGCACCCTTTGTAAAATGTGTGATGATGAAATCGTCAATGGACATCGTAAACGCCATCAACATGCCTGACATTACTCCTGGCATAAGGTCAGGAAGCACTACATGGAAGAAAGCGTACACCGGTGATGCTCCGAGATCTCTTGCCGCCTCAAAACAACTGTTGTCCAGAGAATTGAGCCTCGGCATTATGTTAAGTATTACGTAGGGAATATTGAAAGTAATATGGGCTATAAGTATTGAACCATATCCGAATTTGATGCCCATGCTGAGGAACAGCAGCATCATTGAGATACCTGTAACAATATCTGCATTCAGCATCGGGATGTTGGTTATGCCCATGACAACTGTCCTTGTATTTTTTGTCATCTGTCTTATTGCGAGGCAGGCAAGAAGACTTATCGCTGTCGCAATAAGAGAGGAAAGGAGAGCGATCGTCAGCGTGTTCCTCAGTGCAGCCATGATGGACTCATCTGAAAAGAGCGAGATGTACCATTCGAGTGTGAATCCTGTCCAGTGACCGCGCGATTTGCTCTGATTAAAAGACTGCACGATCATTACAGCTATAGGCGCATACATGAAGATGACAATAAGTACTACGTATAATTTTTTAAGAAACCTGCTCATTTTGTCAGCATTCCTTTCATAAGTCGCTCACTGCTCATCGCTCTTGTCAAAGGCGGCCTCGACGACCATATTTATTATAATGAATACCATCAATATGATCGAAAGTCCGCTGCCCAGGTGCCAGTCATAAGCCTGCGTGAATTCCTGCTCGATGATATTACCTATGAGCAATATCTTGTTGCCGCCAAGCATCTGGCTCAAAACAAATGTTGTGAGAGCAGGTATGAAAACCATCGTTATTCCGCTTATTATTCCTGGTATGGAAAGCGGAAGAGTGACATGAAGAAATGTCTGAAATTTGTTTGCCCCAAGGTCTCTTGCTGCATTTATTACATTGTCATCTATCCTTGAGAGCGCTGTGTAGAGCGGTAACACCATGTATGGCAGGAAATTATAGACCATGCCTATGATGATTGCCTGTGGTTTGTTGATGATATATATAGAAGGCAGATGGATGAAATTAAGAAAAGTATTGAGAATACCTGTTTTCTCAAGAATGGTCTGCCATGCCATTGTGCGAAGAAGCGTATTCATCCACATCGGAAGGATAAAGAGCAGTATTACAACGCCGGCCTTTCCTGCCTTCTTTTCTGTGAGGATCATGCACAGCGGATATGCAATGATGAGACAAAGCACGGTGCTTATCAGGGAGAGCAGAAGAGAGAGTCCAAGAGATTTCATGAACTCAGGTCTTGCTATTGAAGCAATATTTGCAAAAGTAAGCGCTCCGTCGCTGTCCGTAAAGCCATACCAGATTACCATGACGAGCGGAACGATTATGAAAATGATTGCCCAGCTAAGGTATGGCGTGGCAAATAGATTGCGTATTTTCTTAGTTCTGATCATTTTCCGTCGCAGCCTCCTCATCTTCAGAAGCAGGTTTGTTCATGATCTGAATATTGAAAGGATCGACTCCTATTGAGACTTTAGCTCCTTCCGGAAACATTTTAGTGGAATGTACCAGCCATTCAAAACCACCCGCCATCACACACATCTCATAATGGACTCCCTTGAAAATGACATCTGTCACCTCGCCGCAAAGTGCATCAGCGCGTGCTTCAGACAGCTCAACATCCTCTGGACGTATTACGACGTCGACGTGCTTATTGTTGCCAAAACCAGTATCAACGCATGTGAACTCATGACCCAGAATAGAGACAAGCTTATCCCTGACCATTATTGAATCGATTATATTACTGTCTCCGATGAAGTCGGCAACAAATGCGTTTTCAGGCTCATTGTAGATTTTCTCAGGGCTTCCTGTCTGCTGTATATAGCCCTGATTCATGACGACTATAGTATCAGACATCGTAAGGGCTTCTTCCTGATCGTGAGTTACATATATAAAAGTTATACCAAGCTCGTTCTTGAGACGTATGAGTTCATATTGCATATCCTGACGGAGCTTAAGATCAAGCGCACCCAGTGGCTCATCAAGGAGAAGGACCCGCGGTTCATTAACTATGGCTCTTGCCATGGCGATACGCTGCTGCTGACCGCCGCTCAGAGAATTGACTGACCGATATTCGAAGCCTTCGAGGTTTACAAGCTTCAGTGCATAACTTATTTTATCTGCAATATATGATTTGGATTTTCCTGATATCCTAAGACCAAAGGCGATATTATCAGCGACATCCATATGCGTGAACAGGGCATATTTCTGAAATACAGTATTGAGCGGCCTCTTGTCAGGGGCTGCCGAAGTGATATCTTTACCATCAAATATTACTTTCCCGCTATCAGGTGTCTCAAAACCGCCGATAATGCGAAGTGTGGTAGTTTTGCCGCACCCGCTGGGACCAAGCAGTGTCACGAATTCGTTCTCGTGAATCACAAGATTCAGGTCATCAAGTACGACCTGCCCGTCAAATGATTTGGAAACGTGTTCCAACCTGATCAGTTCCTTATTCTCCAACTCACTCTTTACCTCCATATGTTATGCTTGTTTATTATGCGATATCTGAACGCATTGCACTCATTGTAATAGAAACTCATTTAGAATGCATCTGTTTTTTTTAGCCGATTCGTGGCATCATTAAGTAGCTGGTGTTTTTGTTAATTAATCCCTGAACAGAAATAAACGACAAAACAGAGAAAGTGCGGCGCAATGTCAGAAATAAAGAAGTATGTAGCTTATGTTTCAAGCTATACCACAGAGCAGAAGGATACTTTTGGAATCAGAATATATGATGTGGATGTGAGAAACGGAAGACTTATTGAAAAGGATCAGGTTGATATAACGAACTCATCCTACCTTACTATTTCGCATGATCAGAAGTATCTCTATTCTATAACTGATTTCGGTGTGGAGTCATACCGCATCATCAAGGGCGGAGATCTCGAGGTCATAAACCGCGCCTCGATAAACGGAATGCGAGGGTCATACCTTTCCACAGATTATACAGACAAGTGGCTTTTTGTGTCCGGATATCACGATGGCAAGATAACAGTGCTGAAGATACGCGACGACGGCGGTGTCGGAGCCATTACGGACGAAGTCTATCACAAGGGACTCGGCAGCATTGCCGAGCGCAATTACCGTCCACATGTCCAGTGCGTCAAGATGACAAGAGATAATAAGTTCCTGTGTGCCTGCGATCTTGGAATGGACAAAACATGTATATACTCTTTTGATGCTCAGCACGGCAAGATCCGTCAGGTCGACACGATACACAGCGAGCAGGAATCAGCGCCCCGGCATATAAAGTTTTCCAGGGACGGCAGATTCGCTTATATTGTCCATGAACTCAAGAATACAATTGATGTTTATTCATATAATCTTGTTGATGATGAACCTGAATTTGAAAAAGTCCAGAGCATATCCACGCTGAAGGATTATCATGCGATAAACTCCGCAGCAAGCGCGTTGAATTTTTCGGAGGATTTCAAATACCTTGTCAGTTCAAATGCGGGAGACAACAGTGTCATAATATACAGGATCGACCACAGTACAGGGAAACTCGAGTTCGTTCTATGCCTCCCGATAAGCGGTGATTATCCCAAAGATGTGGCGCTCTTCCCTGACAACAAACATCTTGTCTCACTTAACCATGAGTCAAATACGCTGACTTTCTTCAGCGTCGATATGGATGACGGTCTTATAGTGATGAACGGACGCGAGATGAAAGTCGATAAACCTAACTGTATCATTTTCCACAAACTCACCGGTGATCAGATATAGAATTATTGGAGGAATACATGGCAGGTTCTTCATTTGGCAGAATATTGAATGTAACTACCTGGGGTGAATCACACGGCCCCGCTGTCGGTGCGGTCCTTGATGGTTTTCCGTCAGGGATGGAGCTGAATGAGAATGACATTCAAAAGTTCCTTGACAGAAGAAAACCCGGACGCAGCAGCATATCCACGCCGAGAAAGGAAGACGACATAGTTGAGATCCTGTCCGGCGTCTTCGACGGCAAAACAACGGGCACTCCTATTTCACTTCTTATCCGCAACACGTCAGCTCACTCATCTGATTATGACGACCTCAGGGAATGCTTCAGACCGGGGCACGCCGATTTTGGCTTCTATGAGAAATATGGCATTCGCGATTACAGAGGAGGCGGCAGATCTTCAGGGCGCGAGACGGCAGCCCGTGTTGCTGCAGGAGCTATAGCTCATAAATTCCTATGCTCCATGGGAATTGATATAATGGCATACACCCGCTCGATAGGTCCTGTAATGATCGACCGCACTTGTTTTGACAGGAAACTCATTTATTCTACTCAGACAGCGATGCCTGACGCAAATGCCGATAAACAGGCAGTCGAATTCATAAGCAAATGTATGGCTGAAAAGGATTCTACAGGCGGATCCATAGAATGTGTGATCAAAGGTCTCCCGGCTGGAATCGGCGATCCTGTCTTTGATAAGCTTGATGCAAGACTTGCTATGGCACTTATGTCGATCGGTGCGGTCAAAGACGTTTCCATCGGAGACGGAAGTCTTGTCGAGACCGCAAAAGGCTCTGTAAATAATGATCCTTTTATGATCAATGAAGACGGCGTTGTCACCACAAAGACAAATCACTGCGGCGGAATACTCGGAGGTATTTCAGACGGAAACGACATAGTTATCGGATGCTCAATAAAACCGACTCCGTCAATCTTTCAGGAGCAGGATACCGTTGACGAAAACAGGCAGGAGAGGAAGCTGACCATAAAGGGCAGACATGACCCTGTCTTAGTTCCGAGAGCGGTAGTTGTTGTTGAATGCATGTCTGCGCTGACAGTACTTGACTCAATGATGACCGGTATGAGCGCAAAATCCGAAAACATTGTCAGGTTTTACAAAAAAACACTTTAATAAGGATATGAAATTCCAATGGCTGAATATGAACTGATAAAGACGGAAGGACAGGCAAAACGCGGCAGATTTACAACAGTGCACGGCGTTATCGAAACTCC
>Ga0172377_10000077_pt1 | contig 79595 bp, 74 predicted proteins | sample Pumphouse3metaG_FD_119749 | JGI IMG/M metagenome (GOLD analysis project Ga0172377, IMG submission 119749) | Leachate microbial communities from a municipal landfill in Southern Ontario, Canada - Pumphouse #3 metaG | ecosystem: Engineered > Solid waste > Landfill > Unclassified | place: Canada...
CTCCGACACATCTGATAACTCCGACACATCTGATAACTCCGACACATCTGATAACTCCGACACATCTGATAACTCCGACACATCTGATAACTCCGACACATCTGATAACTCCGACACATCTGACCCCCTATCTGCTAGTATCGAGATCACAGGCGTTGCAACAGATGGCATCGTAAACATAGAGGAGTCACAGAGCGAAAAAGTAAAAATCATAGGCAGTATCAGCGGTGACATAGATGGCAATGATGTTACAGTTGTTATCACTGTAAATGGAAACGACTATGAAGCGATCATCGATACTGATGGTACTTGGAGTGTAGAAGTTTTGGGATCTGATCTAGTAGCCGACGCAGGGCAGATTGTGAGTGCAGAGGTTAGTGTTGATGATGGCAAAGGTGGCAAGGCTAGTGCGTCGGCTACTAAAGAGTACTCACTAGATCTAGTTGCTCCAGAGGTTACTATTGGTACTGAGAGAAACAGTGATGGTGATGTAGTAGTCAGTGGTTCAACTGAGTCTAACACAACAGTGGCTATCACAGATCCGCAGGGCAACACTTACACAACCACATCTAACGAAGATGGTGATTATACTCTAACTATCCCTGATGGAGTAGATGGAGAGTATAGTGCAACTGCAACTGATAGTGCGGGTAATGAGTCAGATCCAGCAACATCTAACCTAGACACCACTGCTCCAGATGTAACTACTACAACCATAACCATAGATGATATCACAGATGATAACACCATAAATATAGCCGAGGCACAAGGCAAGGTGGTCATTGGTGGAAGTGTTAGCGGAGAGTATAGCGAGGGTGATAGAGTGGTAGTAACTATCAACAACACTGAGTATGAAACCACACTAAACCCAGATGGTAGCTTTAGTGTAGAGGTAGATGGCTCAGATCTAGCAAATGACACTAAAGTAGAAGCGTTCGTAGAGGCAACTGATGCAAGTGGTAACAGAGCTGGGGCTAATAGTATAACTACCACCAAAGAGTACTCACTAGATCTAGTTGCTCCAGAAGCCCTAGCTATCACCGACATAGTTGATGAAACGGGTGATTATAGTAAGGTGATGATGCACGGAAGGGGTGAAGCGGGTGCAACTATAACGCTCTATGCCAAAGATGGTAGTACTTCTGCGGGCAATGCTACAAATGATAGCAACTTCATCGAGGCTACAAGAGATGGTGAAGCCATAACCATAGTCGTGGGCAGTGATGGAAAATGGAGCGTAGATATCTCCAACCTAGACACCACTCCTCTAAATGACAATGAGTTTTTTTATGTCACAGCGACTGATACAGCGGGTAATGTAAGCGAGCCTTCAGAGACTATCCACTACTACCACGGCACATTTACAAACGCACTAACAGAGAGTGAAGATGACTTTGTTATGCTTGGCGATGGAGATGACAAGGTTACTATCAACGCTGATGATGCAAACAACAAGCTAGTTATAGATGGCGGAGTGGGTGAAGATACTGCACTCTTTAAAGGTGCGTTTGGTGAGTATAGCTTAGAGCTAAAAGATGCCAACACCATTATACTAACAGATACTACAAACGGCACAGGCGATGTTGTAGAGCTTCGCCGTTTCGAGACTATCGAGTTTAGCGATGGTAGCTACGATGTAGGAAGTGGCGAGTTTACATCAAATAGTGCGACTTTGGAGCTTAGTGTGGTGGGTGAAATTTACGAGGGTGAAGATATAGCCATCGAAGCGACACTAGATAAACCTGCCAACGAGGCTATGAGCATCACTCTAAGCAATGGCGAAACCATTATCATAGAAAAAGGTGAGCTTAGCGGTAGTGTAAGTTTTGCTAACACAAATGGCGAAGATGTCTATATAGATGCAGAGACTATCACTTATGGCGTAGAGGTTAGTGGCGGAGGGTTTAAGAGCCTTGATGCACCTAGTAGTATAGAGGTGCATATCAAAGATACGCCAGATCTAACTACGGTTGATATAAAAGTGAGTGTTGTCTCAAATGAGATGATCGACAAAGACAACATGGGTGAACAAAGAGGCTACACCATAAAAGCACTAGATGGCTTTGGTAGCGAGGCAGAGCTTGTTAGAAAAGATACAGGCTCAGCGATAGGCTTTGGTGTGTTAAGTAGCGATGAGAGCCTAAATGGAGCAGATAACGCAGTTTATAGCGGACACCCAACAGAGCTAGGAGTGAGAAAAGTTGGCGGTGAGCTGGTAAGTGAGAAGATTGTTGTAGAGTTTGACAATGAGATCAAGTCGCTTGATGTCTCGTTTGCATGGAGAGCAAGTGGTGAGAGTGCGAGAGTGGACTTCTATGACGCTGATGAGCTAGTAGGCTACGCAGTGGTAAGTGGTGGCGGTAGCAGTGATGCACTAGTGGAGTACTTTAAGTCTAATGGCGAGGTGCTAAAGAGCGAGAGTGTAGCTGGCGGAAGTGACACCATAGACGCCTCTTATAGGTTTGAAGTGGGCGATGGCACGACATTTGATAAGGCTATCTTTAGTGCAGCAGGCGAGGGAAGCGACTATCTGATCCACTCCATAGGCTACACTAGAGTAGATAATAGTGGCACTATCATCAAAGATAGCTCTACTACACTTCTAGTAGAGGTGCAAACTGAGCACAAACCAGATCCAGACTATGAAAACCCAACCGCAAGCGTAGAGGTAGATGGTAAAACCTACACCGTAGATCTAGATGAAAACGGTAGAGGTACACTCAAAGTTGTAGTAGATGGTAGCAGTGATGTTGTGGCGAGAGTCGTGGCGGTTGATGCCAACTTTGAAGAGGTTGTGTTTGATGATGCCACGGTTACTTTGGGGCTTTATGATCCCAAGGCAGATGCACCGACTATCACTTTTGAAGATGCAAATGGCGATGAAGATGGCTACATAACTGTAAAAGAGGAGTCGCTTGAGGGTGGAAGTAGTGAAGATAAGAGCGAGGTGAGTGCGAGTGGGGTCTTTATAGTAACTGCTCTAAATGGCATAAGCTTCATAAGCATAGATGGCAAGCAGATAGATCTAGTAAGTGGAGCTACTGCAGAGGTGTCAAATGGTACTATTGAGATCACAAGCTATGATGAGGCGAGTGGTGAAGTTGGCTACACCTATACACTCACTGAGGCACTAGCTCACCCAGAAGCTGGCAAGGATAGTCTAGTGCTAGATCTACCTATCGTAGTGGCAGATAGTATGGGTACTTCTACTACGCGAAGCTTGCTAGTAAATGTAGTAGATGATATACCGCTTGCAAAAGATAGCAGTGTAGATATAGACATAATAGTTAGCGAGATCGCAGTTGGCGGGCTAAAAGCGGGCTTTACAAATATAGTATCTACAAGTGGTAGTAAAAACAACCCATCAAAAGGCATAACCACTAAAAACAGTGATAGTGATAGCTACACCGATGCTATGAGCTGGGGTGGCTCAAAAACGGGCTACACGCTAGTGGACAATGAGTCTCTAAGAGGTCTTGATGCAAGTGTGGCTAGTACGACATTTGAGATAGGAACATTTACACACGATAACTTTGCTATATCATCAAGTAGTGCGACACTAAAGAGTGTAGATCTTGTTGTAGAGTTAGATGTGGTGATCGATGGCAAAACAGAGCATATTAGTCACACTATAAAGCTAGATCACAATGAGACACCAAATAACAATAACACAAAAAGCCACCCTGATAATGATGACATCATCACTATCACAAATGCAAGCTCTATGCAGAGTATAAAAGTGGGCGATCGCGAGTTTAACTTTAAGATAGAGGGCTTTTTAGATCCTACAACAGGTGAAGTACTAACGCAGGTTAGAACCACTGAAGAGAAGTCTAACTCATTTAAACTCTACGCAACGCTAGAGTCTGCAGATGCCCTACCACTAGATGGTGGAAGTGCTCTTAGTATCTATGGTGGCGATGGCGTAGTAGATGCGAGTCATAGTGTTGAGTGGCTAGGAGCTGAGTTGCAAAGTGATGGAAGCTACGAAATGGTAACTGAGTATGGTCTCTTTAGAGGTTACGCTGATGGTAGCTACAACTTTGAGGTGAGTAGAGTCGCGAGAGATAACTTCAAAGCTGGAGAGAATGCTACACTTGAGTTTGACTATAAGGTGGTTGATGCTGATGATGATGAGGCGGTTGCAACTGCTAGAGTAAACCTAAGAGGCAAGGCAATCGGCTCACAAGCTAGCAATGAGGTAGATGAGATAGAGCAAGCACCTACCATCATAGCTGGTAGTAAAAACATACTTGGGCTAGTTGGTCTTGAGCTGTTGAAGTTAGATCTAAACAAACAGGCACTAAATGTCTATGATGTAAATAACAATCTCAAGTCAGTCACCATCTCAACAGGTAGTCTGATCGGGGTAAGTCTTGGTAGCAATACTATAAGCGTGTCTAAAAAGTTAGCTGATGAGCTGGGTCTAAGTATAAGCAGAGAGAAAAAAGGCATACTTATCTTTGGTAACTCACAAAGCCTTACTATAACAGCTAAAGATGGTGGATCTATCGATAACTTAGCCATCAATGAGTTACTTGCGACGCTAACGCTTGACAACGCATTTATAGATGCAGGACTTTTCAACAGCACTCGTATAGTCGCAGAGGATACAACAGGGCTAGTCACCTCTAAGTCACTCGGATCTTTTGTAGATGTATCGCTACTCAACTTTACAGGTAGTAGCAACAATGTTTATGAGGGTAGTAGTGGCAATAATGTCATAAATGGCTCAAGTAAGGGTGATCGTATCTATGGTTATGATGGCAATGATGAGCTTCATGGCGGAGCGGGCAATGATCTAATCCGTGGTGGCAAAGGTGATGATGAGCTTTATGGTGAAGCGGGCAACGACATACTCATAGGTAGTGAGGGTGATGACAAGCTCTATGGTGGTGCTGGCGATGACATACTAGTAATAGACTTCCACACAGATGAGGAGGGCAACCTTGTAGGAGATAGTGTTCTTGATGGTGGAGCTGGTTTTGATATGCTCATACTTGAGAGCAACTACAACATCGACTTTAGCAAGCTAGATGGCTCAAATAACCCGATCAAGTATATGGAGGTAATTGATCTAAGTAGCGGGGCACACAAGCTTACAAATATCTCGATCCAAGATGTGGTCGATATGACAGATGGAGACAATGAGCTTATCATACTAGGTGGTAGTGATGATGCTGTTACTCCTGTGGCGGGCGAAGAGTGGTCTCATGAGGGTGTGGAGACTAAGGAGATTGGTGGAATGGTTCACACCTTAAATATCTATGAGGCTTATAGTGATGAGGGTACTAAAGTCACTGTAAAAGTGGAGCAGGGTATCGATATATAAGCCTACTTTATAGGCACAAGATCACTAGAGAGTTTAAGCACAAAAGCTCTGCTCTCATCTACTCCAAACGCTATAAAGGTGCCATCATTTAGTGGTTTTATATCGCTAAATGATTGGTACTCTAGTGAGCCAAAATGAGCTTGATCCACAAGAGTTAGAGCCTCATCTAGCTTCATCACAAGTGCATCTGTGTCGCTTCCATCAACAACACTTCCACAAGCTATATAGCCATCTTTGGTGCGTTTTAGCCCATTTATCTCGCTTTTGTAGCGACTCTTTATGCTCTTTTGTTTCACTATCTTACCACTTAGATCTACTTGCATAAACCCTAGCTCCTCTAGCGTGATGATGAGGCTATCTTCAGCTAGATCTAGTGCCTTTGGCTTGATGTTGTCAAACTCATTTTTGCTAAGTAGCTTCAGATCTTGATCAAATATATATAGCACCGCTTTAGATTTCGCACTAGCTAGAGCAAAGATGCGATCACCATTTGCCACTACTGATATAGCAGTGTCATCATCTCTTGTGCCAAAACTACGGCTCTTAGCTTCAAGCAAGCTCATATCGTACCTACTAAGTCTTAGATCACTCCCGCCAAAACCAGCACTAAAGGGATCTTTGGCATCAAATGTTGCAGGAGTTGTGCTAAGTGCGTATATGTGATCATTTGTTGTAAAGATCTTGCTTTTTTTACCTAGCTTTATAGTTTTAGCTACTTCTAGATCATCATCTAGTGCAAAAAGAGTCTCATCATCATATATAAAGTAGTAGGTGGAGTTTTTATGTACACTGCCTATGCCACTGATCCCAGATAGATCTAAGATCTTTTTATTTTTTACTTTTGCATCTTGATCATAAAGAGCGTACTCTACTATGGCGTTGGAGCTTTTAAGCGAAGCGAGATAATCATATGCGTTGTGAAAAACTTCGCTTTTAGGAGTGCTTTTTGGGGTGATAGAAAATGACTCAAGGTCATTGCTGTTTGTAGTTATAAGATCAAATGAAAATAGGTTAAGGGTAAGTAGTAAGATGATGGAATGTTTCATAGCTTAGTTTAAGCAAGAAACATTCCAAAAAGCTCTATTTTAGGCTCTCAAAAGGTGCAGTAACAACATTTTTGCGTGTTACAGTGTATGGAACAAGTGCTGCTGCTCTAGCTCTTTTGATCACAGTTGCGATCATATCTTGGTGCTTTTTGCAGTTGCCTGTTAGTCTGCGAGGCATAATTTTATATTTCTCAGATAGTGAGAATCTAAGGGCACCTACATCTTTGTAGTCCATAAATTCAACTTTTGCTTCGCAATATTTGCAGTATCTTTTTTTATACTTTCTTCTTTCTGACATAGGTTTATCCTTGTTGTTTATTAAAATGGTACACGATCATCATCGATGTCTATTTCAGGAATGCTATTTGTACTCTCTCTTGGCTTGCTTGATGGGGCGTTATAGCTAGGCTCATTGTAGCTTTGAGGTGCGTTGTAGCCACCACTTTGTTGGCTAGATCCACCTTGTGGCTTAGAGTCAAGCATCTGCATAGTCTCTACTACCACGGAGTGTTTTGAGCGTTTTTGTCCGCTTTGATCACTCCACTGCTCAAAGTTTAGCCTACCCTCCACTAAGATCTTGCTACCTTTGCGTAGATATTGGTTTGCTACCTCTGCACTTCTAGCAAAAAAGGTTATATCTACAAAGCAGACTTCCTCTTTTTTCTCGTTGTTGTGCGTATATTTGCGACTTGTTGCGATCGCAGAGCTTGCAACTGCCATACCACCTTGAGTGTATCGAAGCTCGATATCTCTTGTTAGGTTGCCAACCAATATAACTTTGTTGTACATAATAGATCCCTTAGTTACTCAGCTGCTGCTACTTCTTCGCTTGGAGCTGGAGCTGTTTCTGCTTTTGGTGCAGATGTTTTGTTTTTTGTTTTTTGTACTAGATCATTCCACGCTTTGATCTCGCGGTTTGTGTCGTACTTGATAGTTACAAATCTTAGTAGATTTTCATTGATCCTAAAGCGTCTCTCGATCTCTGCGATAGCAGATGGAGCGGCGGTGTAGTAGATAACTTGAAAAAAGCCTCTCTCGCTTTTGTCGATAGGATATGCGAGTTTTCTCATACCCATAGCGTCAGAAACTGCAATCTCAGCACCGTTTGAAGTGATAATCTCTTCAACTTCAGCGATGTTAGCTTGGATCTCTTCTGCGGTAAGTGTTGGTTTTACGATAATTAGGTTTTCGTAATTTCTCATATAGAGTCTCCCTTTTGGTAGTGCCGTTATGGCGAAATTTCCCTTTCGGATATGTATATATCAGACGCATCTGATACAAAGAGAAAGGAACAGCGGATTTTACATAAAAAATACTTAATTTATGATGATTTTATAATAGTTGATGTACCATAAACGATGGCAAAAACAAAAAAAACTTCACCAAAACAGAAAAACTCATCAAAACTACTCTATATCGTATGGTTTTTAGGCACGATTTTAGTCTCGTTTTTGATCTTTACAGCGGGATATTATGCAGCAAAAGATGAGCAAAAAAGCACACCACAACCTAAAAAAGAGCAACTAACTAGCACGCCAAAAAGCTCAGATCTAAACAGCAGGCTAAAAGATGTACTAAAAAAAGAGCCAACCTCAAAAAAAGAGTCAAAAACGGAGCTAAAAAAGCTAGAAGTAGATCCTAAAAAGCCACAAGAGGTTAAAAAAGATCAAAATATAACGCTAGAAACAGACAAGATCGAAGCAAAAAAGATATATGAAGATGCCACTCATGAGATCGACACCACCACTCCCATAGAGCCTATCAAGCGAGAAAAAAGCACTCTAAGCTCAAAACCGCGACTCGCCATCATCATCGATGATGTAAGCACTGCAAAGCAGGTGGAGGCGATCAAAAAGATAGGGATTGTCTCAACTATGTCGTTTTTACCACCTAGTAACTCCAGACCAAACTCGCATACTCACGCTAAGAGCGAGCCTTTTTATATGGTGCATCTACCTATGGAGGCACTAAACTACAACGGCGAAGAGCCACATACGCTAAGGGTTGGCGACTCAAAAGAGCAGATCTCAAAAAGGCTTGATGCCATAGTGGAGCTTTTTCCGAGTGTGAAGTATATAAACAACCACACAGGAAGCAAGTTTACATCAAATGAAAAGGCGGTTAGTAGCCTCATAGCGGAGCTTGATAAGCGTGGCATAAAGTTTGTAGATAGTAGAACCATAGCTAGCTCAAAAGTGCCTCAAGTGATGAAAAAACTAGGTCGAGCGTATGTCGCTAGAGATGTGTTTTTGGATCATGAACAGAGCAAAGAGTATGTCAAAAAGCAGATCAAAGAGGCGATCAGAGTAGCAAAAGATCATGGTAGTGCCATAGCGATCGGACACCCTCATAAGAATACACTAGAGGCTCTAAGAGAGTCTAAAAAACTGCTTGAGAGTGTGGAGCTAGTACGCATAGATGAGATGTTTTGATGGCTATACTCTCTTGTGAAGTAGAGGAGTTTAAGCTACTAAAAAAGCACCCTAAAGCCCTGCACTACGAGGGAGATCTAGCTCTTTTGGAGCATAAAAAGATCTCCATAGTAGGCACTAGAAAGCCTAGCTTATATACCCAGCACACCATACTACATCTCGCCTCTATGCTAGCCAAAAGTGGAGCTTGCGTAGTGAGTGGTGCTGCTCTTGGGTGCGACGCATTTGCTCACAGAGGTGCAGGGAGTGCTAGCACCATAGCAGTTCTTCCGTGTGGTGTGGATCTTTACTATCCTGCAACCAATAGATCTCTGTTAGAGAGCATCGCAAGAGATGGTCTGCTGCTTAGTCAGTTTGATCTAGGTTTTGAGGCAACACCGTGGAGTTTTGTAGCACGAAATGAGCTTGTGGTGGCACTTGGCGAAGTGCTAGTAGTAGCTGAGGCAGATCTAAAGAGTGGCACTATGCGAAGTGTGGAGTTTGCACTTAGTATGGGTAAGCAGATCTTTGTTTTGCCACATAGGCTAGGCGAGAGTAGAGCAACCCATGAGCTTTTAAAGAGTGGCGAGGCGAGTGCCATACACGATATAGATGAGTTTGTGGAGTGGTTTTGTGGTAGATCTAGCAGGGTTATAGAAGATAGCTTTTTGGAGTTTTGCAAAAGTAGTCCCACTTATGATGAGGCACTATCTAAGTTTGCTTCAAGAGTCTATGAGGCGGAGCTAAGCGGTGAGATCGTTGTGCAAAATGGTAGAGTTGTGCTAGCTTAGAGTATAAGCATAGCATCGCCATAAGAGTAGAAGCGGTACTCTTTTTGCACCGCCTCAGCGTATAGATCTTGAGCTTTTTCTAGCCCTACAAAAGATGCTACCAACATAAGTAGAGTAGATCTAGGAAGATGGAAGTTGGTAAGTAGATGATCTACTCTTGTGGGAGGATTTTGCGGGTGCAAAAATAGATCCGCTTCGCCACTTAGCTTGTTACTATGTCTCACAAAGTACTCTACACTTCTTGTGGAGGTTGTCCCTACACAAAGAAGCTCTTTATCGCTCTTTATTAGCTCTTTTGCCTCGCTTGAGATGGTGTAAAACTCGCTGTGCATTGGGTGATCTAGTATGTTTTCGCACTCCACAGGCTTAAAAGTACCGCTTCCTATATGTAGCGTCACAAAGGCGTGGGTGTGTCTAGCGGTGGTTTTGGCAAATAGATTATCGCTAAAGTGAAGCGACGCCGTAGGGGCGGCAACTGCTCCGCTATGTTTGGCAAAAACGCTCTGATACATCGCCTCATCTTCTTTGGTGTCAGCTCTATCTATGTAGGGTGGTAGTGGTGTGTGACCCACAAGATCTAGTAGTGGCAAAAGCTCCTCAAATCGTAGCACTCTATCTTGGTGGTAAAACTGCACTACGCGACTGCCATCGCTTCTTAGATCTACTACACTTGCTATAAGATCTTGACTAAACTTAAGCGTCGAGCCAGATCTAACTCTGCCTTTTATATAGACGCTGATATTTGTAGCATCGAGAGGTTTGTTTATGAGTAGCTCGCACTTGCCACCACTTGTCTTATGCCCAAAAAGCCTAGCTTTGATCACTTTTGTATCGTTAAATATAATGGCACTTTCTAGCGGTATAAACTCTAGTAGATGTGCTATGGTAGTGTGTGTAATAGTGTTTGAAGAGCGATCATAAACCAAAAGCTTGGCACTCTCTTTAGGATCTGCTGGGTGCGTGGCTATGAGGTGGGGTGGGAGAGTGTAGTCATAGCTAGAGGTTTGTAGCAACTGCTACTCCTCTGCTGAAGCTGGGTTTACCGCCCTTACTATGAGGATCGAAACTCCATAAAGGATAGTTAGAGGGATCGCCATGAGTGTTTGCGTAACTATATCTGGCGGGGTGAGAAGTGCTGAAAATATAAATATAAGTACAATAGCGTAGCGAAATGACTCAACCATTTGGCGATCGTTTAGTAGTCCCATAAGTGCTAAAAAGTACGCAAAGATCGGTAGCTCAAATGAGATGCCAAACCCAAACATAAGCTTGGTAAAAAAGCCGACATAGTCTTCAATGTTGATAAGCGGAGTAAACTGAAAGCTGCCAAACTGTATGAGGAACTGAAAACCAAATGGAATGACTACATAGTAGGCAAATAGCACACCGATGAGAAACATAATAGTTCCACCGAGTATGAATGGTAGTACCATCTTTTTTTCATTGGCATATAGAGCTGGGGCGATAAACGCCCAGATCTGGTACAAGATCACAGGAAACGCTCCTATAAGTGCTGCAAAAAGTGAGACTTTAAGTGCCATAAAAAACGCCCCGCCCACTTGGTGGGTGGTGATCATTCCCTCTGCTGCCTTGATGGAGTCGCGACCTACAAACTTAAGTGCTTCATCGAGCGGGGCTATGATCCATGAGAGTATCTCTTGGTTAAATGTAAACATAACTATAAAGGCGACAAAAAGCGATGCCACCGATATAACAAGGCGTCTTCTAAGCTCTGCTAGATGAGGGATAATCTCTTCAAACATTCTTGCTCTCCTCTTGCGGGAGTGTTACCTCTTTGGGTTTATGCGTCTCTTGTGGTTCATCTTTTGGTGAGTCAAAGAGTGAGTCAGCTTCTAGTGATGCCATTTTCTTTAGATCTGTGGCTTGGTTTAGCTTAGCTTTTGCATCTTCTAGCTCTTTTTTGTAGCTTTGAGCCTCCTCTTTTAGGCTTTTGATCTGAAGCTCTTCTTCAAAACTGCTCTTTACACTGTTGATAGTCTCTTTTGTGCTTTTGAAAAATTTGGCGATTTTGACCATAGTAGATGGTAGTTTTTCAGGCCCTAAAAATATGATGGCAACAACGGCGATCATGATGATCTCTGATAGACCCATATCAAACATAAAAAATCCTCATAAAATTATATAGTTGGTGATTTTATCTAAAGAAAAATTAAACTACGATATAAAGAGGGCAATTTCGTCCGCAAGCAGGTAGTCTAGTGTGTAGAGTTTGTCATTTTTTTGGTAGATCTTACCCTCTTCTAGTAGTACTCTTACTCGCTTTAGCTGCTCCTTATTTAGGTATCTCATCTCTATGCCTACACAAGATCTAAGTGCCAAAAACAGCCTCTCAAAGTTTTGCATCTCTCCATCTAATGCTTCAAGTTTATGGTGCAGAGGATCTGCTATATACTCCTCGATAATGGTGTTAGGATAGTAGCGAGTGCCACCACGCATGCCAACTGCTCCTGCACCCACACCGATGTACTCCCTGTACTCCCAATAACCACGGTTGTGTAGGCACTTGTATGTGCCAAAGCTTGAGATCTCATAGTGCTCAAAGCCCCTCTTTTTGATCTCATCTATGACAAACTTTGCAAGAGCGAGATTATCATCACTCATATGTGGTTTTTTCTCAAAAACAGTGCCCTCCTCGATGCTTAGAGCGTAGGCACTTATGTGATCTATGCTAAAACTAAAAGCACTCTCTATGTCACTTAGAAGTAGCTCTTTTGTGTCATTTGCCACACCATAGATGAGATCTAGTGATATATGCTCAAATCCTGCCTCTTTGGCGTTTGAGAGAGCCTCTTTGGCTTGTATAGAGTTGTGTGCTCTTCCTAGTAGCTTTAGTTTTTTATCATCAAAGCTTTGAACGCCAAAGCTTATGCGGTTTACTCCATAAGATCTCATCTTTTTTTGCCACTCTAGCGAGGCACTATTTGGGTTTGCTTCGGTTGTGATCTCTGTGTCATCTCTGATGTAGGGGCGAAGTGTTTTAAAAAGCTCCTCATAGAGTGAGGCATCGACGCAAGATGGGGTGCCACCACCTATAAAGATGGAGCTAAGAGCAGATGGGGCGTTTTCTAGCTCAAAGCTTAACTGCCTAAGGAGTGCTCTCATATACTCCTTTTTGAGTCCAAACTTATCTACATAGGTATTAAATGCACAGTAGTGGCATTTGGAGTCGCAAAAGGGTATATGTATATATAGTAACACTATTTAGAGAGGCTATTGAGTGTAACTATAATCTCGTCCATTTTATCGCTGATTAGCCCCACTTGATTAGATATATCGTTGATCTCATCGGCGTTGCGATTTAGCGTATCGGAGCTTTCTGTTATGCTCTGTATAAGCACATTTGTCGTTGCTGCACTCTCTGCTAAGCTCTTTTGAGTTCGCTCTGCAAGTTTTCGCACCTCATCAGCAACAACCGCAAAGCCTCGTCCATGCTCACCCGCTCGTGCAGCTTCGATGGCAGCATTTAGTGCAAGCAAGTTTGTCTGCTCTGCTATCTCGCCGATGGTTGCTAGTATGGTTTTTGTCTCGTTTGCGTTACTTACAAGAGTTTGTAGTCCATAAACCATCTCATTTTCTTTGCTAGAAGCCTCATGTATGCGATTAACTGCCAAGCCTATCATATCTTTTAGCTCTTGTATGGTTGAGTTTGTGATCTCCTCAACTGTGGCATTTAGCCTTGATGCGGACTCCAAGATCTCGTTGCGACTCGCCTCGTTTTGGCTCTTCATATCGCTTAGTGCTTCACCAAGAGTGTTGATGTTTTCTAGTAGATCTGCCATTTTTGCTTCGACTTTGATCTCAGCTCGCTGTGAAAACTCACCTCTAGCAAACTTTTGAAGTGTAGTAATTGCTAGATCTAGGTTCTTCTCAGAGTGGCATAGCATCTGATTTAGCGAGTTTTTAAGCACATGTACATATGGAGTTTTGCTATCTGAGAAGACTCTACAACTATAATGACCTTTGGCGACTTTATCGGCTAGTAGCACCATCTCGCCCGCAACTTTAGAGTCCTCCAAAACCGCGTCACGATGGGCTTTTATGACGCTATTTAGACTCACTGCTAGTGGATCTTTGTTATTGTGTATACGATCTAGCTGGTTTCGCTGAAATGTCAAAAGCTCATTTAGTCCATCGATCTTCTCTCCAACGATGTTGTTTGATGCTGTTGCATTTAGCTTACCAAATGTAAACGCTCCACCAAATAGAAAAAACGCGATAATCGCACTTATGTAAGGGTTTTTGACAAAAAATAGTGACGCAATTAGTGCAACAAAAAGTGCAGTTGCAAGTGCATTTCTTTGAAGTGATGTCATACTGATGCTCCATATTCACGCTTATAAAGCTCTTTTGTTTCGGCTATCTCGTTAGCGGAGGGTTTGCGTCTGCATGACATATAGACCTTCTCTTTTCTCACTTCATCATACATCGGATAGACAGTTGCATAGACCCAGTAGTATCCACCATCTTTTGAGCGGTTTTTGATGTAACCTGTCCAGATCTTATCACTTTGGATAGTCTCCCAAAGCGACTTAAACGCCTGTTTTGGCATATCTGGGTGTCTTACAATGTTGTGAGGTTGTCCTACAAGCTCTTTTAGCTCATAGCCTGCAACTTTACAAAAATCATCATTGGCAAACAGTATCCTGCCCTTTGCATCTGTTTGTGAAACCAAAAAATCATCTGTTTTTAAAACATACTCTTGCACTTTGCCTCCTTTGACAAAATCTAACATTTTCTAATTGTATCATAAAGTTGAGGATTTACATAAGTTTAAAATCAAAATGAGTATAATTGCGAAAATTTAAGTTAAGAAAAAATATGCAAAAAGATCGCTTATATAGACCAAATGTTGCAGTGGTGATTCTCTCAAGTGCTTACCCGCAAAAAAAGGAGATCTTTTTGGCTCAGAGGTGCGATCTTAAGGGTGTTTGGCAGTTTCCTCAAGGTGGTATAGATGATGGTGAAGAGCCACTAGAGGCGATGTTTAGAGAGCTTAGCGAGGAGATTGGTACAAGCGAGGTGGAGCTTATAGCGGAGTATCCGCGGTGGCTAAGCTACGACTTTCCTACTCGCATAGCTCAAAATATGACCCCATTTGTGGGGCAAAAACAGCGATACTTTTTAGTGAGGCTAAAAGATGACTCGCTTGTTGATATAGCTACGAGTGAGCCAGAGTTTGATGCGTTTAAGTTTGTGCAAGTTGAGGAGGTTTTGTCGCTGGGTGCTAGCTTTAAAAAAGATGTGTATAGTGAAGTGATAGATTATTTTATGCAAAAAGGGTATTTGTAGATGCTAATAGTTCAAAAATATGGTGGCACAAGTGTAGCAGATCTTAGTCGCATACAAAATGTTGCTAATAGAGTTGCAAAAACAAAAGATGCTGGAAATGGCGTCGTGGTGGTGGTTTCGGCGATGAGCGGAGAGACAAACAAGCTCATAGGCTACGCTGAACACTTTAGTAAAAACGCATCAAGAAGTGATATGGATATGCTTCTAAGCTCTGGCGAGAGGGTAACTGCGGCACTGCTCTCTATCGCACTAAATGAGATGGGGTATAAAGCGGTGTCGATGAGTGGGCGAAAAGCGGGTATAGTGACCGATACACACCACACAAAAGCTAGGATCCAAAACATAGATCCATCGGTGATGCAAACAGCACTTGATGATGGCAAGATAGTCGTAGTGGCAGGGTTTCAAGGGGTAAATGAGAGAGGTGAAGTTACAACTCTAGGTCGTGGTGGGAGTGATCTATCTGCCGTGGCGATCGCAGGGGCACTAAAAGCTGATGCGTGTGAGATCTACACCGATGTAAATGGGATCTATACAACCGATCCTCGCATAGAGCCAAAGGCAAAAAAACTAGATGTGATCTCCTATGATGAGATGCTAGAGCTTGCTTCGCTTGGTGCGAAGGTACTGCAAAATCGCTCCGTGGAGCTAGCTAAAAAACTAAATGTAAACCTCGTTACTAGAAGCAGTTTTAGTGATGAAGAGGGGACTTTAATAACTAAGGAAGAGAGTATCATGGAAAAACCGTTAGTAAGTGGGATCGCACTTGACATCTCACAAGCAAGAGTGTCACTTGTAGGGCTAAATGATCGCCCTGGGATTGCATCAGAGATATTTAACGCTCTAGCAAAGGGTGGGGTAAATGTCGATATGATCATACAAAATGTGGGGCATGATGGTAAAGCAGATATCGACTTTACAGTGCCTGTGGGAGATCTTAACGACGCTAAGAGGATCACAGATGAGTTTTTGGCGAAAAAAGAGGTCGATGAGGTGAGCTTTGATGAGAATATCTGTAAAGTCTCAATCGTTGGTGTGGGTATGAAGTCACACTCTGGAGTTGCTGCAAAGGCGTTTGCAACTATGGCAGATGAGAACATAAACATAGGTATGATCTCAACTTCAGAGATCAAGATCTCAATGGTAATCGATGAGAAGTATGCAGAGCTTGCAGTTAGAGCACTTCATAACGCTTACGAGCTAGATAAGTAGATAGCGTGCAAGAGTTTGCTCAGTGGAGTTTAGATGCGATCCGTGAGGAGAGTGGCTCTCTTAGTTGGTTAGAGGAGAGTCGCTTTTTGTGGACTACATCGACTTCACAAGCACTTGGGCAACTCCTAGATGCAAAGACCATCATACTCATAACTGATGAGAAACGAGAGTGGTTTGGGCAATATATGATCGAGCATATAAATAGCTCAAGGGTGGAGAGACCACTTATTGCAGTAGTTAAGATAGAGTCCTTTTTTCCTCACTTTTGTAGCGTTGTGCAAAAGAGTACGCTTGATGCACTAGAGAATATGCTTGATCTTGCATTTAAGGGGGAGTACTTCTTCTTTTATGTGGGCAAGGGCGATGATAGAAGAGCCGAGATCGCAAAACGGCGAGATAGTAGCTATATGTGGCTCTTTGATGAGGAGTATCTCAACGCTTTTTCTCTAAAGTCATACGATAAAGAGCTAGATATAAAGCTTTTGCAACTCTTTAGACTGCTAGATCGCTCCATCGATGCGACCATCTATGGCGAGGTGGAGCTTGGAAGCTAGCACTATATTTATCACCAAAGATATAGAGCAAAAGGTCAGCTCTCTTAGATCTCATGGCGGTAGAGTGGTGGTTTTTTACTATGAAGATGAGTTTCTCATAGAGCACTCCAGAGAGGTCGTAGCTGAAGCCTATGTAGCAGAAGAGGAGATGAAGTATATAGTACTAGCCTCTAAAAAGTTCAACGAGTATGCACAAAATGCTCTGCTAAAGATAGTCGAAGAGCCACCTCGCAACATCTGCTTTTTTATAGTTGCACCCTCGCGAGATGCACTCTTGCCAACGGTAAGATCAAGGCTTGCGATCAAGATAGAAAAGAGAGAAGATCGAAGCCTTGGAGAAGCTATAAACTTCAGCAAAAACTCACTTAGCGATATGTTTGAGATACTAAAGTCCTTGCGTCACGCTAAGCGAGATGAGGCAAAAGTGCTCATAGAAGATCTACTAGCTAAGCTTACAAAAGATGGCGTGGTGCTTAGTAGTAGGCAGTTGGAGGGGTTTAGCTTGGCTCTAAGAGCACTACACCTAAATGCAAGTGTGCAACCAACTGTGGCGATGCTTTTTGCTTCACTGCTAGCTAAAAAGTGAGGCTTTATGAGAGTTGAGGTTTTAAATAGAGATCTAGATCTAGTGGCAAAACTAAAGGCTCTTGGTGTTGATGGTGGTGGAGTTAAGATCTTAGAAGCAAAGTCTAAGCTTAGCATCATCTACATAGCTGGGCTTAAGGTGGGTGCGGCAAATATACTAAAACAAGATGCACTTAGCATCGGAGCGGATCTTGCTGTGCCTCGCGGGACAGTAATAGCTAAAGAGCCACTAGTTGATGCCATACTTATAGCAAGCAAGAAGCATTTGAGGCTTCTTAGCCGTAAGCTTCTAGCTCAACCATTTGGACTAAAGAGACTAGCTGGTGAGCTTACAAAGATAGCGAGTGTGCAGATGCCTGCAAAAGTCGAGGTGATGGGCGTTGTAAACGCAAATGATGATAGCTTTTATAGTGGATCTAGGTTTAAAAGTAGTGACGCTATAATCAAGCTAGAGCAGATGATAGATGAAGGTGCAGATATCATCGATCTAGGCGGTGTCTCATCAGCTCCAAAGAGTAAGAGTGTGAGCGAAGATGAGGAGCTTGAGCGAGTAAGACCCGTAGCAGATGCCATCTATGAGCAGAGATTGTATAATCGAGTAAGTTTTAGCATAGATAGCTACTCACCGAGTGTCATCTCATATGCGTTGGAGCGTGGTTTTAGTGTAGTCAATGATATAACGGGACTAAGAGATGAGCGAGTGTGTGCTTTGGCATCGCAGTACGACGCAAAAGCGGTGATGATGCATATGCTAGGAGAGCCTCAAACTATGCAGGATAACCCACACTATGAGAGTGTGCTAAGCGATATATATGGCTTTTTTGCACAGAGGCTTGAGATGGTAGAGAAGTTTGGCATAAAAGATGTGATCTTAGATGTGGGCATAGGGTTTGGCAAAACAGTTGAGCATAACCTTAAGCTCATCAGAGATCTTGAGCACTTCCTAACTCTTGGTAAAAGCCTACTTGTAGGGGCTTCTAGGAAGTCGCTCATCGGCAAGATCGATGGATCTGGTGCAGAAGATAGGCTTGGTGGAACTCTGGCACTGCATCTTGAAGCGGTACGAAATGGAGCGTCTATTATAAGAGTTCATGATGTAAAAGAGCATGTGCAGGCTCTAAAGGTGCATAAAAGTATCCATAGCGTATAATCGTGTGATAAAAACATCACATTGGAGCTGTGTATGAGACTACCTAGAGTAGGTGAGGTGGCAACGCTTGATGTTGCAAAGATAGATATCGATGCAACCCTAAAAGATGCCGTGGAGAAGATGTGTCTTGATGGACACTTAAATATTATCGTCGAAAATAACCTTGAGTACTATCTCATAAGCGTAAATGATGTTTTGAGACAAAAGATAGAGCAAAAAGATCTAACAACTCCCATAAGAGAGCTAGATCTAAAGCAGATCCCAAGTGTATCAAAAGATACAAACATAGTTGAGGCGATCCGCACTATGGGGTGTAGTAGCGAGTATGCAAGCGTTATAAATGAAGATGGAACGCTTTTTGGGATCATAAGCCATCTTGATGCTGCAAGTAGCGTAGATCCGCAAACTCTTATGAGTAACTTTTGTCTAAATGACTTTGTCAATATGGGCAGGCGAGTGCGATGGGTCAAAAAGCAGATGCCAACCATCGAGGTGCTAAGAGATATACTTGAGCGAAGAAGTGGCGGGGCTATGATCGTTGAAGATGGCAAGCCTGTTGGGATCTTTACATCGCGAGATGTGATGCGGGTTGTGAGAAAAAACCTAGATATATCTCTGCCAATAAGTGCTCATATGTCATCACCTGTAAAGACTATTAGCAATAGATATAGCATAAGCGATGCTTTGAAGTTTTTAAAAGATAAAGAGTATAAGCGGGTAGTTGTTGTCGATGAAGATGGAGCTTTGCTGGGTATGATCGACAAAAAAGAGCTACTTGCGATGACCTACTCAAGATGGGCGAGTCTGGTAAAAGAGCATCAAAATGAGCTAGATGAGCTAAACAAAATGCTACTAGATAAGAGCCGTGAGTTTGAGCACTCCGCCTCACGAGATCCGCTAACACAGCTATATAATCGTAAAAAGTTTGGCACTCTTTTTGAGATCGCACTTATCGACATAAGGGCTAGAGAAGGGGTTGGAGCTGTTGCGATTTTGGATATAGATCACTTCAAAAAGATAAACGATACACATGGGCACAATGTCGGTGATGATGTGCTTGTGGAGATGGCAGAGATCTTAAAGGCAAGTGTGCGAAGTCAAGATATCGTCGCTAGATGGGGTGGTGAGGAGTTTGTGCTCTTTTTGCCATCTGTGGATCATATGCAGGCTAAGAAGATCTTAGAAAAACTAATAGATAAGATTGAGCGTCATAGCTTTGCGGGTTGCGACGGAGTAACTGCTAGTGTTGGCGTTAGTAAACTTCGCTATGAAGATGATCTAAGAAGTGCGATAGGTAGAGCCGATGAGGCTCTATATATGGCTAAAAATGGTGGTAGAAACCAAGTAGTAGCTATCTAAATAGGCGATCTAGTAGCTTGTTTGCTTTGTTGATGAGCTTTTTGCCATCCTCGCTTTCCAAAAACTCCTCTAGATCTATGCTCACTTTTGGTGAGGCTAGATCGCCTGATACTTTTGCTTCAAGATCACTACTACCAACTTGAAGCTTAAAGGTGGAGTCGATGAGTGAGTTTTCTCGCTCTATGATGGCGTCTGTGGTGGCAAGCGATACCTCTTTACTAGATAGATCTAGATCAAAGTTCACGATATCTTTTGTGATATTTGCATCGATGTTGCCACTAAAAAGCTCCTTGTATGGCTCTACTTTAGTAAATTTGGCTACTTGATCAAAGAGGTTGTTTTTGCCAAATGAGCCATCTTTTAGATCAAGGTGAGCTACTCCACTCTGGCTTAAGAGGTTATACTCTACATCTGCATCAAGCGTAGCATCGATGATCTCGTTTTGCCCCAACATATAGAGGATCTTAGTGCTACTAAGAGATCTGCTTTTAAGGCTTAGATCATCATTTAGTAGCTTTAGTTTGGTGCCTAGGTTGGCGATGGTGGCGTCTATCTCAAGATCACTCGCAGCTTTGATGGTGCTGTCGATATCAAGCGAGCCTCTAAGCTTTATGGGTGTGATAAACTCAAGTCTCTCCAACGCGTTTATGTAGATCTTTGCATCTGCACTTAGTGAGCCGTTGTGTATGTTGTAGAGTATGCGAGGGGCGGTTACTTTAGCTAGCGTGGAGTCGATGCTAGCTTCGGTGAGTGCCTCGTTTGCCCTTAGCGTTGTTAGTGCATTGAGGTTAAATATGGTGCGAGGTGGGGCTTTTTCAAACTCAAACTCGTTTTGCATAACGCTACTATCTAAGATCCCATCATCTATGGTGGTGATCACCTCTCCTCGTAGGCTTTTTTCTTTGGCATCAAATATCTTTGCATCGATGCTTAGTTTGCCATCAGCGTAGTGAGGTTTGCCTAGCATATGAAGTAGCTCTGCAAGGCTTAGATCTACTGCTTTTAGATCTAGATCTTTAAGAGTAAAGTTTTTGAGCGTTGCTTTTGCATTTGTGTGTGAAGAGGCGAGATCACTTAGTGCGGTGATCTTTAGATCTGCCTCATTGCCTTTGATCTCTCCGCCAACTCTCAACTCCCCTCTAAGCTCACCCCCGCTCAAAAGTGCTAGATCTTTTGCATCTAGTAGATATGTAAGATCTGCTTTTAGCGGTTCAGGTGTGATAGTGCCATCTGCTTTGAGATCAAACAGAGCCGAGGTGGCGTAGGAGTTAAGAGCGATGTGTGAGCCTAGTAGATCTGCTTTTATCTCAATGTTTAGGCTTGGTGATGGTATGGTGATGTTTAGATCTTCTTGGATTAAAGTGGCATTTAGCAGGGCGTTACTTGTTGTGATGCGAGCTTTGCCATCAAGAGCTTTAAAGTCTTTGATATTTACATCGATGCTAAGATCCCCCATCGCGTATGGTTTAGCACCCGCTAGAGCAAGTAGATCCTCTATGCGAAGAGAGTTTGAGCTAAGCGTGATGAGTGTGGGGTAAAACTCCTCTAGCTCCACTCGCAGTGGTAGAGTGTTGCCAGCGATGTTTAGCTTGCCATCAACCAGAGTGGAGTGCATATCTCCGCTAACTTTAAACTCCGCGTCCACTCGCTCTTGTAGCTCTAGGTTTGCAAGCTCGCTTAGCTCACTAGGGCGAGGCAGATCTAGTGTTGCTAGCAGATCATAGCTTGAGCTAAAGAGTGAGTATGTGCCATCGACTGTGACGCTGTTGCTTGGGGTTGGGTAGTAGGTGAGGTGGTAGCTACTATGTGTGAGCCTAAACTCCTTTAGTGTACCGTTTTTGCCTATGTTTTTGTTGATGTTATCCTCTAGCAAGCCTCTAAAAAGTGAGTTGCCAATGGGTGTAAAAAGTGCTATATATATGGTTGCAAATATTAAAACTATGAGCAGGAGAGTGATCTTTAGTATCTTCATAAAAACCTCGTAAGTTGATATGCAATGATACTAAAAGATAGCAAATATATATGAGTTGATATGATTAGGCTCAAGTTAGTTGATGCTTTATGATTAAACTAGACTTGACATTGTTACACTCAATGTTGTATAATTTCGCATCTTTGTTAGAAAGGAGAGGCTTTATATAGAATGTCAAACGAAATAAACGAAGATCTAAAAGATGAAAACCAGCTCTTAGATGAGGCGGAAGCTGAAGCACAAGCGGTTGAAAATGAGTTCGACCTGCTTCAAGCTGAGCTTATAGAGCTAAAAGATAAGTACGCAAGAGTTCACGCCGACTTTGATAACATCAAAAAACGGCTTGAGCGAGAAAAATATGTGGCACTAGAGTATGCAAATGAGAAGTTTGCAAAGGACTTGATCCCCGTGCTTGACTCGCTAGATGGGGCTTTAGGCTCGCTTGAGAGTGAACTTTCACCTGAAGAGTTGTACGCCAAGCTAAAAGAGGGGATAGAGCTGACACACAAGCAACTCCTCTCTGCGTTGGAGAAAAATGGTGTCACAAAAGTGGATCATAGTGAGAGTTTTGATCCAAATATACACAATGCAGTGCAGAGTGTAGATAGTAACGAGGTAGAGAGTGGGCAGATCGTGCAGACTTTCCAGACGGGCTATAAGTACAGAGATAGAGTGCTTCGCGAGGCGATGGTGGTTGTTGCGAATTAATTCGCAACAACGGAAAACAGAGTACGGATTATAGAAAACAGAAGTGCGACTAAAGTCGCACAGAGCACCAAAGGTGCGGGAGCCTTCCGCTGAGGAAAACTTAGCGTTAGCGTAGCGAATCGGGACTTGTTCTGATCGCGTATTGGAATTGATGCTTTAGCATCAGAGCACCAAAGGTGCGGGAGCCTTCCGCTGAGGAAAACTTAGCGTTAGCGTAGCCAAGCGGAGCTTTGCTTCGTTGGCGTAATAAATAATAGTAATAAGGAACTAAAAAATGAGTAAAGTAATAGGAATAGATTTAGGAACAACAAACTCTTGTGTAGCAGTTTATGAGGGTGGTGAAGCGAAGATTATCCCAAACAAAGAGGGTAAAAACACAACTCCATCAGTTGTAGCATTTACAGATAAGGGCGAGGTTTTAGTGGGTGATCCAGCAAAAAGACAAGCAATCACTAACCCAGCAAAAACCATCTCTTCGATCAAGCGAATCATGGGTCTAATGATGAATGAAGAAAATGCCAAAGAGGCACACGATAAGGTAACTTACAACATCGTGGATAAAGATGGCATGGCAGCAGTTGATGTTGATGGCAAGATCTATACACCTCAAGAGATCTCAGCTAAGATCCTCTCAAAACTCAAAGAGGACGCGGAGTCATACCTAGGCTCAAGCGTGAGTGATGCAGTTATCACTGTGCCAGCGTACTTCAATGACGCTCAAAGAAAAGCGACAAAAGATGCAGGAACGATCGCAGGGCTAAATGTACTTCGCATCATCAATGAGCCAACAGCTTCAGCTCTAGCTTATGGGCTTGAGAGCAAGGGTGATGAGAAAGTGCTTGTTTATGACCTAGGGGGCGGGACATTTGATGTTACGGTGCTTGAGATCTCAGATGGTACTTTTGAAGTACTAAGTACTGATGGTAACGCGTTTTTGGGTGGAGATGACTTCGATAACAAGATAGTTGATTTTTTAAATGATGAGTTTAAATCATCTCACGGGATCGATCTGAAAAATGACAAAATGGCACTTCAAAGGCTAAAAGATGCTGCTGAAAATGCTAAAAAAGAGCTATCTAGCTCAAGTGAAACAGAGATCAACCTGCCATTTATCACTATGACTCAAGCTGGTCCACAGCACTTAGTGATCAAGCTTACTCGTGCGAAGTTTGAAGCGATGATCGACTCACTTTTGGGCGAGACTATTGGACACATAAAAGTAGCACTAAAAGATGCAGATCTAAGTGCTGATGAGATTCAAGAGATCATTATGGTTGGGGGTTCAACTCGTGTGCCAAAAGCTAGCGAGATGGTCTCAGCTCACTTTGGTGGCAAAAAGCTAAACAAAGGTGTAAACCCAGATGAGGTAGTAGCTGCTGGTGCGGCGATACAAGGTGGTGTGCTTAGAGGCGATGTGAAAGATGTACTTCTGCTTGATGTTACACCGCTCTCACTTGGGATCGAGACACTTGGTGGAGTAGCAACTAAGATCATCGAAAAAGGTACAACCATACCTGTGAAAAAGTCGCAAGTCTTCTCAACCGCAGAGGACAACCAACCAGCAGTTAGCATAAGTGTAGTGCAGGGTGAGAGAGAGTTTGCAAGAGATAACAAGTCGCTTGGGCTTTTTGAGCTTCGTGATATCCCAGCAGCTCCTCGTGGTGTGCCACAGATCGAGGTTACTTTTGACATCGACGCAAACGGGATACTAACAGTTAGCTCAACTGACAAGGGTACAGGCAAGTCACAGTCTATCACCATCAGTGGATCTTCAGGGCTAAGCGATGAAGAGATCGAGAAGATGATCAAAGATGCAGAGATGCACAAAGCTGAAGATGGCAAGCGAAAAGAGCTAGTTGAAGCTAGAAATAGTGCTGATGCTCTTATAGCTCAAAGTGAGAAGTCACTAAGCGAGAGTGGCGATAAGATCGATGCAAACGATAAAATGAAGATCGAGAGTGCCATCACTGAGCTAAAAGATGTGCTAAAAGATGATAGCTCTACAAAAGAGCAGATCGAGCTAAAGGTCAAGGCTCTAACAGAAGCTAGCCACAAAATGGCGGAGGCGATGTACAAAAATGAGGAGCAAAGCGGTGGTGCTTCAAGCGAGACATCTAAGAAAAAAGATGACGATGCGATCGATGCTGAGATAGAGTAATGAGACCCTATCTCTTAGCTCTTGCTTCTATCTTGCTCTTTGGCGGGTGTGCCAAAGAGGTCTCTTTGGGCAAAAAAGAGGTAGTTACAAAACAGAACCTACCACGAGGCGAATATAAGCCTCGTAGTGGGTTTTACTACACAGTTGTTAAAAAACTTCAAGATGGCTCCTTTAAAGTGGAGTTTATAGATGATCTCCCCATACCAAACATACTAAACCCAAACGATGAGATACTAAGAGTTAGTGAGGATCTTCGCCTCATCGAGCCATATTTTTCACAAAGCCTAGAGGCGTTTATACCAAACCGTTTTGAGTGTAAGATCGGGGAGAATGTGGGCAAATACAACCAGTGTACAAGTGACTTTACAAAAATAAGATCAAGTGTTTTGGGCGTGCAAAATGTGGGCTACATCGACTATGAGATGATCTATGATGTGGCAAATCGGATAGATCTAGTAGGTAAGATCGAAGAGTTTAAGGCACAAAAACTCAAAGAGCAACAGAGTGCCATAGATGAGGCTCTTGCAGAAGATGCAAGCAAGAGTGCCCAAAAAGAGCATAAAGAGCATAAAGAGCAGATGGAGTACCTGAAGCAAAAAGAGCAAAATCAGAGTGCAACCACTCAAGCTGAAATGATCGAAAATAGCAAAATGGCTAAGCACAAAAGAGAGCTTGAGAGCTTTAGATCTAGCCTAAAAGTGGGGAGCGAGACAAACTGTGGCAAGGTGCTACTTATCAATGCTCAAGAGATAAAAGTCTCTTATAAAAGCACTACACTAAAGATAGCAAAAGATAAGATCTTTCCTAAAGAGTATGAGTGTATCGTAGTTGGCGGGATCTACAAAGCTCCACCTAGTTTTTAAATAGCTCATCTTCGCTTGCTAGATGCTCTTTTGGCGGCGAGATGTAGTAGCCTTGCATATAGTCAATACCTAGCTCTATAAGCTTGTCATAAACCTCTTTTGAGTGCACAAACTCCGCTATGGTCTTCATATGGGAGTTTTTAGCAAAGTGTACTATACTATCTACTACTTTAAAATCTTTCTCATTTTTATCTATGTTTTTGATGAGATCTCCATCGATCTTGAGGTAGTTTGCCTCACTATCAAGTACTAGTCTAAAGTTGGAGTAGCCACTCCCAAAGTCATCTATGGAGATCTTTGCACCGAGGGATTGGAGTGCTAAAACTCGCTCTTTAAATAGCTGGGTGTTACTAATCTCATCGCTCTCTAAGATCTCAAATGTGATGATATTTTTAGGTAGGTGACTCTCTTGTAGATGCTCTGTGATCATCTCAAAGATATCACTATCCATCAGATCTGAAAAACTTATGTTCATACTTATGCTTTTTAGCTCTGTTTTTATGTTGTTTATGACGATCTCAAGCACTCTTTTGGTGATCTTGTAGTAGAGGTTTGTCCCTTTTATATATGGTAAAAACTCATTTGGCATAACGAGGCGATCCTCTTTGTTGTAGATGCGAACGAGTGCCTCATACTTGATGATCTTTTTATCTTTGGCATCATAAACAGGCTGGTAGTGGCAGAGTACTTTGCCCAGATTTATGGCATCTTTTATGCACTCTAGTACAAACTCTTTGTGCGTGTCACCCTTGAAGCTCTCTGAGAAGATCTCTATGCGGTTTCTGCCATTGCTCTTTGCTCTATATAGTGCTATATCTGCGGTTTTGATCGCTTCTTGGATATTTTTCTCATAAGATGGCGAGGCGTGAAGCCCCATAGAGACGGTTATCTTTAGCTCATGATCGTTTATGTGAAAGATCTTTGAGGATATGTTTTTTCTAACACGATTGGCGATCTCCTCTGCTAGTATGGCATCGCCTCTTGTGTAGATGAGTAGCAAAAACTCCTCTCCGCCATAGCGAACAAAGATGTCACTCTCTCTAAGTGAGGCTTTTATGATGCTAGCTACCTCTCTTAGCATACTATCGCCTGCTTGATGCCCGTAGGTGTCATTTATGAGTTTAAACTTATCTAGATCTATAAGTGCGAGTGAGTAGTTTTTGAGATCTAGTTTTGTTAGGATCTCCTCAAGGTAGCTTCTGTTGTATACTTGTGTGAGTGGATCTATAAAGATGCGTTTGCGTGTGATGAGATAGTTTATAAACTGAATGATAGAGATGAGCAAAAATATGACAACAATGATGCTAAGGACGATGAAAAACCGCTCTAGCGGGGCGATCTGCTTTAGTATAGAGTATTGAAGCTCAGTACTTAGATCAAAGCTAAGCAGTGCGATAGTTTCGCCATCTATAACGATAGGGTAGGCGTATGTTATGTAGATATTTTTAAGCCCTTGCTGTTTTTTAAACCTCGCTTTTTTATCCTCATAAACATCTCTGTATAGCTCGCTTTCTGCATCAAACTTCTCATAAAAGCTTGCCTTATCTTCGCTTGAGGCATCTAGCAAAAAGCGAAACTTACCGCTACTATCCATCTGAAGCATATAGGCGTAGATGATATGCTTTGAGAGTATCACGCCTAAACTCTGCTCAAACCTCTCTCTTGTGGCATCATCGCTCATAAGATCATAAAGCGAGGTGGCATCTTTGATGTTGTAGCTACTTTGTAGATGCCTTTGTATGTTTGAAGCAAATGACTCAAGATGCCCCACCTCGTGCGACTCGATCTTAGATACGGTGGTCTCTTTTATGGTCTGTATGTTTTGGTAGGAGTAGATAAGCACGCCCGCAACAAAAAGCAGTGTAAAAAAGATGATACTCTCTCTTAGTTTTACCATAGTTTCTGCTCCACATACTCTCGCAGTCTAGTAGAGATGATGATATTTTGCTCTTTTGCACGAGGCTCTATGATGACTATGTTTGGTCTCGCCTTTTTCCAGTACAATGATCCAAAACTGTGTGGAAGATCTCTCAAAAGCTGGTACTTTAGTACAAAAGTGGGCTTGTTTTGACACCCATTTGTAAGCGGGGCTTGAGTGTTTATGACAAGTAGTGATGCCTCGTTGCAACTGCTAGCTAGCTCAAACGCAAAGCCATCTCTAAAGGCTTCATTTAGCCCCTCATCATCGCTCCACACCTTTAGATCTCTGCCTAGATGAATGTTATAAAAGATGCTTTGTAAGATCTCCTTTTGAGCTTGGTAGAGCGATGTGTCGCCTGAGAATAGTGTCGAGCCAAACAGTAGTAGCGATACGATAATGGCTCTCAAAATGTGTACTCCACGCTAAATAAAACTCTTTTGTCATAGGGGTCTATTTTTTGTAAACCTACGGCGGTTTTACTAGCTTTGCCAAAGATATTTTCACCCTTTAGCTTAAACTCCAACGCCTTTGAGTAGCGGTAGATGATCCCTGCTGTATAGTCGTAGCCATCGGCAATGTTTAAGCCCAGAGCATCATTGTAGCTAGATCTATATAGTAGCTCATTGTAGAGATCGAAACTACCTATGGTGTTAAATAGTTGCACCAAAGCACCGCTTTTTGATGAGTATCTATAAGCTGCATCAGTGTAGGAGTTGAAAAACTCTGCAAATATGCGGTTGTTGGTATCAAAGCGATGATCTATGTTTGCGTAGTATTGTGAAATACTCATGCTGTTGTGTATGTTTATAAAGCTAGAGTCTGCATGACTAAAGGCAAAGCCATCTTTTAGTGTTAGTTTTGCTACTCCAAAGGTTAGTTTTGTCGCATCAAAGCTCTTTTCTAGCTCTATTTTAGTGGTGGTGTTTTTGGCATTTTTTAGCCTTGGGTTTGGTTTGTAGAGTGGTGAAAAGGTGGTTTGTGTAATAGTTGGTGGAGTATAGCTTCGTTGCACAGCAGCACGAAGTACTAGATCGCTCATAATCTCGCCTGTATAGCCCACTCTTAGCGTGTGGTTTAGCTGTTTTTTGTATCTATTGTCACTATAAGCTAGCTTTGCTCCAAATATGATGGAGTGAGCATCGCTAATATGGTAGTTATCCTCTGCAAATAGATATGCGTAGTGACTGCGTCTAGCCCCCATTACTAGGTTGTGCTCTACTCCATCAAGTCTCATCTCTTGCTGTTTAAAGTCTCTATATTTTAGCTGGATACCATAGCGGATCTCGTGATCTCCTGAGTAGATCTCTTGATCTAGTGTGGCATTTGCGACATGTGCTCTATTTTTGCTACTTATATCAGATGCTGGCATGCTAGCTTGCACCACAAAGCCATTTAAGTCACTGTTATCAAGCTTCGCCTCTTCGTGCGAGAGATCTAGTACAAGCTTGATGTTATCCTCAAAAAACTTTGTAAATGAGCCATTTATGTAGAGATTTTTGATCTCGCCATCATCTATCGCCTCTCCAAATCCTTTGAGTATGTCGCTCTTTATAGCAATGATGCCAAAGGTTGCTAAAAAGTCATCATCTTTGCCAAACTTTAAGTAGCCTTGAACTCGCGAGAGATCTTTAGATAGTTTTGAGTTATTGCTACTGTTGTGGTAGTGTTTGTGGTTATATTTGCCTGCATCGATAGTAGCTAGATAGTCATAATCCCCCATCTCTCCTGCTGATGTGATCTGTGTGTTGAGACTTGCTCTGTTGTCGATGGTGGCTAGTAGTGATGTGAGGTTCTCAAGACTTGGATCTTTGGAGTAGAGGCGGATCACTATGCCTGCTGGCTGACCCTCAAAAAGCACAGCGTTTGCAGCTTGGTAGATCTCTATATGATCCACAAAGCTAAGCCCGATCTTCTCATACTGCATAATCCCGCCACCTGCGGCAAATGAGGAGATCTCCATCTCATCAATGATAAGCTTTAAGCCTATATCGCTCTCTTTTGCCATCGGAGTTTTTACAATGTTTACCCCACCAAAAGGCGTTGTTTTGAGGCTAAAGAGCCTGATGTTTTTGATCACATCTTTTAGCGTATATGCCTGCATAGCATCTAGATCTTTTCTAGTATATATGATGATGTTGCCGTTTTTGCTCTCTTTGTCGATGCGAGATAGATCACTTTTGTCTTGGTATTTGTTCAGAAGTGTACCTAGATCTTCACCCTTTAGAGATATGATCGATATAAATAAAGCTAATAGATACCTGCTCATTTTATACTCCGTGCTGGTAAAGTATAAACGAGGTTTACTTAATGCAAGCTTGCATCAGCAAGAGTGAGGCAAAAGAGAGTTTTGCCATTTTTTGCCTCTATTGCCCCACTAGCTTCCATAAGTGTTACTCCTGTTGTGACTATGTCATCTACTACTATAACTGCACGGTTTGTAACATTTTTGCACTCAAAATCTCTAGGGTTTAGAAGCCTAAACTCTCTACTTTTGCCACTATATGAGATGCGGTTTTTAGCTCGCAAGCTCCCATATAGTGGCTTTATGTATGAGCTTGTGAGGGCTTTGGCTAGTAGTGCCGTGTGAGAGTAGCCGCCAAGAGGCAAGTCATCGACTGCTAGAGCGTAGATCTGCTCATTATGCTCAAACCCTTGTGCAAATAGCTCAAATGAGTTTTTGGCTAAGATGGCGTAGATGTAGTACCCTAGATCTGTATGTTTGGTGTGAAGTAGATCTTTGATCTCACGGTATGAGTAAAATGAGTAGCAGTAGAGGTCTTGCTTGAGGCGTCTTTTGTGCAAGCGAGGCTTAAGATAGAGGCTTTGACACTCTAAGCAGATCTGCTCAAAGCTTAGAGCCTCGCACAAAAGGCAACGCACTAGCTCATCTTTAGAACCGACATAAACGCCTCTTGTGGTAGGTTTACTTTGCCTACTGCTTTCATGCGTTTTTTACCCTCTTTTTGTTTCTCTAGTAGTTTTCGCTTTCTAGTAATGTCACCGCCGTAGCACTTTGCAGTAACATTTTTGCCCATGCTCTTAACTGTCTCTCTAGCTATAACCCTACTACCGATAGAGGCTTGGATCGCCACTTCAAAGAGTTGGCGAGGTATGAGATCTTTTAGGTTTTTAACAAGTACTCTACCGCGAGACTCCGCACTGCTTTGTGGTACTATAACGCTTAGTGCGTCCACCACTTCGCCCGCCACTTTGATGTCAAGCTTGACAAGGTTGCCCTCGCGAAATCCGATAGGCTCATAGTCAAAGCTCGCATAACCTTTGGAGATGCTCTTTAGCGAGTCATAAAACTCCACGACGATCTCATTTAGCGGTATGGCGTACTCAAGCATAACGCGACTCTCATTTAGGTAGGTCATCTTCTCTTGCATACCTCGCTTATTTACTAGAAGCGTGATGATGTTGCCGAGGTAGTCAGTTGGGGTGATAACAGTTGCCTTAACATAAGGCTCTTCGATGTGATCTATGGTGCTAATATGTGGAAGTTCTGATGGATTTTGTACGCTTACCATCTCGCCGTTTGTTAGATATACATGATATACAACCGATGGAGCAGTGGCGATTAGCTCTATGTCAAACTCTCGCTCAAGTCGCTCTTGGATCACCTCCATATGAAGCATACCCAAAAAGCCCACTCTAAAGCCAAAGCCGAGTGCCACTGATGTTTCTGGCTCAAATGTGAGCGATGAGTCGTTTAGTTTAAGCTTGTTTAGTGCTTCGCGAAGATCCTCAAACTTGTCAGTTTCGATAGGGTAGAGTCCCGCAAAGACAAATGGTTTAGCTGGCTCATACTCTAGTGCTGGCTCTTTTGTAGGGTTTTTGGCATCGGTTATAGTGTCACCCACACTGATGCTTCCTACATCTTTTAGCCCCAAAACCACGATACCAATCTCGCCACTTTTGATGGTTGCGGTCTTTTGGCGTTTGAGAGGGTGCGGATACATCAGATCTAAGACTTGGTAGCTATCGTTGGTGCTCATTAGTTTTACTAGCTGGTTTTTAGCTATCTCACCATCAAAAACTCTCACAAGTGCGAGTGCTCCGAGATATGAGTCAAACCATGAGTCGTAGATGATAGCTTTTGTAGGGGCATCTGGGTTACCCACGGGGTGAGGTATGCGATCTACTATGGCGTCGATCAGCTCTCTGATGCCCACGCCTGTTTTTGCTGAGATCTTCATCGCATCTGTGGCATCTATGCCGATGCTTGTCTCGATCTCTTCGGCTACGCGATCTGGATCTGCTGAGGGCAAGTCTATCTTGTTTATAACAGGTATGAGTTCAAGATCGTTTTGCATAGCAAGATAGACATTTGCGATGGTTTGAGCCTCTACACCTTGAGCCGCATCGACTATAAGAAGTGCCCCATCACTTGAAGCAAGCGACTTGCTCACCTCATATGAGAAGTCCACATGACCAGGGGTGTCGATGAGGTTTAGTATGTAGTGCTTCCCATCTTTGACATAGTCGAGCCTAACACTTTGAGCCTTTATGGTGATGCCACGCTCTTGTTCTATGTCCATGGTGTCCATCATCTGCGAGCTTAGCTCTCTAGTGCTAACTGCTCCGCACTCTTGTATGATGCGATCTGCAAGTGTGCTTTTGCCGTGATCTATGTGAGCTATGATAGAGAAGTTGCGAATATTTTTCAATGCCTTGCCTTAGCTAAAAAGTGTGTTGATGCTTTCGTGGTGGTAAACGCGTCTAATCACCTCTGCAAATAGCGGTGCAACGCTTAGGACTTTGATCTTTTTGTGTGGTTTAGCTGTTAGTGTGTTGGTAACTACTAGCTCATCGAGATCACCATTTTCTAGGTTCTCGTACGCCTTGCCACTAAGGACTGCGTGGGTGGCACACGCCATCACTGAAGTTGCCCCTTTTGCTTTTAGTGCGGTGGCGGCTTTTACCATCGTACCTGCGGTATCGACCATATCATCAACCATAATGACATCATACCCCTCAACATCGCCGATGATGTTCATAACTTCGCTCTCATTGGCTCTCTCACGGCGTTTATCGACTATAACCATTTCAAGTCCTAGTCTCTTTGCGAAGTATCTAGCCCTTGCCACACCGCCAATATCTGGCGAAGCGATGATAGGGTTTTTGAGGTTTTTGCTTCTGATGTAGCTCTCAAAAGCGATAGATCCATAGAGGTTGTCCACTGGAATGGTAAAAAAGCCTTGGATCTGCCCAGCGTGAAGATCTATGGTGATGATGCGATCTAGCCCTGCTGTTTGGTACATATCGGCTACTAATCTTGCGGTGATGGGTACGCGTGGAGCAGCTTTGCGATCTTGTCTTGCGTAGCCGTAGTAGGGCATAACTGCGGTGATGCTTGAAGCTGAAGAGCGACGAAGTGCATCAACCATGATGAGAAGCTCCATGATGTTATCATTTGATGGTGCTCCCGTGGACTGGACTATAAAGACATCTTTGCCCCGCACACTCTCTGAGATCTGAACTGAGATCTCGCCATCGCTAAACTTCTTTACATCTGCTTTTGCTAGTGGGGCATCGAGGGTTTTGCACACCTCTTTGGCAAACTCCACGCTAGAACTTCCCGCAAATATCTTATAACCACGCATAAAATCACCTTAGAAAAATATGTGCAATCATACTCAAATAGTGCTTTGGTCGAGTTAAAATTTGGTAGCTTTTATATGCTATGATTTTACTTATATTTTAGAGGAGTAGTTTATGAAAAACTACATACAAGATCAGATAAAAGCCTCCTATGAGACTAAGCAGGCATTGTACGCAGATGCTAATCTGCTTGGTATCATAGAAAAAGTTGCAGATGCGTGTGTGCAGATCTACAAAGACAAAAGTGGCAAGTTGCTACTAGCAGGTAATGGCGGAAGTGCGGCAGATGCTCAGCACATCGCAGCGGAGCTTGTGGGGCGTTATGGGTTTGATCGAGCTTCACTTCCTGCTATCGCACTCACAACTGACACCTCAAATCTCACCGCCATTGGCAACGACTACGGCTATGATGCAGTATTTTCTAGGCAACTTGAGGGGCTTGGAAGTAAGGGTGATCTCTTTGTGGGGATCTCAACTTCTGGTAACTCCAAAAACATCATAAAAGCCTTTGAGGTGGCAAAAGAGAAGGGCATAAGCACAGTTGCACTCGTTGGTAGAGATGGCGGAGAGATGGCAAAACTAGCAGATCTAAGCATAGTCGTGCCATCATCTTCAACACCACGCATACAAGAGTCGCACATACTTATAGGGCATATTATCTGTGATATAGTCGAAAAAGAGCTATTTGGTGGCGGGGTTTAAGGCACTTTTGCTTGATCGCGATGGCGTGATCAATATAGAGAAAAACTACCTATATAAAGCTAAAGATCTGGAGTTTGTAGATGGGATCTTTGATCTAGTAAGACACTTTAAAACGCAAGGCTATAAGGTGGTGGTGGTAACTAACCAGTCAGGTATCGCTAGAGGCTACTACACTGAGGCGGATCTAGCGAAGCTTCATAGCTTCATAGCAGATGAGTTTAGTAAAAATGGTGCTAGTATAGATGCGTTTTACCACTGTCCGCACCACCCAGACTTTAGCGGTGAGTGCGAGTGTAGAAAGCCCAAAAGTGGTATGATCTTGCAAGCTAAAAAAGATCTTGTTCTTGAACTTGCAAGCTCCATCTTGGTGGGCGATAGCGAGCGGGACATCGAGGCGGGTTTAGGTGCGGGAGTGAAGCAGAGCTACCTACTAAGTAACACAGCAACCACCTCAAAAGCGACCAAAATAGTAAAAAACCTAAAGGAGATAATCGATGCTCATACTAAATAGCGGTGGGACATTTAACAAACGCTACAACCCACTAAATGGTCAAGTTGAGGTGCCTTATGATAACTCTGCTCCAAAGGAGATCCTAGCCCACACTAGCGGGCTTTATGAGGTGGCAGGAGTGCTTTATAAAGATAGCCTAGATATGAGCGTAAATGATCGCAAGATCTTAGCAAGAGTGATCGCGGAGTCTGATAAAAAGAGGTTTATTATTATCCACGGGACTGACACGATGAGCCAGAGTGCGGAGTTTTTGCATGAGATCTTTGATGATCGTATCATCGTTTTTGTGGGTGCGATGAGACCTTTTGAGATAGATAAGCTTGAAGCATCTTTTAACCTCGGTATGGCGATTGGCTTTGCAAAAGCGACGACAAAAGAGGGTGTATATATATGTATGGACGGTTACGCCGATGAGTGGCAAAAGCTAGAGAAAAACCGCAAGTTTGGGAAGTTTGAGCTTGCCAACTAAAAAAGAGTGTAGCCACTGCCACCTAGAGTTTGACGCTGGCATAAGCGAGGAAGCAGAGGGTGAGGAGCTAAGCTTTTGTTGTAGTGGTTGCCAGAGTGTCTATCACATACTAAAAGATAACTCACTTGGAAGCTTTTATGATCGCTTAGGTGGGGCTAAACTCTCTGCTCCAAAGCAGAACTTCATAGACTCTAGCACATTTGACTCAAAAGCCTTTTATGACAAATATGTGAGTCAAAATGGCGATATAAGCGAGGTTTCGCTCATCATCGAGGGGATCCACTGCTCAGCTTGCGTATGGCTAAACGAAAAAGCTCTCTCGCAGATGGAGGGCGTGATCGAAGCTGAGCTAAACTTCACAAACAACAAAGCCTACATCGCGTGGGACGATAGCACTCTTAAACTCTCCGCCATCATCGAGATGATCCGCTCTATCGGCTATGATGCGTTTGCGTATGATAGCAAGACGCACGAAGAGAGCTCAAGCAGGGAGCGAAAGAGCTACTACCTAAAGATGGCACTAGCGATTTTTGCGATGATGAACACGATGTGGATAGCCATAGCACAGTATGCGGGCTACTTTAGCGGAATGGAGCAGTCGCACAAAGATATACTAAACTTTGCGGAGTTTGTGCTTGCTACACCTGTGCTTTTTTATAGTGGGTGGGTCTTTTTTAGAGGTGCTTACTTTGGGCTAAAACGCGGTGTACTTAGTATGGATCTGCTCGTTGCGGCGGGGGCGACGCTGGTGTATCTCTACTCCATCTACATAGCCATAAACCAAAAGGGTGAGGCGTACTTCGACTCGGTGACTATGATCATCACATTTATACTCATCGGTAAGTTTTTAGAAGTACTTAGCAAAAAGAGTGTAGGCGACGCACTAGATCTGCTACTACGAGATGTGCCCTCAGAGATCAAAGTACTTCAAAATGGCGAGGTGGTGCTAAAGAGCTTAGAGGAAGTTGCGGTTGGTGAGAGCTACATCATCTCAGCGGGCGAGAAGGCGTACCTAGACGCTAGGGTCATAAGCGGTGAGGGGAGTTTTGATGAGTCAAGCCTTAGTGGCGAGAGTAGATCAGTAGCTAAGAGCGTGGGGAGCGAGATAGTGAGTGGTACTGTGAGCATCGATGCCAATGTCACTTGCGAGGTTTTAAGGGAGTTTAAGCACTCCACACTAAGCGTGATCGCAAAGCTCTTAGAGGGGGCTATGCGTAAAAAGCCCCGTATAGAGCGACTTGCCAATGAGCTATCTAGCTACTTTGCTAGCGTAGTGCTGACACTCTTCGTGCTAACTTTTGCGTGGTGGATCATAGGTGGTGCGGGGTTTGATAGATCCTTTATGGTAGCCGTTTCAGTGCTTATCATCGCATGTCCATGTGCCCTAGCTCTTGCAACTCCCGTAGCAACGCTTGTAGGACTTAGCAACGCCACCAAAAATGCCATACTTTTTAAAGAGGCATCAAGCTTAGAGGCGATGGCAAAGACTGATGTCGTGGTGCTTGATAAAACTGGGACTATAACTAAGGGTGCACCAAGTGTAGCAAGCAAGCAGTTACTGGGTGATGTGAGCCTGCTTCACGCCCTTGCAAGCCTCTCAAAGCACCCCATATCAAAGGCGATCGCTAAGTATGTAGAGGGTGAGAAGCTAGCTTTTGATGAGTACAAAGAGGTGGCCTCAAAGGGGATCTATGCCAAAAAAGATGGCGTAATCCACCTCGGTGGAAGTGCAAAACTACTGCGAGAGTATGGAGTGGAAGTGAGCTTCAAGAGTTGCTCTTCGCTCTTTTTTTATGCAAGTGGGGGTGAGCTAAGGGCGATCTTTGAGCTAGAAGATGAGATCAAAGAGGACGCCAAAGAGTTTGTACAAAGTGCCAAGGAGATGGGGCTTAGAGTTGTGCTTCTAAGTGGTGATGAAGAGGCGATAACTGCTAAAGTAGCTCACGCAGTGGGACTAAGTGAATATTATGCACAGGCAAGCCCACAAGATAAGCTTGAGTTTGTAAGATCTCTGCACAGTGAGGGCAAAAAAGTGGTGATGGTGGGCGATGGGATCAACGACACTTTGGCTCTTGCAGGTGCTGAGATCTCCATCGCGATGGGAAGTGGGAGCGACATAGCACTTGAAGCGGGCGATGTGGTGCTACTAGATGGGAGTATGCGAAGTTTAGAGAGTGCCTTTAGAATCTCAAAAGAGACATATAGACTTATAAAGCAAAATATCGCCATCTCGTTAGTCTATAATAGCATCACCATACCGCTAGCGATGATGGGCTACATCATACCGCTAGTGGCGGCTTTATCGATGTCGCTTAGCTCGCTTTTGGTAGTTGGAAACTCACTTAGAAGGAGGGAGCGTGGATAGCTCGGTTCTAGTTTTGATGCTTAGTGTGTCGCTATTTTTGGGTGCGATTGGTGTGGCGGGGTTTATGTGGGCGATCAAAACAGGGCAGTTTGATGACAAAGAGAAGTTTCTAAACGCCACAAAGTTTGATAGCGAGGAAGATCTAAACGATGCCGCTAAAAAAGAGAGCAAAAAGTACCGCCCACCCGATTAATTTTAACTATTGTTTGCTATAATGTCACCTCTTTTTGGGGTGTTAGCTCAGCTGGGAGAGCGCAACGCTGGCAGCGTTGAGGTCAGGGGTTCGATCCCCCTACACTCCACCATTTCACACTTCAACACTATCTACCAAACAATCCCTTGTTCTACTACAAAGCTATATGTTAGAGCGTGGATAGTTTTGTCAAAAACTTTTGCGTTTACTTCACCTTTTGTGCTATCCTCATATCTCGCTTCCATAAGGTATGTACCTTGCCACGGTGTGGTGATGCTCACTTTGCCTGTTTCACTCGTGTAGAAGCTTTTTTCCCATTTTGTTGGTGAGATGACTGTGATTTTTGTTTTTGCAAGTGGTTTGCCATCTATTTGTTTACGCGTGGTTCGCCATACTCAACTAGAGCCAAATCACCACTCGTTGCAAGCGTTAGATCTATGCTATTTTGTGCTCTTTTTAGATCTTTTACAACGCCTTTTGGGTAGAAATGCTCAGCTTTTAGCCTATCTAAAAACTTTGCTCCCTCTTTTAGATCTTCGGCAAACTCACAAAAGAAGATCCAAGCCTCATTTTTTGCGTTTTTTCGATCCAGATATCGTGTGCACTCGCATTTGAGAGCAGAAGTGTAGAGGCTACAAGCCCATATAGTATATTTTTCTCATTTCGCCCTATCTAGGCTCTTTTTGAGTACTGCAAGAGCGAGAGTGAAAAAGAGTTATAGCAAGTAGGTTTTACCACACTAGATCTAATTGCAAAAATGGTTGTTAAGCCTAGTTAAATACTATGTAATAATAGTTACTGTAATATACATTACTGTAATGGTAGTTGCAATAAAGGATAATAGATGAGATTTTACAATAGACAAAAAGAGCTAAAAAGCCTACAAAACATAGAAAAACTATCTCACAATGCCTCAAAAATGAGCATCATAGTAGGCAGAAGAAGGATCGGTAAAACTAAGCTCATCAAAGAAGCATATAAAAACGGAGTCTATTTTTTTGTCTCCAAAAAAGATGAATCACTGCTGTGTGAGGAGTTTGTCTTAGTCTTGCAAAGCTCACTAGATGTCAAAATACTTGGCGAGTTTAAAAGGTTTAGCTCACTCTTTGAGTATGTTATGCAACTAGCACAAACTAGAGCTTTTACCCTCATAATCGATGAGTTTCAAGAGTTTTTATCGATAAATGGCACTATTTATAGTGATATGCAAAATATTTGGGATAGCTATAAGGATAAAACAAAGCTAAACTTAGTGCTGAGTGGATCTATTTACTCGCTAATGAAGCGAATATTTGAGGATAAAAAAGAACCATTGTTTGGTAGGGCAGACAACAAAATCAACCTAAAAGCCTTTGATGTAGCAACTCTCAAGGAGATCTTGAGTGATTTTAGTCCAGACAATAGCGATCTGCTCTCTTTTTATACACTCACTGGTGGAGTGGCTAAATATGTAGAACTCTTTGTAGAAAATAGTGCATTTACTTTTGAGAAGCAGTTAGATCTGATTTTTGATGAGTATTCACTATTTTTAGAAGAGGGTAAAAATCTGCTCATAGAGGAGTTTGGCAAGGAGTACACCACATATTTTTCTATCCTTAGTCTTATAGCAAACTCCAAAACATCAAGATCTGAGATAGAGGGAGCACTAGAGAAAAATGTGGGTGGACACTTAGATAGACTAGAAAATGAGTACTCGATTATTAAAAAAATAAGACCAATGTTTGCTAAAGAGCAGAGCAGAAGCGTTAAGTACGAGATAGTAGATAACTTTTTTAGCTTTTGGTTTAGGTTTGTCTATAAATATAAAAGTGCCATAGAGATTGGGAATTTTGAGTTTGTAAAAGATATAGTTAGACGAGATTTTAGCTCTTTTAGTGGCAGATTTTTAGAGAGGTATTTTATAGAGAAACTAAAAAGCGAGGCTAGGTTTAGTAGTATCGGTACATATTGGGAGAGTAAAAATCAAAATGAGATCGATATAGTAGCTATGAACAGTGAGACAAAAGAGCTGCTTTTTGCAGAGGTAAAGCTAAATAAAAACAAGATAGATCTAGAAGTGCTAAAACAAAAGTCGCAAAATATCACTCAAAAGTATAAGGGTTATAAGATAGAGTATGTGGGTTATGGTTTGGAGGATATGTAGATCTACCTCGCCCTATCTAGGCTCTTTTTGAGTACTGCAAGAGCGAGAGTGAAAAAGACCACTCCTATGGCAAATATAGCAAGCAGGTTTTGCCACACTAGATCTAGCCCCGCATCGCGAAACAAGATCCCTTGCGAAACCTCCACAAAGTGTGTGGTGGGTGAGAGTTTCATAACATACTGTAAGATCTGAGGCATACTCTCAAATGGTGTCACACTGCCTGAGAGCATCATCAGAGGCAAAATGAGTAGCAGAAACATCATACCAAGCTGAGGCATACTTCTAGCAAATGTGCCTATAAATATACCAAGCGAAGTTGTAGCAAAAAGCACCAAAAGTGTCGCGAAGAAAAACAGACCCAAAGATCCCGCGATGGGTACGCTAAAGAGCATCTTTACGATGATAAAGAGTGCAAACATAACGCCTGCTAGTATGATGAGCATAGAGGCGATCACCTTAGAGATCATAATCTCAAAGCTCCCTATGGGCATCACCAAGAGGTGCTCTAGCGTGCCGTGCTCCTTTTCTCGCATAAGCATTGCAGCAGCTAGAAGTATGGAAAATGTCATAATATTATCTATAATCTTGTTGATGCTTCCAGACCAGTAGTTAGTGAGGTTTGGGTTGTATTTGTAGGCGATCACCTGCTCTATGGGCAGAGCGGGGGAGTGCGATGAGGTTTTGAGGTATCTTTGCACCTCCTCTTGTGCTATCTGAGCTATATAGCCCGCCCCGATGCCCGCTTCGCTCATACGCGTGGCGTCTATGTTTAGTTGTAGCTCAGCTTTTGTACCCTTTTTGAGATCTCGCTCAAAGTTGTGAGGGATCACAAGAGCAAAGGTGAAAAGACCCTTGTCCATTCCCGCATCTAGCTCATTGTAGTCTATAAGTTTTGGCTTTTTAAAGCGAGGGGGTAAAAGTGCGTCTGTTATGGCTTGTGAGAGAGCAGATCTATCTTCATCTACGATCGCTACGGGAGTGTCGCTAAGCTCAGATGAGCTTGCTTTTGCTCCCACATAGATGGCGAAGCTAAATGAGTAAAATATCATCACCATCATCACAACATCTCGAAGTATAACTTGAAGCTCTTTTTTGGTGAGGTGGAAGATGTTAGCAAGCATTTATGCCTCCTCTTTTTTAAGCATAAGCAGGTTGATAACAAAGATGGCTAGTGCGATCATGCCAAGGGCGAGCAGATCTACACCCAAGCTATCAAGCCCTATGTTTTTGTTAAATATGCCTCTACTGATGTTGGTGTAGTATGAGGCGGGAAATATGTGAGCTATGAGTGACGCAACGCCCTCTAGCGAGCTTACGGGCGTGGTTAGCCCGCTAAATGCGACAGTGGGTAGCATGGTAAAAACAGCAGCAGCTGCTAGAGCTGCGATCTGCGTCTTTGTGAAGCTTGAGACGATTATACCGATGCCTGTTGTGGCAGAGATGTAGAGCAGTGTAGCAAAAAAGAGCAGGGTGATGCTCCCCTTTGGCACCACCTCAAACACCACTAGCGAGATGAGCAGAAGTGCTACAAAGCTAACAAGCCCCACCGCGATGTAAGGTACTTGCTTGCCGAGTATAAACTCCGCTTTTGTGGTGGGAGTGGTGTAGAAGTTTACGATAGATCCTAGCTCCTTTTCTCTAGCAACACTAAGAGCCATCAGTATGGCGGGGATAAAGACAAGTAGCATCGGTATGATGGCGGGGATCATAGAGTAGATGCTTTTGAAGTCTTGGTTATATCTGTAACGCGACTCTATCTCTATGGGCACACCACCTTTGTCGTGTGATAGCAGGTAGCTCATATGCAGACCCTGCACATAACCCTTGATGCTCTCAGCTCTAAAGGCTTGCGTGCCATCGATCCAGACGCCTATCTGCGTAGTTTTGCCCTTTAGCAAGTCGTGAGAGAAGTTTGGTGGGATCTCGATAGCGAGGCTGATGCTACCAGACTTTAGTCTATGCTCTAGCTCCTCATAGGAGCCCAGCTCATCTTGCTCTATGAAGTATCTAGATCCAGAGATGTTGTGAGTGTAGTCCCTGCTTTGTGGTGTTTTGTCGCGATCAAGAACTGCAAACTTTAGATCTTCGACATCCATACTTATACCAAAGCTCATCACAAGCATAAGGATCACCGTGCCAAAAAAGGCAAAAACTAGCCTTAAGGGATCTCTTAAAAGCTCTAGGTACTCCTTGTGAGCATATCCTAAGGCTCTTGATGGTACAAACAGAGCCTCCGTATGCTCTTTTTGTGTCTCCTCTTTCTCCTCCGCGTAGTTGGCGTCTTGCGTCTTGTTTGTCATCTCCGCCTTGCCCTCTTGCGTGAGGTAGGCTATAAATGCCTCTTCAAGATCCGCGGCACTTTTGTTTGCTATGAGCGTAGAGGGTTCATCGCTTGCTAAGACTTTGCCCTGATGCATCAGCGAGATGCGATCACACCGCAAACCCTCATTCATAAAGTGAGTAGATATAAAGATAGTCACGCCATCTCGCCTAGAAAGCTCCAAAAGTAGCTCCCAAAAGAGATCTCTTGAGATGGGATCTACCCCAGAGGTTGGCTCATCAAGGATCAGCATCTTTGGAGAGTGCACTAAAGCCGCGGCGAGTGAGAGCCTCTGCTTGATGCCAAGAGGTAGATCTTTAGCTAGGTGGTTTTCATACTCTTGCAGCATAAAGTACTTTAAAGATCTATCGAGTGCTTCATCTATCTTTTTTGTGTCTAGTTGGTAGAGTCTCGCACTTAGAAGCAGGTTTTCTCGCACGCTTAGATCGTTATAAAGCGAGAAGCTTTGAGTCATATAGCCGACATTTTTTCTAAGCTCTATATCATCAGATCTCACCTGCTTGCCAAATAGCTCTATCTCGCCACTACTTGCTTTTAGAAGCCCTGTAAGCATTTTCATAGTGGTAGTTTTACCGCACCCATTTGAGCCTAAAAAGCCAAAGATCTCACCCTCTTTGATCTCAAATGAGACGCTATCAACCGCTACAAAGTCGCCAAATTTCATAGTTAGATCTGATGCTTTTATGACTACGCTTCTATCTTCAAAGCTATGCTTTTTGGTGCTTGTGAGGTATTTTAACTCTTTTTGCGACTCCTCTTTTATGAGGCTTAAGTAGGCTTCGTCTATATCTTTGCTACGCGTTTTTGTTAGTAGATCTTGAGGTGATTTATCTGCTAAAACCTCACCGTCATTCATAACCACTATGCGATCAAAGAGCGTCGCCTCTTGCATATAGGCGGTTGAGACTATGATGCCCATTTGTGGATTTTGCCTCTTGATGGAGTCCACCAAAGCCCAAAAGTCCCGTCTTGAGAGCGGATCTATGCCCATTGTTGGCTCATCTAGGATCAAAAGTGAGGGACTATGAACAAGAGCACAACAAAGTCCAAGCTTTTGCTTCATGCCACCTGAGAGTTTGCCAGCTTCTCTATGTCTAAACTCATAGAGTCCAACCGCCTTTAGAAGCCTCTCTATGGTCTTGTTTCTTGTGGCTTTGCTCCTGCCAAAGAGCCTTGCGAAGAAGTCCACATTTTCATATACACTTAGGCTAAAGTAGAGGTTTTTGCCAAGCCCTTGAGCCATATAGGCCACTTTAGAGTGGTTTTTGGCTCTTAGTGTTTTGTCCCTCATATCGTAGCCAAATAGCTCTACGCTACCACTTTTTGGTGTTTTAGCACCCGCTATGATGGAGAGCAGAGTCGATTTGCCCACGCCATCTGGTCCTACGATGGCTAAGCTCTCACCACTAAAGAGCTTTAGATCTACACCCTTAAGAGCTTCGAGCTTTTTGTAGTTGTGTCTAAGAGCGGAGACTTTTAAGATGGGTTGCATCGCGACTTAGTGGGCAACATTTTGCAAAAACTGTGGCCACTCCTCGCTTGCATCAAGCTTCACATACGCCACTCCGCTAAGCCCCACTCGTATATCTTTGACATACTTCTTAAGCAGATCATAGTCGATGGAGGCTTTTAGCCTAAACATCAGTTTTTCTCGCTCATCTTTTGTCTCGATCTGCTTTGGGGTAAATTGTGCTTGAGGCGAGATGAAGCTGATCTTTGCAGGCAGTGCGACATCTGGGTAGGCATCTAGCACGATCCTAACGGGTGTGTCGTAGCTCACTCTTCCCGCCTCGGCGGTTGGTAAAAATATGTTCATATAGGTATCAAGCACATCTAGCACCACCGCGACCCGTTCGCCTGAGGTGATCATCTCACCATCTTTGTGTAGTTTGTGTAGCACTCTGCCACTTGTGGGTGTGTAGAGCGTAGACTCATCGAGGTTTGTTTTGATCACTTCAGCTTCGCTTATGGCAGACTCAATGCTAGCTTCAGCTGAGAGAATAGAGGCTTTTACCGCCTCTAGCGAGGCTTTTGAGGAGTTGTAGGCAGTCTCATCTTGCTGGTAAGTTAGCTGTGAGATGCCTGCATTTTTGTAGAGTGTTTTGGCTCTTTCAAAGTTCTTGCTTGCCAGATCTAGCTCACTTTGTCTCTGATCTAGTAGTGCTAGCTGGTAGTTTTTGCTCTCTTTTGCTTGATCTATCATTGAGAGTGCGACTCTATACTTCGCCTCTAGCTCTTTAGCATCTAGCTTAGCGATGGCTTGGTTTTTCTCTACAAAGTCGCCTTCGCTGACATAGACCTCAAGAAGTCTGCCAGATATTTTAGACGCTATATCGACCTGCGAAGCTTCGATCCTGCCGTTGCTTGAGGCGATTTTGCTAGCATCTACGCTAGTGCTGTTTTTGAGATCTATATACTTAAAAGAGACCACCGCAAGTAGTACTAGAGTGAAAAATAGTAGTAGATTTTTTAACATTTTATCCTCACTTAAAATAGATCCGCATGCCCAAAAAAGATCTCTATATCTGGGTCATTTCTTAGATCTTGAAGTATCTTTTTGGCCTTTAGCTTAGTGGCGTGATCGAAGTAGATGAGCATATTGCGAGAAAATATATAGTCAAACTTACCTATATGTTTAAACTCTGCATCGAAGATATTTACCACCTTAAAACTCACTAACGACTTAATCTCTTCGCTTAGAGCGTAGCCACCCGCCTCTTGTGTAAAGTACCTGCTAAGCACCTCTTTAGAGAGGTTGCGGACATTTCGCTCTGCGTAGATCGCCTCTTTGGCTCTGTTTGTTGCTTCTTGATTTATGTCGATGCCCATTATGCTAAATGATGATCTCTCCACCCCCGCTTCAAGCAAAGCGATGGCGATACTGTAAGGCTCTTCGCCCGTAGCTGATGGAGCACATAGTATGCGGACATTTTTGCCACCCTTTTTGACAAGTGAGACCACTTTTTGTATCTGTGCAAACTCTCTATAAAAAAATGTCTCATTGGTGGTTAGGTGATCAATTAGCTCCTGCTTGAGGGTGGTGTTGTAGCCTATGCTATGTAGTAACTCCTCAAATGAGTAGATCTCTCTTAGGCGGGCAAATGCGATCACTTTGTTTCTAAGTATGGAGAGCTGTTTGTCAAATGTGACGCCCGTTTCACCCCTAAAATAGTCCGCTATGATGCTCACATCATCAAAACACTCTTCGCGTTTGGTGCTACTTATTGAGCATTTTGGCTCGCTATTTTTTGACTTTTTTCTAAAAAAACTAAACACTACAAAACCTCACTATCTCTGTTATGATCTCCTCGGTTTTTAGCACTTTCGCCTCCTTTATGCCATCTCTGATGCGAGCGGGCATTCCATCAACTATCGCCTCGTCGCTACTTTGAGTGAGGACTCGCACACCCTCTTGTGAGAGTGCATATGCTCCTAAAAAGCCGTCGCTCCCGATGCCTGTTAGCACTACACAGAGTATCTTTAGATCTTGTGCATGTGGAGCAAAAGAGCCTAAGATAGCGTCTATGCTAGGGTTGTAGATACTACTGCTATCGCTTGGGCGTTTTATAAAACGCAGATCTGAACTAAGTGTCGTGATAGCATCAGCGACGAAGATCTCGCCTTCGTTTAAACGCGAACCATCTTCTATGAGATGAACCTTTGGCGTAGTGTGCTCACCTAGCCTCTTAGCAAAGCTTGGCAAGAACTCTTTTGCCATATGCTGAGCTATAACGATAGAGCACTCTCTAAGTGACACTAGCTTTTTGAGGATCTTCTCAAGCTCCCCTGGCCCACCTGTGGAGGCGGCGATTAGTACTACCTTTTTTAGCATCTCTACCCTGAAACAATGATTTTGAAATTATAGTCTATTAAACCACAAAAAGGGTATAATTTTGTCAATTATAAGGAGGATTTATGCCACTACTAGATAGTTTTTGTGTAGATCATACGCTGATGAGTGCACCTGCTGTAAGGTTTGCAAAGGGTATGAAAACACCAAAGGGTGATGATATACGAGTCTTTGATCTTCGTTTTACTAGACCAAATGAGGAGTTGCTAAGCGAGCGAGGGATTCACACGCTAGAGCACCTATTTGCGGGGTTTATGAGGGATCATCTAAACTCAAGTGAAGTTGAGATCATAGATATCTCGCCGATGGGGTGTAGGACGGGGTTTTATATGAGTCTCATCGGTACACCTAGCGAGGCGAGTGTGGTTAGTGCGTGGGAGGCTTCTATGCGTGATGTGCTAGCAGTCGCAAGCCAAGAGGATATACCTGAGCTAAATATTTACCAGTGCGGGACTTACAAGATGCACTCACTTAGTGAGGCAAAAGAGATAGCTCAAGGTGTGCTAGATCGAGGTGTAGGGATCTTGTGCAACGACGCACTAGAGCTAGATCTAGCTAAGGTGGCAAAGTGAACCTGCTCATACCAGTAGATCTAGATCATACTATCTGCCCCGTTGCAGAGGCGAAGTTGTGGCTTCAAGTGAGTGTAGATGGCGGTAAGATGCAAAGTATCAAAGAGGGCGAGACGCAAGATAGCTTTGATGAGCCAAGTCACATAGCTGTGGTGCAAAATGACAACGAGTATGTGTGGCCCTTTATAGAGCAAAATATGCTCGTGCTTGTCGCTCACCATCAAAAAAGCCTTGATGAGATCGTAGAGGCGTATCTGTTCAAAGAGTTAAATGAGCTTGCGTATTAGCGATCTGTTTCGCCCACTGCCATCTGCACACTACACCATCATAGACACTAAAGCAGATGAGTTTACTAGCGAGCTAGAGCAGATCTTAGATGGTGTGGGTGGTGAGCTTAGAGTGATAACCGAGTTTAGCGGTATGCCTCGTCTGCGACCTCGAGAGAATGACACTATCATTATCCGTGATGTTTATGCTAGTTTTAGTGATCAAAAAGCTCTTCTAAAAGTCGCCTACACCTCACTTGCAAACGCTGCATATATAGTGATCATGGAGAAAAAGGGTGTGCTAGATCTAAACATCATAAAAGATGAGCTAAGTAGTGCAGAGTTTCGTGCGGTAAATGAGATAGATCTAGTAGATGGATATGATCTTGTGATGGGCAAAAAGATGCATATGTGGGGTAATGGACTATGATGGTTGCAAGTAGCGATGGGAGCTACACTGCGTTTAGCGAGTCTTACAATGAGCACTACCACTCCACCAAAGATGGGGCGTTAAATGAGTCGCTTAGTAAGCACATAAAGCCCGCATTTTTACTGCAATCTCACAAGAGCGAGCTTCGCGTGCTAGATCTATGCTTTGGGCTAGGGTATAACACTCTCTCTACCCTCTACTACGCAGATCTAGTAGGCTTTGAGGGGAGCTTATATACCTACTCGCCAGAGCTAGACGCGGATCTCATAGCCTCGCTTGAGGGCTTTAGATACCCCGAAGAGTTTAGAGCCTACTTGCACATACTCTCGCACCTCATAAGAGATGGCATCTATGCTTCTAGCACTCGTAGAGTTGAGCTTTTTATCGGTGATGCGAGGAAGTTTATAGAGGCATTTGAGCCTAAAAGTGTAGATATTATCTACCAAGATGCCTTCTCACCAAAGGTAAATCCACTCCTTTGGACGAGGGAGTATTTTGCTTCGCTGGGACGCATACTAAAAGATGATGGGGTGCTAACTACCTACTCCACCGCCATATCTACCCGTTTGGCACTATATGAGAGTGGGTTTTTGGTACAGATAAACCGCGGTGATGGTATAAGAAACTCTACTGTTGCTACATTTGTGCCAAGTGGGCATTTTGAGGTGGTAGATATGGCTCACAAGATCCGCACAAACCCCGATGCTGTGGCGTTAAGTGATCTAGATCTTAAGCTAGATGATCCTAGAGATCCCAATTAGCATAGAGTGCAAAACCGCCGAAGCGTTAGATCTTGATCTCTTCATATCAAGTGTGCTTTTTGTGATAAGCTCTAGTATATTGTAGTATTGATCCGCTCTTAGGCGAAGGGCTAGACGAGTATACTCATCAACCACAAACTGCGGTGGAGCGTAGCCTAGTATCTCGCTAGCATCGGCTCTACCATGCTCTCTTATATAGATGTAGAACATAAAGAGTCTTGTGATATAGTTCGCGATATTGCCAGCTAAAACCACCTCGTTTACGGAGTGATCTAGTATGTTTTGTAGAGTAGTTTTGTACTCTTTTTTACTCAAAAGTGCCTTTAGTAGGTCATCTACGCTTGAGCTACCGCTCCCAAAAACAAGCTGATCACAATCTTTTGAGGTGACTAGTCGTCCAAGTAGCCTTAGCTTATCTAGCTCGCTATAAGCTAGAGCGATATCGCCATTTTGGAGCAAGAGAAGATGTTTGAGTGTGTAGCCATCGATCTCAAGGTTTATCTCTCTTGCTCTTGAGTGTAAAAGTGCGATCGCTTCGCCCTCTTTTGGGTGGAAAAAACGCACACTCATAGTAGCAAACTTCTTGCCTAGTGCAAACTTGTAAGTAGTAAAGTCATCGCCATAGTAGCCATACAAAAAGAGGTTTGATGGGTTTTTCTCACAAAGTGATGCAAGACTCTCAAGATCCTTTTTTGCTATCTTTTTGTCACTTTTGATGATGAGGATATTGCGATCTCCAAAGAGTGAAGCTTGCGATAGATGGGCTTTTGCTAGAGCAAAATCATACTCATCGTAGTAGAGTTTGAGCGTGGAGGCTTCACTATCAAAACCGAGGTTTGTTATGTATGTATCGATGAGAAAGTGGCTCTCGCCAAAGAGTATAAGGCTATTTGCTAAGCTTTTGCTAGCGATGTGCTTATCTAGCTCATTTTTGTACATCTACCACCCTTGTGGCTTTGATAGTGGCTCGTTTAATATCAACTTCACTTATAGTTACGCTGACATACTCAAATAGATCTATATGCTCATGAGCGATTAGCTCCACCTCAGCTCCACTTATTTCGCCCTCTATGATCGCTTTTTTGATGAGTCCTGTTTCACTTATGCGAGCTTTAAATGTTTCGCCTATATTTTTCTCTGCCCATCTTGCAAACTTTCGTTTGGCGTACTCATGCTCTACTTGCGATGCTTCGCGTTCTTTGAGACTTATGCTAATAGCGAGTGACTCGATGTTTCTAAGCACATATGAACTCTCTATACTATCACCTGCACTAAGGGCTTTTAGCACACGATGAACGATAAGATCGCTATACCTTCGTATGGGTGAGGTGAAGTGTGTATAGCTTGCAAACCCTAGCCCAAAGTGTCCTAAGTTGTATGGTGAGTAGCGAGCCTGCATCTGGCTTTTGATGATAAGCTCATCTACCTCATTAAGTAGATCTAGCTCTCTTGCTTTTGCCTGCAAAGCATCGATAGTCTCTTTAGTGCTATCTTTGATCTCGACAAAAAGCCCGATCATTGCTAGCTCTTCATAGAGGCGTTGAAGTTTGATCTGACTCGGTGGCTCATGCACTCTAAAGATCCCCTTGCTCATGCGTTTTGCCGCCTCTTTGTTGGCTAGTAGCATACAATCCTCTATGAGTGCATGTGAGGGAGTTTGCACCTCGTAGTGCGTGCTTAGAAGGTTGGTGTTTTCATCAAGAGTGAGCTTTAGCTCTTTTGAGTTAAACTCATACCCCTCTTGAAGCCTTTTCTCTTTTAGTCTGTTGGTTACTTTTTGGAGCTTTTTTAGACCAAATAGATCTTCGCTTGAGGCAAAGATCTCATCTACTTCATCGTAGCTAAAACGGTGGCGAGAGTTTATGATCGCTTCAAAAACCTCCGAGCTTTTTACCTCTAGGCTCTTTGGATCTAACTCTATTTTAAAGACATAAGCTAGTCTATCAACATTTGGCTCTAGTGAGCAGAGCGTCTCGCTAAGTGATCTAGGAAGCATCGGGATAGATCTGTGAGGCAAGTAGATAGAGAAGCTTCTATAAATCGCTTCGAGATCTATTGCACCAAAAGGTGTGACATAGTAGCTCACATCGGCGATGGCGACATAGAGTGTGTAGGCTTTTTCGTCCCAAAAGATCGCATCGTCAAAATCCTTTGCCGTTGGTGGATCGATGGTACAAAATGGCAAAGCTCTTAGATCTACCCTTTGTGGGTGCTCTGTGGCGTTTACTTCGCTAAAACTGCTAGCTAGATCTAGTACACTCTTCTCAAACTCATCATGTTTGTTGTGCCACGCAAGGACTATCCCCTCATCACTTGCAGGATCATTAAGGTTGCCGAGGTATTTGATAACGCAAGATGAGACATTATCGACACAAAATAGATCACCCTCTTGATAGCCACTTAGATCATAATCTAGATCTACTATAAAGTCATTTTTAAGATCTGCTAGCTCTTTTTTGAGAGCCTTTGAGACCACATAAAGCACACTATAACTCTGTGCCTTGCCCAAAACCTCTAAGATCTTAGCAGATGGTGCACCTCTTTTTGTTAGAAGTCTCTGCACCAAAACTATGTCGCCCTCGCTAGCTTTTGAGAGCGAAACACTCTCTATAAGTAGATCTCTACTGCTCTCACCGATGATGCTTAGGTAGGCTTTGTCATCTTGCACAGAGCCTAAAATACCCGCTTTGTACTTTGAGTTTAGCTTGTAAAAGCCATCTTTTTGTGTGAGATAGCCCCGCTTAAAAAGGCTCTCTACAAGCTTTGTGTCACTCTCTTTTATATCTTGATGGCTAAGTCTCACGCTTAGCGAGGTGAGTAGATCTCTCATTTATGCGATATTTTCTAGTGCTTTTTCAAAACTTGCTAGATCTAGGTTGTACTTTTTGATGAGATCTTTTGCTTTTTGGATATTTTCATCTTTTATGGTGCCATCAAGACAAAAGAGTGTGCGAACAACTTGCAACATCTGTGCAAAAGGCTTGATCTCATCGCTTGCTAGATCTGGATCTAGGCAGTGGCGAACGGTATTTACAAGGGTTGGATCAAATTTCCAGTGCTCAAAGATAGCCGAACTTACCTCTGGTGTATCTACGCCCATAAGCTCTCGCTCCACATCTTCGGTAGCAGCACCGCTTTTGATAGCCTCTAAAAACTCCTGCTCTTTTTTCTCTGCGATCACCTGTTGGGCGATGATCGCTTTACCGATCTCTACTAAAAATGCCGCCGCAGAGAGTGTGCCAAGAGCTTTGTTGTTACTTCGTAGTAGCCATGCGGTGATGAGAGCGTTGAGTTTAGATGAGAGTAGAGAAAATGAGTCGTTGTTGATGTTATAGACCTCAAGGTTTAGCGTAAAGCTCTTTTTGACAATGCTAGCGAGTGCAAAACCGCGAATAGTTCCCATACCAAAGAGACTCACAGCTTGTGATATGGAGATGATCTCCCTGCTAAAACCATAGAGTGGAGAGTTTGCGGACTTTAGTATATCTGCCATTAGTAGCGGATCTTTTTCGAGTATGGCGGACATATCTTTGATGGAGCTATCTGGATCTTGATAGACTCTTTCTATATTTATGGCAGACTCTGGAAGTGGCGGAAGTTGTCTAATCTTTTTTAGCATCTCATCAGTCATAGCTACTACCTTAATAATAAAAATTGATACTACAAATATCGCAGTAAGTTAGTAAAATCATACCAAATATTTACTAAAGAGTTGGTAAGATTTAGCAAATAAAGCAAAAAGGATAGAGATGCAAAACGAAGCAATCTTAAATCAACTAGGCTATGCACCAAATGATGCACTGCTAGCTCAAATAGAGCGGATCGCAAAAAATACCGCAGGGTATGAGAAGATCATAAAACACATAATGGATCTACATGAGGCACTAAAGGTAAATGGAGCTTATGTTGCGATGTCAAATAGCGAAGATGTTTTTAAGATAAAGCTTGACTCACCAAGTACACAGATGTTACATGAAGCGATCGAAAAGATTGAGAGATTTCGCTCCCGCTACAAGGTAGAACTAGACAAAGTTGAGGGTAAACCAACTTACTATATTGTGGGCTTTAGAGCGTAGTATTTACACAAAAAAAGGTATAATCTTGCTCCAACTTTCCCCCAAAGGATTATACCTTGAGCAACCAACTTCCAAACATAGACGAGATTCTAGCCTCCCACAAACTTTCACAAGATGACTATAAGAGCATCAAAGAGATATTAGGTCGCGAGCCAAACCTCGTAGAGATCGGTATATTTTCGGCGATGTGGAGTGAGCATTGTAGCTACAAATCTAGCAAGGTGCATCTAAGCGGTTTTCCAACCAAAGCTCCGTGGGTGATCCAAGGACCTGGTGAGAATGCAGGAGTAATTGATATTGGTGGCGGTTATGCAGCAGTGTTTAAGATGGAGAGTCACAACCACCCAAGCTATGTAGATCCATATAACGGAGCAGCTACTGGTTTAGGCGGTATGATGAGAGATGTCTTTACAATGGGTGCTCGCCCGATTGCTACGCTAAATCTACTAAGATTTGGTGATCTAAGAAGTGATGATGCAAAAATCGCATCGTACCACAAACACCTAGTAAAAGAGTGTGCAAGAGGTATGAGCGAGTATGGCAATGAAGTAGGTGTAGCTTCCATCGGTGGCGATACAGGGTTTGATGAGTGCTATAATGGCAACATACTTGTAAATGCGATGAATGTAGGGCTTGCTAAAAGCGATGAGATATTTTACGGTAGAGCTGAGGGGATTGGCAACCCTGTTATCTATGTAGGAGCTGACACTGGGCGAGATGGTCTAGGTGGAGCTGTTATGAGTAGCGATAGCTTTAGTGATGCAGATGAGGGTGAATCAAATGTCGCTGTGGGTGATCCTGTGGCGGAGAAGAACCTCATAGAGGCGTGTATGGAGATGTTTGCTACTGATCTAGTAGTGGGGATCCAAGATATGGGTGCAGCGGGGCTAACTTCAAGCTCATTTGAGATGGCGGGGCGTGCAGGTAGCGGAATGGTAATGCACCTAGATCGCGTGCCAGCAAGACACAAAGATATGCAACCATATGAGTTTATGCTTAGTGAGTCACAAGAGCGAATGCTTGTGTGTGCAAAAAAGGGCGGTGAAGATGCTCTAATGGAGATCTTTAGACGCCACAACCTTGAGTGTGTTGTGGTGGGTGAGGTTACTGATAGTGGGCGAATGGAGCTGTTTTGGCATGGCGAAAAAGTTGCCGATGTGCCAGTTGCTCCCGTGAGTGAGTCCTCACCTGTGCTAAATCGCCCAATGAGCCGTCCAGCTTACTTAGATGAGGTGGCAAAAGTTAGCATAGATGACTTTGCAAAAGTACCAAATCAAGAGGCGTTTGAGAGGCTAATATCTGCTCTTGAGGTGACAGATAAGTCCGCTATCTATGGTGGGTTTGACAAAAGTAAGCAGGCTATAAAAGGGTGTGGATCACTTGATGCGTCGGTCTTTTTTATAGAGCAAAACAACTCCGCACTAGCGATGGCGGCGGGGTGTAACGCTCGTTACTGCTACATAGATCCAAAAGGTGGTGCTGCTGTGGCGGTGATCGAAGCGGCTAGAAATGTAGCCATAAGTGGGGCAACCCCACTTGCAGTAACTGACTGCCTAAACTACGGCAACCCAGAAAACCCTGAAGTGATGTGGCAGTTTGGTGAGGGTTGTCTAGGTATAAAAGAGGCTTGTAATGAGCTAAATACTCCAGTCATCGGCGGTAATGTATCGCTTTATAATGAGACAAATAGTGTGAGTATATTTCCAACTCCTGCCATCGGTGTAGTGGGTGTAAATAGCGATCCATCAAAGGTTCTAGGCTCTAGCTTTAAGTCTGAGGGCAACCTTATCTACTTAGTAGGTGAGAGTAGAAGCGAGTTTGGAGGTTCACTCTATATGAAAGAGATCTGCTCTAGTGTAGGTGGAACTCTGCCAAACATCGACTATGATAAAGAGAGAGCTTTATGGAAGCTTATCATCGAAGCAAATGCTAAGGGGCTTTTAAGCTCGGCTAAAGATGCAAGTAGCGGTGGTGTGGCGATCGCACTTGCTAAGATGTCTGCACTTAGCTCTCTTGGGTGTAGTGCTACTATGAGCGTGAGTGATGAGCGAGATATATTTGCCGAGAGCCTAAGTCGCGTCATAGTTGAAGTAAGCGAGCAAAATGCACCCGCTTTTGAAGCGATGGCGAGTGATCTAGGATACCAAAAGATTGGTGTTGTAGGTGGAAGTGAGTTTAGGCTCAACAATGTTAAGATGGATCTAGCAAAACTAAAAGATACCTATTTTGGTACATTTGCTAAAGATCTACTCTAGGTGAGATAGGGGTGGAAGAGCTTTTTATAGAGTGGCTTAGAGAGTATGGCTATGCTGTGCTCTTTTTGTGGAGTGTGCTTGAGGGTGAGCTAGGACTTATAATGGCGGGCATCATGAGCCACACGGGCGATATGTTCTTGCCATTTGCCATAGTTGTAGGTGGATTTGGTGGCTTTGTAGGTGATCAGATCTACTTCTACATAGGGCGATTTAACAAAAAGTATATCCAAAAAAAGATCAACTCACACCGCACTAAGTTTGCTCTAGCCCACCTGCTACTAAACAAATATGGTTGGCCTATCATATTTGCACAACGCTATATGTATGGTATGCGAACCATCACACCCATGGCGATCGGGCTTACAAAGTACTCTGCAAGGCAGTTTGCCATTATCAACTTCATAAGTGCGATGGCGTGGGCGGCGATTACTATCATACCTGCATACTTTTTTGGCGAGCATCTTTTAGAGGGCATAAAGTGGATCAAAGCTCACTGGTACTTTGCACTTCCGCTTTTGGTCGCTTTTGTGGCGTTTATCATATATAACCTCAAAAAACTAGAAAACCGCATCATCAACAGACGGATCCATAAACTGCAAGAGGAGAGCAAAGGTGTCGTTTGAGAAGCTTGGGATCTTTGATCCGCTTCTTGATGCCATAGAAGATCTTGGCTACAAGGAGCCAACACCCATTCAGTCTCGCTCAATCCCGCTCATCTTTGCCAAAAAAGATATCTTTGCTACTGCTCAAACGGGCACTGGCAAGAGTGCGGCATTTGGTTTGCCACTACTTCAAAGACTGCGAAATGCACACAAAAGTGAGAAGAACCACCCAAAAGCGTTAGTGCTTGCTCCAACTCGCGAGCTTGCTATGCAACTTGCAGATGATTTTGCCTCTTTTGCTAAGTATATGGATATAAATATCGCTCTGCTTATAGGTGGTAAGGATCTAACTAGCCAAAACTTGAAGCTAAAAGAGCGAGTCGATATCATAGTGGCTACTCCAGGGCGAGTGATGGAGCATACACAAAAAGGTCTAAAGCTAACAAGCGTAGAGATCTTCGTCGTAGATGAGGCGGATCGAATGCTCGATATGGGCTTTTCTAAAGATCTCCTAGCTATTGCTGCTCTGCTACCAAAGAGGCATCAGAGTCTGCTTTTTAGTGCTACTTACTCTCAAAAGGTGCGTGATCTCGCTAAGCTACTACTCACAAAGCCTGAGTTTGTGCAAACTGCTAAGCAAAACTCCACTGTGGAGAACATAGAGCAGGTGGCGTACTTGGTAGATGCAGATAAAAAAGCATCGCTTCTAGCTTACATCGTGGGGAGTCGTAACTATACGCAAGTGCTTGTCTTTACCCGCACAAAAGCGAGTGCAGATGAGCTAGCACGAGAGATCGAAAAAGATGGACTTAAGTGTGGTATAATCCACGGCGAGAAGACTCAAGCTGCAAGAACTAAGGCTTTAGCACTCTTTAAAGAGCGTCGCCTTAGAGTGCTTGTAGCAACCGATATAGCCTCAAGGGGCTTAGATATAGAAGATCTTGATGTTGTTTTTAACTATGAGTTGCCACTTGTGCCAGAGGATTATGTCCACAGAGTTGGGCGAACGGGTAGAGCGGGTAAAAGTGGACTTGCCATCTCACTGCTAGATGCCAATGAAAAAAGTGAGATCAGACGCATAGAAAAGCTCATCGGCAAGAAGTTGCCAAAAGAGTCTATCAAGGGCTTTGAGCCAGATCCAACACTTAGACGAAGCGATGAAAAAGAGATCACTCCAAAGAGTGAGCATAAAAAGAGACCAAACACAAGGAGAAGATGATGGACGCTATCTATCCATTTGCAAATGTTATACACCTACTTTTAGCGATTGCCTTTTTAGGCTATGTTTTTAGTGATGTGGTTCTTATAGATCCACTAAAAAAGCACCTACCAAAAGATGCATCTGAGAAGATCTCAAAGCTTCTAGGTGGTAAGAGTTTTAAGATCTTTCCACTCTCACTTTTGGTGATCATACTCACAGGTGGTATGATGATGTCTCGCTATATCAACTCCGAAGCAGGGGTGTTTAACACACCTTTACAACAGCTACTGATGCTAAAGATCTTGCTTGCTACTATCATAGCTCTTGGCGTGCTTTTTAACCTATATACAAAGTTTAGTGGCAAGAGTAAACCCGCTTTTATGCAACACCACTTTCATAAACTTGTGCTTGTGCTAGGGTTTTTTATAGTTGTGCTTGCTAAGTTTATGTTCGTTTGATTTTATACGCTTTTAGAGCAAAGCTCTTCAAGCTACGCTAACGCTGAGTTCTACTCGGCGTAATGCTATGATGCTAAGCATCGTTATTTTTATGCTTGATATTTATTTTAATATTGTTTTATGAAAAGAGGCTTTTTATTTGAAGCTAATGGCTCCGAATACTGGATTCGAACCAGTGACCAAGCGATTAACAGTCGCCTACTCTACCGCTGAGCTAATTCGGAATGTTTAAGAGACGAGATTGTACACAAAGAAGACTTAAAAGTCAAGCATCTACGCCTTTGTATAAAACTCCACACCAGCAACATTTTTAGTGGTTATGAGCTTAGCCTCTAGCAGATCATAAAATCGCTTTTTTGATGCGTCATCAAGAAGCATTTGGATATCATCAAGACTTAGAGATCGCATCTCTAGTGTGTGTAGCAACTCCTCTTTACTAAACTCCCTATCTGCTTTTTTTGAACCTACCCCACGGCTAGCTATATGTATGGGTAGTTTGGAGCTAAAACTAAGAGATGCTTCAAAAAGCTCCTCATATGTTAGCGGAGTGACTCTGTAAGCTGGTGGGCGATCGATAGTGCCTAGATCTACTCTTGTTAGGTTGCTAAAGCTAAGAAGTGTCTCATTTAGTTTGGCTAGTTCGCTTTTTTGATCATTGATGCTCTTAACAAGTAGGATCTCTATAAAAAGATCACCCTTGTAAACCTCGCTAAAACGCCTCATCGCATCTATGCTTGAGGCAAGATCAAAGCTCTTTGTCGGTCTATCTATCTTTTTAAACACCTCATAACTGATGGCATCAAGCGAGATCTTGACACTATCTAGTTTCAAGAGTGAAGCAAAAGTCTGCTCACTACTTAAAGTAGATCCATTGGTAAGTATAAGGGTTTTTGCACTACCTTTTATGGCGGTGATGGCATCTATGAGTTCATCTAGGTGAGGGTAGAGTGTAGGCTCACCATTTGCGGTTATGGTGATGAGATCTAGATCATCTGTGAGTACGCTTTGTAGCTCCGCTACTATGGCATCAACACTTGCGATCTCATCTTGAGCGTCGATCGCTTTTGCAGGCTCTAGCTCGCAGTAGAGGCAGTCAAAGTTGCACTGTTTTTTGTTAGGCGAGAGATCAACTCCAAGCGATAGCCCAAATCGCCTAGAATTTATCGGTCCAAATGTATAAGCCACTTACTTTTTACTGATGCGTTTGCACTCACTAACAAAGTGGATCGCATTTTCTCGTGGAATATCTGGGAGTATGCCATGCCCTAAGTTAAATATGTGTCTTTTGCCACCCATCACAGAGTGGATCTGCTCTATGCTCTTAGTAGTTGAGTCTTTGTCGTAGAGTCTGCATGGCTCCATGTTGCCTTGAAGTACATAACGATCACCTAGTTTTGCTTTTGCAAGCTCCATTGGTGTACTCCAATCGACACCAAAAACATCAAACTCACCATAAACGCCACCCATCTCAACAAATGAAGCAACACCCTTTGGAAACATAATGATCGGGATATGCGGGTATTTGCCCTTTAGATAAGAGGCGATCTGCGTCATATAGCTCCACGAAAACTCATCATATTTGTTAGGCTCAATCGCAGCTGCCCAGCTATCGAAGATCTGTACTACATCGACCCCGCTTTGGATCTGCTTTTCAAGATAAAACTTAGTGACTTCTGTTACTTTTTTGAGTATCTCATGAAGCAGGTCTGGATCTGAGTACATCATCTTTTTGCAAACATTATAAGTTTTGGTACCTTCGCCCTCGATCATATATGTAGCAATCGTCCATGGTGCACCACAAAAACCGATGAGTGCTTTCTCATCGCCTCGCTCATCGAGCTGTTTTCGCAGTATCTTGATAGTTTCATATACATAGCTAAGCTTATCTGCCGCCACTTCCCCACCAACAAGAGCATCTAGATCTGCTTTTGTTTTTATGGGGTTTTTAAAGACTGGTCCCTCACCTGTTAAAAACTCAAGATGCATACCCATCTCATTTGGCACAACAAGTATGTCACTAAAGAGTATAGCAGCGTCCACACCGACGATATCAAGCGGTTGGATAGTCACCTCCGCAGCAAGAGAGGGGTTGTGGCAGAGGTTTAGGAAGTTGCCAGCTTTGCTTCTAACCGCCATATACTCACTTAGATAACGACCAGCTTGCCTCATCATCCAAACTGGTGTGTGTGGCGTCTCTTTGCCCAAACATGCATCTACAAATATTTTGCTCAAAACCAATCCTTTTGTGTTAATGTCCAACTTTGCTTAGAAAGTAAAGCCCTAGGGCTACTGCAGTGATAGATATGGCGAAGTATAGCATATCTAAGGCACCCTCGTAAGAGGTATGACCAACTTTTTGGAAAAAGCCAACAACTAACACCATTACGATCACTTTTGAGATCTTATCTTTTAGCTGATCTAGTGAGTGGATCGCTAGAAGTTGGTTCTCGCCACCTTCTGCCTCTTTCGCAGGCTCTATATCGGAGATAAATAGCTCATAAAGTCCAAAGGCAAAGAGTAGCATAACGATCCCAATGAGGTATAGATCTACTGCTCCAATGATACCACCAACTATATCGTCATGGAAGTTTTCAGGGTGTGCACCAGAGGCATAAGTTTTTATAGTGTAGATAGCGGTCTCATATATGTCAAAGCTTGCGACTACAAAGAGGATCACCGCCCCGATAAGCCCAAAAACAACTGCCAAAAGTATGATAAAACGACTGCTCCAAAGGGAGTGTTCAAAGATCTTCTCTAGCATCAGCACATCTCTATATATTTTTGAGCGATCTTCACAGCGTTTGTTGCTGCTCCAACTCTTAGGTTATCAGCTACTACAAAGAGGTGCAAGATGGTTGGATCAAAGTTATCTACTCTTATGCGTCCCACAAATGTCTCATCTTTGTCCACCACAAGCGATGGCATAGGGTAGAGCGAGCTATTTGGATCATCAAGGAGTACTACATTTGGTGAGGAGGCAAGCAGTTTTTTGACATCGTCCGCGTTTACCTCTTTTGCAAACTTGATGCTGAGTGCCTCGGCGTGTCCACGAAGTGTTGGAACACGTACACAAGTGGCACTTAGAGGGATCTCTTTGTGCATGATTTTGGTTGTTTCATTGACCATTTTCATCTCCTCTTTTGTATAGCCACTCGCTTCAAATTTGTCGATTTGCGGGATTACATTTAGTGCTATACGGTGGGTAAATGCCTTGATCTCTGCCTCATCTAGCTTGAAAGCAAAAAAGGCTTGCATCTGTGAGATAAGCTCTTCCATCGCACTTTTGCCCGCCCCTGAGGTTGCTTGATAGGTGCTTACATCGACCCTTTGTATATCATAGGCATCATCAAGTGGCTTCAGTACTTGCACCATCTGTATGGTTGAGCAGTTAGGGTTTGCGATGATACCGCTTTTTTTATACTCTAGTATATCGCCCGCGTTTACCTCTGGAACGACAAGTGGGACATCTTTGTGCATTCTGAAAAATGATGTGTTATCTATCACTACCGCACCCGCTTTTGCCGCAAATGGAGCATACTTTTCGCTCACACTTCCACCTGCTGAAAATAGAGCGATCTGCACACCATGCTCATCAAAGCTACTTTCTGTTAGCTCTATGATCTCTACATCATTGCCTTTAAATTCGACACTCTTGCCAGCACTTCTGCTACTTGCTAGTGGGATCAGTTTTGAGATCGGAAAGTTCACCTCTTCGAGTACTCTTAGTATCTCTTCACCTACTGCACCATTTGCTCCAACGACTGCTACTACATAACTTTTTGACATTTTTTCTCCTTAGATTAGTCCACGAGACTCAAGATGAAGATCTTCTGGCTTGATAATCTTACCATCGCTTAGTATCGCCGCTCGTTCCACGACACTAAGAAGCTCTCTGATGTTGCCTAGCCACTTGTAGCTAAGTAGTGACTTTTGAGCTTGTGGTGAAAACTCCTTCTCTTCATAGCCGTAACGCTCACAGCTTCGCTTAAGCATAGAGTCTGCTAGTGGTAAGATCTCCTCCTGACGCTCTCTTAGAGGCGGTATATGCAGTGGTATGGTGTTTAGTCTAAAGTATAGATCTTCTCTAAACTCACCGCTATTTATCTTTTGGGCTAGATTTGCATTGGTGGCGGAGACGATGCGTAGATCGATCTTTATGCTTTTTTGTGATCCAAGTGGGCGGATCTCCCGCTCTTGCAAGGCTCGAAGCAGTTTAGCTTGCAAGCCATAAGGCATCTCGGCGATCTCATCTAAAAATAGTGTTCCGCCGTTTGCAAGCTCAAATTGACCAACTTTCGCCTCACAAGCATCGGTAAATGCACCCTTTTCAAACCCAAAAAGCTCGCTCTCTATGAGGTTTTCTGGGATCGCTGCCATATTTATGGCGACAAATGGTTTCTTGCTTCTAGGGGAGTTTTGGTGAATAAACTTTGCCATCACCTCTTTGCCCACGCCACTCTCACCTAGTATGAGTATGCTAGCATCACTTGATGACGCTTTTGAGGCGATACTAAGGGCAGACTCAAGTGCTTTAGATCTTGCCAAAAAACCATCATCACTCTGCTTAGGAGTGCTCTGTTTTTTGACGCTAGAGACAATATTTTGTCGTCTTATAGCTGATATGAGCGTGTCTATATCAAATGGCTTTAGTAGGAAGTCTTTGACACCCAGATGGATCGACTCTATGGCTCGCTGAAGTGTGGCATTGCCCGTCATAATGATGACATCAAACCTGCCACCAAGCTCTTTTACAAACTCTAGCCCGTCCATTTTTGGCATATTTATATCTGTGATGATTAGCTCAAAACTATCATCTATACCTGCAAGGGCATCTTTGGCGTTTTTGAAGGTTTTTATCTCAAACTCGCTATACTCACTCATAGCGATTTCAAGGGATTTACGCATATTGATATCATCTTCAACGATTGCTATTTTCACTACTAAAAACCCTCTGTGTTAATGGCGGTGATTGTAGCAAAAGTATCATTAAAATCGACTTTGAAACAGTGCGTACGAAGCTCTAAGATGGTGGTGTTTTTGTTTGTGAGGTTGGTGGTTTTACCATAGCTTTTGACATGCAAACCGATGCGATCTAGGTATGTTACAAACTCCCATAGATTCTCATTTACAAGCTGTTTTAGATCATCAAAGCCGTTGTTTTTAAGATGAATAGTTTGTGACTCTACACCACTACAACCACTCATTGCCTTAGAGATCTTTAAGTAGTCGTTATAGAGATAGCTATCTTTTACAACGACTCTATAAGATACTAGATACTCTTTTGCCTCTAAAGCAAGCACAAATGCTATGATTAGCGAGAAAAGTCTGAGTGCAATAGCATCATCTCCATCTCAACTTCACAAAGCCCATCTTTAAAGACCGTCTCTATGACATTTGCATCTTTTATGAGTGCTTCAACTTGTGTTTTTACAGTGGAGTTTTGAACCATCATATTTTTGATGATATCTTGACCCTCAACCTCAACGCCTCGCACTTTTTCAGCTAAGATCCTATACCCATCAGCTATGGCGGCTCGCTTTGCTAGTGCATAAGCTTGAGCTGGCGAGATGGTGTTTGATGGAGCTACGCCTTGACCTACTACGGTTACTAAGATCTTGCTATCTTTGCGTAAAAATTGGTTTGGTGCACACTGTACATTTTGTGGCATAAGTGTGCTATCTTCACATCTGATAGTGGTGATTTCGGCACTTAGTGAGCTAGCACCAAGTGCCAAAAGTAGAGCAACTACAAAAGAGTATCTCATTTTGTATCCTTTATGTATAACAATATCTGCATAAACTAGCAAAAATTGTTCCACTACTCATCAAGTAGTGAGCTCTCATCATCTTCATCGCTCTCATCTTCGTTTTTAGGACATCTTGAGATGCTTATAACATCATCGCCTTTTACTATATATACGCCACTTGTGTTTCTACTAGACTTTGAGATGCTCTGCATATCGACACGGATCATTTTGCCCTCTTTGGTTAGTGCCATCATATCCATAGACTCATCTACCATCAAGCAACCGACAACATATTTGCCTGTTTTTGGGGTGAGTTTCATAGCGATCACTCCGCTTCCGCCGCGGTTTGTGAGCCTATACTCCTCAGCAGTTGTTCGCTTGCCGATCCCCTTTTCACTCACCATAAGGATCTCTTCGTTATCATCTGCGATGATGTTGGCATCGACAACCTCATCATCATCATGCTTAAACTTGATGCCCCTTACACCCATGGTATTTCTACCCTGTTCACGAGTCTTTTCTATCTCAAACTTGATACATTGTGCCATTTTTGTCACTATGAAAAGGTATTTGATGCTCTCATCTGCGATCTTAGCAGTTATGAGGCTATCATCATCAGCTAGAAGGATCGCCTTTACGCCATTAGATCTGATGTTTGAAAATTCGCTCAAGTTTGTTCGCTTAACTGTACCGTTTTTGGTGAAAAACACGAGTGATTTGCTCTTGCTAAAGTCAGTTGTTGGTATGATGCTCTGTATCTGCTCGTCTGCTACAAGGTTTAGTAGATTTACCACCGCTTTGCCTTTTGCAGTTCGGCTTGCTTCTGGGATCTTATAGACTTTTAGCCAGTGTAGTTGCCCTTTGTTGGTGACAAACATCAGTGTATCGTGAGTGTTGCAGGTGAAAAACCGCTCTATAAAGTCATCTTCATAGACTGTGAGTGCGGTTTTGCCTTTGCCACCGCGGTTTTGCTTCTCATACTGAGCAAGTGGCACTCGCTTGATGTAGCCTCTGTGAGTGATCGTTACAACCATCGGCTCATTTGGTATGAGATCTTCTACATCGATGTCGTCGTAGTCATCTTCGATCTCTGTTTTTCTTTTTGTTGGGTAGGCTTCTGCTAGCTCGTTAAACTCATCGTTGATGATGCCATGAAGCACCTCTTCGCTTCTAAGGATCGACTCTAGGTAGGCGATAAGCTCTAAGAGTTCGCGAAGCTCATTTTCGATCTTCTCTCTCTCTAGTCCTGTAAGTCTGCCTAGACGCATATCGACGATGCTTTGAGCTTGGATCTGCGAGAAGTCAAACTTACTAACAAGAGCTTCTCTGGCGTCCTCTACGCTACTGCTTGCTTTGATCGTCACGATGATCTCATCGATGATGTCGAGTGCTTTTTTAAGCCCCTCTAAGATGTGTGCTCTAGCTTTTGCCTTCTCTAGATCAAAGATCGTTCGGCGGATAATGATAGTTTTGCGGTGGTTGATGAAGTGTTTTAGTATATCTATAAGCCCAAAAATACGCGGTTCTTGGTTTAGAATCGAGAGCATTATGATCCCAAATGTTGTCTGCATAGCAGTCTGCTTAAAGAGGTTGTTTAGCACGATCTCGCTCATCGCATCTCGCTTTAGCTCTATAACTACGCGGATCCCCTCACGGTCAGACTCATCTCGCACCTCAGATATGCCCTCTATGAGCTTATCTTTGACGAGGTTTGCTATATTTTCTATAAGTCTAGCTTTGTTTACTTGGTATGGAAGCTCATCGATAACGATGATCTCTTTTGAGCCTTTTTTCTCTATGTGAGTTTTGGCTCTAACTTTGATGCGTCCTCGCCCGCTCTCATAGGCATCGATGATCCCCTTTTTGCCAAAGATAGTCCCACCTGTTGGAAAGTCTGGTGCTTTTATGTGCTCCATAAGCTCGCTTAGCGTTACATCTGGGTTGGCTAGAAGTGCTTTTAGTGCACCTAAAACTTCGCTTGGGTTGTGTGGTGGAATATTAGTCGCCATACCGACAGCGATCCCGCTAGAGCCATTTATGAGCAGGTTTGGCATACGAGTTGGAAGCACCTCTGGCTCTTTTGTGGTAGCGTCGTAGTTATCGATCATATTGACAGTATTTTTGTCTAGATCTTTAAGTAGCTCTCCTGCATACTTAGTCATACGAGCTTCGGTATAACGCATAGCAGCAGCGTTGTCGCCATCGATACTACCAAAGTTTCCTTGCCCATCGACTAACTGCATACGCATAGAGAACTCTTGAGCCATTCTAACAAGAGCGTCATAAACCGCGGTGTCACCGTGTGGGTGGTACTGCCCGATCACATCACCAACTATACGAGCAGACTTTTTAAACTTCGCACCGCTTGAGAGGTTTAGCTTATCCATAGCGTAGAGTATGCGTCTGTGCACTGGTTTTAGTCCATCTCGCACATCTGGAAGTGCCCGCCCTACGATGACACTCATCGAGTAGTCAAGGTAGCTATCTTGCAGAGTCTCCTCTATGTTTATGGTTTGGATATTGTCATTTTGAAGCAGATTTCCCATCGGTACACCTAATATTATAATGAAAGCAGATCATACCAAAATGAGACTGTAAAAAAGCTAAAACTAAGCGTTGATCTCGCTTTTGATGATGTTTGCAAGCTCTTTGCAGTGAGCGATTTTCTGGGTAAAGTTTAGGCTATCATCAAGTAGTATCTCTATAAAAGCTGAACCTACTATAACGCCATCTACGCCCTTAGCTTTCTGCCTCGCAGTGTGGCGATTTACCCCAAACCCAACATATATAGGTGTGTTACTTGCCTCTCTTATGTGAGCAATTATGCTAGTTAGATCTTCGCTTTTAGCCGAGCCTGTGATGCCAGCGTACGCTACTAGGTAGATAAACTCTTTGGCATCTTTTACAAGAGTAGCTATGCGATCTTTGGTGTCAGTTGGAGCGACAAATGCGATGTTTGCAAGGTTGTGAGTCTCAAACAGATCTGCGTAGGCTTGTGACTCTTCATAAGGCAAGTCTGGGATAATAAAGCCCTTTAGCTTGATCTTAGAGGCTTTGGTGACTATGCTTTGTAGATCTTGTTGGTAAAAACTGTTAAAATACCCCATAAATAGCGTGTCTATGCTAGGTGCAATGGCACTAGCAACCTCAAGTGCGTGAGCAAACTTAAAGCCTCTCTCCAACGCCAAATGGTTTGCTTTTTCTATAAGAGCACCATCTGCGACGGGATCTGAAAAGGCGATGCCAAGCTCGATAGCATCGACGCCACTTCTAGCAAGCTCTAGGCTTAGATCTGTACAAAATGCGGGGTCTGGGTAGCCCGTAGTAAGGTATGCGACAACTTTTTTCACTTCGCCTCCAGATCTGGTAGTTTTAGTAGGCTAAACTTTATAGGGCTTAGATCTTCATCGTTTTCTAGCTCATCGCCCCACAGTTTTAGGGTATCTGCGACAAGTAGTAGCCACTCCTCTGTTTGGTGGTTTATCTTGCTATTTTTAGATCTGATCTCATCTAGTACGCCCTCTACAAAGTTGGCTAAGCGGTTGATGGACTCAAGTTTGAGGTAGCTTGTGGAAGAGGCGATGTTGTGGATAACTCGCTTTAGTTCATCTAGGCTTCGCTCAAATAGCTCCTCTTTGCCTAGATCTATGATGAGTGCATCGATGCAGTCGCTCATGATGGTGTAGTGATCTAAAAATTCATCTACGATCTCATAGTCAAATACCGCATTTAGTTTGCTTTTGATGCCCACACTAATCTCCCAAATAATGGAGCATTATAACACTTTTTAGAGATGCTATCAAGTGCTATTAGGTTTTTTAGGCTAAAATTGTTACAGATAAATAAGCGAGTTTGATATGAGAAAAAAGATGAGCATAGGCTCTATAAAGAGTGCAAAAGGTAGCAAAAAACTTGTGATGATAACCGCGTATGACGCCCTATTTGCGAAGCTTTTTGAAGATGCCGATATGATCTTAGTAGGCGATAGTCTAAATATGAGCTTTGCAGGCAAGAGTGATACGCTAAGTGCTACGCTAGATCAGATGATCTACCACACAAACGCCGTTGCTATGGGAGCTAAAGAGAGTTTTATCATCTGTGATATGCCATTTGGAACATATACCAACAAAGATGATGCTTTGCAAAACGCGATCAAGGTTTTTCAGCAAAGTAGTGCAGATGCCATCAAGATCGAGGGTGGAAGCTCCAAAGCTGAGATCGTGCGTCATCTATGTGAAAATGGGATCGCGGTTTGTGGACATATCGGGCTGCTTCCGCAAGCATTTCGCAGTGAGGGCGGGTACAAGATCAAGGGCAAGAGTGATGAAGAGGAGCAGAGGCTTATTGCAGATGCTAGATCTATCGCTGAAGCGGGGGCGTTTTGTATAGTGATCGAGGGTGTCAAAGCTGATGTGGCTAGCCGTGTTGCAAAGAGTGTGAGCGTGCCACTTGTTGGTATAGGAAGTGGAAGTGAAGTCGATGGGCAGGTGCTTGTGTGGAGCGATGCTTTTGGGCTTTTTAGCGAGTTTAAGCCGAAGTTTGTTCGTACATATCTTGATGGTGCTAGCATCTTTAAAGACGCGATGCAACACTACATAGATGATGTGCGAAGTGGGGCATTTCCTAGTAAAGATGAGAGCTACTAGGACTTGATGCCCCTTTTAGCGAGGGTAGTTCTCCACTACAAAGTCTAGATCTTTGTCGCCTCGCCCGCTTAAGTTTACGAGAATTGTCCCACTTTTGTTCTCTTTTGCCCACTTCATAGCGTATGCCACGGCGTGAGCAGACTCTAGTGCTGGGATAATCCCCTCAAGGCGTGAGAGTGCGTAAAATGCTTCGATAGCCTCATCGTCACAGCAGAGGGCTACTTTTGTGCGTCCTATACTATGTAGGTATGCGTGCTCTGGTCCCACTGATGGGTAGTCGATCCCACTTCCTATGGAGTGAACTGCTGCTGGGCTTCCGTCTGCATTTTGTAGCATGATGGAGTTAAAGCCGTGCATTACCCCCTCGCTTCCATAGCTAAGACTCGCACTATGCTCCCCAAGATCACACCCTTTGCCCGCTGGCTCAACAGAGATGAGATCACAACTCTCTTCTATAAATGCACTAAAGATCCCCATGGCGTTGCTTCCGCCACCCACACACGCAGTAATGGCATCTGGAAGCCTGCCAGTGAGATCTAAAAACTGCTCTTTTGCCTCAAAACCAACGACACTTTGAAAGTCTCGCACCATCATAGGAAATGGGTGAGGGCCAACTACACTGCCGATGGCAAAGAGTTGAGAGTGTGGATCTTTTAGGTACGCTCCAAATGCACTATCGACTGCCTCTTTGAGGGTTTTTAGCCCATGCGTAGCAGGTACAACTTTAGCCCCAAGGATCTTCATACGAGTCACATTTGGCTTCTCTTTTGCGATATCTACTTCGCCCATATGGATCTCGCACTCTAGTCCAAAGTACGCCGCCGCAGTGGCAAGTGCCACGCCATGTTGTCCCGCCCCTGTTTCGGCGATGAGCTTAGTTTTGCCAAGGTGCTTAGCTAGCAAAGCCTCTGCCATGCAGTGGTTTAGCTTGTGTGCTCCCATGTGGTTTAGATCTTCGCGTTTTAGGTAGATCTGTGCCCCACCTGCCTCACGACTTAGGTTTTTGGCGTAGTAGACTGGGGTTGGGCGGCCTTGAAAGTGCTTACGAATACTCTTTAGCTCGCCTAAAAACTCGCTTGAGTGCTTTAGTTTATTGTAAGCTTCTGTTATCTCTCTAAAAGGCTCTTCAAGCTCTGGCGGTATAAAAGCTCCGCCAAAGCGTCCAAAAAAGCCCCTCTCATCTGGCATAGTCTCTAGGTATGGTTTTTGTTTTTGCATAACATCTTCCTATAATGGTTTGAAAAATAGTAGCAAATAACCTTTGTAAAAGCAATAAAGATATACAATCTTTAGGGTGCTGGTTTTTGCTCAAGAGGTGCTTTGGTGAAGCACGCTATATTTTTGGCTATAATTACAGCAAATTGAGGTAAGGGCAAAATGCAAAGAGTTGTGGAGATTGAGCGATTTGATGGCGAGGAGGCGGGTGCGGAGCTTAGCCTTCGTCCATCTGCGTGGAGTGAGTATATAGGTCAAGAGCAGATCAAAAAAAACCTCGCAGTCTTTATAGAGGCTAGCAAAAAGCGGGGTGAGGCACTAGATCATATACTATTTTTTGGCCCTCCAGGGCTTGGCAAAACTACGCTCGCACTCATAGTCGCTAACGAAATGGCGACAAATATGAAAATAACCGCCGCTCCGATGATCGAAAAGGGCGGAGATCTAGCCGCAATCCTTACAAATTTGCAAGAAAATGAGATCCTCTTCATAGATGAGATCCACCGCCTCTCGCCAGCTGTGGAGGAGATACTCTACTCTGCGATGGAGGATTTTCGCATCGATATCATCATAGGCAGTGGCCCAGCAGCTCAAACCATAAAGATCGACATACCTCGCTTCACTCTCATAGGAGCAACCACAAGGGCGGGTATGCTCTCAAACCCTCTAAGAGACCGCTTTGGTATGAACTTTCGTATGAGCTTTTATAGTGATGATGAGCTTTCTCGCATAGTGATGCAGGCTTCACACAAGCTAGAAAAAGAGATCGCAAAAGAGGCGAGCTTGGAGGTGGCAAAACGCAGTCGTGGCACGCCTCGCATCGCTCTTAGGCTACTTAGACGCATACGAGACTACGCCGATGTAGCAGATGAGGCGAGCATTACCAAAGCAAGAGCACTCTACGCACTAGATGAGCTTGGTATCAACTCGCACGGCTTTGATGAGATGGATCTAAGGCTTCTTGGGCTTCTTGCATCTTCGGGTGAGAAGCCACTTGGACTTAGCACCATCGCTGCTGCACTTAGCGAAGATGAGGGGACTATCGAAGATGTGATAGAGCCATACTTGCTAGCAAATGGCTACCTAGAGCGAACCGCAAAGGGCAGAAAAGCTACAAGTGCGACATACAACATACTAAATCTCACAAAAATAGATAAAGGAACACTTTTTTGAAGCCGATCTACTTTTTAGCACTGCTTTTTGCACTCTCGCTCTATCTTATGTACCAGCTATATGCACCATTTTTGCTAGCTATGATCATAGCTACTCTTCTTGCTATCTCCACATCAAACATCAACGAGTTTTTTTATAATCTCACAAAGCATAAACTCCTCTCTGCGTTAGCTTCTACTACACTTTTAGCAGTGCTGTTTTTTGTGCCACTTAGCTACTTTTTGCTCTCGCTTAGCGATATGCTTCGCTCCATGGATCCAGCTACGCTTCAGAGTATGAAAGATAGCGTTGTAGATAAGTTGCAACACCCACCCGAGATGCTAGAGTTTTTGCGTCCAGCTCTACTAGATCATCTAGGTGAGTTAGATCTAACAGCGATGGGATCAAATATGATCTCTCAAGCAAAGATGATCGGCTCACTAAGCCTTGGGTTTTTGAAAAATGCCTTTTTGGTGGTGGTCTTTTACTTCTTTGTCATCTATAACAGCGAGCATATCTTTACCTTTATAAAGCGAGTGGCACAGATGGGCGAAGAGGATAGCTCTACGCTTATAAAAGAGCTATCATCTGTGATGGGCGTGGTTTTTTACTCCATCATAGTAAATGCGATGCTTCAAGGCATACTCTTTGGTGTGATGATCTCTCTGATGGGCTATAATGGGCTACTTTTTGGCGTGATGTATGGTTTTGCATCGCTTATCCCTGTTGTGGGTGGGGCGATGATGTGGCTACCTTTTGGGTTTTTTGAGTATGCAAATGGTAGCACGGGCGGAGCGATATTTATAGTGAGCTACTCAGTGGTGGTCATCTCCATCATCGCCGACACATTTTTAAAACCGCTCATCATAAAAGAGATCAACAAACGACTACTAAAAAACAGCGACGCCACAGTCAATGAGCTTGTTATATTTTTCGCAATCCTTGCGGGGCTTAGTACATTTGGGTTTTGGGGTATGATACTAGGGCCTGCCATAACGGCGTTTTTCCTCACACTTCTAAGACTCTTTGAGACTCGCATAAAAGAGTGTAGCTAGATCTACTCTTGTTTGAGCTTTTGCTCTAAAAGCTTAGCAGTGTCGATGTTAAAGTCAAAAAACTGCGACTTGAAGCTATCACCTATCTTGGCGAGTGTAGTGCTTGCTCCTTTTGGATTTCTCGCCTCAAGATATAGCAGAGCTAGAGCATAACGGCTCTCTAGGTATGAGCTTTCTTGGATCTTAGCAAGCTCAAGCAGAGCCATAGCATTTTCGTGATGATCAGCTGCTATGGAGGCGACAGATGCTAAAAATAGCGTCTGCGTATCACTCACCCCTAGGTTGTCGATGAGGTTATTATACTGCACAAACGACTCCTCCATCTCACCGCCATAAAGTAGAGCTAACGCGAGCGAAGAGGTGATCTCGTGAGGGTACTTGGTACTAAGAAGTGCCTCTTTTAGTTGCTTGATGAGAAAGTACATCTGCCCTGTGATGAGGTTTTGTTGCGTGTAGAGCATACGGGTCAAAAATGGCCCATAGTAGAGATCTCTAAACTCGTAATTTTGGCGTTTGTTGTAGCTTAAAAGCTCTCTTGCAAACTCCTTTTGAGGCTTAGATCCAAAGTGTGCATCGGTATAGATGGCGTGTGGGACTATCTCAAAAGGTAGCAGTTTTACTAACGCTTCGCTTGCCTCCACAGCTAGATCGTAGTTGCCCACCATTAGGGCTATGATCGCCTCTAGGGCACTATTTAGCGGGAGTGAGTGATCTCTGCTTGAGTGGATAGTGTCATATGCAGCGATGTAGTTATCTTGAGCTATAAAGTAGATGGTTTTATATAGATCTATGCTCTTGCTTGATGGCTCATTTAGTAGATCTTCGCTGATGAGTTGCATCAGTTTTTTGCTATCTTTGTGGATCAGTTGAGCTGTAAGTATGGCGTAGAGTCCTGCTTGGTAGTTTTTGGCATCTAGGTTGTATGAACGCAAAAAGTGGTAGTGAGCCTTTGACATATCGTTTAGTTGGGCGTAGGTTAGGGCTAGGTTGTAGTGCAGTATGGAGTGGCGATCCCACTTTTTTACAAGTGCTTCAAGCTCCCTATTTGCGGGGCGAATCTCAAAGTTTAGTGCCTTTTTGATCGACTCCACCATCTGCTTGTTTATGCTTGACTCGCCCATACTTTTGGCTAGATACTCCTGTGCTAAGTCACTATTTTCTACAAACGCACTTGTGCTTCCTTTGCGGATATACTCGATGCTTTTTTGTGCATCAAACACCTTGTAGGAGCTAAAGTAGAAGATCTTTTGGTAGGTTAGAGATCTGCTTTTGCTTAGTACTTGACGGTAGTTTTTCTCCGCAACTGCTGGATCAAAAAGCTCATCTTTAAGCCTAACTTTTATGGGAAACTCATCAAATCCTGCCTCACCTAGCTCATCATTTACACTCTCTATATTGCTAGTAGCACTTGCGATATCGCCTAGCTTTAGATCTACAAAACTAAGAGCCGTTTTTGCTTTAAGAGCATATTTTTGGCTTGAGCGAGCTTCACTTAGAGCCATTTTTGCACTGCTAAGATCTCCTAAGCGTGCATGAAGAAGCCCGATAGAGTAGCTATTTGAGCCAGATAGTTTTTTCGTCTCTTCTAAGGCGGTGGCATCATCACCCAAAAGTGAGCTGATCCTAGCAAGAAGCAAGTTTTGCGTCTTAGCATAGGCGTCTGTTGTGGGGTTTTTGAGCGATCCTAGAGCCGAGAGATAGTTGGAGCGGTAGTAGTTTACAAGGGTGTAGTAGTAGCTATAAAGTGGTGATGAGCTTTCGCGAGGTAGGTAGGCGTTTGCTAGATCTATATAGTATCTAAAGCTATCTTGATCATCTAAGTGTAGTGAGCAAACAGCTGCATTTATGGCACTTACACATCTATGCTCACCCCCAACCATCGCCCGTTTGAAGCTTGCTATGGCTTCGCTATACTGAGCCTGTTTCATCTGTGCTACGCCGAGGTTGTATGCTGAGATCGCCTCGTTGTAGATGGCGATATTTTCATAAAGGCTTAGTGCTTCGCTTTTGGAGCCTTTGGAGTAGAGGTAGTTCGCTTTTGCTATCATATTTTCAAGCTTGCTAGGCTTTGCTACCTCTTGAAGCCTCATATCTTTTTGCTCTTTTTTGGAGATACTCTCTGGCTCTATGATGCTTTCGTGTTTGTTTAGTTTTTTGTATATAAAAAGTGTGAGGATCGCAACAAGAACCACAAAGATCCCAGCTCCTATGGCGATATAGAGAGACTTATGATCTGCTTGAGTGCTACTTGAGACGATCTCTACATTGTCATCACTTGTACGCTCGATAGCAGCAGCATCGGAGTCTTCTATAATGATGATCTCTTCGTTTTGCTCTGCCATCTGGATCCTAGTTTTACTACTTCATAAGCAAAAAGAGTGCCACCGCCTACATATAGGGCTTTAGCACCTCTGGTATGTTTATGCTCCCATCTTCGTTTTGGAAGTTTTCCATTATGGCTACAATGGTGCGTCCAACTGCTAGCGAGGAGCCATTTAGCGTGTGAACTAGGCTATTTTGCTTGCCATCACGGTAGCGGATCTTAGCTCTACGAGCTTGAAAGTCTTTGGTGTTTGAGACGGAGCTTATCTCTCTATAAACCCCTTGAGCAGGAAGCCAAACCTCGATGTCTATGGTTTTTGCAGCACCAAAACCCATATCGCCACTACAAAGTTGCACTAAGCGGTGAGCAAGCCCAAGTGAAGTTAGTAGATCTGATGCACACGCTATCATCTCATCAAGCATAGCGTCACTATCTTCTGGTTTAGTGATGGCAACAAGCTCCACTTTGTGAAACTGATGCTGTCTGATGATGCCACGGGTGTCTCTTCCACCTGCACCTGCCTCTTTGCGAAAGCACGGCGTATAGGCGGTTAGTTTTAGTGGAAGCTCATCACCACTTAAGATCTCATCTGCAAATAGATTTGTAACAGGCACCTCCGCAGTTGGTGCGAGGTAGAGATCTAAGCCCTCAAGTTTATATAGATCATCACTAAACTTTGGAAGTTGCCCCGTTCCCTCTAGTGCGGTGCGGTTGATGATAGCAGGCACACTCACCTCGCTAAAGCCCCGTGAAGCGTTAAAGGCGAGCATATAGTTTATGAGTGCTCTCTCTAGTTTTGCCGCCTCGCCAAATAGCACACTAAAGCGACTTGTGGCAAGTTTCACACCTCGCTCAAAGTCGATCCAACCATTTTCTATCTCCCAGTGGTGCTTTGGTGTGAAGCTAAATGTTGGAGGTGTTAAAACCTTTTTGATCTCGACATTATCCGCTTCATCTAGCCCATCTGGTACTGTGTCATCGGGGATATTTGGCACGCTCATAGCAAGCTCTTCTAATGCTGTCTCTGCTTCCCTTTGAGCCTCTTGTGCCTTCTGGATCTCTAGCTTGTTGGCACCCACTTGAGTTTTAAGCTCACTTACATCTTTGCCCTCTCTTTTATAAGCTCCAAACTCCTTGCTTAGGCGGTTTTGCAGAGCTTGCAGATCTTCATAGACTCTCTTTGCCGCTTTTAGTGCCTCATTTTTGGCTTTTAGATCGCCTAAGAGTGCCTCATCGACACCTCGTCTTTGTAGTTTGGCACTGATGGTGTCAAAATCTTTTTGTAGTAGTTTTAGATCTATCATTTTTACTCCTAAAGTATTATCTCTTTTGCTAATTCAAACTGGTTTGCACTCATAAGGTGGATCTTTGGGTGCAGAGCTTGCAGATCCTCATAGACTCTTTTGCTTAGATCAAAGCCCACTTTGTACTCCTCACCCTCGCCCCTCTTTGACGCATCTTCGAGTGCTTCGATCCACTCTAGTGGCACCTTGATCCCAGGGACATTTGAGTACAAAAACTTTGCAGTTCTAAGCTTAGTGATGGGAAAAAAGCCAAGTATAAGCTCCATCTGGCTTGAGCTACTTTTGTTGGCGGCTTCAAGCAGATCTAGTAGCACTTTGGCACTATTGGTATCATAAACAGGTTGCGATATAAGTGCCAACGCCCCATTTGTCGCCTTTTTTTGCATCTTTTTTAGCAGTGTTTTTGGGTTTTTGGCGTGTGAGTTGATCACTGCAAATGGGTAGATCTCTTTAGGCGGAGCTAAAAACTGCTTATCCATCAGATCCACGCCAGAGTTAAAAGAGCTGATCATAGCTAGTAGCTTCGTGCTATCTGCTTCAAAAACTCCTTTGGCTCCCTCTTGATCACTCATAGTAGCGGGATCACCCGTAAGTGCGAGTATAGCTCTAACATTCGCTTCGTTAGCACCTAGTAGATCTGACTGCAAGGCTATGGAGTTGCGATCTCGCATGCTCATCGTGGCGATGGCGGGTTTAGAGAAGCTATCTTGCAATATCTTTGCGGCAAATAGCGAGTTGTACTTAAGTTTGGCTAGCGGGTTATCAGTGGTAGTAAAACCATCTACTAGTCCATCTAGCCCAAGCAAGCGGATCTTCTCTACAATGGGAGTAAACTGTGCGGAGTGCGATGGTGTCGTCTCAAGTGTTAGAAGTGAGCCGTTTTTTAGCTTAGATATGAGGTTATCAAACAAATAATTTCCTATAAATATGTTGGTTATAATGTCGCAATTATAACTAAAAGAGGTAGCAAATATGTTAAAACTAGCGGTTTTTGACTTCGACTCTACTCTGATGGACGGCGAGACGATCGACTTCTTTGCAAAAGAGCTAGGTTTAGAGGAGCAAGTTAGTCGCATAACCGAAGCAGCGATGGCGGGTAAGCTGGACTTTTTTGAGTCGCTTATGCAAAGAGTGGAGCTTCTAAAGGGCTTAGAGTATGCAAAAGTTGAGCATATAAGTCACAACCTACCATATATGAATGGTGCACTAGAGCTCATCGCGGAGCTGAAAAAAAGAGGGCTAAAGGTGGTCTGTTTTAGTGGTGGGTTTCGCACGGCGACAAGCTACGCAAAGCAGATCTTAGGGTATGATGCGGACTTTTCAAATGTACTGCATGCAAGAGATGGCAAGCTTAGTGGGCTTGTGGGGGGCGATATGATGTTTTCGCACTCCAAAGGCGATATGCTAACAAGGCTTCAAGGACTACTTGGAGTTAGTAGGGAGCAGACGCTTGTTTGTGGCGATGGAGCAAATGATCTCTCGATGTTTGCTCACGCTGATACTCGCGTGGCATTTTGTGCAAAAGAGGTACTCAAAAAAGAGGCAAATATAGTCATAGAAGATAGAGATCTAAGGCTAATACTAAAGGAGATCTGATGGATATAAGTTTATGGCGAAAGTACAATGATAGTAACAATTTTAGGCAGCTTTTGGAGCTTCACACAAAGCTAGATCCGCTAGAGTTAATAGCTGATGATACAGAGCTTTATAGTGCACTGAAGCGAAAGCTAACCAAAAAAGAGCTAAAGCTTTTTGCGATGGACGCGGGCAAATTGCCAGATGGTGCGATGATGGGTGAGCTTGGGCTTGATGCAAGTGAGCTAGAAAATGCGAAGTTTAAGCTATATAAAAAGCTCAAACAAGATAAGACAAAGATGGCACTAAAGTCATTTGAGGCACAAGAGGAGTTCTAAAATAGCTCAAAGGCAGAAGTTGTTACAATTTCACAAAAGTTTTAAGGTGTAAAAGTAGATGAAAAGAGCGTTGGTTAGTGTGAGCGACAAAGATGGTGTGGTGGAGTTTTGCGACTCTTTGGTTAAAAATGGCTTCGAGATAGTCTCAACAGGCGGGACATTTAAGCTACTGCAAGCAAGTGGGATCAAAGCGATCGAGATAGATGAGATCACGAAGTTTCCAGAGTGTTTTGAGGGGCGAGTTAAGACGCTAAACCCTTTTGTGCACGGGGCAATACTCCATCGTCGCGACAAGCAGAGCCACTTAGATGAGGCTAAAGAGCTAGGTGTTGGAGCCATAGATCTAGTGTGTGTAAATCTCTACCCATTTAAAGAGACTATCGCTAAAACTGATGACTTTGAGCAGATCATAGAAAACATCGACATCGGTGGGCCTGCGATGGTTAGAAGTGCTGCTAAAAACTTTGAGAGCGTCATCATAGTAACTAGCAAAAATGATTATAAAAGCGTAGTAGAGGCTCTACAAAATGGATCTGATAGCTATGAGTTTAGAAGAGATCTGATGATAAGAGCTTATGAGCACACCGCAAGCTATGATGCGATGATCGCAAACTATATGAATGAGCGATTTAACGCTGGGTTTGGATCTAAGCAGTTTGTAGTTGGATCTAAGGTGCAAGATACCCGTTATGGCGAGAACCCGCACCAAAGAGGAGCCTTATATGAGTTTGACGATCACTTCAGCAAAAACTTCAAAACCATAAAAGGCGAGGTGAGTTTTAACAACCTAAATGATCTAAGTGGAGCAGTTAAGATCGCTGCTGCATTTACTAACTCTATCTGCATCACCAAGCATGGAAATCCTTGTGGATTTGCCATCAGAGAGGATCTTAGCGAGGCTTACACAGAGGCACTAAAGTGCGATAGTGTTTCAGCATTTGGTGGTGTGGTAGCGGTAAATGGCGTGGTAGATAGAGATCTAGCTCTTAAGATGAGCGAGATCTTTTTGGAAGTTATCATCGCTGGAAGGTTTACGCCCGAGGCACTAGAGGTTTTTGAGCCTAAAAAGCGACTAAAGCTCTTCGCGATGGATAGTGACACTCTTTTGCTTGCAGATGATAAGTATGACTTTAAGCATATTGATGGTGGGTTTGTCTATCAAGAGAGTGATAGGGTAGATGAAAAAGAGGTGCTTGAGGCTAAGTGCGTAAGTAGCAAAGAGGCGAGCAAAAGCGAAGTACAAGATATGCTAATAGCTTATAAAGTCGCTTCACTTGTGAAGTCAAACTGCGTGGTTTATGTCAAAAATGCTGCGATGGTTGCGGTTGGTATGGGTATGACAAGTAGAGTTGATGCTTCGCAGTGTGCTTTAAAAAAAGCTAGCGAAATGGGGCTAGATGTAAGGGGAGCTGTGCTTGCTAGCGAGGCGTTTTTCCCATTTAGAGATAGCATAGACGCTGCTGCTGCGGCAGGGGTTAGTGCTGTGATCGAGCCAGGTGGAAGTGTGAGAGATGATGAGGTCATAACCGCTGCCAATGAGTATGGTATGAGTTTGTACTTTAGTGGAGTTAGACACTTCCTACACTAACTATTTCTTTGTAGATCTAAGGCTCTTTAGATCTACTCATCTGCTACTATTTTTCATACATAAAAGTGAGATATAATTTTAAAAAATATAGGAAGTTTATGTAATGTTAAAAAGAGTAGGACTTTTTGTACTAACAAACATAGCAGTTTTGTTAGTGATCACAGTATCAGCGAGGCTACTTGGGGTTGATCAAGTTCTTAGCCAAAATGGGCTAAACTTAGGCTCACTCCTAGTTTTTTCACTCATAGCGGGGTTTGCAGGCTCCATCATCTCACTACTTAGCTCAAAGCAGATGGCAAAGATCTCCGTGGGTGCTAGAGTCATCACCACACCATCAAGCCGTGAGGAGCATTGGCTTTTAGATAGTGTGGCAAAATTGTCAAAAAAGGCGGGCATCGCTATGCCAGAGGTGGCTATATTTGAAGATGCTAGTCCAAACGCCTTTGCCACAGGAGCGTTTAAAAACTCCGCTCTTGTAGCGGTAAGCAGGGGTCTGCTTAGATCTATGAGTAGCGATGAGGTAGAGGCGGTTTTAGCTCATGAGATAGGGCATATCGCAAATGGCGATATGGTCACTCTTACACTGATCCAAGGTGTGGTGAACACATTTGTTATATTTTTCTCGCGAGTGGTTGGCTACTTAGTGGATCGTGTAGTGCTCAAAAACAGAGATGATCGCTCAGGTGCAGGATATATGATCGCCTCGCTAGTGGCTCAAGTTGTCTTTGGGTTTTTGGCTTCGCTTGTGGTGATGGCGTTTTCAAGACACCGCGAGTATAGAGCCGATGAGGCGGGTGCAGCCCTTAGCACTCCTCGTGCTATGATCTCGGCTCTGCAAGCACTAAAGCGAGCCTCAAACGGATCTAGTTTGCCAAAAGAGGTGCAAGCTTTCGGGATCAATGGTAACTCTCTAAGAGCTCTTTTTAGCACCCACCCACCACTAGATGATCGTATAGAAAAACTTAAGGCATATCTATGATGTTATCATAAAGGTTGATTGACATAGGCTCAAGGTTTATGATACAATACGCTTAAAAAACTTGAGGACAATATGGCAAAATCACTTTATGATACACTAGAAGTTTCAGAAAATGCCTCTGAAGCGGAGATAAAAAAGGCGTATAGACGCCTAGCAAGACAGTATCACCCAGACATAAACAAAGAAAAAGATGCCGAAGAGAAGTTTAAAGAGATAAACGCGGCGTATGAGATCCTAAGCGACAAAGAGAAAAAAGCGAAGTATGATGCTTATGGCGACTCTATGTTTGGTGGTCAAAACTTTAGCGACTTCTCTCGTAGCTACGGCGGTGGCGGGGGAAGTGTAGATCTAGATGAGATCCTTAGATCTATGTTTAGTGGTGGTGGATTTGGAGGCTTTAGTTCTGGTGGATTTAGCCAGCAACAACCAAACTTAGATATAGAGTCAAACATAACTATACCTTTTAATGTCGCTATACTTGGTGGATCGCACTCTGTGGCGGTCAATGCTCAGAGGTTTGATGTGAAGATTCCAGCGGGCATAAAAAGTGGCGAGAGACTAAGAGTAAAGGGCAAGGGTCACGCTCAAGCGGGTAGGGCGGGGGATCTCTACCTTAGAGTAAATGTCGCAACAAGTCCAGAGTATGAGAGGGAGGGCGATGATCTAGTAAAAAAGATCGATATACCACTTCATACCGCGATGTTTGGCGACAAGGTGAGCGTGCCTACGCTAGATCGTGAGATCTCACTAAAGATCCCAGCAGGCACAAAAAATGCTCAACGCTTTAGATTGCGGGAGATGGGTGCGACAAACAGAAGCACAAAACAGCGAGGCAACCTCTATGTGGTAGTAAATGTGATCATACCAAATGTGGAGGATCTAAGCCCAGATCTAAGAGATCTCATGAGCGAAAAACTTCCAAAGGAGCTTTAGATGTACCATCAATATGACGAGCCAGTTTACCTCATAAGTATAGTGGCAAAAATCCTCGATATCCACCCGCAAACTCTGCGTCAATATGAGAGAGAAAATCTTGTTATGCCCTCAAGATCTAATGGTCGCATAAGGCTCTACTCGCAACGAGATATAGATAAGATTAAGCTTATTCTTAGGCTTACGCGTGAGCTTGGAGTGAACCTTGCGGGCGTGGATATCATACTAAGACTCAAAGATAGCGTGGAGCTGATGGAGCAGGATATGCAAGATCTTCGCCATGAGCTTCATAAGATGAAAAGCTCCTCAAGCGACAAGGCGTTGGTGAGTAAAAAAAGCATCTATGAGATGATTATCTTTGAGAAGTAGAAGCAGTAACAAAAGGCAGTCATCACGAGGCAACTTGTTGCCGTGGCGATCTAATCTCAAGTTTTTGACAACCTCTCTAGCATCTCCCTTGCATCAAGGTGCATTTTACTGAAAGCAAACCACCTCCTACCTAGATCTTTTAGACTTGCTCCGATGTGGTAGATCTCTTGTTTATCAAGCACTAAAAACCTATCGTGAGAA